>Ga0335074_10002548_pt1 | contig 24886 bp, 24 predicted proteins | sample Lox_Sample_23_FD_206715 | JGI IMG/M metagenome (GOLD analysis project Ga0335074, IMG submission 206715) | Soil microbial communities from Loxahatchee National Wildlife Refuge, Florida, United States - Lox_Sample_2.3 | ecosystem: Environmental > Terrestrial > Soil > Wetlands | place: USA... | reverse complement strand
GAAGTAGGGTTGAACGTCGTTGCTCGGTTACATTCGGTGGTGAGTGTAGCTCAGTTGGTAGAGCACCGGGTTGTGGCCTCGGTGGTCGAGGGTTCAAGCCCCTTCACTCACCCCAGCCATTCTGCTGGGTGGCGCGGGTTTGTTGTTTTTGGATGGGCCGTTAGCTCAGTTGGTAGAGCAGCTGACTCTTAATCAGCGGGTCCCCAGTTCGAGCCTGGGACGGCCCACCAGTAAAATCAAACGCTTACGATGTTCCTGCAAACAGACGATCAGTCCATGTAGACCGAATGTTGACGCGCGACATAGTTAGCGCGGAAACCCGGCCGGTTCTGTTCAAATTTCCGAACCCTCGCCTAGCCTGCTGCTGCTCTTTCTCCTTTCCGTAAGAATGAGTTTCGGCAGATCATCGTTGCTAGCGAGTCCGTTGTGGTGCGCGTACAACACCTGGTACAAGCCGTCGATACGGCAATAATATCATTAACAGTAACCGATCCGGCGCACCTTGGGGAAACGTAAAGGAAAGCTCCGGAGACCAAGAAGTAATACAGCACCTCCTGCCGGCCGCGCGAGAAACGGAAAATGGAATACCTTTAGAGCGCGAAACGACGAGTGATCAAAAGCACGTTGATGGGGCTCGAAACTCAAGATCAAAACGGGGCCAGACTGCATCGTTCAAAATCGTGGCATGCCAGCGCCGATGAAAACCGCTCGTGGGCCACTGCTGTAGGGAGGTCGAATAAACCTCTATTGAGCTTTCCTTTTCGAATCGTTTTGATAGCACAGAAGTGGGCAACCATGACCAAGTCCATTTGAACGACGAAACGAACTATCGTGCCGGCGACGCCCCTGATGTGCAGCGGCAGATCGTTGGGCGTCAAGGTCGTCGAATCGCACAGGGCTCTATGACACGATAGATTCTGGCTTGTCCAAGCTCCTGTTCGGCGATTCGCCGTACGTCGTGCCCACGCGCGCATCCCGCGCTTGTACATCGGCCATCGAGTGAAACACTGTATTTATATGCGACAAGAGCTGGCCCATATTAAGCGCAGCGTTTTTCATTGAATAAGCCGTTTCCCACGGTAAACGCAAAGCATGATAAGAACTCGAGCGCCGAGCCGCGGGCGGGGCGCTATGTCACTCGACCGGCGGGTTCCGCGCCTTCATATCCGCGCCTCTTCCTCCCAAACCGCCGAGACGGATCGCCAACGATTCTTCAGCTGCTGCTGTCAGAGGCGGACCATGCGTTAGGTTGCCTGGACGGCTCGGTACTGACCTTGTCCAACCCGGAACTCTTCGTCTTCATGTCCGTGCGCAAGGAAGCCGTGCTTTCCAGCCAGATCGACGGGACGCACAGCTCGCTGCACAGGCGAAACCTAGATTGGTCAGACGGCGTCAAGGTCCAGACTCACATGGACGGTGCCAGTGTCGTAGGCGTCGTGCACATGGAATCCGCTGTTGGCAAATACTTCAAGCATCTGATGATTGCTTCCCAATACCTCTGCCGTGAACTTTCTGATCCTGCGGGATCGCGCAATCTTCGCAAGGTGTTTCAGCAGGAGGGTTCCGATACCGCGGCCTTGATACTCGTCGAGCACGGCGAAGGCGACTTCAGCGGAGGCAAGGTCCTCTTTTCTGATATAGCGACCTACACCGATGAAACGTTCTGCCCCGTCACACTCCATGGTCACAGCCAAGCCAACATGATTGACAAAATCAAGTTCCGTCAGACGACGGAGATCGTCCTCGCCGAGCGAGCGCTTGGGACCGAAAAATCGATTGTAGATTGACTGCTCGCTCAGCCCCTGAAAATGCTGGGACAGACGCTCTTTGTCATCGGGATGAATCGCGCGGACCAAAATCGCCGTACCATCTCGCAGGATTTCCGGGACTAGATAATTTGCCATTTTCGCGCACATTGGTTTATGGCTTGCGATTTTCGCAGGCCAGGCCGTCTGGGGAAACGCGGAAGAACTCCCTCTTCGAATTGCAATGTTGATAGACCCGTCGAACCCGGGCAGCCTGCGCAGGCGTTGATCACTTCTTCTTCGGCGTCCGCTGGCGCGCGTCAGAATCCCAAGTCGCGAAGAGCGACCCGTCATCGCTCCAAGTATAGGCGACCCGCCCACCGAAGGCCTTTTTGAGTTCGTGGGCCAGCCGGTGCGAAAGCTTTTGTGATGTGGTCAGAACTTCCAGTGCGCCATTTTTCGATGAGATATCGACGATCCGCCGTTCCGGCTGGGTTTTCGCGGCCCTTGCCGCGACATTGTTGATGCGCTGCCGGATCGCTTGCTCGTTACGCGCGGCCTCTTCACCATGAATCACCAGCCGGCCTTGCCCTTCTTCCTTCGCAATCTGTAGACAAGCGGGACAGAAGCCCCATTCGACGAGTTCAAGCTGTTCTTCGCTCAAAGCGTGATTATGACGCCAGGTCTTGCGCAAAAATACCGCTCCACAACGCGCGCAAATCGTCGGCTCGTGAGGCGCCCGAACCTTCCGTACAACTTGGGGGCTCTTATCGTTCCGTACGCCGATGCGGTCGAGCGCGCGCACGAGTCCTCTAGATTGTTTTGTATGAACTGTCAGTTGCCGCTTCGCGCTCATTAGATTCCTCCGTCTCTGGACAATGCTGTTAGGATTCGGGTTGACCCAAGCCGCCGATTCCTGTCAGCAGCCGCCGCTACGTTGTGCTCGGTCAATCGGACTGCAATCCGCCTGCCACAGAACTTGCACCAAAACTCGAAACGAAGACCAACCACAAATCTGCATGTGGGTCAGCCTGGTACGCGGCAAAGCGATCCAACTGCCTCCAAAAGGATGGCTCCGTTGGCAACAGCATGCGAGGCCGTGCCTTTAGTTAGCAGCACCACGGACCCCAAGAGCGGTTTGGCGCATGGCACGCAGATAGCTTTGTCGCCTAACTCGATAAATCGGTGGGAAGCGAGCGCTTCAACTCGGGGAATTGCGATTGAAGAGATTCAAGTGACGAACAAAGGAGCGCCGGCGCCGGGACCGGCAACGCGTTTGCTCAAAGCGATGATGCGGCCTAAGTTTTATCCGCATCCCTGCGATCGGGTTGAACTGCGACAGACGATGACATCGTGGCTGCTGTTTGCTGGATCGCTCGTCTACAAAATCAAAAGGCCATTACGCTTTGGGCTTACAGATGCCACGACGCCCCTCAAGCGCTATCGCCTTTGCCAGGATGAGATACTGCTCAATCGGCCGCTGGCTGCAGATCTGTACCTCGGCGTCAGCTCAATCGCGGAAACGCTGGCAGGTTATGTGCTGACAGGCGAGACCTCCGATAGACCTTCGAGGGCGCGAGAGTTCGCGGTCGTGATGCGCCGTTTGCCTAGCGACCGATTCCTCGATCAGATGGTGGCGAATGCTTCCATAATGCCCGGGGCCATCCAGACCATCGCCAGAAAGCTGATGGCTTTCCACACCGAAGCCTCCATGGCGCAGGCACAACTGTGGGGTTCGGCCCAGGCGATTTCGCAATTGATCACTAGCAACCTGGCCGAGGCGCATGAGCTGGCTGCCGATAGCTTGACACGCAAGAGCATTGGCGCTGTGAAGAATTATGCGGTCCGCTTCGTCACTACGCATCAGCAGTCGCTCAATAATCGAGCCCGGGACGGCTGGGTCCGGGCAGGCCATGGCGATCTGCGGTGCGAATCGGTTTGTCTCGATAGCCGCGGAGTTATCGTTATCGGCCGAAGCAAACACCATGAGCGCTGGCGCTATGTAGATGCCGGGCTCGAGCTAGCGTCGCTCGCCGTCGATTTAGATCTGCTCGGACGCTCTGATTTGGCCAACGAACTAATCGAAACGTATGTAACGGATGCAAACGACCAGGGAGCAATACGGCTATTGCGCTTCTACAAAAGCTACCGAGCCGTTGTCCAAGGCAAGTGCCAGACTTTAGTGAGTTTACGGACAGACCTGCCGACCGAGCAACGTCTCTCCGCCCGTGAGAACGCCCGGCGTCTATTCACTCTGGCTCATCGGTATGCCAGCGGAACTGACGCGACTTCCATCAGTTAGATCCTTACGCTCCAAATTTTGCCCCGGCCATAGCTTCGTGGTATAGCTTGAACCCGTCAAAGCGAATCTACCGACTATTTCGCCATGCCTAGCGACGAAACCGCCAAGGTTCCTGAGGACAACGGCGCACTCACACGACCCGGTTTACCCCGTCATTTTCATCTCTTGTGGGACGAAGATCTCGAAGAGATGCAAGGCATATTCGCTGTGATCCGCGATCGGCGAAATGAAGTAGTTGCCGATTGGTACCAACTCTACACGCTTCATTTCGGGGATGCTCGAACGCTCTCCGAGGCCGAATTCTTTAAGATCTTCGAACCCGCCATCTTCCGCAACAAAAGTGATCTCATGGAAAAAAACATGGATCGTTACGCGGAAGACGTGCGCAGTCTTGGAGAAGCGCTGGCTGAACGGGGTGTGCCGTTGCAGGAGATCATCGCCTCACTGCAGCTTTTCGAACAAGCGGCCTTAAGGGTTTTTCCGCCCGGCTCGTCACAGACGCTCGATGTCTATACTAAATTCGACCAACTTAGTCATATTCGCATAATTTTGTTGGTTGATGCCTATTTTCGGTCCTTAAGCGCGGCGCAGGGGGCCCGGATTAAAGGCCTGGAACACGAGGCCGCGCGCTTATCTCACGACCAGCGTGCTCACTTCCATGGGATTGTCGGTGGGTCATCACCTATGCGGACGCTTTACCAGCGAATCGACGCAGCCAGCCGAACACGCGGCACGGTGCTTATCGTTGGTGAGAGTGGCTCCGGCAAGGAACTGGTGGCGCGCGCGCTCCACGAGGCGGGGCCACGTCAAAGCACGCCCTTCGTCGCTTTCAATTGCGCAGCGATCCCTGAGGATTTGATTGAAAGCGAATTGTTCGGCTACCGGCGCGGGGCTTTCAGCGGAGCCAACACAGAGTATTCGGGACTGTTCCGGGCGGCAGAAGGCGGAACGCTGTTCCTTGACGAAATTACCGAGATGAGCGCGGAGACGCAGGCCAAGCTCTTACGTGCGATCCAGGAGCATGCCGTGCGACCGGTCGGGTCTACACGCGAAATATCAGTAGATGTTCGACTGATTGCGTCGACCAACCGTGATCCCGAAGATGCGGTACGTAATCACGTCCTTCGCCAAGACCTCTATTATCGGCTTCAGGCTAACGTCTTGCGTGTTCCCCCGTTGCGGGAGCGCCTCGACGACGTTCCCCTGCTGGTTGAGCATTTCATTACGTTGTTCAATGAGCAACTCGGCCGTGACACCGTCACGGAAGGTATCGAGCAGCGCGCACTGGCTTCGATGTGCGAATACCAATGGCCGGGTAATGTTCGTGAACTGGCTAACGCGATAGAAGGAGCGATGACTTTCGGGAGAGGTGCGTTGATCGGACTGGCTGATCTTGCGCCATCCATCAGCCAGCACGAATCGCTAACTCCGGCTTCCAATTCGATTCTTCCGGCTGCTGCGATTGCAAACCGCACCCTGAACTCGGCCCTCGGCACCTTTGCCGACGTCGAACGTGATCTCATCCTGCGAGCACTCAAAGCCTGCGACTGGAACAAGGTGCACGCCGCGTCAATGCTAAAGATCTCGCGTAAGAAATTGTACGCGAAGATCAGCAAGTATCGGCTCGGTGAGTCAGACGAGCAATAGCTGGTCTGGTGACACTTTGAATCCAGGCAGTTCTCAATCAATCCTAGATCGTTCGTAAAACTTCTTGGCTGATTCCAGCGGCGACAGCAGACTGTGTCGGATTGCGCCATCGCCCCCAGTCGCAAATCCACGCGAGGCCTCTCATCAATGAGGATTTGGTGCGCTAGCTCCCGTTTGCGCCAGGTTTGAAGAAGCAAGCCTGCGTGGCCTCCCGTTACAATGGCGGCATGGCAAATGCTCTCTCTTCAGTTCGCAAGTAGATTAGAGAGCACGGAGCTTTGATACCAACATGAACCGAGACTTTGAAATTAAGCAACTGCTGCGCGCCTTTCGTGGTGGGATCATGAGCGAAGCGGCCTTCGAAGAGGAAATAACCCGCCTTGAACACGAATCCGCCGGGCAAGATCAAACTTCGAATCCACCGCCGTTCGAAGCATGCGGAAGATCGTATCGATCAGAGCGTGATGGTGTGCTCAGCTTCCTTGACGAATTGCATGCCGCGCAGATGGATTCGGCAGTAGGGTTTGCAAAATGGTCGGCGGTATGCCGAACGAAAGGTCTGCGGACGGGACTGCTGGTCGCAGCCGAACGAGCCGCCTATCATACGCGTATTATTCAGCGTCGCATGCACGAACTAGCCGGCGAGCTGCACGCTACCACCAGCGAGCAAGGCCAGCGGCTGATAGAGGTCCTCGCGAACAGTCAAATTTCAGATGTCGAAAAGCTGGCGGCGCTGGCCCCGATGATTCAGGAACCACAACGCTCCATCGCGCCCCTACTAGCGTTCGCCGCAGCACTCGCTAACGATCTTGAGACGAAACAGGCGTTGCGCCTGATCGCGGAAGACGAATTGTCAACCGCGAGCTGGCTGCAGGAAGTTTACGGCGCGATGACGACGATGCAACCTAATGCTACGGCGGCTCCGGCGCCGCAGCAATGATTAGGGAGTACACCGTGGCGAAGCGGTCCCGTAAAAAACTACCCAAAACGGACATTATCGATGCTGTCGTTCAGGATGCCGAACTGACCGTCGAGCAGGTTGAAACGGTGGTCAAAGAGGCCGCGGAGTCGGCTGGAAGAGCGCTGACTAAAGTCATCAAACCAAAGGAGATGGCGCCAGGATCAGCCCCACTCGCAGAAGACCAGCGTTTCAAGGTTCCTTCGGAATAGTCCTCACTTCGATCCATCATACTGCGGCATCTCGCAACCGGATCATTCCGAGCCGTATTAGGCATTGCGGGGTCTCCTGGTGATTTCATTGCGATGGGTCATCTTTTTGAAAATTGCCATCACGATTCGATAGAACTGCATGCCATTTGCATAAGGGTACTCTTCGCGCGCGACAGCCTTGGCGTGTTCCCAAGCGATTTCATCTTCAGGGGTTTTAACGACGTTGACAGGCATCACACGGTACTTCAAAAGGCTTTCTGACTTGCCGGCCGTCCCCTCAAAGGTAGCCCAATGCCTTTGCTTGTTCTGTTAATTCATTTCTGAATTTCGGATGAGCGATTGCGATCATGGCTTCGGCCCGCTCGGCTGTTGATTTGCCCCTCAAGTTAGCAACCCCGTATTCAGTGACTACATATTGGACCTCAGCTCTGGGATCTGTAGTTGGCCCCACAATCTTCGGCACAATGCGCGACACCGAACCGTTCTTAGCTGTCGAATAAGCGGTCAAAATCGATCTACCTTCCTTCGACAGTTGTGCCCCACGGACGAAATCCAACTGGCCACCGGGAGCGCTATACTGTACTTCTCCAATTGCCTCGGAGTTAACCTCACCATCGAGGCCGACTTCAAGAAAGCCACTGATCGATATCATTCGATCGTTCCGCCCAATAACATTCGGATCATTCACGAAATCGACGGAATAAGCTTCCATGCTCGAGTTGTCGTTCAAGAAGCTGTAGAACTTCTTATCTCCTGCGGCGAGTGTATAGACGTTTTTGTAAGGTCGCACATTCTTGAATTTGTTTGTGATAACTCCTGCTTCTATGAGAGCTGCGACCGGCGGCGTCATAAGTTCGGTGTGAATCCCAAGGTCTCTGTGATTCATGAGCTCGGCACACACCGCGTTGGGAACTGCACCGACGCCGATTTGCAGCGTTCCGCGGTCTGGGACCAACTCAGCGATCAGCTTGCCAATCCTGCGATCGGCCTCCGTGGGCGCTCGCATCGGCAGCTCTGCCAGCGGACTCTCGTGCTCAACGATCGCCGTTACGTCCGATAGATGAATTGCAGAATCACCAAAGGTTCGTGGCATTTGCGGATTCACTTCGACAATTAGCCGCTTGGCGATTCTCGCTGTCGGAATCGTATAGTCCGCGTTGGTGCCACAACTGAAAAAGCCACCCTTGTCCATCGGCGCGACCTGAACCATGAACGTATCAATCCCGATGTCAGCCAGGATTGCAGGCATCGCGCTGAAGTTTCCCGGCATATAAAAGATCACTTGCCGATGCTCTTCACGGCCCCTTCGTGCCAGCAGGCGCTCAACGACGGTGGGAAAAAACGGATGCGGTTTGACAACGTTTAGATATTCATATTTCAAGATTGTCTGTGCAGCCGCCGCCACCGAATGAGAGTAATAAACCTTCAGCTCCTGAATAGTACCGGCTTTGATCCGGCTTTCCAGAGCTTCGAGCAAGCAAGGCGGTTCGCTGATCGCCATTCCCATCGATAGCGTTCCGCGAGACGGTATCAGCCGGACTGCTTGCTCGGCCGTCATCAACTTCGATTGATATTCTTGGGCATACATTCAATTAGACTTTTCGATTAGAAACGGCGAGAACGCACCTGTTATCGGTATGCCTCACGGGCAGAAACTGGCCGGCGCTTTTTCGGGCCGTTGTGTCGTCTTCATTTGAAGGCTTTCATGATTTCTTTTCGGATTTACCGTGGCTTGTGCCGCGTATCGTCAAAACCGGGCAACCAGCCTTGCGCACTACTCCTTCGGCCACACTTCCAAGAACGAGATGTGCGATTCCTCCACGACCGTGTGTCGCGATAACCACGAGATCCGGTTGATACTTCTGCTGCGCGTCAAGAATGCAGGTGACGATGTCGCCGGTGTACAAAAGCGATTCATGCTTCAGCCCACTCAGTTTCGACTTCGCGATATCTTCAAGCTTGGCTCGGGCGGCTTTCTCCTGATCTTCATAGAGTGCGCGCGGCGGTGGGATTTCACCTAAGGCGACGACGAGCGGCAAAACATGCATCAAGATGAGAGTGCTCTTGAAGTGACTCGCAAGCTCGATAGCTCTGTCGAGTGCGGCCACAGAATTGTCGTCGAAGTCGATCGGGCAGAGAATGCTTTTGAATGGAAACGTCATGATCGATTTCCTTCCTTGAAGGTCTCTATTGTTTCAATTTCTATGCTGCAGCCGTCACGCTTTCTCCCGTCACCGGTTGAGCGGGATCAGATCATCGATCCATTCTTCGGCGTCTGCACGCCGTGCAAAATTGCCTTCCAGCTTCTGGTCCTGCCAGAATACTTCCCAACGCCCGGTGTCGGGGTTTAGAAGGATAATGTAGCCGTAAAGCTGTGTAGAACTCTCGTTGTGCTCATTACGCATTGGACTTTGCCGCTACTCCAGTCGCTTCAGACCTAACCAGCAACAGGTCGCTGGGTCGCATTATTCATTCCACGTCAGAAATTCCGTACATCAGACTCCCTCGGTTGAGCAACTGTAGCGAAAAGGCGCAGAGGCTAACCGGGGAGTGTCGCCTTCGGGCGCACGCGATCTGATTCGAAGGACCAATGACCCTAATATCAGCGGAGCTTTGCGACCGCAGGGCTTAAGTGCGAACGGCATGAATCTGGCTGTTCAGCCATTTTGCGAGCGGAAGCTGACAAGGTGAAGCCCGTACCGACGCATTGTAAACACGCGCCCGGAAAAGTACCGATGCAAGTCGCAACTTCGAAAGGCGGAGGAGCGGGCTCGAAGCTAATATTGCAAGAAACTTTCTAGTCTCCTGGATGAAGTTACAAGGAAGTTTTGTGATGGAAAAGCTGCAGGTACGCGATCTTATGACGCCAGACGTAACGACGCTCAAGCGAGATGACAGGCTCACGATAGCCGACGACATTATGCAACTCGGGCGCATTCGCCATCTACCGGTTACCGACGATGACGATGAGAGTGAATTAGTTGGGATAATAAATCAGCGCGATCTGTTTCGCGGTGCGTTGGCCCAGGCGCTTGGCTATGGGGAACACGGCCGGCGGATGATTCTCGATACGTTACTAGTCAACGATGTAATGGCTACCGAGGTGATTACGACTAGTCCCGATACTCTGTTAGTTAATGCAGCGCGCACCTTTCCGAGAAGAAGATAGGCTGTCTTCCCGTAATTGAGAAAGGAAGGCTGGTTGGAATATTGACCGAGGGAGATTTCGTAGCGCTGTTCGCCCGTGGAACCTTCTAGCAAGAATGGCAAGAATGAGACCAGAAATGATCGTCACCGAATTAATGACCCCAAACCCGCTGATGGTCACACCAAGGGATAGTTTGGAGCTAGCACGCGCGAAGATGGAAGCCGGGAAGTTCCGGCAACTCCCGGTGGTCGACCAAGGACAACTGGTTGGCATAGTCACTGATCGCGACCTGCGCCGGCATATCGGCCAACTCGCGCACACACGTGTGGATGCCGTAATGACGGCGCACCCCTATTCGGTCCACCCCACCACACCGGTCGAGGAGGCGGCTGAGCTTCTTATAGTAAATAAATTCGGTAGCCTTCCTGTTACAGACGAGAATGGCAAGTTAGTCGGCATCATAACCGCCACCGATATGCTGCGGGCGCTAACGGCGATATTGGGCGCTGCTTCAGATGGAAGTTCCAGAATTGATCTCGACGTCAAAGGCTCCGGCGAGATTTCAGCGGCGACTGGCTTGGTGCAAACGATCTGCTCACTGCGTGGTATTGGTACTTATCGCCGAGGCAATTCTGAGAGCGAGATTCTATATATGCGGGTTCCTTCGGCCAGCGCGCAACTGGCCGCCAGTACGTTGAAAGAATACGGGTTTAGGGTTCTTGCCGTCCATGCTTGAAAGGTCCTAGGGTTCCGAGGGTGGCTCTACTGCTGACGAACGCTCCCGATTATGGCTCGCGCTTTGCCGCCTTTTCCATAGCTGATCACATTCATAAAACGTTGAAGCACCAGCATCGAGGAGGCTAGCTTCAATTCCGCTCCCTCCGCGGTGAAATCGTGAAATCGAATCCGAATCTGGAACAAGCCAAGCTGGACGAGCTGATTGAGCGCTTGAGCGAAATCAGGCGAGCACTGACCGATGCCGAGGCCACTCTTAAAAGTGGACTTGACGGCATCCACCCAATCTACTAGAAAAGCGCGCGCAAGCTCATGCATTATGTCGCCTTGCGCCATCGCGGCATACGCCCTCTCCAACGGGAGCTAGCTGAATTAAGACTTTCATCGCTGGGGCGAGCGGAAGCTCACGTGATGGCAACGGTCGCCTCAGTGCTCGCTGCAGTTCATGGCTTGGCTGGACGAACGTGGCAGCCTTTGCCGTGCGAACTTGATTTTCTGGAAGGCAATATGCTGCTGCGCGAACACACTGAGACTTTGATCGGGCCAAGTCCAGAGCAAAGGGCTGAGCGAATTATGGCGACAATGCCGAGCGAGACAAGCTGCGAAACTCAGCATTGATTCGCTAAGCCCGAAAGACCTCGAAGATCTCGAGGTGGTCACTAAGTACGCTGACATTGTTCGGATGTCGTTCGTGCGTGAGGCTCGCAACCTCGAGGCGCTCGAGCCTATCTAACACGGCTCGGCCGTCCTGATCTCGGAATCCTGCTTAAGATAGAAACGCGGAAAGCGTTTGGCAATTTCCGGTTGCTCTTCGCTTGCTGTGATGCACCGGACGGCGGGTGTCATGATCGCGCGCGGTGATCTGGCCGTTGAATGCGGTTATAAACGAATGGCAGAGATTCTAGAGGAGATCCTTTTCGGCTCTACCCTATGATATGCGTACCGCAATCGACAAACGTAATATTGCCAGTAATGTGGCGTGCCGCATCGCTTACCAGAAAAGCCGCCATTGCTCCCACGTCGTCAGTGCTGAGCGGTTTTTCGTGGAGAGGTGACTTTCGCTGCGCCTCGCGCAGCAGCTCCTCGAAATCGGCCAGCCCTCCCGCCGCCCGTGTTAGAATAGGGCCCGGCGACAGAGCGTTGACACGGATATGGCTCTTGCCCATTTCCGCCGCGAGGTACTTGACCACACCTTCCAGCGCCGATTTGACTGGCCCCATTATGTTGTAGTGCTCGACGACTTGTTCTGCGCCGTAGTTGCTCGTGGTGAGCAGGCAACCTCCTGCAGTCATCAGCGGCTCGGCGAAGTGCGCCATGCGGACGAACGAATAGCAGGAGATATCCATTGCGGTCAGAAACCCTTGGCGTGAACAGTCTGCCACGCGGCCCTGCAAATCTTCTTTCGGCGCGAAAGCAATAGCATGTAGCAGAAAGTCGAGCTTCTCCCACTTGGCTTTGACGGCATTAAATACGGCTTCGATCTGCGCGTCGTCGCGCACCTCCAGCGGAAGAATGATTGATGCTCCCAACTGCTGCGCCAGTGGGCGCACATAGGGTTCCGCCTTCGCGTTCAGATAGGTGATGGCAAGCTCCGCGCCTTCAGCCTGAAATGCTTTGGCGCAGCCCCACGCGATCGAATGCTCATTGGCGATGCCGACGACCAGCCCTTTTTTGCCCGCGAGCGATTGGGTCATAACGCGTTTCTCAGTTCCTGGTCTGTCAGACACGCGGTGATGTTGGACATGCCGAACTCCTTTTCCTAGGACCGCAAAAGCCGACAGGCAATCGAGATATCTCCCTTTGGGTCAATTCATCAATTTTCGTGCGAGGAACTCGCGAATCGCGCTCGCAATCTCGCCGACATGCGTCTCGAGCGCAAAATGGCCAGTATCATAAAAGTGAATCTCGGCGTCGGGATTATCACGCGTAAACGCCTGCGCGCCAGCGGGCAGGAAGAACGGGTCGGTCTTGCCCCACACGGCGAGCGTAGGCGGGCGCCGCGCTCGGAAAAACTCCTGGAACTTCGGATAAAGTGCGACGTTACTGGCGTAGTCAAGGAAAAGATCGAGCTGGATATCTTCGTTCCCCGGATGTGCCAAGAGCGCCGAGTCAAGCGAATAGGACTCCGGCGCTAGCAGCGCATCGTCGGTCACACCGTGCTGGTATTGGAGTTTGGTAGCTTCGGGCGTAAGAAAGCCACGAAGTGCTGCGCGATTGGCGGCAGTGGGATCTTTCCAGTACTTCTGAATCGGATTCCAACCTTCGCTCAATCCTTCTTCGTAGGCGTTGCCATTTTGCGAGATAATAGCGGTGATGCGTTCAGGATGTTTCAGTGCGAGGCGGAAACCAACCGGCGCGCCGTAATCAAAAACATATATCGCGAAAGGCCCAAGCGCGATCGTATGCGTGAAATCGTCGATGACATCCGCAAGATTGTCGAAAGTATACTTGAATGACGCGCGGTCCGGCCCTTCCGTGAAGCCGAAGCCCGGCAGGTCGGGAGCGACCAGACGGTACCGATCGGCGAGCAGCGGGATCAGCCCACGGAACATGTGCGACGAAGTCGGAAAGCCGTGGAGCAGTAGCAGAGCGGGAGCGTCCGTCTCCCCGGCCTCGCGATAAAAAATTTTCATCCCACGCACGCTCGCTTTACGATAATGCACTGGCGGCGAAGATATCTGAGCGCTATTCATGAGGCTTGTCTCCTTTTGATTCTTGCTAACGGGTCGCGTACGGAACCTGGGCATAGCCACTAATCACTCTTGCAGGGTATGTGATGAACTGGTTTCCCTATGCCCAGAGCGCACTTGAATGAAGCCGATTCAGTTGCGCGGCTGTCAGACGCGTCGCTAGCGGAAGCTAAACAGGCGCAGGCGTCTTTTCACTACCTCGCTCACATCCTGAACCACTGGCGGCAGGATCTTGTAGGGCGCGACCTCGCCGGGCTGAGCTTGTAGTGCTCGTTCCATCCCGCCACGCCATGCGAATCGCAACTCCGTGTTGACGTGGACGATGTTCATGCCTGCCCTTATTGCCTGCTGAAAGTCTTCATCGTGCGTTCCAGAGCCACCATGCAAGGTCATGAAGACACTAGCCGCCGTTTTGATTTCCGCTATTCTCTTAATATCTAATCGTTTTTCGGCTTGACCATGAACCATGCTTTGCAGCAGACCGTGCATATTTCCAACTGCAGGCGCGAGCACATCGACCTTAGTTGCAGCGACAAACTGCGCTGCCTCCTCGGGCGTGGTTAACACGCCCACGCCTTCGGGGGCCTTCTCAAGAATTTCCGAAGAAGCGCCGATCCATCCGACCTCCCCCTCAACCAAGATTGCGGGATTGATCGATTTGACAGTTTCAACTGCTTGCTTCGTCTGGACAATGTTTTCCTCCAAGGGCAGTCCAGAACCGTCAAAGATGATTTCGTCGAATCCTGCTCTGGCCACTTCCTCGGCCTTGGCCAATGAGTGAGTATGGTCCGCATTCAGGAAGATCGTCTGGCCGAATTCTTCACGGACACTTCTGACGAGCGCAGCGGCCTGATGAACACCGACGAATGCGCGTTCACCCTCAGATACGCCTACCATCACGGGCAAATTCAATTCGCGCGCAGATAGGCAGACCGCCTTGAATGCAACGAGATCTGAAAAATTGAAGTGACCGATCGCCACGTGGTCTCGTTGCACATCCTGCAGAACATCTTTAAGTGTTTTCATAAATTGAACCGATTCTCACGATGGCATTAAAAGCAGTAGTACTTGTACACGGGAAACTGAGCGCGGGGCGCGTCTCTGGCTTTTCTGGTACCTGGATCGCGACTGGCGGAATCTCACAGCCTGATCTGAGCACACATCTTTAAGGTCGAATTGTCCGATGGCGGCATTCAACCCCACATTTTCATAGGCAAAACCCCTCGCTCGACTCGGAAAATGACCATTCGGTGATCATCGGAGCTAGAAGGTTACGGACGCGGCACCGATCAATACAAATGGCGGCCGCCATCGACGCGGATACATTCACCGGTAATGAAATCGCTTTGCACCAAAAACACTACCGTCTTCGCAATCTCCTCGGCACCGCCCCATCTTCGAACCGGCGTAGCATCGATCACCTCGTCGTTCTCTGCAGAACTGAGGCCCGGAGGCATCAAGATCGGCCCCGGCGCCACTACATTAACCAGAACTTCCGGAGCTAGTTCCAGCGCCAAGCTCTCGGTTAATGCAACGACTGCGGCCTTGGAAGTATAGTAGGGCACAAATCCCTTGTAACGTGGGCGGCCGCTCGCAGGCAGCCAGTCCGCGAAGTTAATAATTCGCGCTGCACCGCTTCGCTTCATAATCGGCGCTGCAGCGGTTGAGAAAAGAAACACACTGCGGGTGTTGGCATCGACGATATTCGACCAGTCCACTTTCTTGGGTTCGGGCGTTTCCAGATAGACTGATGCCATGTTCAGCAGAATGTGGATACCCCCAAGCTCGCGATCGGTTTCCTGGACAGCGCGGGCAATTTGGTCTTCGTCGGTGGCATCGGCCTGGATTGTGATTGCGCGCACGCCCTCGCGGATCGCGGCTTGGGCGGTAGCTTCCGCCGCGTCGCGCGACCCGCGATAGACCAACGCCAGGTTGCACCCGAGCAGCGCTAGGGAGTGCGCCACGGCCTGTCCAATGCGGGCGCCACCGGTAAGCAATGCCACTTTATTCTTTGGGTCCATGTCGCTGATTCGCACCTTCTTTCTTACGGATGAAACGTAGTGATTTCTCTGGATATCAATCGACAAAAGCCGATAAATCACTGGCCAAAGCCTCTCACGTCAGGGTCGTTGCATCATCATGAAATCAAGCTGCCGTTCTGCTCCCTCGGACCCTGCCTGTGACCGGACTTGAAAGCAAAATTGGGGAGTAGGATGCACTAAAGTTCTCAGTGTCTGGCTGTTGTCTCCTCAGATTTGCCTCAAAGGCGAGTTCGATGCGAGTGGTCAGCTGGTTTTACTTCCAAAGTCTCCGTGCCCCGAATCCGCGATCGTTCGATTTTGATTTGCACAGCGTCCGCCATATTCTATGCCGGGTAGTCAAGGGAATCTGGAGCTCGTCTGGTAACTGCGCCGTAACCGATCGCGCTTGGCAGCATCAAAGTGCTGACGAGAAAGACGACGCGATCGGCGAAGAATCGGAGATCGGCTGAACGATATACGGCGAGGAAAAAGCTAAAGAACCGGAGTATCAGCCGTCCCGGTGGATCCATCTTCCACCGGATCAGTTGCGACAAATCTCGATCTCACAGAATATCTACTCAACTGCAAAGGAAAGGACACTCTTCTTTTGGTCGCGGCTGCGAGGAACCGCGTTTGTAAAATTCGAGGCAGTCGCTGAGCAAAGCGCGTGGCGGGATTCATCGAGCATCAATTCGGCATCCGGCGGCCGTTTGCCTGGCTGGATCGGATCGAGGCGCTGGCCGCACGCGAGCTTGCTCCCAGCGCCCGGAAGATCCGTACCGCCTTGCGCATCGCAACGATCGTGACCATCGCAATCGGGCTGGACGCTAGTTGTCACGTCAATACTCAGCTGGGCGCGGTAATTGTCTGGCTGCTCGCCGGCGCAGGGCCGATGATGTCCATGCGCAAAGCCTTGGCATGGCAAATCGGGGTGATGCTCACTCTAATCACGGCGGTGGTGATGGCGCGCGCATTCGCGGAGACACCGTGGTTGATGCTGCCGTTTATCTTCGCCTGGATTTCACTTTCAACCTACTTCGGAACGACGCGCAAACTCGGCGTGGGCATCCTCGTTCTTCAGATAGTCTCCCTCATCACATTCTATAATGTCGTGTTTGCGCCTCAGGAAATCGGTTGGAGCGCTGCAGCCTCATTCGACGGGAGCGCGATTGCCTTCGGAGTGATCGTTTTATTCGATAACTGGTTATGGCCGGATCGCGGCGAGCCAATCCTGCTCGAGTCTCTCGGAGCGAGCATCGCGCGAGCCCGTAAGCAACTTATCGAGGCGACTGACTTTTTTCTTGGCGGTGAAAGCGTACCGCAGCCGCCGCTGCCATTGCCGACCTCCGATCTGCCCGCTCAGATGGCGCTTCTCGATAAAACGTTGGCCGAGGGCGCGTCTGAGCATCGCAGAGCGATCCTGCTTGCTGCGATCACACGCGCGGCTCGCATCAGCCTCGAATTGGATCGCATCATCACCGCCGCGCGCGAGAACTTACCACGAGAGATTCGCGCGCTGGTTCAGGACGAAATTCAACGGGCAGTAAATGCCATCGCCGATTCTCTTGACGCGATCGCGTACAAACTGCCTGAACGGATTCTTGCCGGCGCGGACGAGCAAACTCCCGCTACGCTGGCGCACGTACGCTTGGCGATGGACGATCTGGACACGCGCGTGGTTCAGGTCAGATCAGCATATATCGGCAAAAGCAGTCCGGAGGAAATCGAGAATTTCGCGGAGTTCTTCGATTCGCTGGCAGCGCTGGCCAGACATGTCGAACGCCCGCTGGATGAGCCTCCACGGCCACCTGCCATGCGTCCGTCGAACACCGGCGTTCCTCGAAACGCCGCTATCGCCAACTCGATCGTTGCTGCAGATCCAGCGCTTGTACGCCATTGCTTGAAAGTCGGCTTGTGCACGGCGGTCGGCTATGTAATCGGCGTCATTAGCCAGCGGCCGGACTTATTCATTATCCTCATCACTGTAATAACCACCGCTACCCCAACCTATGGCGCAACCTTGTTCAAGATGTACCTCCGGATCACCGGAGCAATAATCGGAGGAGCAGTTTCCCTTCTCGCGATCATCATAGTGTCGCCTAACTTCGACTCGCTCCCAAGCTATATGCTTGCGGGCTTCGCGGTATTCTTTCCCTTTGCATACTCTTCGCTCGGCAATGCGCGGATGTCGTTCGCGGGCAAGCAAATGGGAGTCATTTTTTCGTTGGTATTCATTGGGTTGAGTCCCTCAGTCAATATCTATGAGCCTCTTTGGCGTATTTGGGGTCTCTTGCTTGGTGATTTGGTCGTGGCGACGGTTTTCTTTAGTCTTTGGCCGGAATACGCGGGGGAATCGCTGCTGCCAAGACTACAAAAAGTCCTTGGCAATATGCTCGCACTAGCGCCAGGCGGCTCAGCTTCGAGCAGCGAAGATCAAATAGTGAAGACAAACTCAGAAACGATGCGCGTGCTGACCGAGTTTCTCGAAATCGCAGATGACGCCCGAATGGAAGGGCGCACCTGCGCCGTCTACCATGATGGAATCATCGAAGCGGCCGGGACTTTTCGTCGGATCGTGAACCGGCTGTCCTCGATCGCGACGGCGCGGGTGCTTATTCGAATGCCGCAACTCGACTCTATAACCGAGCTTGCGCGCGCCCGGATTTTCGAGCTAATTCGCGGGCAGATCAGATCGTGGCTGGATTTCTATAACAGCGCTGAATCTCTCAACGCCTCTGCCGCTCGGGCGATCGCGCAGAAATATTCAGCCGATGAGTTGGCGGAACCGCTCAAAGAGTTCAGTTCACGTCTGGAGGAGGGAGGATTTGCTCAGTTGGCATCCTGGCCCATCGAGCCGCGCCGCACGATGATCGCGGAGCTGGAGTCGATGCGACGGCTAGTGTTGCTGTTGTCTGAGCTGAATCGCTATCTCGCAGATGTCCCCAGCCCTCGAAACACTTCAGGTATCGCCTAGAATTATTTTTCAGTCACCTTGTCGCCAGATGGTCGGCAGCCGAATTTTGCTCGAATTGGGAGCCCGCAGTGACAGGGCCGCTTCGTGAAGTGCCGCAGGGTTCTTTTCGATACGGGGCTGCGCGGGCAATGTGGTCAGCGGACTTCGGTGCCGACGCCGGCGTCGGTGAAGGTCTCCAGCAGCACGGCGTGCGGGACGCGGCCGTCCGTAACGTAAGCGCGCGCGGCTCCGGCCGCTAAAGCCTGCACGCAGCATTCGACCTTGGGAATCATGCCCTCGCCAATCGTGCCATCTTCGATTAAGGCTTTCGCGCGCGCGATTTCGAGTGCGGGGATCAGTTTGCCGTCGCGATCCATGACGCCTGCGACATCGGTCAGCAGGATAAATTTCTCGGCCTTGAGCGCACCAGCGATATCGCCAGCGGCAACGTCGGCGTTGATATTATAGGTCTGACCTTCAGCGTCGTGGCCGATGGGCGCGATGACCGGAATAAATCCGGCCTCGCGCAGCGTGGTGATAACTGCCGGATCAATCTCGGCGACTTCGCCAACCAGGCCGAGATCGGCCTCGATTGGATGACCCTGATCGTCCTTCGCGAACATCCGCATCTTGCGCGCGGTAATCAGGCTGGCGTCCTTGCCGGAGAGTCCGACTGCGCGCCCGCCCTGGCGCGAGATTAGCGCGACGATTTCCTTGTTGATTTTTTGCAGGACCATCTCGACCGCTTCCATGGTGGGCTCGTCAGTCACGCGCATCCCACGGACGAAGCTGGATTTGAGGCCGAGGCGTTTAATCAGATCGTTGATTTGCGGGCCGCCGCCGTGCACCACGACCGGATTGATGCCGACGGCCTGGAGCAGAACGACATCCTGCGCGAAAGCTTCGCCGAGCTCGGGAGAGAGCATCGCATGGCCGCCATACTTGATGACGAAAGTCTTACCGCGAAAGCGATTTATATAGGGAAGCGCCTCGACGAGGATGCGCGCGCGTTCAATCGAATCAGTCAATGCCATTTGGTTTGCCCATGCATGAGAAGCTGCTGATCGGTTTCAGGATGCGTCGTGGCGAAGAGCCAAGCAATCATGCCCGCAGTCGTGTCGTACCCATAGAGATGCCTACTCGCCAAAGTGCTTCGACAGAATGTTCCAACATCCAAAATCAGTGCGAGTGGTTCCGTCTGGCTGTTTTATGCCAGATGCGATTTGCAGGTTTCCATTCGGATCTATAATCGCGACCGGTACTTCAAATCGATAGTTCGGCTTCCAACCTGGATGCGTGATCAGTCCAGATTTTTGACCGGGAATTGCCGTGGCGAGCGGCGTACCGACAAATTCTGGATCTTCACATTTGAAAACAAGTGGATTTTCTTCAGGACGATTTCTGATCCATTCGGGACCGTGTTCTATTATGATCTTAGCTCGTAATATGCCATTGACTCTAGTTACTTCCCATTTTTCGATGAACGCGCCGGCTCGGCAGCTTATCCGTACCGTATAATGCTGACTATTTGGATCAAGTGGGGTCCAGGTGAAGTTCTGTCTCGTTCCATCTTCTACTCCAGCCTCCGCCACGTATAGTCTTTTCTGAGATTCATCGAATTGGCCCGTGGGCACAAATGGTAAGTTTGGATGCTTAACGTGCCATAGGTGCTCTATGTTTTTACGGTCATTGTCATAAAAATCAATATTGCAGTTATATGCTGATTCTGGGCCAAAATGTAGCAGCATCATTAACCACGTAGCGGAGCGGTTGTCTCCGAGCGGCGCACCAAAAACAAAGACGAAGCTCGGCTTTAACGCGGACGTTGTGGTGGATGCGGTCTGTTGTGCTCGTGAATATTGCCGAGCATCGACCCACAATTGGGCACCAAGACCAAGCGCGAATATAGTCGCTCCAAGCGCCCCTCCAATTACTAACTTCCATCCGATCGACAATTGTGATGCAGCGTACAGCCAGTAGCCGCCGAAACCTGCTACGTCCAAAAGCGCAAGAACGGCACAGATCCGCGCCGCTAGAAATTCGCCTGACGTTGGATTGCTTAAGGTTAAAAACCCAAAGCCCAACGTGAGGAGCAATGGCGCAACAATCCCGAGAAGAATTTCCGCGATGCCCATGCGCCCCCCGCCTCGGGAAACCCCCAACTTATGCGTGGGTTCTACCGACCACCTTATGTATCCGCGAAGCTCCCAGAATCGCTGCTATTTTTATAGGGCTAAGAATATCTTTAGTGGTCCTACAAGATGTAGCGGGAGAGGTCTTCGTTCTTGACAATCGGGTCGAGTCGCTGATGGACGTAGGCTGAATCGATCGTAATTTCCTGACCGGAGAGCTCTGGAGCATTGAAGGAAAGCTCCTCGACCAGCCGTTCGAGCACGGTATGCAGGCGGCGGGCGCCGATATTTTCCGAGCGCGTATTCACTTGCGCGGCGATATCAGCCAGCGCGCTGACCGCGTCTTCGGTGAAACGAATCTTCACGCGCTCGGTCTCGAGCAGCGCGACGTATTGGCGGGTAAGCGAATTCTCAGGTTCGGTGAGAATGCGCACGAAGTCCTCTTTGGCGAGAGCACTCAGCTCGACGCGGATCGGAAAACGTCCCTGGAATTCGGGGATGAGATCGGAAGGCTTGGAGGTATGGAAGGCGCCGGAGGCGACGAACAGAATATGATCGGTTTTCACCGCACCATATTTGGTATTAACGGTCGAGCCTTCGACGATCGGCAGCAGGTCGCGCTGAACGCCCTCGCGCGAGACGTCGGGTCCGTGGGCCTCGCGGCCGGCGATTTTGTCGATCTCGTCGATAAAGACAATGCCTGATTGCTCGGCGCGATTGACCGCTTCGCGCGCGACGTTTTCCATATCGACCAGGCGGGCACCCTCTTCCTGGGTCAGCAGCTCAAGGGCCTCGGGAACCTTGACCTTACGATGGCGGGTTTTCTTGGGCATGATCTGGCTGAAGAGTTCCTTCATGTTCACACCCATCTCTTCCATGCCCTGCGGCGTGAATACTTCGACCATCGGCGAGGCCTGCGCAGAGACTTCGATATCGACGTCGCGGTTGTCGAGATGGCCGTCACGCATGAGCTTGCGCAGCTTCTCGCGGGTATCGTCGCGCGAGGTATCGCGTGAATGGTCCGAGCTGACCTCGATGGCACCCTCTGCCGTAACCGTCGCTGGCCGCCGTGTTTTGCCCGGCGATGGCGGATAGAGGATATCGAGCAAGCGCTCCTCGGCTGCCTCGCGTGCCTTCACCGCTACACGGGCGCGTTCCTCCTCGCGCACCATCTTCACTGAGACTTCGGCCAGATCACGAATCATCGATTCGACGTCGCGGCCCACATAGCCGACTTCGGTATAGCGCGAGGCCTCGACCTTGACGAATGGGGCCTGCGCCAGACGTGCGAGGCGGCGGGCGATTTCGGTTTTGCCGACGCCGGTAGGTCCGATCATCAGGATATTTTTGGGGGCGATTTCATCACGCAATTCCGGCGCAACGTTCTGCCGGCGCCAACGATTGCGCAAAGCGATCGCGACTGCGCGTTTGGCATCATGCTGGCCGACGATATAGCGGTCGAGTTCGGAAACGATCTCGCGTGGAGTCATTACGTGTGGAGAGGAGGCCATGATTCTTCTCTTAAATCTCTAAGACACAGCTCGTAGACTTATCATCTGGACGCACCTTAGAGTTCTAGGCGGCTGGTTCGCAGACTCACAGCCGCACGGGTTCGCAAGCGAACCCTACTGTCAGACTCGTTTGCTCGCTGCGCCTTCGGCTCCGCTAACGCTACAGTTCTTCAAAAATAAACTGGTCATTGGTGTAGACGCAGATTTCAGCCGCGACCTGCATCGCAGCCTCGGCGATTGTGCGTGCGCTCAAGTCCGGGCTGTGACGAACGAGGGCGCGCGCGGCAGAGAGCGCATAGTTGCCGCCCGAACCAATCGCGATAAGGCCGTCGTCAGGCTCGATAACATCACCCGCGCCGGTTATTAGCAGCGAACTTTCGATGTCGGCCACGACCAACATCGCCTCGAGCCGCCGCAGGATGCGATCAGTACGCCAATCCTTGGCCATCTCGACCGCGGCGCGCCGCAGGTTGCCATTGAACTCCTGTAATTTGCCCTCGAACTTATCGAACAACGCCAGCGCGTCGGCGGTCGAGCCAGCGAACCCCGATAAGACGGCACCGTTGTGTAACCGGCGGACCTTGCGCGCCCCCCGCTTCATGATGGTCTGGCCGACGCTCACTTGGCCGTCCCCAGCGATCACGACTTTGCCACCGTGCCGCACGTTGAGAATCGTAGTGGAGCGCACGCGGCCGCCGAATTCATGGCGGTTATCGTAGCGCTCGTCAGGCTCGCGGATGGGCACGGCGGTACACCTCTTTTAAGTGGTTCAGGCTGACGTGCGTGTAGCGCTGCGTGGTGGCCAGGCTCGCATGTCCAAGCATTTCCTGAATCGAGCGCAGGTCCGAGCCCGCGTTAAGCATATGCGTTGCGAAACAGTGGCGCAGGCCATGCGGTGTCAGAGCGTCATCGATCCCGGCGGCGACGAGGCGTCGGGCCACGATTTTCTGAACCGAGCGTGCCGTCAGCCTCCCGCCCCTAAGATTAGTGATCACCGGACTATTGGGTGACGATGAGGCCGGCATCGCTGATCGCCAGGCCTGCAGTGCCTCGAGGGCGGGTTCGCCGAGGGGTACGACGCGATGCTTGTTGCCCTTGCCGGCACGGACAGTGACCATATTTAGCTCTTCATCGATATCTCGCCAGGCTAGTCCAGTCAGTTCACTCACGCGCAACCCCGTCGCGTACAGGACTTCCAGGATCGCACGATCGCGAAGTTCGGCGGCAGGGGATACTGGAGCGGCGTTCTCGATTAGCCCCGCAACTGCGCGTTCACCCATTACATGAGGGAGCCGTTTCGCGAGTTTGATCGACTTCATGGACCGAACCGGACTCGGCTCGCCGGTGGAAGCCTCGCGCCATCGATAGAAGGCCTTAATTGCAAACAGGCGGCGTTGCGCGGTTGCACGGCTCGAACGGTCCATTACGGCCGCCAGATAGTCGCGAACATGATCAGCGCTGATCCGCGAGGTGATTATCGCACCGGAATCTTCCATGACCGATCGGCCACGCTCGGTGAGAAAGCGTGCGAAATCCTCGAGATCGCGGTGATAGCCTTTCAAGGTATTCTCTGACGCGCGTGACACTTTGCCTAGCGCTGATATGAAAGCCGGAATCTCGTCGTCGAAACCCATCCGAAACCGCCTCGCTCCTGCCAATTCCTCACGCTATGCTAACAACGCGTGCTGGATAGCAAAAGTGCACTTGCGCAGTTATGAATTGCCATCATTGCGGACGCGACATCGACACACGGGAACGGGTCGGCTTCCGTGACTACTGTCCGTCGTGTGATCGGGCGCTTCACGTGTGCCTGAACTGCGATTTTCACGCATCAGGCTACAGTAATGAGTGCCGCGAGACTCAGGCCGCCCGCGTAGTCGATAAGGCGCGCTTCAACTTTTGCGATTATTTCAGGCCGTCGGAGTCTGGTGCTTCGCCTCAGACCCGCGGGAAAGACGCGAGATCGACAGCCCCGACAAATCCACGTGCGCAACTTGATGCGTTATTCCGCAAGAAATCATGAGTGACGGACGTCCGCTCGCAGCAATCGTCCTCGCCGCCGGCCTCGGCACACGGATGCGGTCGGCCAAAACCAAGGTCCTACATGAGATTGGCGGAGAGCCGATGGTTGCGAGAGCTTTGCGCGCCATTGCCGCGCTCGAACCGGACCTTATCATCACGGTAGTGGGCCATCAGGCGGAAGCAGTCGAAGAAGCTATTCGCCGTACAGTTCCGAATCGGCAATTACGTTTTGGCCTTCAGGCGGAGCAGCGAGGGACCGGAGATGCGGCACGGGTCGCGCTAGGCGAGCTTCCTGCGGGCTTCAACGGCGATATCCTGATTGGCTATGGCGATACCCCTCGACTGAATCCTTCGACATTGGCAGCATTTCGTGACGCGCATCATGCGCAAGGCGGTGGCCTCGCGTTCATCAGCGTGGAGGTTCCGAATCCCGATGGCTACGGACGCGTGGTCAGAAATGGCGCAGGCGACGTCGAACGCATCGTCGAGCATCGCGACGCTTCGGCGGCAGAGCGGACCATTAACGAAATCAATACCGGAATCTACCTAGCCGACGCCACTCTGCTGCGCGAGGCGCTCGCCGCACTGAGTAATGACAACGCACAGCGCGAATTCTATCTGACCGACATCGTTGGGATTGCCCGTGGGTGTGGCGCCCGCGTCACGGCATGGTGCGCGAACGATCCTACTCAGTTCGAAGGTATCAATAACCGTGAGGAGCTAGCCCGCATGAATCAGGAATTGCGCACCCTGCGGATTCGCGCCTTGATGGAGGCCGGGGTAACTTTCGTTGATCCTGCGACCGCCTAT
>Ga0335074_10002547_pt1 | contig 24889 bp, 27 predicted proteins | sample Lox_Sample_23_FD_206715 | JGI IMG/M metagenome (GOLD analysis project Ga0335074, IMG submission 206715) | Soil microbial communities from Loxahatchee National Wildlife Refuge, Florida, United States - Lox_Sample_2.3 | ecosystem: Environmental > Terrestrial > Soil > Wetlands | place: USA... | reverse complement strand
GCCAGCCGCTCGTTCTCAAAGAAAAGTTCTCGAACGAAGGCGGCGCGATGGTCGAGGCGCTCAAGCGCGATGTGCCGTATTACCGCGTCGAGGTGTGGAGGTCACGCGCCATTGTGAAAGAAGGATCTGTCGAGATTAAGAAAGAGGCGGTTTCCGCACGGACCTGAGAGCTCGGTGCGGACGAATTCAGAAAAACCGATCACGAAAGCACGCTTTCAGGATTCGGTTCTCTGAGCCACCTTGCGGGCTCTACTCGCGAGGATTGGTACCGCTGACCCGGCATTTCGAGCCTGGTTAGTTCCCCTTCAACAACGGTCGGGAAAGAACCAGGTCAGCCGGCATCATGCGGTTGGCATGGATTCTTCCTGTGCCCAAAACACAAGGAGAACTCTCATGCAAAGTGGAAACGGAAATCGAATTGTGATGCTCGATATCGACACCAACGGACGCATTGAGGAACGGATCCCCGGCACAGGTCAGGAGTGCTGGCTCGATCACACGCTTCTCGGCACGATGTACCCGAAGATCCACGTGGCGCTGGTCAGCGTTCCGACCGAACCTCTGGACGATGTGGAGGAGGCGCGGGTTGCCGACCGGATGACAGCGATCTCGCACAACGGGATTGCCTACAGGATGGTCGGCGCGTCCGGTTCGGCCAAAAACGGCAAGTACTACTATTGCGACGCCAGGCACGAGCCTCTCATTGCCAAACGGTTCCAGCAATGGCCGGAGGCCGCCATCACGTATTTCGGCATTCTCGTGTCCGACTGCAAGGTCGTGCACGCGGAGACGGATGCCACGGTGATGGTGGTCAAAGACCTGGAACTGGGGACCAACGACTGCCGGGGATGGATACGGAAGAGGACTTTCGAGAAGCTTGCGCTTCCCGAAGGTCACTTCTACCAGTTCCGCCTCGCCTTCGCGGAGACCCAGGCAAAAGGAAGCTTCAAGGTCATGACGGACGAGGTCGCCGACGCCCTACAGGTCGACGTCATCGTTCCGGAAAGTTCCATCAAGCCGAGTATCAGGATGCCAAATGCCGTGGCCAGCATGATCGGCCTCGGCTCGCGCGTCTATCGGAGCCCGATCGTTTTGGGGATTCGGGAAGTCTCGCGTCCCCTGGATTTCGAGTCGAGCTACACGGTACTCCAGCATGCGCCGGCGGAGTCGATTGAAACTGAGATTGTTCCGCAGGCAATAGAAATCATCGAATCGCTCAAAACCGCGTGGAGAGAGGGAAATCACCGCAAGGTGGTCGAACTCATTGGCCGCGAGATCCGCCAGGACGACGACGCCGCGGAGGAAGAGTTCCAGCGCGTTGTCGAAGCGGCTCTGCTTGCCGATGGCTCGGGCGAAATCACCCGTCATCCCTACATCCACACCCAACTCAGCAAGCTAATGGCGCACTGGGCCTACAAGCTGATGACCGGAGGAGGCGTCAAACTGCCCGCCTTTGCGCTGGCGGATGACGGCTTTCTGGTTCTTCAGGGCGGCAAGGTCGTCTGCGGCGCCGACTGGATGCCGATCGCGGCAGCCATTACCACTATTCCGTCGAAGCGGGGTCTGTGCGTGCGTTATCCCGTGCGCATGAAAGAGGACCTGCTTCCACTCGAACACTTGCAGGGCGAGCAATTGATCGTTCAGCTGATGGCGCGCTTTGGGCTGGACCAGGAAATCGCCGCCCGGGTCGTTACCGATCAGCTGACTCTTGAAGGGACCTACACACTGCATTCGGAGACCGCCAAACGCAACGGCGGAGATTTCGACTTCGACTGGGTGTGTGTGATCGATGCGGTCAGGTTCGCACGCTTTGTGGACAGCCGCTTTCGCATGGAGCACGAACATGAGGTCACGAAGACCAAGGCAGGAAGAGCCAGGTCTCCGTGGTTCTCGCTTGAGTTCGTGGCCCTCAAGTCGCGCGGGAATCAAATCGGGGTCATCACCGACCTGATGAGTTCCTGCGTCGCAAGCGGCCGTGAGGACCTGCTCTACGAGCTGGTCTCAGAGCTGCAACTCGAAATCGACTCGCTCAAGCACAATACCAACGCCGACCGGAAGAAGCTGCAGGCGATCCGCCAGCAGGTTTCTCCGGCGCCCTGGCTTGCCCTTAAGGAAGCCAAGGCGATCAACGACAAAGAACTGCCACTCTCGCTCGACGTTCTGCCCACGGATCGTATCGGAAGGCTCTACAACATACTTCGCAAACACATCGAGGAACTGATGGAGAAGCCCTTCGCAATCGAGCAATTCCGCGGACTGATCACCGGGAACGAAGTGACGGGTCCCATGTTTCTGGAATCACGCCTGATCAACTCCGTGTATGCAGCCGGACACGGGATGATCCAGGCCAAACTCACGGTGGAGCAGAAGGCGCATGAGCAGGCGGCCGAGCGCGTGGCGGAAGCCAGGCGCCTGGGCGACCGGCAGCGCATTGCCGCGGAACAACGGGCGTTTGCGAAAGCAAAGGCTCGCTACCGCCGCGCTCAGGAACAAGTCCGCGATCAGGCGGCCTCTCTGCAATCGATCATCCGCAGCTGGGGTGACGCGAAGCAGGAAGACCGGGTGGGCTGGTGCCAGGCGCTCCATACGGTGGTCTCGCGCGGCAAAGGCATGGGCTCGATCCTGTTTCACGCCTTTCCGCAGGAGGTGATCGACTCGATCGCGGTCCGCACCGGCGGCATTCGCACGCAGGTGCAATGCCCCATCCAGCGGGTCCGCGTTATAGTCGAGCACGATTGCCTCTACTCAGTCCGTGGGGAGTCGAAGGAATTTCTCCTCCGCATGGATGGCGGGACGAAGCAGATCGTAAGGGATCGCTGACGGACGCGGCAGGCTGCAATGCCTGTTCGCCAACCAATGGACGCCAGCCACCCGGCGGAGCAGCAAGCGAACGGTTTTGCTCCTCCCGGGGGGCAGACCTTCGCCTGCTGTTGCTTCCGGAAGACAGGGGAGAACAGTATGCGGTTCTTCAACTGGCGCAGGACGGACGGAGCGGTACGGGTTTCCGTTCGTATCCAGCGCACGCCCGAGCAGTGGTTCTTCCAATGGAAGGTGTGCGGAAGACGACGCTACTCGAAACGCGAACTGCTTGATCTCGAAATGAGGGTCAGGAAGTTCGTTAACCGGTGTCCGGCTAGAGGGCCGGCCACAGAGACTCACGCCGTCTGGCTGTGAGAAAAACACTCGGGTGAAGAGGGAGCCACGCGAAGGCGCCCTCTTCTTCCGGGAGAAGCCAGGGAGACATTCTCATGCTCCTCCATAGAGCTGCACTTCCCATCCTCCTGCTGGGCGGAACGCTGGCCGGTGCTCAGAATGTGGTTCACCAGGCCGTCCACTCCGACCGGGTCACCCCCATCCACACCGCGCTCGATCACATCAGTGTCATCGCCTTGCCGGAGAGGATTACGCGGGTCGCGGCAGGCAGCCAGGTCATGCAGATCGAGTGGCACGGCAATGACGTATTTGTGAAGCCGCTCCAAAGCGGGCAATCGACGGACCTGATGGTCTGGACCGAGCACCAGTTCTCGACCTATGAACTGGAAGCGCCCGGCGACGTGAAGCAGATGACGTTCGTTCTTGACGAAACCAGTTCACCGGTCCCGCGGGCGACGAGATCGGGTGTCGCCCAGGCTGCCGATCCATCAGCCAAATCGACGGATCAGATCTCTGAATCCATGATCGGTTCGACACTGCTTCAGGTCACTCCCGTCACTGCGCGCGGTGTTCACCCTGCAAAGGACGGTGTCAGTGTCTCGGTTAAGGATGTGGTCCGCGACGGTGGTTCCTTCTATGTGCGCTTCGCTGTGACCAATTCGAGCACGCTCCCCTACCGCATTGAGCCGCCGAACGTCTTCGAGATCGCACCGCGCCAGAGCGCGGATCTTCTGCCATCCATGAAGGACGAGCAGGTTGCGGCAAAGGCCGTGACGCAGTTCGGCGCGAATCAAACAGCGCAGGTTTCTGTGCGGGACACCGACATTCCTCAGAAGGATCTCTCTCCCGGGCAGACGGCAGAGGGGGTCGTCGAGATAAAGCCGGAAGATGTGTCAAAACCTGGGATCTATGAGTTTGACTTCGGCGCCGATGGCGGTCACACCGTAAAGGCGACAGCGGTGCTCTGATGGAAAAACTCGAATTCATCTCTGCCGAGGAGTCGCGGGCCCGGCTCCGGATTGCTTACCGGCAGTCGGGCGACGAGAGCTTTGTCGAGACGCTGCAACGGCCATTCCTGAACCCAGTTGAACAGAGAAACGCCAAAGGAAAGCGCAATCTGCATCCGCTGTTCGTTGTTGGCGCGGTGTTGCTGCTTCTGGCCGGCGCGACCATGGCTTTCTTCAACTTCCGGATTCCGGGCCTTTAGGGGAGGAGCGCCATGCAGCGAGAGGTTCGCTATCGCCGCCATACCGATGAACAGGATGCGCTGCTTCTTGCCTGGGTGCTGATCCTCGGCGTGCTCGGAATCGGGTATTTCATTGTCTGGGACCGGCTCCACGTACGCCCGGCCCAGCTCATCGAGCTGACGATTTACCCGCTCCTGGTTCTGGTGTTCCTGTGGGAGGTCCTGCGATACCGCGCAACCCGGATCAGCAAAATGGAAACCGCGTGGCCGCGACCGATCCCGCATATGACGCGCCGGCAAGACGAGCGAAACCTGGAACAAGCGCACCGCAATTCTTCGGTCCTTCTCGGTTATGACATCTTCGGAGAGCCCTTCTACTGGTCGGATAAGACACGGACCATGCAGTCGAACGCCTTCGGGATGACAGGGGCGGGCAAAACCAATTTGCTTGAGACCGTCACCGAACAGGACATCGCGCGCGGCGTGCCCATCATTTTCATCGACGGCAAAGGCGACAAAAAGCTACTTTCTGAACTGCTTCCGTCGATTGAGGCCGCCGGGCGGATGCCGGATCTTCGCATCATCGACCCGATGCGGCCCGACATCTCCGCACGCTACAACCCCTTCTGGGCGCCGCAAGGGAACGCCGAAGAGCACGTGGCCTTCGTCTTCGAGTCCTTCAACATGGAAAAGGACTTCTTCGAGGGCCATCAGCGCGTGTACCTCGAAAACATCGCCCGCGTGCTCCATTACTCCGGAAAACGGTTCAACTTTCACGATGTTCTGGTCTGCGCCTACGACCAGTCCATTCTCAAAAAGCAGATGAAAGCGGCGCTCGACCGGGTCGACAAAGACCCGGCGATCACCGGCCAACAAAGGCTGACGCTCACCATGAGCGTGCGCAATCTGCTCGAATCCTTCGAGGACAAGGAGCGGGTATCGAAGATTCAGGGCCTGATCAACGAAATGATGACCTTCATGGGCGACGAAATGGCTATGATCACCGGACCCTATGACGACCTGCTTTCGCTCGACGACGTGATCGACAAGGGGCTCATTCTCTTCATGAGCCTGAACGTCAATGTCAACGAACGGGCGGTCACCGCCCTCGGCCGGATGCTGCTCCAAAACCTGCAGCTGATGATCGGCCGGCGGTATTCGCGGGCCGAAGAAGGCCAACAACAGCCCTTTGTCAGCGTCATCATGGATGAGTTTTCGCCCTTCGCTTACGAGAACTTCGCGCACATTTTGCAGACAGCGCGTGGCGCAAATGTTGCCTTTCTGTTCGCACTGCAGAGCGCGCCGCAGCTGCTCCAGGTCGGCCGGGGATTCCGTAACGATGTTTCGAGCGCGCCCAACACCACGTTCATGCTGCGCACCAAGGACGAGGAAACCGCCAAGTATTTCCTCAACGCCAGCGCACGGGTGCGCCAGATGCGGCGCAGTATGCACGTCGAAAAGAAGGGCGTATTCAACACACAGTTCGAGGAAGGAATGGAAGGCAGCCAGACGGAAATCAAGGACACGCTGGCGCAGGACGAGCATATCAAGAAGATGCCGGTGGGCCAGATGGAAATGCTGGTGACCGATCCGATCCTCGGCACCATCCACAAGCACCTGCACATTCGCAAGGCGTCGAGCCACTGGCTGCCGCGCGTGCCCATGAACGTGTATCCGAAGCTGCTGACGCTCGCTTCGGACACGTACGGCCTGAACCTGAGCTTTCCGACGCCGGAACTCGAGGAAAAGAGACAAAGGAGGCGGAAGAAATGAAGCGCTACGTACTTCTCGTACTCGTCTTCCTGGCGCTGGCCGCAACTGCGAATGCTCTGCAGGCCGGTCGCAGTTCGTACGATCCGATGGCGCACCAGTGGCAGGCACAGCAGCACAAGGGGATCGTCGAGAAGACTCTTGCCGGGATCAATCCCCAAAACAAAGACTACGGCGCCGTGGTCGGAGACTGGCGAAACGAGGTCTTCGAGAACACGCTGCACCAGGTCTATTTCTGGAGCCTGATCCTGCTCGGCATGGGCTTCGGCATCTCCCTTACCGGAAACGGCTGGCTGCTAAGAGACCGGGAACGGCGGCTCACGATCTCCGCCGATATCGTCACCCAGCTCTTCAATGCGTACATCGGATCGCGCGCTAAGGCTCTCGAAGTAATCGCCAGACACAATGCGCTGGTCGACCGATACAACACGCTTGATGGCGAAAGGCAGCGGCTTGTCGAGCAGATTGCGGATCTTTCCCGCGATTCCGTCCAGCCTGAGTTGGACTTCAATCTGGCGCGGGAGGAGCAAAGCTCCGCAGTCCAGCCCGCGCCTCAACCGGCTACGGTCGCCCCAAATGGCTCGCAGCAAGACGAAACTGAGCACACTGAAGTCGGGAGTCTGAGGGCGCAGCTCGCAGAAGTCGAAACCAAACTGCAGCGAAAGGCGGCACAGCTTCAGGCCAAGGACAACCAGATTACGAATCTCCGCGAGCGGCTGAGCAAGGCGCACGACAGCCTGGAAGAGCGCCGGAAACCCAACACGCAGGCGGTCTGACGGGAGTAAACGGATGGTGATTCGGTGCCTCAGTTTCGGATCGTTGTGGTGGTTGCGGCCGGGCAAGCAGGTATCCGATCCGCTGCGTTATTCCGTTCGGGCGGCGGCGTTCAATACCACGGGCTTTCGCTCTGGCTCCCGGGAGCGGCGGCTTTGGCACATCTCAGGCGTGGTGAGGATCAACCTCGCGTCGCATACCCAGACGAAAGGTGCCCGCAATTTCGAGAACGGCTGCTACCAAAGTCCGGGACCGGAACGGCGTGGCGAATGGAACCGGCTCCTGCTTGGGAAACTTGTTGGCTCCGCTATGCGCGCCGACTACCTGCTTCTTTGCATTCGAAGTACAGTCATCGGCCGCATTGATTTCGACAGCTTCTGGCACGACGGGAGCGTGACCGTGATCGCCGCCAGCGCGTTACGCGGCGTTCAGGAGACGTTGTTCTTGGCAGTCCCCGGCGCCGAACTGCGAACAGAAACTGGGAAATGGGAGGTTACATGGAACGGAATTCAGTGCAAGTAATGCCGGCGTCAGCAGAGCGATCGCCTTACATCCACTTCAACTGGGAACGGGATCTGCCGCTCATGCTGGCCATCCGGAACGCCACGTTCATCTCGCACCGCCAACTATCGGAGCACATTCAGGGCAACGGAATCGAATCAGCAAGGCGATCCTTCAACTGGAGAATTGAGCGGCTCGTACGCGCCGGGATGGCGGATAAGCTACCTCCGCAGCCGCCCTTTGTGGGGCCGGTCTACACAATCACGCGCGAGGGACTCGCGTGTCTTGAATCCTGCGGTCAGGGATTAGTGAGTCTTACGTCCGAATCACGAACGCTCACTAAGCCAAGCCAAATGCATCATCACCTCGAACTGGCGGAAATCCGCGCAGCGTTTCGCAGGGCTGGCCTGCTCCGGGAGTGGGCTGGTGATCTTGAAGTCCGGTCCATTAACCAGTCGATTGATCTTCCTCTGGCCAAGGATTACGACGCCATTGCGGACGTCCAATGGGAAGCAAATACGTTCAGGATCGCGATCGAGTACGAGCGGTCTCTCAAGTCTTCGGACCGGTACCGCGAACTCATCTCCATGATTGCGAGCGAACGTCAGGTCCGGCTGGTCCTCTATTTCACCTCTTCGGTCGATCTCCTCCACCAGTTGAAACCGGAGTTTGATCGTCAGGAGTTCCCGGTAGCCCTCGTGCCGTCACACATCTTCCGGATCAACCCGCTCACAGCTCGGCTCTATCTGACGCGCCCTTTCGGGGCACAGAGGGCAACTTTACCGGCAGTTCTCCGGACGCTTTCAGCCGGCAGGACTGGTGCGACGGCGCAGTAGACGCCCTCCCGATTCTCGAGACAAGATCATCGAGCACACAGATTGTCCTCACTTTCGTGCCGTAGCCGAGTGCGAAAAGTGCGTTCTCGAAGTGCACCAGTTCCGGCAGAAATGCCTGCAACAATTCCTAGATTTCGAACCTCTTCCCGGAGTCTGCCTCTTGAGCAGTCGGGCCTTCCTCTTGACTGGTTTCGACTTCCCGGAGTCGCCCGAACCGGCTGCGCGAGAACAAGATACTTCTGACTATCCCCTAAAATGGTCGTAGTTTGAGGCTGTTGAGGGAATTGTGCTGGATTTCGCTCAAACAGGGCATCGGAGTCGGACAATCTGCCTCACACAAAAGCTAGTGGATGCAGTTTCCTGTTGCATAAAGCGCTCGGATAGCGGACTCTGGAGATGCTTGCCGGAAGCATCCCGTCCGCGGAAATGGGCCCAGCCCACCGGTCGTTAGATCCACCCACTCGACCTGACTTCCTGCCCGACGCGTGCGGACCTGAGGGCGTATTACGGAGGGAAGGTTATGCCCACAGTTTCTCGGCGGCTGCCGGCGCAGCCTCATTTGGATGTTCCCAGGCGCCTCGCCAGGGAGCTTCTCGAACATTGCCGGAAGGGCGAACGCGAAGCTCTTGATCGCATTGTTAAACGCCATCCGAAATTCAAGGATGCACCTGAGGGCGGAGCCCTGGCTGCCACTATCAGGCTCACTGACGCGCAACTCGTCATCGCGCGCGAGTACGGATTCTCAAGCTGGGCTGCTCTCAAGCGACGCATTGACGCGCGTTCTGCGGCTGGCGCGCTCGAAGACGCCATTCGAAGCGCGGATCGCGGGACCGTAGTCGCCATCCTGCGCACCTGTCCCGAGATGCTCGAGTTGCCCGTGCGGAGTGGGAATTGGGGACCGCCCATGAGTCATGCCGCGAACCTTGGACAACTTGAGATCATCAAGGCTTGTGCCGAGCTGGGAGCGCGCGACTATCAGCACGCATTCGATCGCGCCTTACTCCAGGGACAGCTCGAGTGCGCAGACTGGCTCCATTCTCACGGCGCCCGGGTAATGCCGGGTCTCATCATGGGTTGTTGCGAAACGCTCAATGCGGCCGGCTTCAAGTTTCTGCTCGATCGCGATGCGCCACTCACCAACGACCGAGGCGACCAGCTTGCTCCGCTTGCGATGGTGCTTGAGACCTACGCTCGTAACCCTGCCGGAAAGCACACGATCCTGGGATGGTTCGCCGACCGCGGTTATCGCTTTCCAGACACGCCGGCAATGGCGTTACATCGCGGCGACATAGCAAGCCTTCAAAAGCACTTCCGCCGCGATCCGCACTTGCTTGAGCGTCGTTTTACGCTCGCTGAGATCTTTCCCTCCGAATGTGGCTGCGCTGAGAATGGGCAGTCAGGGTTGCACTGGACACCCATCAATGGCACAACCTTGCTGCACGTCGCCATAGATTCTCGCGAGCGTGAAATCTTCGATTGGCTGTTGGCGCGCGGTTCTGATGTGAACGCTCGTGCCCTCATTGACGGAGATGGGTTCGGAGGGCACACGCCGCTATTCAATGCAGTCGTTTGCGGCCCCTGGCCCGATGCCGGGATGGCGCGCACTCTTCTCGAACACGGGGCCGATCGAGATATGCGAGCCAGCTTGAGAAAATTCCTCGACTGGATCGAGAACCCGCACTGGCACGAATCGCACAACGTGACCGCGCGGGAGTGGGGTCACACCTTCCCGGAAGAACATTGGGTGAACCGCGAAGCTTTGCGGCTTCTCGATGAATCCCCATAGTCCCTCGGTCTACGACACGCAATTCCCAAGCCTAAGTAGGTCAACGCCTCGGCAATTTGCCGGGGCGTTTTCGTGTTTAGCCAACCCAAAGAAGGAGGAAGTGTCATGTCGCATCGTCATCGCCGCTATTCGAAGCGCGAGCTGCTCGGCAGCTTGCATGTGGACTACATCATGTCCGTCACCGACCTTGGCCTGGCGGCCAGGACCAATCGCTGGGATGTGCTGCGCGCATTTCTGGCCGCGGGGGAAGCCCGGGCGGAACGGCTCGTGGAAGAAGAAGACGGCTTTCTGATCCTGCAAAGCGTCCCCGGAGAGCCGAACACCGGGGGAATCTACCTCTTTGCGGAACCGCTACAGTCCTTTTTCTGGCTCCGCTTCGATCTGAAAGAGGACACACTCAACGGCAATGACTTCCAGATTGCCATGCGGGTGTACCACCTGCTCGACCTGATCGACGGCAAGCGCAGGAAGTCTCACCGCCGGCACGTTCCGGGAAACCACTCGCTTGGACCAGTGCCGGAGTTGGGCCTTAGCGCTCCAGCTATGGCAGTTGCTGCCTGCTAGGAACGGCGAATTCCGGTCCATTTGACCGAGTTTCGGAACCGGGCTACAACAGCACAGCTTGACCGGAAGGGAGCACCCGCCATGGCTCAACTTGCTTCAACGTGGAGGGCGCCGCGACCGCAGCCGGAGATCCTGCCGGCTACGGTCGGTCAGGCGGCCGAATACATGGCATGGTTCGTGAACCGGCGCGCTTATACCCGGCAAACAGACCGGCCGGACGAACACTCAGGCAAGTATTACTTCTACCAGGCGCGGGACCGGCGGACAAAAGAGCCGCTGGGTCTCGACCCTGTGGTGATCCAAAAGCACCTGGCGGGGGAACAGACGGTCGGCCTCTACGCCATCAATCCGGAGACGCAATGCTCAAAATGGGTGGCCATCGATGCCGACTACGAAGGCGCTTACCGCGATCTGCGGACGCTCAAGTGGGAACTCGAACAGGATGGGGTACACGCCGTTGTCGAAATGTCGCGGCGCGGCGCGCACCTTTGGATCCTTTGCGAGCGGCCATTACCGGCCCGCCTCTGCCGCACCTATATATATAATCTGGCCCTCCGGCTCGACGTACCAATCAAAGGAACATTCAGGCAGGTGGACGGCATCGAGGTCTTTCCTCGCCAGGATGAGATTGGCTCCTCCGAGTACGGGAACGCCATCCGCGGACCACTCGGCATCCACCGCGCCAATATGCACCGCTACTGGTTCGAAGATGCGCCAAGCACTCTCGCCGACCAGATCGCGTACCTGCGGTCCGTGAAGCGGCTCACTGCGGCGGAACTCGAAACATTCACGCAGGGCGTATCGATCCCGGAGTCGGTCTGCGGCCGGGTAGTGAAGGAAGTTCCGCCGCCCGACGTTGCGCACACCGGATTTCAGATTCTCCAGCATGTCAAGGTTCGGTTCAAACGGAGCGGCAACTACTGGACGCAGTGTCCGTCGTGCGCGCAGCAGGGGCGTGATCGTGCGCGGGATAACCTGGCGATTTCGGTGGCCAATCCCCAGTTCTACAAATGCTGGGCCGGATGCTCGCGCGAGATGATCCGCGAAGCGCTGGGCCAGCCCATTCCCAAACAGACCTGGCGGTAAACACGGGAGGTGAGCATGCAGGAAAGTCGGCTGACCATGATTGCGCGGCGTGGGCTGGCGCTGCCCGCAGAGACTCTGGAACAGATCCGGAAGACCGGCATCCGCTGCCGGCCGCAACTGGACGTGGTTTATCAGCAGCAGGCGAAAGCATGGAAAATTCGTGGCGAGGAATCGGGAGGCGCGGTCGAACTCCTGGGTCACTACGTCGGTTTCGTTGGGGTGGACGGCAGCGCAGTTCCCTGGCTGCAGAGGGTTCAGAACTTTCTGCCTAATGGTATGCACGCCGTCATCGTGGGCGATGAATTCGTCCGCGTCGAGATGTTCCGGTTTGAGAACACCTACGATCTGCTGATTACAACACATTGGCTCGAACAAAAAAGCGGCAAGCGCGCGGAACTGCGGAGCGCGATTCTCTTTCTCGGCCGCAACGGATTTCTCGACACTGAGCTCTGGGGCAAGGATGCCGCATTCCGCGGTGGCGCCATTCCGCACTTCCTGACGCGAAGCGGCGAACCGGGGCCGCCCGGGCCGCTCTGGACGGACGCAACACTCAAGGTGACTGAGGCTGTGTGCTGCTGTGGATGCCGTCATTCGCATCTGCTGGAGCCATCGCTGGCGCCGAGACTCGTTGAGGTGTCCGCATGATCGACTGGCATCATCCGCGGATCTATGAACGGCTGCGTTGCTTCGGCCTCACGCTCTTTACGATCGGCGTCGCCTCGCACAATGTCGCGAATCCACCTGTGGCAGTGGTGGCCATCGTCGTCTCAATCCTTCTGGTCGTCCGGCTCAGGATTGAACTCGAAATCGGACGCGACGAAGAAGAGACAAGCCTCGAACGCAAACTCAGGCATATCGATCTGATCAATGCGCTGGCCATCGGCCCGGCAGTGCTTGGAGCACTGGCTCTGCTGCGCCGGTTCTCCGATGTCGGGATGTTCATCGAAGGCTGACCGGCGGCCGATCCGGGAATACGAGTGATCTTCCAGAGGGGGGAGGACATGCATTTCACGCTGAAGGACATCGTCGAAGTCTTCGCACAAGAGTGGTACGTGTTCTGCGCATATTTCGCGATCTACATACTGCTGGAAGTCCGCAGGCACGGGGAGCAGATCGCTGCGCATCGCGTCGTTCGCCACGCTCTCTGGGCGGCGTCCTTCGTGATCCTTCTGCATGCCGCGGTCGTGTCGGAGGTCCTTATACGCCGAACAGGAATTGACTTCAGAATCTTCGATTATGTGATGGTCATGTGCCTCACGGGGACCACCATCTACCTGCTCGGAGAAATGTTCGAGGAGGTTCCCAACGCTGAGGAATCCCAGGCAGAGGAGCGGCCATGACGTCGGACTGGGCGCCGCTGGAACTGTTGCTTGGGCGAAAGCTGTGCGAGTGCTTCATGTTCATGGGCAGATCCGGCGAACTCTACCTGTACAAGCATATCGATACGCGCCGTTACCTCAACCTCGACGCCGAAGGGAGATGCTTTCGCTACGCGGGGAATGGATACGAGCCGGAGGAACTGCGAAAGGCCATCGCGCAGGTTTTCAGTTGAGAACACGGTGTTCGCGCCGGAACGACGAAGGCGCGGGAAAAGGAGAAGCAAATCATGAGCAAGACAGTGAACAAGGTCCTGCTGCTGGGCAATGTCGGCAAGGATCCGGAGATCGCGTCAACGAACGGTGGAACGCTGGTTGCCAAGCTTTCGCTGGCGACCTCTGAGCGTTTCAAGGATAAGCAGGGCGAGTGGCAGGAGCGGACAGAGTGGCACAACCTGGTGGCTTATGCGCGCGGCGCCGAGATTCTGCGCGATTACGTGCATAAGGGGTCGAAGCTGTTTGTCGAAGGACGGCTCGCCACACGATCATGGGACGATAAGGAGAGCGGCAAGAAGATCTACCGCACCGAGATCGTGATTGGGGACATCAGTCTGCTTTCGGAAGGTGGACGTTCCGGCAAAGCCGCAACCGAGCGACGGCCCGCGCGTCATGAACAGTCTGAGGAAGCCGCAGGCGATTTTAACGGGCTGGGAATATCCGACCAGGACATCCCGTTCTAAAAGTGGTTGCCAGCTTCGTGAATCAGTGAAAACGACCATTGTTGGCAAGCACCAGCGGTGCGTCAACGAGTGACTCGGTCTGTTGGCACTCGTCGAGAACCACCAGGTTCTATTTACTGCCGAAAGGTCGACTTGCGGGCACTTATCCTGGATTCTAAGGTGCGGCCTTGACACAAGCCGGCCTCGCCTCACCGGACAACACAGACTTCCTCGAGTTTGGCGAGCACAGAGATGCCGTCTACGCTTCCCTCAGTAGTTCGGTTCGATACTTGGGGGCAGCGGTTTTAACTTTCTGAATAAATTCTGCCTGTTGCTCCTCATCTAGTTTAGGAGGAGGCGTCGTGCGGGTGGCGACCGGCGTTCCAACTTCTATAAAGAAATTCTCCTGCCCTGCAGGAGAGCAGATGCAGAGCAGCCGAGTCGGTTGGGACGATACGTTATGGAACTGATGCGGGGCGTTAGCCGGAATGTTTACAGTATCGCCGGCCCGAACGATTGATTTCTTACCGCGGAAAGTCGCCTCGATCTCGCCTTCCAGCAGAATAAAAGTCTCCTCGAAATCGTGCCGATGTGGAGGAGGGCCGCCGCCTGGCGGGATGTGCATGTCGATCACCGAGAATCGTCCGGCAGTGGCCTCTCCGGTGACGGTGATGGTGTATGTGTCGCCTACCAGCCCAATGTGCCGCAGCATTTGATCTTTATCGATCTGCGCGACCGTAAGATTGCGTTTGAGATCGTCGGGAGGCACTGCTGGGTACTCAGATGTTTTGTCCATCATATTGTTGCTCCTTCGGTTGCGTCCGGTTTCTAAGACTGCGCTCGCGCGATGAAACTGCTACATCGGCTTCACGGACTTTTGCGATACTGGCATTCCTTCGACGAATCTCAGGACTTAGGCCACCCGCTGCCGAGTTGTCGGCACTGTCGCGATCAGCAGTTGAATAAGCTCAGAGCCTTGAGGGGTACTCCAATCCTGCACAAGCTCTGCGATCACTGTGTTAGTCGTGGTTAAGGCCACACCCGCACGCTCCATCCGCTGGCGCGCCATTGTCTCCTGTACCTCGTACGACGACCCCGAGGCGTCCAGGACCGCTAACACGTCAAAGCCCTCTTGCACCGCGCTTATCGCAGGGAAAATGAGGCAGATGTCCGTCGTAACGGCGGCCATGATGAGCTTCTTACGTCCAGTGGCGCGCACTGCGGCACTAAAAGCTGGATGAGCCCAAGCATTGACAATGCCGGCCCGCTTGACTCGGTTGTTGTAGGCCTCCGGCAAGGCTTGCTGCAGCGCGGGCGCAGTGGGCCCCTGAATGTGATCTTCCTGGCTGGTTGTAAGCACAATCGGCATGCCATAAGCCTTTGCGGTTTTTGCGAGCATGACCGCGTTCCGAAGAGACTCATCCGGAGACATCGTGTAAACGAATTGCAGAGTTCCGACTTGGTGGTCGATCAGAACAATGGCGCTATTGTCCGGAGTGAACTGACCCGACATTTCGTAATCCTTGCCACTTGTTCCGGGCGTCGATTTTCCGCTCATACCACTCGCTTCCTTTGAACGATACTGCCTGCATGCTACTGGAAAAGAGACGGCAGAAGTAGCCAGCGAACCGCTATCTTGCGCAAATCTGTGTTGCACCGGTGCAACATGCAATAATCAGAACCGACGTGCTGAGAACGCGATCTTACGCCGCAACGATCTGCCAGCTCGTCCAAATGGAGGGCTCCTCATCGACGAGTCAGGGAAGCGAACGCTAGAGTAGAGAGTATGAACCGCTTATGAACGTACTGGATCTCAACGACGTTCGCACCTTTGTCGTCGTCGCACAGGCCGGCACGCTGACAGCTGCGGCAAAGGAAATGCATCTTCCGACATCGACAATCAGCAGATCGTTGACACGTCTCGAAAAGAACCTCGGAGTTTTACTTGTACAACGCGGTCCCAGGGGCATGGTGCTGACCGAGTCCGGGAGCGAGTATCTGCATTCCTGCAGGCGGGCGTTAAGAACCTTGAAAGACGGAGGCGAGTTGCTCGAAGGCCAGCGCTCTCGCCCCAAAGGTCTTATCAAAATAGCGTGCCCAGTGACCATGGCCCGCGAGGTCTTTGCCCCGTTGCTTAAGGAATTCCTCGATCGGTTTCCAGACCTGCGTGTGGAAATCGAACCTTATTCCTCCGGTTGGGATCAGGAGCCCCGAGAAGATGTGGACGTGTTCTTCAAGTTACGGGCACCAAAGGATTCGTTACGGCGCGTTAGGCCCTATCCCGGGACCGCAAGAGGTCTCTTTGCAAGTCCTGGCTACATTCGAGCGTCCGGGAGCCCAGCGACTCCGGACGACCTCGTGGGTCACAGTTGCATCGGTTCCGGCGTTTGGAAATTGAGCCGCAGCAAGAAGGTCATAAGCCCAAGTTTGTCCTTTCGCGTTGTGACCGGCGATCCTTTCGTCGCCTTGACGCTTGCCATCGATGGGCTCGGTATCTGCGTCCTGCCGCTGTGGCTGGCGAAACGCCCGGAGTTTCGCGACATTTTGGTACCGATTTTACCGTTATGGAGACCAGAGCCGATCACTCTATGCGCGCTCTTCTTTGGACTGTCACGACTTACGCCAAAGGTCAAAGCATTGCTCGCTTTCCTTGCTGAATACTTGGGAACTGATCGAGACCCGCGCCTTCGTCAACAAAGCGCAAAGGGATATTTCACTGACCCGTCGTTTAAGCCAACGTCCGGACCATAGAATCAGCATGCAGACACACGGATTCCGGCCTGCAACTCGAAGTTGCAGTGCGAGTGCCAAACGTTTTCCCTACGGTTTTCGAGGCACGAATCTAATACGATGTGGAAGTTGCTCTCACAACAGACTGCGGATAGCTACTTCGAAACGCCGATGTCGCCAGCAGTGATTGTCGATTGATGATAAATCGCCGAGTCGCTCACGGAGACTCTGGCGGGAAAAACGAGACTCACCAGGGCGTCCTGTTGGGAACTACAGAGGGCTGAAGTTCTCGCGGTTTGACCTCACGTCCCTTGGAGAGATTGCCAAAGCTGATTTGAGCGCTTCTGCGCGCCCTGTCTGATTCGCCCGAATCCACATTTCAAGATGTCGAGAGGTTGTGTCATGGAGAACTCACTGAATGTCGCAGACGCCCTCGTGCGTTTAGAGGAACCCTTTGCCTCGAAAGACGTGAAGTGGCTGGTTGCCGCCACTTCGAGAGACGGCCGCAAGGGACGCGTGACGCCTTATGCCGATCCACGGGCCTACACGGACCGCCTCAACCACATCTTCACGGCGAGCGGCTGGACGCGGGAATACTCCGTTCACACCGTCTCCCCGATCACCCGGATGAGAAAAGATAAGCTCATCCAGACCGGAAAGGTGCTGGTGACCTGTGTCGTGTCGATCCCAGGTGTGGGAACTCATAGCGGGAGCGGCGAAGAGTGGGCAGATGACGAGAACGCCATGACGTCGGCGGAAGCACAGGCGTTTAAGCGGGCCTGTAGCTGTTTTGGCCTCGGCCGCTACTTCTACAACTTCGCCGAGATGTGGGTGGATCTCGATGAATACAAGCACCCGCGCGAAATCCCCGCGCTTCCATCCTGGGCGCTGCCTGAGTGCGAGCGGCGAGCACCTACCCAGAACGGGACGGCCCGGAAGGAGAACGGCAACGGGACTGCTTCAGTACAAAAGGGCCCGCTTGACGCCAGTGTGACAGCCAAGATCGAGGCGTGCCGTCGCGACCTCGGCCAGTTGCTCTACAGCAACATCCTGGGATCCATGGCGAAGGCGCGGTCCGCACGGGACGTCCCCAATCAGCATGTACAGCTGGAGGTGCTGAAGTGGATGGAGAGCGGCGTCCGCGGCATGGCACAGGTGCGCCGCGTCGCTGCCGAGATCGCCGAAACCGAGTTCTACGGAATCCTCGATGGTCTGGGAATCCGGCGGCTGGACGAAATCCAGAACTTCGGCACATTGGCAAAGCTCGTCGAGAAGATGAATGAGGCGCAATCGAGAAGGGTCGCCGCCTGATCGGGATGCCGACAAACCAACTAATGAGGGCCGCGAGAAAATCGGGGCCCTTCTCGTTTTTGAGGTCAACCCATGAGAGTCACAAAGTGCTCCATGTGTCGGCGGCCAGCGGCATGGTTGATCGACACGGAAGTCTTCTGTGAAGGCCACAAAGAACTCATCATCGAGGCTGCCGGCGTCGATCGGTTCAGCATGTGTCGGCTGACGGAAGCAGAGTTTGCCTTCCAGAGCGGCGGCCGGGTTTCACGAACGGTGGCCGTAAAGAAGGAGGCGCAAAATCCCCATGGCGAAATTGCTTGAACTTCCCATTGACAGAGGCACCTGTGCAATACCTCTGAAGCATGCGGTCTACTGCCGGAGATGCCGGACCGTTTCCAATTCGCGACCGAGCGAATGTCATCTGTGCGGCAGCGATCGAGTTGTGAGTCTCGAACCCATCCTTGATGGCAGCCCCGATCCCCCGGCGCAGAGCGCGCAACAGGCCCGTTTGGCCCTGGTGAGGGCCGTGAGCGCATAGACAAAGGCAGTTATTTCTCCCGCATTTCCGGAAGAGGAGGCAATCATGGCCCGCAGCGCGGCCCGTCTCAAGATGGGCTACTATCCACTGCCTCCGACAGAGGCTCAGAACATCCGGTCTCTGCTTAACTTCTCAGGACCGTGTTCTGTGATCGATCCCTGCGCAGGGAAAGGAACGGCGCTCAACCTGGTCACGGCTGATGCGCCAGCACTTCGATTCGGGGTGGAGCTCGACACGGGGCGTGCGGGTGAAGCCGCAAAGACCGGGATTCGAATGATCCAGGGCAATGTCTTCGACACCCACACAAAGGTCGAGAGCTTCTCAGTCCTTTATCTGAACCCTCCATATGATTCGGAGATCAATCTGACCGGCAATCGGCGCCTGGAGCGGCTGTTCCTTGAGCACACGCATCACTGGCTGGTCCAGCACGGCGTGCTGGTGTTCGTTATCCCCTTCGAGCAGCTCAGCGACTGTGCCGGCATTCTGAGCGCGAATTTCACCAAGATCAGCGCCTTTCGTATGGCAGACCCTGAATCGGTCCGATTCCGCCAGATTGTGGTGTTCGGTGTGCGCCGGAATGTCCGGGGTGCAGCGCACGAGGAAAGCCAGCGGCGGATACGGATGCTCGCCCAGCACGGCGGATATGAGAGGCTGCCTCAGCTCGCGGCGGATATCGTCGAACCGTATGCCGCGCCCCTGTCTGGCGAAGCGGCGTTGACCTACCGCGGATTGCCGTACAACATGATCGAAGATCTGCTGCCTCATTCCGCCGCGTGGAAACAGGCCGCGCAGGTTTTGCTCCCCAGCGAGGACATCGCGATCGGTCGCCCGATCACGCCACTTCATGGAGGTCACGTGGGCCTGCTCTGCACCGCGGGGCTTCTGAATGGCGTCTTCGGCCAGGGCGAGGACAGGCACATCGCGCGCTGGCGATCGGTCAAGCACGTCACCGAGTTCCACGAGGAAGAGGGCGATACAAAGATCATCCGCCGGCGGGAGAAGTGGTCGAACGAACTGCGGCTCCTCTACGTCACCGGCAAAGCGGTGAAGCTGACCGAGAGCGCGGCGAAGGAGGGAGAGAGCGATGGAGAATGCCCACCTGAGGATGGGGCTGCTTGAATATGAGCGATACACGGAGAAGATCGCCACGCGTGTCCGGGTGCGGGTGAGCCATTACATTGGCGACGAAGACGAGGCGCATCTCCTAAGCGTTTTTGGCAATGATTCGGACATCGGGGCGATAACAGCAGCAGTCTACGAACAGGCACGATTTCGGCTCACGTTTCCAGATGGACAGATGCAAGATGTTTGTCTGGGTGAAGGGGCCGTCTGCAGTCGCGGAAGTGTCAGTATTGCCGGCCGGAGGCAGTCTGTACGGCATACGGTCGCGCTCTCCGAGGAGTTGCGCGGAATGAAGTCGCTTTCCCGAACCTTTGTGCTCCGGCCGGAACCGACCGAAGTCTGGACTGCGCTCGTCCATCGATTTGGCCTGCCGGGATTGCCGGAGTGGGCTGAACCCATGACGAGGATTTTGGAGAATGAGAGACGTGTCGAACCGGTGGATAGCATCGGGTGTTCGGCGGCGGTGATAACCGCAACCTGCGAGGAAGTGCTCGGCTGGATGGAAGTTGCAGTTCGACTAGGTGAACTTTCGTTTCCCGACTCGAATGGTCCCCTGCGATGGTCGAATGGGAAACTCGCGGACGCCTTACGACCCGAAATGTGGTCGGTGCAGATGGCCGCGTGATCGCGGAACAGCACGGATAAGCCTGGGAGGGCAGCTTCTTTGCAGATCACTGTTCAGAGGAAGCTGTGGGCGGCAAAACCAGCCGCCCGTCTCGGATCAGCCTCGGATGAATGCCAGGATGTCCGCGTTAATGATGTCAGCATGAGTGGTCATCAGACCATGCGGATAGCCGGGATAGACTTTAAGGGTCCCGTGCTTGAGCAGCTTGGATTGAAGTAAAGATGCGTTCTTGTAGGGGACAACCTGGTCGTCATCGCCCTGCAATATCAAGGTTGGAACCGTGATTGCCTTCAGGTCATCTGTCTGGTCCGTCTCAGAAAAGGCCTTGATGCCTTCGTAGTGAGCAAACGCACTGCCCATCATCCCTTGACGCCACCAATTCTCAATGATTCCCTGTGAGGCTTTCGCGCCCGGCCTGTTGTATCCGTAGAACGGACCTGAAGGAACGTCAAGAAAGAACTGTGCCCGGTTGGCAGCCAGTGCCTTGCGGAAGCCGTCAAACACTTCGATCGGAGTGCCATCAGGATTGTTCGGAGTTTTGAGCATGAGCGGAGGCACGGCGGCGAGCAGCACCGCTTTGGCGACACGCCCCTGCGGCTGGCCGAATTTGGCTACATAGCGAACCACCTCGCCGCCGCCCGTCGAGTGGCCGACATGGATAGCGTCCTTCAGATCGAGATGTTCGGCCACTGCCGAAGCGTCCGCTGCGTAATGGTCCATATCGTGACCAGTGCCGATCTGTGAAGAGCGTCCATGGCCACGCCGGTCGTGGGCGACGACGCGATAGCCTTGGCCCAGGAAGAACAACATCTGAGCGTCCCAATCATCGGAAGACAGGGGCCACCCATGGTGAAACGCAATGGGCTGAGCATCCTTCGGACCCCAGTCCTTATAGAAGATGTCCGCGCCATCTTTGGTCGTAATAATTCCCATTTCATCTGCTCCTGTGTTTGATTGCTCTGTTGTTGGTACCTGCGATCTCCCTTCAGTGAGCGTCCGGCGTCAGTGCATTCCAGGCTGCGTGAGAGTCCATGTAGTCTCTCCAATGCGAAATCTTTCGATTCTCAATGTGAATGATTGAGCAAAAGCGATTGTCGTACTTCGCGCCTGTCGCGCGAATTGTCCCATGGACCTCATACTCGATGACGACCACACGACCTGTGTCCGCTGTGTGGACAATCAGTTTATCTGCGGATTGCAGACTGATGATGTCGACGTACCCCCTGAAGGCATTCATCAGGTCAGTTCGTCCCCGAATGACGCGAGGCCAGCCAAGATCGTAGCGGACCTCGTAGATGGTATCGTCGGTGACGATGTCGAAGAAGTGCTTGCCGTCGACAAGGTCGCCCAGCGCCTTTCGAACCAAGTTGAAATAAGGGCCGGCCGCCTTGAAGGCAGCATATGTCAAAGCTGACATTCCGGATTCTCCACTCGTTTTACGGTCAACGAGGAGACTATAAAATAGGAAGCTGCTCTCAAACAAGAAGGCAATTCAATATCAGTAACTAACATCGAGGTAAGCCATGAAGAGACCTGGCAAGCCTGGCCCCCTAGACCCCGCGACAGTTTGCAAAAGCTCAGATCCGATTGCGGTCAGGGAACTGCTTACGAGGATTGGCGATAAGTGGAGCATCTTTTTGATTCTTTCGCTTGACCTCCTCGGCGGACGGGCGCGATTCTCCGAACTCGAACGCGCGATTCCAGGCATTTCACAGCGGATGTTATCGATGACGCTCAAGAATCTCGAACGGGACGGGCTGGTGATACGCGAGCTCTTCCCTGAAGTGCCGCCGCGAGTCGAATACGAAATTACAGACCTTGGAAAGAGTCTGCTTCGCCCTACACAGGGATTGGTCGATTGGGCCAAGGCAAATTGGGAGAGCGTCAGAAAGGCGCAGGCCAGGTACGATTCCAGATGATCTCCGCATCCTCTATGGTCCGAAGTCTCCTGAAAAAGTTGCAGAACGACCGCGCGTGTCCTAAATCATAGTGTCTGTCTTTCTTCCCCCCGAAAATCGTCTCTTTCAGGGCGCCCTTGATCAAAAACAGAGGAAAGACGCATCACGCGACAATTCAGGGCTGAGTTCGCACGTACTCGCCGCGAGATAGTCTTTCTGCCCGGAAACCCCAAGACAGGTTTGACTCCAGGAGGTGCGCCGTGGAGGTCACGGACATTTATGGGTACTTGCGCGCTCAGGCCAATGAGCTCGGATCGCGCATTTTGGAATCGTACCCTCCGCTGCAGAGCACGACCGATGAGATTCCCGACGATCTCTCGACGCTTCTGAGAGCGGCGCTGCCGGCCCAGGCCATTGCCATTGGAGGATTGGCAAAGCATTTACGGAGTGCGCGTGCCGCGCGTATCGTCGCCGAATGCGGCGCGGGCAAAACGTTCATGGCGCTGGCCGTTGCGCATGTTCTCAAAGCACGGTCGATTCTGGTGATGTGTCCTTCGCATATCGCGAAGAAGTGGGCGCGCGAAGCGATTAAGGCCATTCCTTTTGTGCGGACGTTTCTGGTCGAGGACATGCGGAATGGGGGCGATCCCAAGCAGGCGCACGGCGTCTGCGAGGTTCGCTTGCGCAAGGGTCGGATCGTTTACGAAGGAATGCAACTGTCTCTTGCCGAGCTGCGGGAACTGGGACGGAACGGGTGGAGACAACGCTGCCCGCAGTGTTCGGTATTCATCATTCCGAAGGACAAGGGTAAGCTCTCGTACTTTTGGCGGCACGCCTTTCTGACCCCAAAGTCTGGCCCGGAACTCGGGGGCGTCGTCAACCCCGATACAGGCTGCTCCATTGAGAATCCGGACGGCGGACGACGCACGCGGATGGATTTCGATCAGCTGAAGATCAGTGAACAAATTGAGCGGGCGAAGGACGGAACGAAGGTGTTCTCGCCGCTGTGGCAGGCGGATGGCAAGAAGATCCAGCGCATAGCGCCGGTCGAATTCATAGGTCGCTACATGAAAGGGTGGTTCGATCTCGCCATCGCCGACGAGCTGCACCAGCTGGCCGGCGACACGGCACAAGGGAATGCGCTTGGTGTATTGGCGCGCGCCGGGCGTCGCCTCATCGCTCTCACGGGAACGCTGATGGGCGGCTATGCCGACGATCTCTTCAACGTCTTCTACCGGATGGAACCCCAGATGATAGCGGGAGACGGCTTCGTATATGGGGGCGAAGGGCGGCGGAGTTTTCAGGAACAGTATGGAGTTCTTGAAACCATCGAGAAGATCCGCGAGGAGGATAACGCTTGCTCGCGCGCCTCGAAAAAGACCGTGCAGGTCGTCCGGAAGCCGGGCGCCTCGCCTCTCCTGTTCGGCAAGTTTCTCATGTCGACGACCGCCTTTCTGGCGCTCGAAGACATCGCGGACAACCTGCCGACGTATACGGAAAGCGTGCTCTCCTGCGACATGAACAAAGAGCTTGCAGAAGCCTACGAGGAACTCGAAAAGGCGCTGCGCAATGCTATGGCGGAACATCGGGGCAACAAGAGCCTGATGAGCGTGCTGCTGAACACGCTCCTGCTTTATCCCGATCATCCGTACGGTTTCGAGGAAATCTGGGCACGGGCGCTCGATCCGGCGACCAAGGAGTACTACAAGTTCCTCGTTGCTAGCCCACGAGAACTGCCCCGGGATCGCCTCCATCCGAAGGAAACAGCTCTCATCGATGACATTCGGGAAGAACTGCGGCAGGGCCGGCGCTGTCAGGTCTATGCGACCTATACAGGCGAAAAAGACGTGAACGCACGGCTGGAACATGTGTTGTCGGCCGCCGGGCTGCGAGTGGCTGTTCTGCGGGCCTCTGTGCCCACGCAGAAGCGGGAGGAGTGGTACGACCGGCAGCTTGAGTCCGGGGTCGAGGTGGTCGTCTGCCATCCAAAACTGGTAGAGACGGGCCTCGATCTGCTGGCGTTTCCGACGCTCTACTTCTACCAGGCCGGCTATTCGCTCCATACGCTCCGGCAGGCCAGCCGGCGGTCCTGGCGGATCGGGCAAAGACATCCGGTGCGGGTGAAGTTCCTCACCTACAGGGGGACCATGCAGGAGGTTTGCCTGCGGCTGATGGGCAAGAAGATGCTCGTGGCGCTCATGATGGAGGGCAAGTTCTCAGGCGAGGGCCTCCAGTCTCTCGATGCTGACGAGGATCTGATGTCCGCAATGGCGCGGGAACTCGTCGAAAAGGCCGGTGTCGGCGAAAGTGCCGACCAGGTCTGGCGACAGCTCGATCGGGAGCGGACGAAGCAGCTGGGGCCAACCGTACAGATAACCGAAGGGGAGAACAGCGCTGATTCCAGATCGGAACTTCTCGGACAGACTGATCCACAAGGAATCCATCTCGTTCCTTCCGCGCCGAGCAAAAGCCGGAACGATTCGCCGCCCTGGCCCAGCACGGCGAGGACCGAAGCACCGGTTCAACTCAGCTTGTTCGGTTGACACGCTCAACACACCACAACCCATACGGGCGCGAATTCCGCGCGGGGGGATTTGTATGTCCAAGGGGCCATTTTCACCAACTCAGTTCATCCCGACCAAGTGGAGCACGGCAGAGGAAAAGGCGCGCTTTGGCAACGCGCTTCTGCACTTGATTGATTCGGGCTTCGCACGGAACCTCTTCACCGATCGGCTCTACGGCCGCCTATCGAATTGCTTTGGGCATATCGCTCACTACAACTCGACGGGATTCTATGAGGAGTGGTTCTTGTCTCTGACCGCTCAGGTTCGATTTCTCGAACACACGTTGCGATTCCCCTGCTACGGAGATCCGGAATTCACATTTTCGGATGTTGAGAGTGAGATTCAGCGCGAGGTCCGCAACCGGAATTATCTTCCGCGGTATCAGCTGCTCCTCGCGGAAGAGCAGCGCGCCGCGGAATTGATTTTGCTTG
>Ga0335074_10002546_pt1 | contig 24907 bp, 19 predicted proteins | sample Lox_Sample_23_FD_206715 | JGI IMG/M metagenome (GOLD analysis project Ga0335074, IMG submission 206715) | Soil microbial communities from Loxahatchee National Wildlife Refuge, Florida, United States - Lox_Sample_2.3 | ecosystem: Environmental > Terrestrial > Soil > Wetlands | place: USA... | reverse complement strand
TACGGCTGGTCCGGGCTCCGGACAGCTGAGACAATCGGGCGGTGTCCCTGACGGTCGCCATTGCCGATTACGCCGCGCGCTTCACGGTCCGGAGCGAGTCGGCCATCGATGCCGCGCGCCGCTATCTGATCGAGGCCCTCGCCCGCGGCTTCGAGTCACTCGGCGACCCGCAGTGCGCGGCCCTCGTGGGTCCGCTCGTACCGGGGGCGTTGATGCCGGGCGGAGCGCGAGTCCCCGGCACTTCGCTCGAGCTCGATCCGGCGCAGGCCGCGTTCTGCCTGGGCGTAATGCTCTGCCGCTCGGCAACGCGTGAGGATTGGCCCGATTTACCGCACGCTGGCGCTGCCGCATCGCTCGCCGCCGTCCTCGCGACGGCGGACTATCGGGCGCGCAAAGCCACCATGGAAGGCAAGGCTCCGCCGACCATCCGCGACCTGCTCGCCGCGAGCATCAAGGCACTCGAGCTCCAGTGCGTCCTTGCGCCGGTGAGCGCCGAGCCGAGCGCGTGGGCCGCGAGTCTCCGTCTCGCGCGTCTGGCTGTTGCGGCCGTGGCCGCTGCGCAGCTCGGCGCCACGCAGCGACAGATCGCCACGGCCTTGAGTTATGTGTGCGCTGACGGTGGAGTGTCGGGCGATCCCCATGAGCCCCGCCAGCGGGCGCGCCGGGATTGGATCCTGGCGGATGCGGTGAGCCGTGCCGTGCGGCACGCCTGCCAGGCCGCGAGCACCGAGTGCGCGACTCTGCCAGCGGCGATCGAGCTTGAAATCCCGGAGCTCATCGACAGATCCCGGGGTACGGTATTCGGCACCGAGCTTATCGCGCAGCGCTCCAACCGCGATAGCCCGCGCGAGATTGCCCGGGTCGTGATGAGATTTCAGTCCGCCGTCGATAGTTACTTTCCGGCGCGTCAGGCCGAGCGCATCAAAGTCCTCTGCGCCAACCCCGCGCGGCTCGATGATCTGCCGGTCAGCGAGCTGCTCGCGGCTCTGGTGACGAACGGTGCCAGGTGAGCTCGGCGCGCAACGGCGCAAGCGGCAGCTGGAAGTCGACCCCAGATCCTCACGACGACATAGGTGGAAGTGATCTCCTCCACTCGGCCCGGCGATTCCGGCGGAGGCGAGCAGCCCCGCCCCCCACTTCCCGGATGCCGCGACCACCGCGACGAGCGCCCCCAGCGCGCTGGCGAGCCAGGGATTGGAACTGAATTGCAGGTAGTTGCCGACTATCAAGCCACTTTCATCTTTAGCATCATTCTGCGGAAGCGCTCGCATCGCTCATCGAGCGACGGCGGGTGCGCAGGCCGAGATAGGCGAGGACCACCACGGCGAATGAGATGAGGCTCACCTTCAGCTCTTCGGTGAGGGAGGGCGTGAACGCCATGGCGATGAGGACCGCGGCCATGCCGGCGATCGCGGCATAACTCGCCCACGGGAAGAGCCACATCGCGAGGACGGGGGGTGGGGCACCGGCGCGCTCGCGCGTACGTCGCAACCGCACCTGCGCCATGGCGACGATCATGTAGATGAACACCATGAGCGCGCCGGCGCCGGCGAGCAGGAAGGCGAAGACGCGCTGTGGCGAGACGATGTCCGCCAGGATCCCCGCAACGCCTGCGAGCGCGCACAGGAGCACCGATTTGACGGGCACCTTTCGCCGGTTGAGTTGGATCAGGGCCTGCGGGGCATCGCCGTGTCCGGCCAGCACGAAAAGCACACGGGAGCAGACGTAGAAGGCCGAGTTCAGGCAGGACAGCACCGCCGTCAGGATGATGAAGTCCATCACCCTCCCCGCCCAGGTGAAGTGCATCTGCAGCAGGGCACGGGTGAACGGTGACTTGCCGACCTCGATGGCGTTCCAGGGCACGATGGCGACGATGAAGAAGATCGATCCGACGTAGAAGGTGAGGACGCGCACGATGATCGAGCTAGTGAGCTGTGCCACCGCGCGTGCGGGCTCGGCGGATTCGACGGCCGCGACCGTGATGATCTCCGCGCCGGTCAGCTGGAAGAAGACGGTGACGGCGCCCGCGAGCACCGACACCGCGCCGTGCGGCATGAAACCGCCATGGCTCGTCAGGTTGGCGAAGGTCGCTCCCCGAGGTGAGGTCCAGCCGAAGGCGTACGCCGCTCCGATCACGATGAAGGCGATGATCGCGGCCACTTTGATCGAGGAGAACCAGAACTCGAACTCCCCGTAGGATCGCGTCGACATGAGGTTGACGGCGGTCATGCACGCCATGAGGATGCAGCCGAGCGCGCCCGCCGACAGCGGGATGTAATGTTGCAGGATGTTGGCGCCGGCGATCGCCTCGAACGGCACCACGATCATCCAGAAGTACCAGTAGAGCCAGCCGGTCACGAATCCCGCCCAAGGCCCGAGTCCGGCGCGCGGGAAATCCGCAAAGGAGTGCACGCTCGGCAGGCTCATCGCCATCTCCCCGAGCATGCGCATGACGAGCAGCACCAGGGTGCCGGTGATGAGGTAGCTCACCACGATCGCAGGTCCTATGGCGGCGATCGAGACGCTGCTGCCGACGAAAAGACCGGCGCCGATGATCCCGCCGATGGAGATCATCGTGAGATGCCTTGGCCTGAGCGATCGGCTGAGCTCCGCGGTCGCCATGTGCGCGGCCTTACGCCGTCAGCTTCTCGAGGCCGCCCATGTAGGGCCGCAGCGCCTGTGGCACGCTCACCGTGCCGTCGGCGTTCTGATAGTTCTCGAGCACCGCGACCAGCGTTCGCCCGACCGCGAGCCCCGAGCCGTTCAGCGTGTGCACCGGCTCGGGCTTGCCGCCATCGGGATTGCGCCAGCGCGCCTGCATGCGCCGCGCCTGGAACGCCTCGAAGTTGCTGCAGGAGGAGATCTCGCGATAGCGACGCTGCGAGGGCAGCCAGACTTCGAGATCGTAGGTCTTGGCGCTGCTCGCGCTGATGTCGCCCGCGCAGAGAGCGACCGCGCGGTAGGGCAGCTCGAGGCGTTTCAAGACTTCCTCGGCGTGTCCGGTCAGCTGCTCGAGCGCGGCGTAGGAATCCGCCGGCCGCACGATCTGCACCAGCTCCACCTTGTCGAACTGGTGGTTGCGGATCATGCCCCGCGTGTCCTTGCCGGCGGCCCCGGCTTCGGAGCGGAAGCAGGGGCTGTGACAGACGAACCTCAGCGGCAGCGCCTCGGCCGGCACGATCTGCTCGCGCACCAGATTGGTGACCGGCACCTCGGCCGTCGAGATGAGATAAAACGCGTGTTGAGTCGTGCCCCCGGTCTTGCCGGTCACTTTGAAGAGATCCTCTTCGAACTTCGGCAGCTGTCCGGTGCCGAGCAGCGCCTGGGCCTGTACGAGGTACGGGACGTAGACCTCCGTGTAGCCGTGCTCGCTCGTGTGCAGGTCGAGCATGAATTGCGCGAGCGCCCGATGCAGCCGCGACAGCTGACCGCGCAGCACCACGAAGCGCGCGCCCGAGATGCGCGCGGCCGCCTCGAAATCGACGCCACCGAGCCCCTCGCCCACTTGCACGTGGTCCTTCGGCTCGAACTCGAAGCGACGCGGCTCGCCCCAGCGGCGCACTTCGCGGTTATCGGCCTCGCTGTGCCCGTCAGGCACGGAGTCATGCAGCAGATTCGGCAGCCCCAACTGCCAGCTCTCGAGCGCCTCCTGTACGGCCGTCAGCTCGCGCTCCGCGCTCGCGAGCTCGCTCGTCAACGCCTCACCGCGCGCCAATGCCGCCGAAGCGTCCTCGCCGCGCCCCTTGGCCATGCCGACCGCCTTGGCGTTGGAATTGCGCTCCGCGCGCAGGCGATCCGACTCGACTTGCGCGCTCTTGCGTCGCTCTTCGAGGGCCCGCAGGGCGTTCACATCGAGCGCGTATCCGCGCCGCGCCAGATTGCGGGCGACCGTCTCGGGGTCGGAGCGCAGCAGCTTCGGGTCGATCATTTCGCGTGGTTCCTCAGTCTCGCCAGCGCCTCCCCGATCTTCAGCTCGAGCCCGCGCGGCACGGGGCGGTAGTATCGCCGATCCGGCATCTCGTCCGGCAGATAACGCTCACCGGAGGCATAGGCTTCGGGCTCATCGTGCGCGTAGCGATAGCCTTCGCCGTAACCGAGGTTTTTCATCAGTCGAGTCGGCGCATTGCGCAACCGCAGCGGCACATCGAGCGTGCCGTACTGCTCGACGTCAGCCATCGCCTCGCCCATCGCGACGTACACGGCATTGCTCTTTGGCGCACAGGCGAGGTAAACCACCGCATTTGCGATCGCCAACTCCCCTTCCGGCGAGCCCAGCCGATCGTAGGCCTCCCAGGCATCGAGGGTCAGCGCGAAGGCGCGCGGGTCGGCGATGCCGATGTCCTCCGCCGCCATGCGTACCACGCGCCGCGCGATATAAAGCGGATCGCAGCCGCCATCGAGCATGCGACAGAGCCAGTACAACGCCGCGTCCGGATCCGTTCCGCGAACCGCCTTATGGAGCGCCGAGATCTGCTCGTAAAACTGATCCCCTCCCTTGTCGAAGCGTCGCCGGCCGCCGCTCGCGACTTCCTGCGCAAGGGCAAGCGTGATGCGGCGCTCGCCCCCCTCGGTCGCTGCGATCAGGCCCGCCGCGAGCTCGAGCATGTTGAGGGCGCGGCGCGCATCGCCGTCCGCCGCCTTCGCCATCAACTCGAGCGCGGTCGGCTCGGCCGTGATGGCCTCGTTTCCGAGTCCCCGTTCCTGATCCAACAGGGCGGCGCGCAGGAGCGACTCGATATCGAGCGGGGTGAGCGGGCGCAGCACGTATACGCGCGCTCGGGAAAGCAGCGCGCTCACGACCTCGAAGGACGGGTTCTCGGTGGTCGCACCGACGAAGGTCAGCGTGCCGTCCTCGAGATACGGCAGGAAGGTGTCCTGTTGTGCTTTGTTGAATCGGTGCACCTCATCGAGAAAGAGCAGTGTCGGGCGCCCGCTCGCGGCGCGCGCCTCGCGCGCGCTCTGCACCGCCGCACGAATGTCCTTGACGCCGGCCATCACCGCCGAGAGTTGGATGAACTGCGCCTCGGCGCGCCTCGCGATCAGCCGCGCCAGAGTCGTTTTACCGGTACCGGGAGGGCCCCAGAGGATGAGTGAATGGAGCCGGCCTGACTCGATGGCGGCTCGCAGCGGTTTGCCCGGACCGAGAAGATGCTGCTGGCCGACGACCTCATCGAGCGATCGCGGCCGCATGCGATCGGCGAGCGGTCGCGAGGAGTCCGGCGCGCTCGCCTCGGCGGGGCTCACTGGGCGGGCGTTCCGATCACGTCCGCTCCCGGGGGCGGTGTGAAGGTGAACTCCTGGGGTGGCACAGGGACATTGACCTCGACGTTCTTGAACATGATGGTGACGGTCTGGCCGAGCTTGTCCTCGAGAATCATGCGCTGCAGCGTTCCTTTGGAGTCGAAACCGAACAGCGCATCATTGAAATCCGCCTCGGCGCTGCGCGGCTCGACATACACCCACTCGAAGCCCTCACGCGCGCCGATGCTCTTCTCGGTGAAGTGTTTGCGCACATCGACCGTGCCCGAAAGCAACATGGCCGGCGTGGCGGAAAGGGCCGCCGTCATCGGCCTTACCGTGACCTGCTCGAGATCGCGATCGAAGTACCAGAGATTGCGGCCATCTGAGACCATGAGCTGCCCGCCTGCGGCGGTGCCTGCCGGCGCACTCGCCGAGCTCGCGGGCGCGCCGGCGGCTGCCGGCAAGGGCTCGGGATGGATGTCCCAGCGGAATTTCCCCGGCCGCTCGACGATGAGCGTGCCGGAAGAGCGGCCGACCTCGGTGCCGTGGGAATCGGCCACCGTCTGTAGAAACGTGACCCGCAGCGTTTTCAGGTGCTCGAGATAGCGATCGAGCGGCGTTGGCGCCTGCGACTGAGATGCCGGCGATCGCATCGGCGCGCTCGCCGCCCCCGCTATCGCGGCCGGCGCGGCCGGCGCGAGCAGGATCGCGGTCGCGCTCACGAGCGCGAAGGCAATCGGGGCTCTTTGACACATGGCGGGGCCTTTCAATGCTCGAGGCAATTCAGTCTTCCGCCGGTGCTGGCGCCAGCACTTCACGTGAGCCGTTCGCCTGCAGCGGCCCGACCAGGCCCGCGATCTCCATCGCCTCGAGCAGGCGCGCGGCGCGGTTGTAGCCGATCTTGAGGCGCCGCTGCACGTACGAGATCGACGGCTTGCGCTCGGAGAGCACGATCCTGACGGCCTCGTCATAGAGCGCATCCTGCTCCGCATCCTGCATCGCGCCGCCATTTCCTTCCTCTTCCTCGCCGGGCAGCCCCGGTATCGGCGCTCTGGGTCCGGAGAGCACTTCCTCGATGTAGTCAGGTGGGGTCGAGGTCTTCAGCCCCTCGACGACCCGGTGGACCTCCTGGTCCGACACGAAAGCACCATGGACGCGCGTCGGCACGGAGGTGCCCGCGGGGAGGTAGAGCATGTCGCCGTGGCCGAGCAAGGTCTCCGCCCCCATCTGATCGAGAATGGTGCGCGAGTCCACCTTGGCCGACACCTGGAAGGCGATCCGGCAGGGAATGTTGGCCTTGATGAGCCCGGTGATGACATCCACCGAGGGGCGTTGCGTCGCGAGCACGAGGTGAATGCCGGAGGCGCGCGCCTTCTGCGCGAGTCGCGTGATCAGCTCCTCCACTTTCTTGCCGACGATCATCATGAGATCGGCGAGCTCATCGATGACGACCACCACATAGGGCAGCGGCACCAGGGGCTGGATCTGCCGCTGGTCGATGCTCGGGTCGTTGGCCGCGCGTTGCAGCATCACCGGATCGAGAATGGGCTTGCCGGCTTCGTTCGCCTCCTTCACCCGGCGATTGAAGCCCGCGATGTTGCGCACCCCGAGCGCCGCCATCAACTGGTAGCGCCGCTCCATCTCCGCCACGCACCAGCGCAGCGCATTCGCCGCCTGCTTCATGTCCGTGACCACCGGCGCGAGCAGGTGCGGGATGCCCTCGTATACCGAGAGCTCGAGCATCTTCGGATCGATCATGATGAGCCGCACGTGCTCGGCGGTCGACTTGTAAAGGAGCGAGAGCACCATCGCGTTGATGGCGACCGACTTGCCCGAGCCTGTGGTGCCGGCGATGAGCAGGTGCGGCATGCGCGCGAGGTCGGCGACCATGGGTTGGCCGCCGATATCCTTGCCGAGGGCGAGCGCGATCGGTGAGTGCAGCTCGTCATAGGCCTTCGAGCGGATGATCTCCCCCAGCGTCACGATCTCGCGCTTCTCGTTCGCAATCTCGAGCCCCATGACGCTCTTGCCGGGAATCACTTCCACCACGCGCACGCTCAGCACCGAAAGCGCGCGCGCCAGGTCCTTGGAGAGACCCGTGATCTGGCTCGCCTTCACGCCCGGTGCGGGTCGCAGCTCGAATCGCGTCACCACCGGGCCGGGCTGCACGGCGACAACCTCCGCATCGATCGCGAAGTCCTTGAGCTTCATCTCCACCAGTCGCGAAAGGGCCTCGAGCGCCTCCGCCGAGTAAAGCGGCTCGCGGGCCGGCGGATCATCGAGCAGCGAAAGCGGTGGCAGCTCGCCGGCCTTCGGCGGATCGAAAAGCGGCACCTGCCGCTCCTTCTCGACGCGCTCGCTCTTCTGCACCACGGCGGCGGGCGGCTCGATCTTAGGCGGCGTGCGGGCGGCCACGCGCTTCTGCTCGCTCACCACGGAATCGCGCCTCGCCGCCCGTCGCTCCTTGCCCATCGCAACATCCTTGGCGCTGGCGCGCCGCTCGCGCAGCCAGGAGACCGCCGCCCAACTCCAGGTCCCGAGCCTGTCCATCACGGTGAACCAGGAGACCTCGAACGAGAGCGACAAGCCTGCCATCCACGCGGCCAACAGAAGGAGAGTCGCCCCGAGGAATCCGAGGTCACCCTCGAGCCCGCGGCCGATCCCCCTGCCGAGGACCCCTCCGGCCGTGTAGTGCAGCTCGCCCGAGTGCCAGTTGAGGGTCGCAAGCCCGCAGCTTGCGACAAGCAGCAGTGCAAAGCCGCTCGCGCGTACCACGGAGTTGATTCGGGAAGCGGCTTGGGCCGGCACGCGCCGGTGCACCATCCAGGCGGCCGCACCCAGCATCACCGGCACCAGGTAAGCCGGACGGCCGAGCAGGAAGAAAAGCGCATCGGCGAGCCAAGCGCCCACGAGCCCGATACGGTTGTGCACCGCTGGGTTGTTTGCCGCCGGGCAGGCGCCTTGGACCGTGAAACCGGGGTCGCACGGGTTATACGTGGCGAGGGCGATGAACAACACGATCGCGGCCACGCCGATGGCGATGACGGCACTTTCGCGCAGACCGCGCGCGACGGCGGCAGTAAAGCGGATGGGGCGCACCTGCGCCTGCGATTCGGCCAATTCCTACGGCTCCGTGAAAAGTGAACGGCGGACTATGATATTAAGCCATTGGCCGTGCCAATGGCCGTTCGAGCCAGTGCCCGTCCGTGCGACGACCCCATCCTTACCGCTGCCCGCCTCTTGCTACCATCCAGCCCCGACCGCATTAAGCCGCAGGACCTGAAGATTCCGATGACCACCTCCCGGCACAGCCGACTCATCATCCTGGGCTCCGGCCCCGCGGGCTACAGCGCGGCGGTCTACGCCGCGCGGGCCAATCGCGCGCCGCTGCTCATCACCGGCGTCGAGAGCGGTGGCCAGCTCATGACCACCACCGATGTCGACAACTGGCCGGGCGATGTCGAAGGTCTGCAGGGTCCGGCGCTCATGGAGCGCATGCGCAGGCACGCGGAGCGCTTCAATGCCGAGATCGTGCACGATCACGTGCACTCCGCCGACCTGTCCGCGCGCCCCTTGCGTCTAAAGGGCGATGCCGCCATCTATACCTGCGACGCCCTCATCATCGCCACCGGCGCGACCGCCAAGTACCTGGGGCTGCCCTCCGAGGAGAAATTCCGCGGCCGCGGTGTGTCGGCGTGTGCCACCTGCGATGGGTTCTTCTTCCGCGGCCAGCGGGTCGCGGTGGCCGGCGGTGGCAATACCGCGGTCGAGGAGGCGCTTTACCTCTCGCACATTGCCGCGCACGTAACCCTGATCCATCGACGCGACCGCCTGCGGGCGGAGAAGATCCTGCAGGAGCGCTTGTTTCGCGAGGTCGATGCGGGCAAGGCTTCGATCGTCTGGAACCACACCGTCGATGAGGTGTTGGGAGACGATCAGGGCGTCAACGGCCTGCGGCTGAAGTCGCTGAAGGACGGTGGGACACGAGCACTGTCAGTATCCGGCCTCTTCGTCGCGATCGGCCACGAGCCGAACACCGGTGTGTTCGCCGGCCAGCTCGAGATGCGCAATGGCTATATCCGCGTGAAAAGCGGCACCGACGGAGATGCGACCGCGACCAGCGTCCCGGGTGTGTTTGCCGCGGGCGATGTGGCGGATCACATCTACCGGCAGGCGATCACCTCGGCCGGCGCGGGCTGCATGGCGGCGCTCGATGCCGACCGCTATCTCGAGAGCGTGGAGACGCAGGTCCGCTAGCACGCGGGCGAGCAGCGGCGCGAGGATGACGGCGAGGATCACGGCGAGCAGTACGTTGCGGGCGAAAATTCACTCGAGTATCGATGAAATCGATGCCGCTCAGTGGAACGCGCTGGCGGCAGCCGACTGCCCGTTCCTGCGCCACGAGTTCCTGGCGGCGCTCGAGCACACCGGCTGCGTGGGCGCCGGTACGGGCTGGCAGCCCTGCCCCCTCACCTTGACCGATGAATCGGGGCTCGCGGGGGCCGCACCGGCCTACATCAAGACGCATTCCTACGGCGAGTTCGTGTTCGATTTCGCCTGGGCGCAGGCGTACGCCCGCTATGCGCGGCGCTATTACCCCAAGCTCACCGTCGCCGTGCCTTTCACTCCGGCCACCGGACCGCGCCTGCTCGCGCGCCCGGGGCTCGACCGCGCCGTCATGGCGAAGCGACTGCTCGATGCCCTCGAGGCCCAGGCGGCGAGCCGGAGCCTCTCCTCGGTCCACGCCCTCTTTATCGATGAGCCGGCGCGCGCCGCTTGTGAGCAGGCCGGCTGGCTGCTACGGCGCGACTGTCAGTTTCATTGGAGCAATCGCGACTATAAGAGCTTCGAGGGATATCTCGAGAGCTTCACGGCCGAGAAGCGCAAGAAGGCGCGCCGGGAGCGCCGCCGGGTCAGCGAGGCCGGGATCCGCTTCGAGACGCGCTTTGGTGGCGAGCTCGATGAGCGGCTGCTCGGGAGCGTCTACGCCTTTCACCGCGATACGTTCTTGCGCCACGGCAACGAGCCCTATCTCACCCGGGAATTCTTTAGCGAGATTGCCCGCACACTCGGGGATGCGCTCATGGTGAAGATCGCCGTGCAACGCTCCCGGCAACGCGAGACGCCGGTGGCCGCCGCCATATTCTTCTGGTCACCGGAGGCGCTCTACGGGCGGTACTGGGGCGCGGCTGCCGACTATCACAGCCTGCATTTCGAGACCTGTTACCACCAGGGCATCGAGTTCTGCATCGAGCGCGGAATCAAGCGCTTCGAGCCCGGCACCCAGGGCGAGCACAAGGTGAGCCGCGGTTTCGAGCCCACGCTCACATGGTCGGCGCACTACATCGCCGATGCCGCCTTCCGCGGCGCGATCGGCGATTACCTCGAGCGCGAGAGCGGCGCCATCGATGACTACGCCGCCGAAGTGCGGCAGCACGTCCCCTACCGCAAGGCGCCCGCCTGAAACGCCAGTGAAGACGATCACCTGGCTCTCGCCCAAGGACGCTCCGGAGTGGTTTCCACCACCGGAGCAGGCGCTCGATGATCCCGCGGGCCTCCTCGCCGCGGGCGGTGATCTCTCGAGCGCGAGGCTGCTCGCCGCTTACCGGCGCGGCATCTTCCCCTGGTACTCGCCGGGCCAGCCGGTGCTCTGGTGGTCCCCGGACCCGCGTACCGTACTCTTCCCGGACGAATTCCGGGTGAGCCGGAGCCTCGCGAAAACCTTGCGCAATGGCGGTTTCACCGTGGCGGCGGATCGGGACTTCGAAGGGGTCATCGATGCTTGCGCCGCACCGCGACCCCATAGCCTCGGCACCTGGATCACTCCGGAAATGCGCGCCGGGTACCTCGAGCTCCATCGCTTAGGTCATGCCCATAGCATCGAGGCGCGGCTCGGCGGAGAGCTCGTCGGCGGCCTTTACGGGGTGAGGCTCGGGGGGCTTTTCTTCGGCGAGTCGATGTTCAGCCGTGCCCGGGATGCCTCCAAAGTGGCGCTCGCGCATCTGGTGGCGCTGTGCCGGCGCAACAATATCGCCGTGATCGACTGCCAGCTTGCCTCGCGGCATCTGGCGAGCTTGGGCGCGCGCAGCATTCCGCGGGCGCAGTTCCAGGCGCTGCTCAGGGAGTGGGTGTCGCTCGATGCCGCCGAGTTGATCGGCTGAAAGACGCCTCCGGCGCGCAAATTGCAGACCTGCGGCCTTTGTGCTCCAATGCGCGCCCCCGAGACGATAAGGGCATTATGTCGAAAGAAGACGCGATCCAGATGGAGGGTGAGGTGGTGGAGACCCTACCCAACACCACCTTCCGCGTGAAGCTGAAGAACGGCCACGTGGTGACCGCGCACATTTCCGGCAAGATGCGGAAAAACTACATTCGTATCCTCACGGGGGATCAGGTCACGGTGGAAATGACGCCCTACGATCTGACCAAGGGCCGCATCATCTATCGCGGCAGATAAGCCCCTTCTGGCGGGGCTTCCTTTTGGCGGCTCACTTGCTCTCGATCAGCTCCGGCTGATTGTTCGAGACGCATTCGAGCTCGAGCTTCGAGCCGTCCGCCGCAACCGATACCCGCACGTGCCCGCCGCCCACCAGCCTGCCGAATAACAGCTCCTCCGCCAGCGGCCGCTTGATGTGCTCCTGAATGGTCCGCGCCATCGGCCGCGCGCCCATCTTGGGGTCATAACCCTTCTCGGCGATCCAGCGGCGCGCCGCATCATCGAGGGAGATGGTGACGCCCTTCTGCTCGAGCTGCATTTCCACTTCCACCACCAGCTTGTCCACCACCCGCTCGATGGTGACGGGGTCGAGGCTCGAGAACTGGATCACCGCATCCAGACGGTTGCGGAACTCCGGCGTGAAGGAGCGGCGGATCGCCTCCATCCCATCGCTCGCGTGATCCGCGTGGGTGAAACCGATCGACGGTCGCGCCATCTCCTGGGCGCCGGCATTGGTCGTCATGACGATGATGACGTGGCGGAAGTCCGCCTTGCGGCCGTTGTTGTCGGTGAGCGTCCCATGATCCATCACCTGGAGCAGCAGGTTGAAAACATCGGGATGAGCCTTTTCGATCTCATCGAGCAGCAGCACGCAATGCGGATGCTTGGAGATCGCCTCGGTGAGCAGCCCCCCCTGGTCGAAGCCGACGTAGCCCGGCGGCGCGCCGATCAGACGCGAGACGGTGTGTCGCTCCATGTATTCGGACATGTCGAAGCGCAGGAACTCGACCCCCATGGCGATCGCGAGCTGGCGCGTGACCTCGGTCTTGCCGACGCCGGTCGGGCCGGCGAAGAGGAAGCTGCCGACGGGCTTGCGCTGATCGCCCAGGCCCGAGCGCGCCATCTTGATCGCCGCGGCCAATGCCTCGATGGCGCGGTCCTGACCGAAGATGACGAGTTTGAGGCTTCGCTCCAGGTTCTTCAGGATCTCGCGATCGGAGGTCGAGACGCTCTTCGCCGGGATGCGCGCCATGCGCGCCACCACGTCCTCGACGTGACGGACTTCGACGACTGGCTCGCGCTCGGCGATCGGCTTCAGACGCTGCCGCGCGCCGGCCTCATCGACCACATCGATCGCCTTGTCCGGCATGTGCCGCTCATTGATGTGGCGGGCCGCGAGCTCCGCCGCCGCCTTCAAGGCGTCGGCCGCGTAGGTGATGCCGTGGTGCTCCTCGAATCGCGCCTTGAGGCCCATCAGGATCTCGACCGTCTCGGCGACCGAGGGCTCGGTAACGTCGATCTTCTGGAAGCGGCGCGCGAGGGCGTGATCCTTCTCGAAGATGCCGCGGTACTCCTGGTAGGTCGTCGATCCGATGCAGCGGATCTCGCCATTGGTCAGCACCGGCTTGATGAGGTTGGAAGCGTCCATGACCCCGCCCGAGGCCGCACCGGCGCCGATTACGGTGTGGATCTCGTCGATGAAAAGGATCGCGCCGGGCTGCTTCTTCAGCTCCGTGATGACGCCCTTCAGGCGCTTCTCGAAATCACCTCGGTACTTGGTGCCGGCGATGAGCGCACCCATGTCGAGCGCGTAAATCGTGCAGTCGGCGAGCACTTCGGGCACCTTGCCCTCGATGATGAGACGCGCGAGCCCCTCGGCGATCGCGGTCTTGCCGACGCCGGCCTCGCCGACGTAGAGGGGATTGTTCTTGCGGCGACGGCAGAGAATCTCGATCGTGCGCTCGATCTCGAGCTTGCGGCCGATGAGCGGATCGATGCGCCCTTCCTGGGCGAGGCGGTTGAGGTTCGTGGTGTACTTCTCCAGAGCGCTGCCGCCCTCGGGATCGCGCTCGACATCCGCCTGCGCCTCCTCCTTGTCGGTCTTCTCTTCGGCGATCTTCGAGAGCCCGTGAGAGATGTAGTTGACCACATCGAGCCGCGTCACGTGCTGGCGATTGAGCAGGAAAACGGCGTGACTTTGCTTCTCGCTGAAGATTGCGACCAGCACGTTCGCGACACCGACTTCCTTCTTGCCGCTCGATTGCACGTGGAAAACGGCGCGTTGCAACACCCGCTGGAAGCCGAGCGTCGGCTGTACCTCACGCTCCTCGCCCTCCTCGACGCGCGGCGTCGACTGCTCGATGTGTTCCTTCAGCTCCTGCTTGAGTTTGCCGAGGTCGGCGCCGCAGGCACGAAGGATCTCGCGCACCTTGGGGGTATCGAGAACGGCGAGCAGCAGATGCTCGACCGTCAGGTATTCGTGGCGCGCTTCCCGGGCCTGGTGGAAGGCGTCGTTCAGGCAGTATTCAAGCTCGTTGGACAGCACTTTCGTTGAGTCCTTGGTCAAGTGGCATAAAGTCGGCTGCGCCGCTTTGCGCGGCCAGCCTACTCACCGCATTCGATCTCTCCACCCAGGCAGCGGCCCTGGGCGGCTTACTCACTGACTCTCGGGCCGATGTCAAAGACACGTCAAGCCTCTTCCAGCGTGCACATCAGCGGGTGCTGGTGGTCCCGCGCGTACGTGGTCACCTGTGCCACCTTAGTTTCCGCGATCTCGAACGTAAAGACCCCGCAGACACCCTTACCCTTCGTATGGACTTCGAGCATGATGCGCGTGGCCGTCGGCCGATCGAGGCCGAAGAACTTCTCGAGCACATCGACCACGAACTCCATCGGAGTGTAATCGTCGTTGAGCAGCACCACCTGATAGAGCGGTGGCTGCTTGACCTCGGGCCGCGCCTCCTCGACGAGAATGCCGGTATCGGGACGGGTCGGATGCGGATCGGGCATGCTGTCTTTATAGGGGTCGCGAATCTGCAACACAAGCCTGCGATGATGGACGGCTCTTAATCTTTGAGAAACAATCGCTTGAGAGCGCAACCGGGGGCGCCTTATGATTGCCCGGCTGAAGCGGCCGCACGAATTGCGCCGAGCGCGATCTATCGGATGTTTGCCAGCGAATCCATGTCCCTGCGATGTCAATGAGCGCCGCCTCCTGGCTCCAAGCCATCCCGGTATCCGAGAAGTGGCGCGCCCTGTTCTTCACTCGCGGCCCGCGGGTGGCAACCTGGGCGCTCGCCCTGGCTCTCGGTATCCAAGCCGCGATGATCCTCACGGATCTCGCGGGCGCCGATCGTGCGCCTTCGCCCGCCGTCATTGCCGCCGCTTCGCGCGTGCAGCGCGCGCCGGTCGATATCGCCGCCATCACCAATTCACATCTTTTCGGCGTGGCGCCCACGCCGGCGGGCGCGGGCGACGCCAATGCGCCGCAGACCAATATGCCGCTGGTGCTCACCGGTGTGATCGCCGCCAATGATCCGCGCGATGGGCTCGCAATACTCGGGCCGAATGTCGCGACCACCAAGGTGTATGCGGTCGGGGACAACATCCCCGGGGGCGCCCGCCTGCATGCGGTATTGTCCGATCACGTGCTGCTCGAGCGGGACGGGCGCATCGAAGCTCTGGCGCTGCCGCGCCAGCTCGCCGGCGGCAACGCTCCGCCGCCGAGCATCTCGGCCGCGCCCATACAGCCCGCGCTCGAGAGGATGCGTGAGCTCGTGAGCCGTAATCCTGGCATCATCGGCGATATCATGCGCCCGGAGCCGGTGTTCGCGGGCGGCAAGCAGCAGGGCTTCAGGGTCTATCCGGGGCGTGACCCGGAGGTATTCCTGCAATTGGGCCTGAGACCGGGCGATCTGGTGACGGCGATCGACGGACAGCCGCTCGATGACCCCTCGCGGGGGGAGCAGATCCTGAACGCCCTCGGTTCCTCAAGTGAGGCCCGCGTCACGGTTCTGCGTAACGGCCAGCAACAGGATCTCACTCTTGATCTGGCCGCTGTCGAGCAGGAGGCGGAATCGCTCGCCGGGTCGCAGAATGGGATGTCCGCGCCGCCGCCGCCACCACCGCAGCGAAGCCTGCCGTTCGCTCCGCCGCAGCGTGTCCCGTAAGGGGCCCATCAAGGGGGTTTGAGGTTAGTGAAAGGCCTTCGCACATTCGCCTGCTGCCTGGCTCTGCTCACGCCGACGCTCGCCTGCCTGGCGCAGGGCGCCGTGCAGCAGGCCGTGAGCATCACGCCGAACTTCAAGGACGCCGACATCACGCAGATCATCCAGGCGGTCGCCGCGGCGACCGGCAAGAGCTTCATCGTCGATCCGCGCGTGCGCGCACAGGTGACGATGTACTCCTCGGCGCCGATGTCCCCGCCCGCTTTCTATCAGGCATTTCTTTCCATCCTCTCGGTCTACGGCTTCATCGCCGAGCCCTCGGGCAACAACATCGTCAAGATCGTGCCCGATGCCCTCACGCGCTACGTCACCTCGAACAACCTTCCCGCGCACGTGAACTCGAGCTCGGACGAGATCGTCACCCAGGTGATCGCCGTCAAGAACGTGAGCGCGGCGGAACTGGTGCCGATCCTGCGGCCCATGATCCCGCAGCAGGGTGATCTCGCCGCTTACCCGCCGTCGAACATTCTCATCATCACCGATACCGCGAGCAACGTGCATCGGCTGATCTCGATCATCCAGAGGATCGATCAGATCGGAAACCAGGATGTCGATGTGATGCCGCTACAGAACGCTTCGGCCGAAGACGTCGTGCGCACGATCGAGTCGCTCTATCAGGGCGCCGCGAACATGCAGGAAGGCCGTGCCCTCAAGGTCGTGGCCGACGACCGCACCAACAGCGTGCTCATCAGCGGCGACCCGGCGCAGCGCCTGCGCATCCGCGCGCTGGTGGCGGAGCTCGACACGCCGCTGCAGTCGGGCGGCAACACCCGGGTGGTTTTCCTCCACTATGCCGACGCCACCAAGCTCGCACCGAAGCTCAAGGAGCAGATGTCCGAGCTCGCGCAGATGGGCGGCGGCGAGAGCACCACCACCAAGAACCCGACCGCGGCGGCGGAGAAGAACGCGCTCGTGTGGGCGGACAGCGAGAACAATGCGCTCATCATTACCGCCCCGCCGAAGCTGATGCGGACGGTTCTCGATATCGTGCGCTCGCTCGATCGGCGCCGGCCTCAGGTGCTGGTGCAGGCGATCATCGCCGAGGTCGAGGTCAACAAGACCGAAGACCTCGGCGTCAACTGGGCGGCCTACTCGCAGAGCAACAAGGTGCCACTCGGCGGCTTCGTCGAGCCGGTGGGCGGCACGAGCATCGTCGACCTCATCAGCGCGGCGCAGAATCCGACCACGCTCAGCACCTCGCTCCTCGAGGGCACGACCATCGGTGTCGGAACCATCTCCGCCGCCGGAGAATCGTTCGCGGCCATGATCCGCGCCCTGCAGGGCACGAGCGGCACCAATGTCGTCGCGACCCCATCGGCCGTCACCGTCGATAACCAGGCGGCGACGCTCAAGGATGTCGAGGAGGTGCCGTTCGTCACCGGCCAGTACACCAACGCTTCCACGGTAACCAGCGGCACGGTCACTCCCTTCCAGACCGTGCAGCAGCAGGAGGTCGGCACCATCCTCAAGGTGACACCGACGATCTCCGCCGAGGGCAACGCCGTGATGCTGAAGATATCGGTGGAGAGCTCGAGCGTCCTGCCGAACTCGGTTTCCTCGGTGGACATCACCACGCTCAAGCGCAGCATACAGACCAACGTGCTGATCGAGAACGGCGGCATCGTCGTGCTCGGCGGGCTGATCTCGAACGAGCAGGATCGCAGCAACAACGGCGTCCCCTTCCTCTCCGACATCCCGCTGCTCGGCAGCCTTTTCCGGGCGCGCAACGACAGCGCGGAACGCGATAACCTGATGATCTTCATCAAGCCGACCATCCTCACCGATCAGTCGGAGGCCGCCGAAAAGACCGGTGAGAGCTACGATTACATGTTGGATCAGGAGCGCTCGGTGGCTCCCGAGCGATTCCCCAATATGCTGCGGGGCGAGCCGGTGCCACGCATGCCGCCGCTGCCGCCGCCGCCGCCGCCGGGCACGCTGTCGGCGCCGAGTCCACTCGCCCCGAGCGCTCCGTCGCAGAAGCCTAAGACCAAGGCCAAGGGACCGCCGCCGAGCCAGACCCCACCGGCTCAGACGCCGCCGGCTCAGCCGCCGGCAGGGCAACAAAGCTCGGCGAGCCCCCCCGGCCAGTCCTCTAGCGGCGCTCCGCCGCCGAGCGGAGGCAACCCGTGAGCGCCGCGGAAGTCATGGACGAGCCGCAACAGCTGCAGGCGGCGTTGCCCCAGCGACGGCTGTCCTTCGCCTTCGCCAAGCGCCACGGCGTGCTCATCAGACAAGTGACCGACGGCGAAGCCGAGTGCGTCTATCGCGAGCATGCCTCCCCGCTCGCCCTCGCCGAGGTGCGCCGGTTCATCGGACTGCCGGTGAAGCTCGAGCGCGTGCCGGAGGCGGAGTTCGATTTGCTCCTGCGCCAGGTCTATGAGGCGGGCTCGGACGCCATGCAGGCGGTCGAGGGGTTGGATGACACCACCGATCTCGCCCACCTCGCCCAGGAGCTGCCGGAACAGGCCGACCTCCTCGATAGCGATGACGATGCGCCGATCATCCGGCTGATCAACGCCGTGCTCACCCAGGCGGTGAAGGAGAACGCCTCCGATATCCACGTGGAGCCGTTCGAGAACCGTCTGGTGGTGCGTTTCCGCGTCGACGGCGTGCTGCGCGAGGTGCTGCAGTCGAAGCGCGCCGTGGCGCCGCTGGTCGTCTCGCGCATCAAAGTGATGTCGAAGCTCGATATCGCGGAGAAGCGTCTGCCCCAGGACGGACGCATCAGCCTGAAGATCGCGGGCCGCGCGGTGGACGTGCGCGTCTCGACCATCCCTTCGGGGCACGGCGAGCGCGTGGTGCTGCGTATCCTCGACAAGCAGGCGGGGCGGCTGGACTTGAGCGCCCTCGGCATGGACCCGAAGACCGAGTCGCTCATCGATGAGCTCATCCACAAGCCCCACGGCATCATCCTCGTCACCGGGCCGACGGGCTCCGGCAAGACGACGACCCTTTATGCCGCCCTCGAGCGCCTCAACGACAACACCCAGAACATCATGACGGTCGAGGATCCGATCGAATACTACATCGACGGCATCGGCCAGACGCAGGTCAATACCAAGGTGGAGATGACCTTCGCGCGGGGCCTGAGAGCCATCCTGCGCCAGGACCCCGATGTGGTCATGATCGGTGAGATTCGTGACCTCGAGACGGCGCAGATCGCGGTACAGGCGAGCCTCACCGGGCACCTGGTGCTCTCGACCCTGCACACCAACACCGCGGCCGGCGCGCTCACCCGCCTGCGCGATATGGGCATCGAGCCCTTCCTGCTCTCCTCGAGCCTGATCGGCGTGCTCGCGCAGCGTCTGGTGCGGGTGCTGAACCCCGAGACCAAGCAACCCTTCCAGGCCGGCGAATACGAGCGGCGACTCCTCAACCTCGGCCCCGAGGATCCCTCGCCCGTGCTCTACCGCCCCGGACGCGATGCCATGGGAGGCTACCGCGGCCGCTCGGGCATCTATGAGCTCATCGTGGTCGATGATGCCATGCGAACCATGATCCACGATGGCGCGAGCGAGCAGGAGCTCGAGCGCCACGCGCGCCTCACGACCCCTTCGATCCGCGACGACGGCCGAGCGCGGATACTGCGCGGTGAGACCACCATCGAGGAAGTGCTGCGGGTGACGCGCGAGGACTAGCATCCTGATGGGTGCATTCGAATACATCGCGCTCGACAACGCCGGCAAGGAGCGCAAGGGCGTTCTGGAAGGCGATACGCCGCGGCACATCCGTCAGCTGCTGCGCGAGCGTCAGCTCCTGCCGGTGACGGTGAGCGAGGTTGCGCAGAAGGAAGCCAGCCGGCAACGATCGTTCAGTCTCACCCGCCGCGTTTCGCCCGCCGACCTGTCGCTCTTCACCCGGCAGCTCGCGACGCTCGTGCGGGCGGGTCTGCCGCTGGAGGAATCGCTGCTCGCGGTCTCGCAGCAGACGGAAAAGCCGCGCGTTCAAAGCATCATCCTCGGCGTGCGCTCGAAGGTGATGGAGGGACATACGCTCGCCGATGGATTCACCGAGTTCCCGCGGGTCTTTCCGGAGATCTATCGCGCCACGGTCTCGGCCGGTGAGCAGGCCGGACACCTCGATAATGTGCTCGAGCGCCTCGCCGAGTACACCGAGAGCCGCGAGGAGATCCGCCAGAAGGTTCTCGCGGCGATGCTCTATCCGATTGTTCTCACGGTGATGTGCTTCATCATCGTCTCGGCCCTGCTCGTGTTCGTGGTCCCGAAGGTCATCTCGGTTTTCGAGGCGAGCAAGGCGCAGCTACCCATCATGACGCGCATCCTCATCGCCACCAGCGGCTTCTTCCGGGCCTATGGCATCTGGCTCCTCATTCTCATCGTGGTCGCGGTGATTGCCTTGCAGCGCTGGCTGCGCAACCCCGAGGCACGGCGACGCTACCATCGCCTGCAGCTTCGCCTGCCGCTCATCGGCAAGCTCACCCGCGGCTTCAATACCGCGCGCTTCACGCGCACGTTCAGCATTCTCTCGGCGAGCTCCGTGCCGGTGCTCGAGGCGATGCGCATCGCCGGAGAAGTCGTGACCAATCTGCCCATGCGCGATGCCGTCGTCGATGCGGCGGCGCGCGTACGCGAGGGAGCGCCTATCGGCCGCTCGCTTGCCGCGAGCAAGCTCTTCCCGCCCATGACCGTGCACCTTATCTCGAGCGGCGAGTCGAGCGGCGAGCTCGACTCCATGCTCGAGCAGGCCGCCGTCAGCCAGGAGCGCGAGCTCGATGGCATCCTGGCGGCCATGGTGGGCCTCCTCGGACCGCTCCTCATCGTGGTGATGGGCCTCTTCGTGATGGGCATCGTATTTGCCATGCTGCTGCCGATCTTTCAAATGAATGACCTGATTCACTGAAAGTCCCGTGAACAGCAAGTACATAAGCCGGCAAAGGCCGCTCGGCGCCGGCGAGTTCGAACGAGCTTGACGGCTGCGTGGCGTAAGCGGCGCAGGCGACTTTGGGCCAATGGGCAATCCCCATTGCAGATGTCACGGCATGTGATTTAACTTTCGCGCGATCCGCAGGACTCCGCTGTCCCGCATGAGCGAGAAATCCGAATCGGACGAGTTCGAAGGCGAGGAAGACGACGAGCCGGCCGTTGAGGAAGGCGACGTCGATCTCGATCAGGTCATCAAGGACCTGGATCTCGCCAAGCGCCGTGGCCAACGCGTCGGCGATCCCGCGTGGCGTCGCCTCGAGCGGTTGCTCGAGGAGAAGCGTACGGCCGAGCTCACCAGCGATTTCGAGGATTACGACGTCGGCGACGAGGGCGAGGAGCCGGGGAAGTCACGGCGAAGGAAGAAGGACTGAGCTCCGCCGTCGATTCATCGGCACCGACCATTCGGATGGCGCTTGTGCCCGACGCCCCGGATCTGGCGAGCATGCACGTCGAATCCTGGCGCGAGAGCTATCCCGGGCTCGTGCCGGCCGCCCTGCTGTCCTCGCTTTCGGTGCCGGCACGCACCGCGGCGTGGAGCCGGATGCTCGGTGATCCTACGCGCGCGACGGCAGTATTCGTGGCCGAGCTCGGCGGCAGAATCATCGGCTTTGGCTCGTGCGGCGCGCAGCGCACCGAGGGGCTGAAGGCGAAAGGCTACGACGGCGAGATCAGCGCCCTCTATGTGCTGAAGGCCTTTCAGCGCCGCGCACTCGGCACGCGGCTCCTTTGCGCGATGGGCTCGAGTCTCGAGGCGAGCGGCTTCGGGGCGATGAGTCTCTGGGTCTTGCGCGAGAACGCACCCGCCAGGCGGTTCTACGAGCGCTACGGCGGTCAGGTCGTTGCGGAGAAGGAAGATGTCAGGCCCGAGGGCGTTCTGCTCGAAGTCGCTTATGGATGGGGTGACCTCGCGCAGCTCGCTCGCCGCATCGGTGAGAGCGCCCACAGCAGCTGCTGAATCTCAGCGCTCGGAAGCCGACGAGCGATGGTCGGGTATCCGATGGTGACGGGGAGCTTGAAGTCGTTCGGCGTCAGTGAAAATCGCGCGACCGGGTGATGAGCTCACCAAGCAGCGCCGAGCGGTCGATCAGCCGGCGGGCAACGACGTGCATGACTCCTTCCTGACGCTGCAGCTCACCATGGACCTCGAGCAGTCGCGACTGCAGCAGCGCGCGGCGGAACTCATCTCCTATCCTTTCCCACACGATGATGTTCACCTGACCTGTCTCGTCCTCCATGGTGAGGAAGGTCACCCCGCTGGCGGTGCCCGGACGCTGACGCATCAGAACGATGCCTGCGGTGCGTACCGGTTTGCCGTGCGCCATGGCATCCAGATCACGCGCACTGAGCAGGTGCCTCGACTGCAGCGATTGGCGCAAGAGCGCCAGCGGATGACGACCCAACGTAAGACCGAGGGACGCATAGTCGGCCACGATGCGCTCTCCTTCCGTAGGAGTCCTCAGGAGCGGCGTCGGCTCTGCGGCCGTCCAAAATCGCTGCGGGCGATTTTGTCGCGGCTCGCCCTCGAGAGGCAGCGGCCGCTCCGTACCGGCAACCTCCCAGAAGGCCAGATGCCGATTGCCGCTGAGCGCGGCGAATGCGCCAGCGGCCGCCAGCGCTTCGAGGTCGCCGCGATCCAGCGCGGCACGGGCCGCCAGATCCTGAACACCATCGAACGCTTGCCGGCGGCGAGCTTCGATGAGACGGTCCGCGCCCTTGCGCGACAGCGTCTTCACCAGACGCAATCCCAACCGCAGCGCCGGCTCACCATCCTCCTCCCTCCGCTCGAGCGTGCAATCCCACACGCTCACACAGACATCGACCGGCCGCACCTCGACCCCGTGCGCCCGCGCATCCCGCACGAGCTGCGCCGGCGCGTAGAAACCCATCGGTTGGCTGTTGAGCAGCGCCGCCGTGAACGCCGCCGGCTCATGATACTTGAGCCAGGCGGAGTCATACGCCAACAATGCGAAGCTGGCCGCGTGCGCTTCCGGAAATCCGTACTCGCCAAACCCTAACATCTGCTTGTAGACTCGCTGTGCGAATTCCTCCTCATAACCGCGTGCTTTCATGCCACCGATGAGCCTGTGCTTGAAATGCTCGATCCCACCGCTTCGCTTCCAGGCGCCCATCGCACGGCGCAGCGCATCCGCCTCCCCGGGCGTGAAGCCCGCGGCCGCGATGGCGAGCTGCATCACCTGCTCCTGAAAGATCGGCACGCCGAGGGTGCGCCTCAACACCCCTTCGACCTCGCGGCTGGGATAGCTCACCGGCTCGCCGGATTTGCGGCGCTTGAGGTAAGGATGCACCATGTCGCCCTGGATGGGACCGGGGCGGACGATGGCGATCTCGATGACGAGGTCGTAGTAGCAGCGCGGCTTTAGGCGCGGCAGCATCGCCATCTGCGCGCGCGACTCGATCTGGAAGACGCCGATGGTGTCAGCACTGGAGATCATCCCGTAGACCTCCGGCGCCTCCGCCGGCAAGCCGCCGAGCGCATGCCGCGCCGCGCGGAAAGCGTTCGCGAGATCGAAGGCTTTGCGCAGCGCGGTCAGCATGCCCAGCGCCAGCAGGTCGACCTTGAGCAGGCCCAAGTCGTTGAGATCATCCTTGTCCCACTGCACCACCGTGCGTCCCTCCATGGCCGCGTTCTCGATGGGCACCAGCTCCTCGAGCGCCCCCTCCGAGATCACGAAGCCACCGACATGTTGGGACAAGTGCCGCGGAAACCCCGGGAAAGCCACCAGCTCCTGCGCGAGGGGCAGCAGCCGCGCGAGCACCGCGCCGTCGGCATCGAAGCCCGCCTCGCGCAGCCGCTCGCGCATCGCCCCGCCCGCATCCCACCATTGCATGACCTTGGTGAGCCGCGCGCACTCCTCGGGATTCAGGCCGAAAACCTTGCCGAGGTCGCGCAGCGCGCTCCTCGGCCGGTACATGATCACGGTCGCGGCGATCGCCGCCCGGTCGCGGCCGTACTTCTCGTAGATGTACTGGATCACCTCCTCGCGCCGCTCGTGCTCGAAATCGATGTCGATGTCGGGCGGCTCGTTGCGCTCGCGCGAGATGAAGCGCTCAAAGAGGAGCGATGCTCCGCGCAGCGGATCGACGGAAGTCACCCCCAGGCAGTAGCAGACGCGGGAGTTGGCGGCCGAGCCCCTGCCCTGGCAGAGGATTCCCTTGCTGCGCGCGAAGGCGACGATGTCGTGCACCGTCAGAAAGTAAGGCTCGTAACGCAGATCCGCGATGAGAGTGAGCTCATGCTCGATGGCTTTGCGCTCACTCTCCGGCACCCCCTGCGGCCATCGCCAGCGCGCCCCCGCCTCGGTCAGTTTGCGCAGATGGCTCGCCGGAGTCTCACCGACGGGCACGAGCTCATGCGGATACTCGTAGCGCAGCTCTTCCAGGGAGAAGGCGCATCGCCGCGCGATGGCCAGCGTTTCCTCGAGCAGCTCGCGCGGATAGAGTTTCGCCAGCCGCTCGCGCTCGCGCAGATATCGCTCGCCGTTGGGGTAGAGCGTGCTGCCGGCTTCGCGGATCGGCACGTTGTGTCGGATCGCGGTGACCGCGTCCTGCAGCCTGCGGCGCGCACGCACGTGCATGTGCACATCGCCGCTCGCCACCAGCGGAAGGTCGAAATCCCGGCCGGCTCGCTGCAGGATCTCGAGGTGCTCACGATCCCTGCCGTCGCGCAGCAACTCGACGGCAATCCATAGCCTGTCGGCGAAGCGCTCCTTGAGCCAGCATGCCTCCTCGGCGAGTGGACGAGCAGGCAGCCAGAGAATGAGACAGTGCTCGAGACCATTCTCCTTCAGGTCCGCGCGTGTCAGTGCATAGCCGCCCTTCTCCGCGGCCCGCCGACCGCGGGTGATGAGCCGGCAGAGCCGGCCGTAGCCGCGCCGATCGGTGGCGAGCACCACGAGCTTCAGCCCGCAGGCGAGGCGCAGCTCCGAGCCGATGATGAGCTTGAGCTGCCGCCCTTTCGCCGCCACGTGGGCGCGCACCACACCGGCGACGGAGCATTCGTCCGTAATGGCAAGCGCCTCGTAACCCAACTCCGCCGCCTGTCCCACGAGCTCGTGCGGATGCGAGGCTCCGCGCAGAAACGTGAAGTTGCTGAGGCAGTGGAGCTCGGCGTAGGGAGGCGTAATGGCCATCCCTGGCGGCAGGCCATCCGGCCCGCGCTGTCCCGCGCGGGCGTTCGCTGCTTCGCAGCTCACCCGAACACTCCATGGAGGAACCACCGGTGCGGCGGCTCGCGCTCGCGGAATACCCAGAGACGCGCG
>Ga0335074_10002545_pt1 | contig 24907 bp, 20 predicted proteins | sample Lox_Sample_23_FD_206715 | JGI IMG/M metagenome (GOLD analysis project Ga0335074, IMG submission 206715) | Soil microbial communities from Loxahatchee National Wildlife Refuge, Florida, United States - Lox_Sample_2.3 | ecosystem: Environmental > Terrestrial > Soil > Wetlands | place: USA... | reverse complement strand
GCGGAATCCGATTCCGGAGCATGCACTGTGTAATCCACTCGTTGGTATAAACCGGGACCGTGCTCTTCTCGACCAGCACTTTGTAGCCGTTCACGCAGCGCGCGATCTGGCTGACGACAGCCTCGACATAGGAGAGGTCCGCCGCTCCCGAGCTTCCCTGAGGGGTCCCAACCGCGATGAAGATGGCATCGCTCTGTTCCACCGCTGAGTGCAGGTCGCTGGTCACCCGCAGTCTGCCATTCAGATGCTTTTTCAGCAGAGTCGGGAGGTGATCTTCGAAAATTGGAATCCCGCCATTGTTCAGCAACGTGACCTTCGACTCGTCGTTGTCGACACAGATCACATCGTGACCCATTTCGGCAAAACACGCTGCTGCTACCAGGCCAACATACCCTGATCCAACTACAGCTATTTTGACACTATGTTCCATTACCGCGCTCCCTTTACGACCAAGTGGCGGCTAATATAGCATAGGAAATATTATAAATAAAGTAATCATATATCATATATGATTACCTCGAATTACTACGATAACATCTGTAGTCTTACTGCGAAGCTCGGCCGCCAAAGCGTTTCTGATCGTTAATGCATTGCATATCCGCTACCCGTTGAACGAATATGCACTGTTTGGCCGACGTCGATGCGGACGTCAAACTCGCGTCTATCCACGATCCTAACCAAACCGGGTCCCAAGTTTTTCACATCGACTGACCATGGATGATTGATCGACTCGCCGTGGGGTGGGATTGCTGGCAAGTAAATGGTCGCGGGTGTGTTGATCAACTCGAGCAGTTTTCCGCCGAAGTCTGTAGTGATCGCATTGCGATTGGGGCGCAGATGGACGACTGGCTTCGCTTGCAACGTGATCATTTGGCCCAGAAAAATAGCCAGGCAGGCCAACAGAATCTTCATGCGATATTCCCGAATTTGATACCTGGGAGTAGGGCGTCAGGCAGTTCCGCGACCGTGGCTCGCGTTTGTATATCCAGACGGTCCTCTATGTCAACGTCAACTTCCGTCGAGTTGGACGTCGCGATCGCGTGTCCACGGAACGTGAGATAGAAAAGCAGTTCGATTCGACTCGACACACCGAGCTTTTCGAAGATGCGAAAGAGGTAATTCTTGACCGTATGCTCGCTTAGGTTCAGCTCCTGGGCAATGACCTTGTTCGTTTTTCCAGCGGCGGCGCATTGCACGATCTGCAATTCCCGTGCGGTCAGAGGGGAGGTGGGATCGGATCCCATCAGACTGGGTGCCGGCAGGTTCCGAATGACGTCCAGCAGAAGATCGGCCTCCCTTCCCCCGGCCCAAATCGAGCCCTTGCGCACGTGGTCAATGCATTTGAGAAAAAGGGAGATCGGTTGCTCACGAGAGACCACCCCCCGCGCCCCCGAACGAAATGCACTGAGGACGGAGTTGGACGTCGATCTAGCGAGGATCATCACAACGGGAATATGTGGATGAACCCGCAGGACACTGTGCGTCAAATCAAAGCCAGTTGGACCGCGAGGATCGAGGTCGCCGCTGATGACCACCAGATCAGCGGAGTTGGCCGCCAGAGAAGGTAAGAGATCGGCCACATCGACGGCGCTGGCATGACACCACTCCTCCCGTCCCAGTGCGCCTGCTAGGAGATCGGCGCTCATAGGATCCCGCTCTGCTACCAGAACCCGGTAGGGACTTTTACCCAATTCCAAGGATCTTTCTGCCTTCCCTTCATCGGACCTTGCCGGGCGTGCTCTGTGGCCTGATCGAACCGAAGAGTTGTGGACGAGCGCGGAATGAATCTGCAAGAGAAGCTCCTTCCTCGCCATCATGCTCCGTCAACTGGGCCGGTAGCGGTGAGGCAGCTGATGTTTCGGTGACCACGAAGTCAACCAGGGTTGTCAGATTCGCAACTTGTTTCGGATGAGACAAATCGCCTTAGCGAAAGAATCTGTGCACAGAAATCTGCATGGGCTCGGACCCATACTGTAACCGATCTGGTAACAGTTGCAATGTGAATCTTGCATTTGCATACTTCCTTCTCTATTGAACCATGAGAGTTCGATCCTCCACGCCTTCTCCTTTCAAGGAGAAGGTAACGCGCCTCCGTTACGAGAGGTGGTGTCCTTCCTCCCGTGCGTACGCTCACGAATTTTGCATACTCTCTGCGTCTTGCTCGTAAAGGTGTGCGGTCTTACGCTGCGACTACCAATGGGCACGACTCTCGTCACCGTTCTGAATCGCCGAACCGCAATGCGTTACAAGTTGCGACTCCCCGTGATCTTCCACTGGAATGACGGCGCGGAACAGACGGAAGGTGGCTTCACCAGCGACGTCGCTTTGGACGGCGCGTTAATTGTCAGCAGTCGATGTCCACCGGTCGGAGTCGATGTGCGGATCGAGGTTTTAATTCCCCCTCCGAACGAGCATCAACACGAGATTCGAATTGAATGCCTTGGAAAAGTTACGCGAGTACGAGAAACACGAGTGGGCACATCAACGTTCGGAGTCCATGGGCTCTTCAGCGACGAGCAACTCACGGAACAGGTCTCATCGACGGTCGAAGACTCGAGAAGCCGACTTATCATTCGGGAGTCGACCGGAACGCAACAGACTTTGTAGTTCTCTCGCCTAAGAATTATGGGCGGGAGTCGATCTAGGCCCGGCAGAATTCACGGAACGGTGGGCCACTTAAGACGCGATCATCTCCCTGACCCGTAAAGCCGGGGAAGCCCAACGAGCAATGACAGCGTGCGCGTCAGGATTGCGATCCCCCTGGGAGTCACAGGGCGAAGCTAGGTCCGAGTTGAGCTTATGACAGCAAATCGTCGTCGCGTAACCGCGCCGGATTACCAGCGCGTATTCCCGCCGGGTTCGTTCCTACGAGCCATGGCACGCCATTATTTTGGGCCGCGAACTGAGCCCGTTCCCAAGGATCCACGGGCCCACCGAGAGGAGTAACATCAATGCATTCATTACGGCTAATCGTACTGCCCATCATCTACGGCGCACTCGTGCTAGCGACTGCGGCGGTATCGGGGCAAGAAGCAACGACTCCCTCCCCGACAGTTGACACCGTGACAAGCAATTCGTCGTCCCGTGATGTGCAGCCCCATCTCGAGGAACGCTATCCGCGCTACGCTATCCAGCGCGAGGACGTGCTTTCGATTTCGTTTCCTCTATCCCCGGAAATGAATCAAACAGTGACCGTCGAGCCCGACGGATTCGTGACTTTGCGTAGCGCTGGCAGCCTTCACATTCAAGGCCTGACAGTTCCCCAAGCTTCGAAGGCAATCAAAACGGCATATGCCGGAATCCTCCGTGACCCCATCGTCGATATCGATTTGGAAGATTTCCAAAAGCCATTCTTTACGGTCAATGGACAGGTTGGCAGGCCAGGCCAGTATGAATTGCGTTCGGATATCACCGTTACGGAAGCGATTGCGGTTGCGGGTGGCCTCGCACCCACTTCAAAAATGCAAGCTTTCCTGTTCCATCGAGTCAATTCCCAGTGGTACCACGTAGAGAAACTCAATCTCAAAGAGGTTTTCAATGGGAAAAAGGCAAATGAGGATGCCATCCTGAGCCCCGGCGACATGATCTTCGTACCCGAAAACAACATCACCAGGTTTCGCAAATATGTGCCATATGGCGTGAATGCCGGTTCTTATCTAACCGAAAACCAAACGAATTAACCCGATCGAAGCGTTCGATCAAAGGAAGCTTCGCTATGAGAGATGCAAACCCTTCGCTGCCTGCGTTTGGCGGCAATATCGAAATCTCGCTGCGAGATCTTGTAACCCCGTTGTTTCGCCGAAAGAAGCTTATCGGGGCGAGCTTCGCTGCGGTTTTCGCAACCACAATTCTCGCTGCGCTGCTCTACGGATCTTTCTATTCATCGCACATGGCGATCCTAGTCAACCGCGAGCGACTCGATCCTCTTGTTTCTACCCAGCAGACCACGCCTCTGGTGACCACGAATAGCGACGTAACTCTCGCTGAGATCAATTCTGAAGCTGAGTTGCTGCGGAGCCATGACGTACTCGAACAGGTAGTCCTGTCAAATGGACTGCAAAAGCGCCACGGCTTCTCTTTGCTCGACCTTCTAGACCCGCGCGAAAGCGAACCGGACCGCGTGGAGCGCGCGGTAAAGAAATTGGCAAAGACGCTGAAGATCGAACCGGTACCCGAATCAAACATCATTCGCGTCAGTTACTCATCCAATAATCCTAAACTCGCGTATAACGTATTGAAGTCACTGGGAGATGCTTACTTGGCGAAACATGTCGCTGTTCATCGCACCGCGGGTTCTTATCAGTTCTTCACGCAGGAGACCCAAAAATACAGCGACGAACTAAACTCCGCCGAGGATGCTCTCCGCCACTTTGAAAAGCAGCACATGCTCGCGGATCCGGATGATCAACTTTCCAATTTGGCGCAACAGCTTGCAACATCAGTTGGCACACTGCATCAGGTCGAAGAGTCGATCGCCGCCGATGAGGAGCGCATCCGCGAAGACAATTTGCAGTTGGGAAAGACACCCCAGCGTACCGTTACCCAGCAAGCGACGGCTAGCAACGACAAACTGATCGACGACATGTCATCAGCGCTGTTAGCTGCAGAGACGAAGCGGTTGCAGTTAGCCTTGAAATATGACGACAGCTATCCTCTCGTGAAGGAGGCGGACCAGGAGATTACGCGGGACAAAGCAGCGCTCGATCAGGCTGAGACGAAGAAATACGTTGCACAGACCACCGACCGCGATCCGACCTTCGAGTTGCTCCGCGAAGATCTCGCTAGAAGCCGAGCCGATCTTGCCGCCCAACGCGCGACCCGTATTGTGGCCCAGCGCAGCATTGCCAGTATCCAGAAGCAGATGGTAGAACTCGATCAGCTTGCGCTTTCGCAGCACGATCTGCAGCGCGAAACCAAAACTGCCGAGAGTAACTACCTTCTGTATCTTGGAAAGAGGGAGCAGGAGAGGGCGTCAGATGCAATGGACGTCACCCGTATAGCTAACGTGGCGATCGCGGTTCCACCTGCAATACCTGTTCTCCCCGTCTTTGGCTGGCCCCTAACCGTGCTCTTAGCGTTTTCTGGCGCGGTGGTTCTGGCCTTAAGCGCCGGCTATATTGTTGATTACTTAGACTCTTCCTTCCACAACCCGACTGCGGTTAGCGACGCACTGGGAATTCCAGTAGTGATTGCGATGCCAAAACGCGTCGCATGAGGAAAAAATGATACTCGAACATTACAAGCTAACAGAACAGCCCTTTGGCGCCACGCCCGATGCCCGCTATCTGTATGCGAGCGAAACGCATCGCGAGGCACTGGCATCCCTTCTCTACGCCATTGACGCCGGCCGCGGCTTCATGGCGCTCATCGCAAAACCTGGCATGGGAAAGACGACGCTGCTCTTTCGCAGCCTGACACAGTTGCGCGAAAAAGGGAGAACCGTCTTCCTTTTTCAAACGATTTCTACGCCCTTGGATTTTCTGCGCACGCTTCTTGCGGACCTCGGTGTTCAGGATCTGCAGGGAGGCATGTTCGAACTGCAAGCGAAGCTCAATGAGATTCTGGTCGAGCAGCGCTCACGGGGTGAGCGACTCGTCGTTGTCATCGACGAGACGCAGAATCTCGACGACTCTGTGCTGGAACTTGTTCGCATGCTCTCTAATTTCGAAACTCCCGACGACAAGCTTATACAGATTGTTCTCTCGGGACAGCCGCAGCTTGCTCGCAAGCTTGCCTCACCCAACTTGGTTCAGCTCCGCCAGCGAATTTCAGTTATTGCTCACCTGCGTCCGCTCACTGCCGAAGAGACGGCGCAGTATGTGGAGCATCGCCTTCAGGTGGCCGGGTACAAGGGAGACGACCCTGTGTTCACCCCCGCAGCCTTGCAGTTGGTTGCACGGCACAGCGAGGGAATTCCCAGGAACATCAACAACCTCTGCTTTAATGCGATGTCGATCGGCGCGGCACTGAAAAAGCGGGTGATCGACGCCGACATCATCCGTGAAGTCATTGGAGACCTCGACCTTGATCCACTCTCCGAGTTGCCGAGTGAGACGCCGGTCCCCGCTGCGCACACTGCAGTCGCCCCGTCGCAACCCAGGCCCCACCGGATTGTTCTCGGGTTTGCAAAGGCAGCGTTGGCCAGCGCCATCCTCTTTGCACTTTCTGGGTTGACCATACCGGTGCAACACAGCAACGTTGTACTTGCGGACACAATTCGGGAGACTTCGCAGCCCGCCGTCCATCCGACTGTCGGTCCCACGGTTGTGCGATCCGCGCCCGGTCAGGCCTCGAAGCTGGTCACCACCAATAAACTTGCCGCTAACGCGCCCGTTCCCGCGGCGGTCGCGCCCGCCTCTCCCGCACTGGCGCCCCCACCTGTCAAATCAGATCAACAGGACCGCATCCTTGTACCGCCGGGCGTCACCCTATATCAGATCTGTGCTGAGGCCCTCAAAACCTGCCACACCAAAGAGCTCAGCGAAATTCATCGCCTGAATCCATGGCTGGTTGACCCGAACCATCTTGAATCTGGAAGAACACTGCGATTGCCCTCTGCACAGGACTTCGCCGACAGAGAAGCAACGACAACGCTGGCTGGGCTGAGCCAGAAGGTAGCAGGAAAATGAGCAAAAACTTTGAATTGATGCAGCAGTTGGCCAGTAACTCATGGTCGAGACGCTCTCAGGCGAGTGATCCGGTCTTTGTCGCCCAGGAAGACGCGAACACGCCATCTCGCGGTCAGCTCTCTCTGGAAAATGAGGCTCTTCGGCTCGTGCAGAGGATCTTCCTGCCGCACGCCCCGAGTTCGCCGCGCGTGGTGGCCTTCGCCTCGGTCAATCATGGTGAAGGGTGCAGCAGCATCTGCGTGTCGGTTGCTGATGCGCTCTCGCAGAATATTGATGGTTCCGTCTGCGTGGTCGAAGCTAATTTTCGCTCTCCGGCGCTACCGGCTCTGTTTCACACCACAAACCATCATGGATTGACCAATGCCTTGCTGAATGAGGGTCCGATTCGCTCCTTTGCCAAACCAATGACCAGTGACAAGAAGCTGTGGCTCCTATCTTCCGGTCAATTGACTGCTGAATCAACCAACCTCCTCAGTTCGGAACGGATCAAAGGACGACTGGGGGACCTGCGCTCGGAATTCGATTTTGTTCTCATCGATGCACCTCCTCTGAGTCGATATGGCGATGCTCTCGCGCTGGGCTCGCTAACAGATGGTTTCATCCTGGTTCTGGGCGCAGATTCCACCCGACGCGAATCGGCTCAGACCGTGACCGAGACACTGCGCACCGCCGGGGTACCGATTCTCGCCGCCGTCCTAAATAACCGCACCTTCCCGATTCCCGAGAAACTTTACAACTGGCTCTGAACTGCTCATTTGAGAAGGCAAGCTGTCCATCGCTCGACTCAGGCTTTTCCGTCGGTGGGCGCGACACTGCAGGATTCAATCTGCAGATCACACCCGTCCAATCCGAAACGCGGCTTCGACTGGTTCAATAAGTTCCACAAAGAACACCGGAGAGAGAACGTGACGGATAACAGGCATCGCTTACCCCTAAGCACCCTCAAAGTCTTCGATCTGTTAGTTGTAGCTCTTTCCTTTGGGATTTCGACTACCTTGGTCGTTCATGCACAGAAAGGGATCGGCCTCGCCGACTTCCTCTCGATGAGGACGAAAGTCTCGAATTTTCTCATCTTTCTGCTGGCAATGTTCTTCTACAATTTGATCTTTCGGATGTTTGGCCTCTATCGCTCACGCCGCCTGTCGACGCGTCGGGCCGAGATCATTGACATCCTTAAAGCGACAGCGGCTGGTCTGGCGTGCTTCATCGTAGTGGGCTGGGTATTCTCCATTCGAATGCTCACGCCCGGCTTTCTCATAATCTTCTGGGTCATCAATTCGCTGACACTCTGTGCCTCGCGTGCTCTGCTGCGCGGCTTTTTAGTTCGCGTTCGGATGAAGGGCAGAAATCTCCGGTATCTTCTCATATTGGGTACGAATGCCCGCGCCGTCGCCTTTGCCCGCAAAATTCTAGCGAGCCCCGAACGCGGCTATCGGCTTCTCGGCTTTGTCGACGACGATTGGCCAGGGATGAAAGAATTCCGTTCAAGCGGCTTCGAACTCGTGTGCGATTATGCCGGTCTCGCGGAGTTTCTCCGTCGCAATGTCGTCGATGAAGTGGTTATCTATCTGCCATTCGCGACCTTCTTCCGAGATTGGTCCGAAGTCGCGAGCCTGTGCGTTCATAATGGCATTATCGTCCGTCTCAATTCGGATACTCTTGGCTTCGACAAAGCTCGCTGGCTTGCCGAAGAGTTCGATGGCGGGCATTATATCGCTACCTACACCGGAGCCGGCGAGGGCTGGCCGCTGGCTGCCAAGCGGACCCTCGATATCCTACTCTCCGGAATCCTCCTGATCCTCCTCGCTCCTGTCCTCCTATTTGTGACCATCGCTATTAAGCTCACTTCTTCGGGGCCGGTCTTCTTCCTCCAGGAACGGATCGGCATCAATAAACGCCGCTTCAAAATCTACAAGTTCCGCACTATGGTCCCCCAAGCTGAGAAGCTTATGGCAAGCCTTGAAAATCAGAACGAGGTTTCCGGCCCGGTCTTCAAGATCAGGAAGGACCCACGCATTACTCCCATCGGCAGGTTTCTGCGACGCAGCAGTATCGATGAGCTGCCACAGCTCATCAACGTGCTGAAAGGAGATATGAGCCTCGTCGGTCCGCGCCCCCTTCCAGTCCGCGATTACGAAGGGTTCAACGAGGACTGGCAGCGCCGCCGCTTCAGCGTCAAACCCGGGATCACCTGCCTCTGGCAGGTCAACGGACGGAGTGACATCTCCTTCGATCAGTGGATGCTCCTCGACCTGAAGTATATGGACGAATGGTCGCTTTGGCTGGATCTCAAGATTCTCGCCAGAACGGTCCCGGCAGTTGTCCGCGGCTCCGGAGCGGCATGACCATTCCCATCCAGCCGAGGTCTCGACTACTTTCGTGCTGAGGAGTGTCACACTCCGTTGCCCATTAAACGAGCAAGGATCACAACAATCTGTCAAGCTATTTATGTCAGTCACGCCATTTGAATCCGTCATGACGACTGCACACCGGCGTATCGACCGGACAGAGTCGTCGGTCCAAACCAGCCTCGAATGGTTTCTGATCCTGCCGCTGATTTTCGTTGCAGTCCGCGGAGTCTTCTCTTTCGAAATAGGTCCTGAACTGGCGCAGCCCGCCAGTGAATTTGGAAGTCGCAGTCTTGGCTTCGTCGGATATGTCCTTATTCCTGGAATTGCATACAGCATTGTTCTCTGGTCTATCATTAGCCGTTTCGGCGATGTTATGTACCTTTGCCGCCGGCTGAAGTTACTTACGGCCCTAAGTGTTTTCTGTATCTTTTCGGCCGTCTGGTCGCAGGCTCCTGGCCGTTCGGCCCTCCACGGTATTCTTTATCTGGTAGGTACGCTTTTTGCGTATTCTCTCGTGGCCCGCTTTACTGCCGAAGATATCATGCGCCTTATAACGCGAACCGGTACAGTGATAGCAGTCCTAAACCTTATGCTCATAGTGATCGTTCCTCGGGTCGGTACGATAATTCAAGATGGAACTCGCTGGAGAGGACTGTTCCCCGCATCCACGGGTATGGCGCAGTGCCTTGCCTTCCTCCTCACCCCCGCACTGATCCCTGCTTATGGAAGATGGACGTGGAAGCGTATTGCATACATAGGAGTTCTGTCGTTTTCCATTCTGATGACCCACACAGCTACTGCTCCCGTTGCGCTTCTTCTTTATGTCATCTTGATGCTGTCTCTTGGATTTCTGCGACGGCTTGACGGCCGTGCACTCCTAGCATTCGTTATCGCTCTTGTAGTCCCCTTGGGCACTGTACTAATTGCTTTCCAAGCTCAGATCGCTGATTTCGCCCTGACCATTCTGGGTCGAGATCCAACCCTGACTGGACGAACTACAATATGGAAGCTGCTGACCTATCCAATCGCGATGCATCCACTCCTTGGCTATGGCTTTTATGCTTTTTGGCTTGGACGGAAAGGTGCCTCAGCGAACGTCCTGGCAGCTGCTCACTGGGATTTTGGATTCGCGCACAACGGATATCTGGAGATCGTACTCCAGCTCGGCTTTGTGGGTCTTGCCTTCTTCGCGATTACATACTTCGACGCCTTGCGGTACGCTCGGTTGGCTACGACCAAGCGAACCAATTCTGGAATTGACTGGTACGTCGGCCTGCTGATGATGGTGCTGGTTTACAACCTCGATGAGGCTGCCGTCTTATGGCCAAATGATCTTCTGTCTATACTCTATATCGTCGCCTGCGCCGGATTGATGAGAGCCGCAATCGAAACGATCGATCAGCCTAGCGTTGTCGCTGAGCAAATGCCTCATGTCCACGTTGCAGTCGCGAGTAGGTCGGCATGTTAGTTAAGCCGTCGCGATTTGTTCCGCAAGAAAACAGCGTCCCCGATCTGCCTCGTCTGACTGGCATCAGGGCTGTCGCCGCATTTTTTGTGGTTTACAAGCATTATGGAGCATTGTTCACAATTTTGTTTCCCCTTCTGCGTCCGTTCGCCTTTGTATATCGTGCGGGGCCTTTGGGGGTCGATCTTTTCTTCGTTTTGTCTGGCTTTATTCTTAGCCACAATTACCTGCACCGTTTTTCGAGTATCGGGCGCAAGCGTTATCTGCCATTTCTCAGAGCTCGTTTTGCACGGATCTATCCGGTACACTTGGCGAGCCTCCTGATACTCACGGCACTCGTGTTGTCTGCGTCGATGGCCGGAAAGGCTATCAATCCCGGGAACTATACCGGTCGGGAGTGGTTTCAGAACCTCTTCCTTTTGCAGGCGTGGCCGGTCATTTTCACTCGGGGCTGGAACTTCCCCAGTTGGTCGATTAGTGCGGAAGCTTTCGCGTACGTCCTTTTTCCCCTGCTGGCTCCTTTTTTGCTTCGAACCAGGCGACCTGCGATTTTGTGTGCTGTGGCCCTTGGCGCCTTCGTCGTCCCGGCGTGCACGAGGGTTATTCCGGAAGGATTTCCTTCAAACTGGGCGCTCCTTAGAGTATCGTCTGAGTTCTTTGCGGGGTGCTGCCTGTATAGACTGTTTGCCCGAAGGCAGAGATGTCCCCTAACGCCGCCCGTCGCCGGCGCGCTAGCTCTTATCGTCGGATTCGCCTGCAGCTATTTCGGCCTGGCGATCTCGTTTGCTGTTCCGGTCTTTTTGTTCATGATTTGGTCTCTTGCCGAACGCCCAACCGGCTTTTTGGCGGGAAGAACTGCCCAATACCTGGGTCGGGTGTCGTATTCGCTTTACATGACCCACGCTGTCGTGGAGATCGCTCTAAACAGAGTGCTCCCTGTCGAACATTTCGCTGGCGCGAGCTTGTCAATTCGACTCAGCGTATTTAGCGTCTATTGGATACTAATCGGAACTCTGGCGGTCGGGATGTACCATTTCATCGAAGTACCGGCACGAAAGTGGCTGCTAGGTGCTATTGGTCGTCCCACGGCCGCGAATGACTCTGGGCGAACACGCAGTCCTGCGCGGCCCGAGGAGCCGGTCCTGAATTATACGCAGGCTAACTAGGTCTCCGGCGTGGACTGGCAATTTAATCACATATCCCGGAAGAGTTTTCCCCTCATGTCGCTGATCTATCACCTGCTCGATGAACGTGAAGCCTTCTCCGAACACAATGGAGGCGCCATCTCCCGCTGGACGGCCAACGTCCTCCGCACTGGATCGGAGATCGTCGTTTGTCCCTCCTCCGATAGTTCGTGGCCCTTCCCCGCCAGTCGCATTTTTCAGCTCCCTCGCTGGAACCGCGTCGGCTCGGTGCATCCCTTCATCTATCGCGCACCCTGGTGGGTGCAGCGCGCGATCTATCTTCCTCTTTTCGCGCCCCTGCTCGCGCGCCTTTGCCCCGGCGACATCGTCTACGTACATAACCGGCCTGCCTGTGCAGCTGTCCTTGCCACCGTCGCTCGCCGGCACGGTTTCCATGTCTTTCTGCACATGCACAACTCGATGCTCCATACGGTCAACGCCGGCCAGCGGCGCGCTCTGCGCAACATCCCTATCGTCTTCTGCAGCAACTTCCTCCGCCGCGAAGTGGAAGCCGCCCTGCCTGGTCATTTTCATCGCACTCACGTCGTTTACAACGGCGCTGATGAGAGCAGGTTCTACCCTGTGTGCCGGCCCGAGAGCGCGATTCCTTCCATCGTCTACACCGGCCGTCTCGTTCCCTACAAGGGTGCCCACGTCCTTATTGCCGCCATGAGGATGCTGGAGCGCCAAGGTGTGCAGGCCGTCTGCCGCATCATTGGGGGCGCGTGGTTCGGGAATCGCCGGGCTACCTCCTACATTCGGAACCTCCGCCGCGCCGCGCCCGATAACTGCGAATTCCTCGGGTATCACAGCGGAGAAGCGCTCAGTCAGCTCGTTCGCACCTCCGACGTCTTCTGCTGCCCTTCCATCTGGAACGACCCCTTCCCGCTTGCTCCGATCGAAGGCATGGCCGCCGGCCTTCCCGTCGTCGCGTCTGACGTCGGCGGGATCCCCGAAGTTCTGGCCCATGGTGGCGGCATCCTCGTTCCACCCAACGCGCCAGAGCGTCTCGCCGCCGCGCTAGCTTCGCTGCTTACCGATGGCTCCCGTCGCCGTCAGATGGGGTCCACCGCGCGCTCTGTCGTCGAACGGCACTTCCTTTGGAGCAACGTCCGCCAGCAGTACCTCAGTGCAATCGCCGCTGCATGAAACTCACCCTTCAAAGCCGCCTCCTCCGTAATACCGGTTGGATGTTCATGGGCCAGGGGCTCGGTGTGTGCCTCCGTGCCGCATACTTCATCGTCATCGCCCGCCTCCTCGGTGTCGTCCAGTACGGCGTCGTGGTCGGAGCCTTTGCCCTCGTCAACATGGTGGCTGAGCACAGTCGCCTCGGCTCCGGCACCGTGCTGCTCCGCTACGTCTCCCCTGATCGCCGCCGCTTCTCCACCTATTGGGGGAACCTGCTCGTCGTCACCGGGTCCATGAGCTTCGTGCTCATCCTGATCCTTCGTCTCGTCGGCCGTCACTTCCTCGACCCCGCCAGCGCGACCGTCGTCCCCATCACCGCCACCGCCTGCTGCTTCTTCGAACAAATTACCATCGGCGCAACCCAGGGCTTCCAAGCTTTTCAGGATATGCGCCCGGCTGCTGTCCTCAACCAGCTCACACCGCTGCTGAGGACCGTTGCCGCGGTCATCATGATCGTTACCATGCACCATGCCACCGCCTGGCAGTGGTCGCTGGCTTCGCTGGCCGCCTCCGCCCTCGCCAGCCTCGTAGCTCTGACCCTAGTGACCGTCCGCCTTGGCGCCCCTTGTCCTCACCTTCTGCTCGCTCTGCGTCGCGTTGGCGAAGGCTTCGAGTATTCCTTCTCCGCATCGGCCACCGTCGCCTACAACGACCTCGACAAAACCATGCTGAGCCACTACGGCATGGGAGCCCAAAACGGCATATACGGTATGGCTTACCGCATCATCGAGATGGGCTACACCCCCATTGCCTCGATGCTGCTCGCTTCCAATCCCCGCCTTTTTGAACTCGCTGCCGGTGATGTCCGCGCCCCCGTTCGCCTCGGAAACCGCCTCCTCCGTCACGGAGTTCTGGTCAGCGCCGCCGCTGCCTTGGTCATGTTTGCCGCCGCACCACTGCTTCCTCTTGTCGTCGGTCGAGGTTTCGCCGAAGGCACGCAGGCGCTTCGCTGGATATGCCTCATCCCGCTCTTCCGTACCGTCCACGTAACCACCGGCTCCGTGCTCACCTCTATCGGGCGACAACGTTACCGCACTTTCACGCAGTGCACCGCCGTTGCGCTCAACTTCGGCCTAAACCTATGGCTCATACCTACATATGGATGGCATGGAGCCGCTTGGGCTAGCCTCGCTACCGATAGCTCTCTGGCGCTCCTCAACTGGTTCGGTCTGAAGTGGATCGTCCGCCGCCTACGCGCGGTTCCCCCCGCGGACCTCCCACCTCCAAAGGTCATTCCCACGATGGACAGGCCCTCCGAACCGCTAGTCTCTGTTATCATCCCCTACTACAATCAGCCCGCTTACCTCGCCGAAACCGTCGCGAGCGTCAGACGCCAAAACTATCCGCGCATCGAAATTGTCGTTGTGGATGACGGATCCTCCATTCCCGCTTACACGCTGCTCGAACCCGCCGGATCGGACGATCTCCTAATCTTCCGCACTTCCAATGGTGGCGCTGCTGCCGCACGCAACCACGGCGTCACCCGCAGCTCTGGCGACTTCCTCGTCTTCCTCGACTCCGACGACCGTCTCCGCCCCGGCGCTCTCCACGCGCACCTCGAAGTTCTTCTCCGGCACCCCGATGTCGCTATGACCTTCGGGTCTATCCTTCTCATCGACGCCGACGGTCGCGACCTCGCCCGTCCCCAACTCTGCCGCCCCCGCACCGACTATTTCCCGATGCTGCTCGAATGCAATCCCATCGGCTGCCCCGGCAGTGCCATGGTTCGACGCAATGCTTTCCTGCAAGCTGGCACCTTCGATGGGTCTCTCCGCAATGCCGAGGACTACGACCTCTACCTGAAAATTGCCCGCCGCCACCCGATTCGTCAGGTCCCTGTCTGCGTTGCTGACTACCGCCAGCACTCCGGCGGCAAGTCTCAGAACAAGGAACGCATGCTCGCCGCAGTCATGAACATCCTCGACCGACTTGAAGACCGCGAATCCCTGACGCCGACCGAACGCCGTCGTCTTGCCCACGCTCGCCGTCGCTGGCAGCATCAGTTCCGTCCCCGTTCCACTCCCGCCTACCGCCTGCGTGGTCTGTATTACTCCTTCTGCGCCATGCTCTCCGTCTCTCCCCGCTACTACTTCGGAGTCCGCTCCTGGAACAACGAGTAGACCAAGGCCTTTCTTTAGTCAAGCCTTCAGCGTCGCTTTCCAAGCTGTTCCGAGCATGAAATGAGGTGGTGCCTGCCAAGCCAACCATGACAAATCTAACCGAGCACCGATTTCTTCTCTGTAACGTGCCGATGGATGCGCTTACTTATGAAGACCTAATAATGTTGATCAATGGGGCGAAGGCAAGCCGTGAGAGGCTTGTGATTTTGCACCATAATCTGCATGGCCTCTATATGTACTTAACCAACAAGGAGTTTCAATCAGCGTACCAGAATGCCTCCTACGCCTATGTTGATGGAATGCCGATCATCTGGTTTGGCAAGGTAGCAGGATTTCGAGTGAACAAAGAGCATCGAATAACATTCCTAGATTGCTTCGATCTGATACTCTCTGAGTCACAAAGCCGAAATTGGCGGGTTTTCTATCTTGGCTCGACGCCGGAGGTGCTTGACAGGGGTCTCACCATCCTGAGGGAGAAATATCCTCGGCTGGCACTCCGCGGGCGTGATGGGTATTTCTCCAAATCGGGATCCGAGAGCGATGAAGTTATAGATGAAATAAATTCGTTCTGCCCCGACATTCTTTTCGTGGGGATGGGGATGCCCACCCAGGAATTGTGGCTTGCCAACTACCGTGACAAGATTCGCGCCGCTGCCATTCTAACCAGCGGCGCCACACTGGACTATGTGACCGGACACGCATACCGACCTCCGGCATGGGTCGGAAACCTGGGCCTGTACGGTGTCTGCCGAATGTTTTCCGATCCGATGCGTCTATGGCGACGCTATTTGGTGGAGCCTACGGTGGTGGCATGGTATTTGCTGCCTGGTGTCTTGCGGCAACGGTTTGCCAGCAGACGACGCGGGGCGGAGGTCGGCACACTCCGACTTTGATGGACTACTGCGTGTTAAGGGGGAAGCGATGCGTATCTGCCTAATGAACGACCATTACTATCGCAGCAGCGGTGTGGCCATGGCTATCCGACGCATAGCCGAAGCTGCGCCGCCCGACGTTGAGTATTGGTTTGCCGGCTGCGGCAGTGAGGTGTACCGGGAGGATTTGTCGTGGATTCCTGCGGATCGTTATCGACGGTTCAGTCTTAAGAGCTCAAATCCGATTCGTATACTTGTGGAACTGGTTCGCCTGAAGGCTTGGCTGAAGTCAAATCAATGCGAACTGGTTCACTGTCATCACCGGAGAATAACGGCGTTGCTGCAGTTAGCAGGGATTCCCGTGCTCTACACCGGGCAATTGGCGTTCCCATATGCCGCATGGTTTCGCGTCTTGGGTCCCCGTTTCGCGACTGCCATTACTCCGTCGGTAGCCTCGAACCTCATCGAGACAACGGGACGCAAGCCGATGGCATGCATCGGAAACCCTGCTGGCTTTCCGGACTCCATTCCTGTAATCGATTTAGAAAGAGTGAAGAATAGGGCGGTATGCATCGCCCGTCTGGAGCCGATCAAGGGCCACACTCACCTGTTGTCTGCATGGAAGATTCTCTACGACCGGGGATACCATTACCAATTGTCCCTCGTTGGAGAAGGTTCTCTGCGTGCCGAACTAGAGATCCAGGCCAAGCGGGACGGAATTGAAGGTCTGGTTCATTTCTGCGGATTTACGAATGACGTCTCTACCTATGTTACCGATAGCCTCTTCGCTATTCTGGCCAGCGAAGTTGAAGGTCAGGGCATCGTGACTCTCGAAGCAGCGGGTCTAGGCAAAGCGTCGATCTTGACAGCGGTCACCGGCTCGATAGATCTTCTTCCGCCAAATCGGAGACTTCCAAATGGCGTGCCCTACGGCGATCCAATGGCGCTGGCGGATGCCATTGAGCAATGGTTCTTGGATCCTGAAGAGGTTGTAAGAGAAGGAGAACGATTTTTTCGCTTTCTAAAGGCATCAAGCAATCCCCATGACATCGCGCAGGGATATCGGCGTACTTATAAGCAGGTCCTCGAGCGGTTGGCGGCAGCGGCGAGCTAACGCGTTTTGTTATAGTTCAAATGAGCTTGATGCGGCTACGCGAAGAAAGAAGCTGCGGATCGTATTGAGCAGAGGAGAAACGGTGGGTTTTATCTGTCCCAGTAGCTCCCCCTCCGACATGGATGGGTATCACGCCTCCACGTTGTTTCGCGATAGGGCTCACCGTCAGCTGATATCCGCGCAGTTTCTCGCAATAATCCTGACTCGGCTCATCCCTCGCGCGAAAGAGTTACGGAGCGTCGTCACCTGCACAATTCAGCTTTTGCGATGCTCCCTCTTTGTCGCGTTCGCCCTATTCGGCGGTCTCACTAGTGCCGCCCAAGGCCGGAAGGCTGGTACGGGCGCCCTCCTGCCTCTAGGTTCCGTTTTCAACTCGCCGCCGCCCAACGCCTGTGCATCCCCATATGATCAGTTCTATGCCAGTGAGCCAGGAGTCTACGCAGATTGGGCACTTTGCGAATCAGGGATTCCCCGCCAGTTCTACGACTACGTGGGCGACTTTGATCTGACGCCCGCCGCGCACGCTTTCGGTTCCGGCCCTATCAGCACCGTTCCAGGCCCGCTACCCGACGGCGAAAGTGCTGCCCATGTTGCGACGGCTACGTCTTGGATAGCCTCTCAGGACCTGCCTCTCAATCCCCACGAGGGATCTATCGCCTTATGGATCAGCGCTGATGCCACACCCTATCCGGTAACGGGTCTCTTTCTCGCCCCGCTGGGTCACAGCCCTGTTCGGATCTCCTTGGGTATTGCCCCAGGTCTTCGAGGCGAAACGACTCCGGACCTCTGCTTCGAAGCGGTCTACTCCACCTCCTCCACTGCGCCCTTGTCTCTCCATCGGTGCCACTACCTATCCGACACCTGGCACCGTCTCGTCTTCACTTGGAAGGCTCCTACTCATGCCGAAGGCCTTGTGGCGCTCACCCTCTTCGTAGATGGCGAGGCCGTCGCCGCTGGATCCGCGCCTGCTCAGATTGACAACACGCTCTACGTATTCCGCCTCTTTCCCGGTTGCTGTGACACCAGGCGGTCCATGAGCCTCGCCAGCGTCCTCATTGCGAACCAGGCTTGGACCCCCGAACAGGTACGCCGCGACTACCAACCCGACCTCCCGCACATCCCCTCTGGTGGGGTCCTTGTCACCACACGTCGTCTCGGCATCGTCCATCGCGACCTTCTTGGGGTTGCCGACTTCGGCCAGGACATCTCCACGCCTGAGCGTCGTACCGCTCTCCTCACGGGCCTTCGTGCTGCCGGCATAACCACCCTCCGCTACGCAGGAGGGTACGGAGGTATTCAAGCCGATCTGGTCGATTGGAAAACCGGCGCCATCTGCCCGCCGCTTCCCGGCCATCCCGGCGCTTCTGCTCACGCTTTCTCCGACAATAATCTCGACCACTTCGCGAGTTCCATTCTCGGCAAGATGCCGCTCGACGTCGTTTACACGGTCAACTACGGAACTAATCCGCCCGCCTGCAACGCCGGCGGCGACCCGTCCAGCGCTGCGGCCCTCGTCCGTCACGCTAACAACCAGCAGCATCTTGGCATCCACCATTGGGAAATCGGCAACGAGCTTTTCTCATCCGCAACCGAAACCGACCTGCACCCCGATCCCAATTCGGGTTCCAGCTACGCCCAGTACGAGCCCGCCTTCTATCGCGCAATCCACGCGGACGACCCCAACGCCCAAATCGCAGTGCCAGTCGGCGGCAGCACGTACGGCTGGCAATCCGGTTTCGACCTCCCGGTCCTTGCCCACGCCGTCTTCGACGACATCGTGTGGCACAACTATCCCCTAATCGATCCTATTTCCGACGGCAGCACTCTTTACTACGATCGCGTTGCCGCACACGTCCATCGCGTCCGCGGTACGCTCCTCAAGCTCCGCACTGAGCTGCTCGCCAGCGGTCATCCCCCTGATGCCATCTGGATCACCGAATGGGATGGCGAGCCCGGAGGGAATCGCTGGTCGCGCCAGACTGTCGGTGCCGCTGCACCCCTCTTCGCTGCCTCGCAGCTGGGTGAATACATGCGCGCCGGCGTTCGCCTCGCGACTTGGTGGACCCAGGGTTATCCCGCCATCTGTTCGTCCTATAACTACGATCCCACTGGTAACACCGCTTACAGTTGGTACAACTGCGGCGCTGCAGCCTTGGTCTACACAGGAGCCGTCGCCGCTCGCGGAGAAGTGCCGACTGGCATGCGCCCCGGCGATCTTCTTCCCGCCGCTCGCGCCTTCCAACTCCTCTCTGAAAGCGACATGGTCCGCGAAGGTGAGCGCTCCCTCGCCACGCTCACCGATCCCCATGGCGCTCCTTGGCTGCTTGCTTTTGCTGCGACCCACGGCGCCGGAGTTGCTGTGCTCCTCATCAATCGCGACCGCGACCAGACCCACACCGTCCCCATCGCCATCGAAGGCCGGACCCGCGGCGCCCTCGTCGAACAGTGGAGCTGGGGCCGAGCACAGTACGATCGCTCGCGCAACGGCGACTGGTCGGCCGCTCCCGTCCATTCCACTCTTGGACCTTGGAGTCGCGACTGCACCGCGACCCTGCCCCCTTGGAGTATCGCTGTCGTGATCTTCGAATAGGAAGTGATAAGCCGACCAATCAGGGTGGCCCCAGTCTCATAATGAGGTCCCAACCGCGATTAAGCGCGTTTCAGGAAGACTATAAAAGCACAGGTGTCCCCCAATATATCCGGGCATTCGAAGAGCACAGAAAGTCACTGTCCGTCAGAGAGAATGTTCGTATTACGGATGTCTCGGAAATTGGAAACGGCTAATCTGGCATGTGGAGGGCGTACCTCGCGAAATACTAAAAGGGTGTTACGGCGGCTTTACCAGAGGACCAAGCTGGACCTGCAAGTTGATACTCGAGCGGCGGCTATGTTACGTCCGCCGCTCGCTAACCTCAAAGTTGTTGATTGTGTGAGGTGAGTATCAGAGTTTACGCGGTCCCGTAATGTTTGAAATACGATCTATGGCTCGCCGTGATTTTGTATTGAAACCTTTGGAGCGGAGGGTGATATGTGTGCGGATGTTATCCATCTCGGTTTTTTTGATTGGCGCAACCCGAATTCTCTTGCTGCGCGAATTCGGCAACGACGTAATGAGCTATTTGGTTCGATGATTGCTGGTTTGGGAAGGCCGTTGACAATCCTTGACGTGGGTGGCCTGCCCGGCGTGTGGGAACGGTTGAACTTAGTTAACCAGCCAGGTATTCGTATAACACTATTGAACACTTCTGATATTCGGCATCAGTGTCAGACTGGTTACAACAACGTGGACTACCTGGTTGGCGATGCGCGTGATATGAGTGTGTTTCGCGACGGGTATTTTGACGTCATTTATTCAAACTCCGTGATTGAACACGTTGGTGGCGCTACAGAGAGGTTGCAAATGGCATCGGAAATAAGGCGAGTCGCGAAGCGATACTTTGTTCAGACGCCATATCGCTATTTCCCGGTGGAACCACATTTCGTTTTTCCGTTTTTTCAGTTTATGCCGACGAAGATGCAGGTACATTTGGTTCGGAACCATAATCTCGGTTGGTTTAAGCGTACGCCAGATCGGGTGGATGCCGAACGAGCCGTACGCTCAATTGAGCTGTTGTCGAAAAGGGAATTCCGAAGGTTGTTCCCTGACGGCACCTTGGCCTCCGAACGGTTTTGCGGCCTCGTAAAATCGATGTTGGCCTATCGAATGTAATAGCAGGTCGATCGGACTGAACCCAATCGCACTATAAGGGGGGGTAAAAGAGGTATCGGTTAGATGAGAAGTTAACTTATTAGGAACCTTGACGAACCATCATGCAGCGTATGGCGCAGCGGCGCTGTGGCCTGTGAGATCCGCTGACCCTCCCTGTGTTGACATAATCAATCACAGGTCATTTGGAACCGGCTGATCAAATCGCTAGGTCAGAAGCCACGGACTGGAGACACTGGGATTCATTTTGCTGTGGACTTGATGCAGGCCCGTAACGCACAAGGAGGGTATCGATGTTGAACAATCCGGAGTGTCCGAACAACAACAGCGAGCCAATTGAATCGGGAATGTCCCTGCTCCTTGCGAAGATCGATTCCGCCTGGAGACTCCTGAAGTTCACGGTTCGGCGACGAGTGAAGGGTTTCGAAATCGGCGATCAGCCGTGGATGGATGACGATTCTAGGGAGTGCTTCGACCGGATGCTTCGGAACTCTGCGCGATATCTCGAATACGGAAGCGGAGGGAGCACTGTATTAGCCAAGCGCCTTGGCAAGGCTTTCATTTCGGTCGATACTGATCCCTTCATGGTGAAGTCTGTCGGCAGGAGAGTGGGGAAACTGGCTCCTGACCAACATCTGCTCTATGCCAACATCGGCTGGACGGGCATCCAGGGGTTTCCTGTCTTTCGTTCGCTGAACGGGTCGCGTCGAAGGCGGTGGAAGGCATATGTCGAGCTTCCCTGAAATTGCACGGACCGGAATCATCGACCGGATCTAGTTTTGGTGGACGGACGATTCAGGGTGGCTGCCGCGTTGACAAGTTGCGTGTGTCTTGCGGGTTCGCTTGAGAGCAGGATTGTGGTAGACGACTATATCTCCAGGCCTTGGTATCATCCCATTGCGGATTACGCCAGGCTCATCGAGATGAAGGGGCGCATGGCAGTCTTTCAACCGCCTGCGGAATGTTCGTCGGAACTTCTGGAGGCAATTGAGCACTTCGTTAGCGACTGCAGGTAGCCCGGCGGCAGTGGTGATTATCGCCTTTCTCGTTCGCACGACTTCAGGGAATGCTAAAGCAACCGCCTCAACGCCTCAATGCAGTCGTACCGTCGCCATGGTTAGATAGAGACCGGCAAGTTGGAGCTGCCTCATCAGTTGGGCATGAAGGTAAGATACTCACGCTTCTGTAACAGCTTCGGCAACTGCGTCGGTTTGGTTTCCAAACATGTGGCCCCTTATTGTGAGGTAGAAAAGCAACTTCACGCGACCGGGGACGCCGAGCTTTTCGAAGGACTTAAAGAGGTAGTTCTTTGCGGTGTTTTCGCTCAGATGAAGGACTTGTGCGATCTGGCGGTTCGTTTTCCGGGTCGCAGCGCACTGGACCACGTGAAGCTGGGGAGGGCGGTGTTGCATTGACTGTCGTGGAAATGCTGGGAGCTGGCAGATTCAGGAGGGCGTGAAGCAGTAGGTCGGCAGCGTCGGGTCCAGCCCAGAGATGGCTCGTACCTATGCGGTCGAAGCAGTCGAGGAACTCTTGATGGGGCTCTTCCGGGAAAAACACCGCGAGCTCCGGCTCGAAAAGCATTTACAAATGATTTGGGAGCCGCTTGGCGGAGGAGGACACTATGATGTGGCCGGGATAGGCACGCATCTTGGTGGTCAGATCAAGCCCACCCATGCGTGATCAGCTCCGCCCTGATCACCGCCGGTGGGCTTTTCATCTGGCCAACGATTTGGGAAACCGTTCGGGCGCGAGGGTTGCACCCCGGCAAGAATCGGTTTGATTGAGGCCTTCAGTCCGGAGACCAAGGGATCCCCACCCCTTATGGGGGACGGAACAGGCAGGCGAGAAGAGGGGGTAAGGAGGGCAGATGGGGGCTGAGGAAAGCTGAAAAAGGAGCCAGCAGGAGGAAAATCCAGGATCGCGGTATACCTTGCTGCGAATCAGTGACTTAAGGAGAGCAGTTGAAGTGGATTGATCGAGAGTTACAGGATATGTATGAATAGATGATGGTTATTAGACAGAGTGCGAAAGCGGCGGAGATAACGGAAGAGTGAACAGGAGCGTGAGCTGGAAGTGGAAGAGTTAACGGAGGGTAAAGGAACGAGGAGGGTGGGTGGCGCGGAAAAGGGCGATTTATGCGGGTTTGATTGGTATGGGGGCTAAGTAACTTTCCTGGGAACTGGCATGTCCTCGCTCGGCCTGTGATTTCTGCTCCAGTGACGAATGATTCGCGAGGAGCAACTGTTGCCTCACTGAGTAACAGGCGCGGCGGCGCCTGGGACGGTCCGGTTTGGCCACGACGGAGCGACCCGGAGACATCCGGATCCAAACAGAGGAAAAGACAGACAGGGAAAGAGATCCCGGATTTCCCGGTTCAGGACTCCCCGCCGGGCTGGGAAGGTACGGGGGACGACGGGGCCGAGGGGGGTCAAGAGAACAACGGAGAGTAAGGAAGGACCGGTCCCGGGAGCCGGGTCGACGGGCGACGGGGTCGAGGGGGTCCTGGTCGAGGGAAGCCCAGACCGACAGAACCTCTACCTTTATAGATAGAGCCGGGTCGGATCCGGTCCGGCGTCCGGTCCTCGCTGGGGAGGCATCCGGCTGGGGAGCCATCCGGGTTGGGCGGCATCTGGCTGGGGAGGGATCCGGCTGAGCAGGTATCCGGGGGAGAGGCAGCCGGCTGGGGAGGGATCGCCGGCCGGCGGAAGCTCTCCCGCGCGCGAGGGAAATTATGTATGCCGGCCGGGGAGGCACCTGGTCTAACTGTCCTTCCGGCTGACCCCGGAGACCAGGCCCTTGATGCCGGCGTCGATCCTGGTTCCCGTCCCAAAGCCGACCGTCTCGCGCACCTCGATGGCGAGTACTCCGTTGCCCATCTCGTGGACGTTCTCGATAGAGTTCTTCGCTCCGTTGGCGAAGACCTCTTCGCCGTTGTGGTAACCGAGGATGGCTCGCTGTCCCTGCCTGAGGGGGAGAGCTTCCTCGAGCGGCTGACCGACGATGGACTGCCAGTTGGGGATATTCAGCCGGTGGACGTCGTAGCGCACGGTGCGCTCGACCTCCAGACCATGCAGGCCGGACTGCATCAGGAAGCCGCCTTCGCCGAGGGTGCCGAGGCGGCGCATAGCCTTCAGGTTCTCGGGGTGGGAGAGCCAGGAAGAAAAACATCCTCCGGTTCCGGAAAATCCTGGTACCTTGGTTTTGGCAGGAAGGGCGTCCGGGTTCACACTCATTCTGTAAATGACCGGGCTCTCTTCTGAGGGGAGCCTGTCGAAAAGAATGAGTATATGAGTAGTGAGCTGCACGCCCTGTTCCTCACGGTCGTCCACCGCCCCGGCAGTATCTGGCCCTGGCTGTTTGCCGACCTGATCCGCGATCTGCGCCTGGCCCGCGGACTCAGTATCGATCTGGCCGCCGACCTGGCCGGCATGACTTACTCGGAGTGGGCGGCGATCGAGTGCGGCCATCCGCCTGTCGATTCCGAGCGCCTGCACCCGGTGGCCGCCGTCCTCGAGGTCGACTGGGAGGATCTCTCCGGGCTGCGCCGCCTGCCCTGAACCTCCGGGGCCGGAGCCCTCCCCCGCTCTGGCTTCCTTACTCATACCCGTATAGCCTCACCTTCGGAGAGGAGGTGAGGAAGATCAAGCCAGATGAAGAAGCGAAGGTGAAAAGAGTGAACGTGAACATACCCCTGCAGCTCCATAACCAGTTCAAGTCCCTGGCCGCTGCCAGGGGCGACAACATGACTGACGTGCTGCTGGAGTTTATCCGCGACTATGTCAGGAAACACTCTCCCAAGGAGCGGCGCCGGTGAAACGCGCCGCCCTTTATATCAGAGTCTCGACCGTCGATCAGCACCCCGATCCTGGACCTCTGCCAGCTCGCCGCGCAGCGCGACTTCCGGATCGTGGCGGAGTTCACTGACCGTATCTACCGGCATGCCGGCGCGCAGCGTTCGACGCTTCGGAAAGTTAAGCAGGGCGGCACTATTCCTGATGCTGCGGTAGGGATGCAGCGTGAAGCACGCCGGGAAAAATAGTTGCGGAGTCCGCGAATTTCGTGGTGCGGTGGCGCGCACGTTCCTGGACCGTGGCGGTCTGCGTCGCTCCGCGATGGAATAAGTTTTATTACTAAGCTCGGATTAGGGGAGTTAGCAGCGCCTACCTGTAACGGTTGCCAGCCGTTCGAGAAGTTATGGGAGCTTGGACTCCGCTTTTGAATTCGGTGAACTGCGAGGGCGTTCTGAAAAGTCCGCGAAAGTGTGCGACGAATCGG
>Ga0335074_10002544_pt1 | contig 24910 bp, 26 predicted proteins | sample Lox_Sample_23_FD_206715 | JGI IMG/M metagenome (GOLD analysis project Ga0335074, IMG submission 206715) | Soil microbial communities from Loxahatchee National Wildlife Refuge, Florida, United States - Lox_Sample_2.3 | ecosystem: Environmental > Terrestrial > Soil > Wetlands | place: USA... | reverse complement strand
CCGTCATCGAGATGAACGATGCTGCGGGTGTGGCGCACGAGCGCGGCGGCATCGCTCGCGACGAACATCTCGCGCTCGCCGACGCCGAGGATGACCGGGCTGCCATGGCGTGCAACGACCAGCGCATGCGGGCGCTCGGCGTCGAGGACCGCGAGACCGTACGCGCCGACGACGAGTTGCAGGGCCGCGCGGACGGACTCCTCCAGGCTGTCCCCGCGCATCGCGGCGATCAGATGTGCGAGCACCTCCGAGTCCGTGTCGGAGCGGAACTCGACTCCCTGCGCGCCGAGGCGGGCCCTGAGCGCCGCCGCGTTCTCGATGATGCCGTTGTGAACGATCGCGTACCGGTTCGCGACGTCGGTATGAGGATGGGCGTTGCGCTCGCTCGGCTCGCCGTGCGTCGCCCAGCGGGTGTGGGCGATTCCGGGGCTTCCCCGCAGCCGCTCCGGCACGAGCCGTTCGAGCTCGCGCACCTTGCCTTTGCTCTTGTAAAGGCGAAGCGCGCCGTTGCGCACCACGGCGAGACCGGCCGAGTCATACCCGCGGTACTCGAGCTGGTGCAGGCCCCCGATCAGGATCGGTGCGGCTTCCTGCCGCCCGATGTAGCCCACGATTCCGCACATGCGCACCCTCTCCCCACCCGAAGCCGGGCTCAGCCGTAGATCAGGCGGCGGATCTGCCGCTCGGTGAATGCCGGCGCTCGGAAGCGCCACACCGAGAGCTCCGCTGCCAGGCGCACGTAGATCGCAGCGTTCGCGAGGCCTTCGGCCTGGAGCGCCCGATGGCGTCGGCGGACGAACGCCTCGACGGTCTCACCGAGGAAACCGAGCACGTCTCCGGCGACCCTCCGCGCCTCATCCGCAGACAGGCGCGTCGTTCGCGTGAGGTGAGCAATCAGCTCCTCGAGCTCATCGAGATCCGCCATGCGTCGCCCAAGTGTGCCGCAGCTGGGGAATGGAACCGCCATTTTTGCCCGAATCCGGGCAAAAAAGAAGCGTTCAGGCGGCCTGGACCGCCCTCTTCGTCCTGGTCGCGGCCAGGTCCTCGCGCCCGAGTCGCGTCCTTACGGCCGCCCCCGAGAAGATCTTCCGGGCGAGCGCTGGCGCTACACCGAAAGATTCGAGGACCCGCAGATGCCGGGCGAGATGCAGGTGACGGGCGTTCGTGATGAACAACGTGCAGGGCGGCATGGTCAGTCCTGGCGCGGCTCCGACGGTGCTCATCGATGCCTTCTACGAGGCGCTAGACTAAAGGAGCGAGCTCTTTCAGCAGCACACCGAGCGGAACCCGTGGACCCTGGACGGCCCAGTCGAACGGCACTCGGCGCGGCAGCACACCGCGCGGCTCATCAGGTGCTCGAGCACGGTCGAATACTCGAGGATCCGCTCGCATTGCGTATCCTCGGGCCCCATGCCGAGGAGGCGATGCGCCGCGCGCGCAGTGAGGGATCGAGGCGTGGCTTGCGCCTTTTCATCGCGGCCCGCTCGCGGTTCGCGGAGGACTCGTTGCAAATCGCGGTGGAGCGTGGCGTGCGGCAGCTGGTCGTGCTCGGTGCGGGGCTCGATACGCTTGCTTACCGCAGCCCGCTCGCCGGTCGCCTGCGCATGTTCGAGGTCGACCATCCCGCGACTCAGGCGTGGAAGCGCGAGAGACTGGCCGCAGCCGACATTGCGATCCCGCCTTCGCTCACGTTCGCGCCGATCGATTTCGAACGCAAGACTCTGGCGGCGGGGCTCGCAGGGGCCGGATTCGATCCGCAACAGCCCACGTTCTTCACCTGGCTCGGCGTCGTGCCCTATCTCTCCGAGGCGGCGGTCTTCTCGACTCTCGGGTTCATCGCGGGACTCGTGAACGGCGCGCATGTGGTATTCGACTACGCGAATCCTCGCGAGAGTCTCGCCGTGCGGGCGCGCGCCGCGCACGATGCCCTGGCTACGCGCGTGGCCGCTGCCGGGGAGGCGTTGCGCACTTCCTTCGAGACGGAGCTGCTGCACGCCCGCTTGAGAGCGCTCGGGTTCCAGGAGCTCGAGGATCTCGGCCCGCCGCAGATCGCGGTGCGCCTCGTATCGCAACCCGCGGAGTCCGCTTCCGAGCGGGGTGGCCACCTCATCCGCGCCTCGATCGCGTGACCAGGCTAGCGCCCCGCGACGGACGAAACCATCTGGGCGCGAATGTCGCCCTGCTCGATGTTGAGATTGCTCTCCGGGTCCGAGTGATAGAGCGCGGTGAGGTACGCCGTGTCGGCGGTCGTGATCGAGCCGGGCTTGGCCTTCCCGGGGCAACCGGTGGAGAGAAGATCGATGATGCTCGGCAGCTCGTTGCAGGCGTCGAGCGAGCTCATCCGGGTGAGCGCGAGCACGGCGATGTAGTCCGCGATCGAGCGCAGCGAGTACTGCGCCGTCCGTCCGATGTCGACGATGACGAGGACATGTAGGAACTCGCTCTGCAGACCTTTGGTGAGATGGCTACCGGCGATCCCGGAGGGATTCAGGCCGCCGCGCGAGCAATCGATGGAGTCGGCGTTGATCCCGGCGACGACGTGCGTCACGTCGGGCTCGGGCAGATTGCTACTGGTGTCCAGGCCCGAAGCGGGCTTCTGGTCAAGATCGGTCGATCGCGTTCCCGTCACGTACCAGGCCTGTATGGGATGAATCATGGAGATGAACCGCGCGAAACTCGAGCCGCAATCCGCGCCGAGGAGGGGCCGGTACCTCTTCGCGATGTAGTCCACCGTTTCCTGCGGCTTCGGGGTGAATACGATCTCGACGTTGATCGGGCACTTGGCCTTATCGCCGCGCGTGGGCGCACCGACGCTGCGAGCCACCGCGACGATGCGTCGCGATACGAGATCATCGTAGGCGGTTCCGAGGCCGCTCGCGGTGGGACAGACGTATTCGTGCCAGCGGGCGACCTGGTCGATCATCGCGGTCGGCGCCGCGTGCGACTGCACGAACCGGGCGACCTCGTGATTGAGGGTGCGCCGGTCGCGCAGCTTCTGCGCGGTGACCGTTACCTCATCGAGGCGCGCGGATTTCTTGGGCGCCGCGGACTGCGGCGCAGCGGTCGCAGAGTGCGGTGTCGCCTGCGCGCCGTTCGGTGGCGTGGCCTGCGCGGTGTCTGGTCGCGCCGCCGCGCGGACGTCGCGGCTCGGCTCGAGGGTGCACAGCGCGCACGCGGTGAAGGTCACAACGGCGAGGGCACCTCCCGCGCGACGTGCGGAACCCATCGCCATCGTCAGCCCTCCTTGGGGCGGCTCAGTGATAACTCACGAGATCCGCAGGCTGCCCGTTGATCTCCAGGAGCTTCGCGAGCTGGCCGCCGTGCGAGCCATCGCGCAGCGGACGCAGGACGAGCTTCACGCGATCGCCCGGATGCAGCGAGTCGTGATGCCATCCCTGGCGCTTGAGGATGTTCACGCTCGTGCACTCGACGCCCCACTTCGCGGAGTTCCCGCTCGGGTCGGCGACCTGCATCTCGATCCATACGTGCGGATTCGTCCACTGAAACTGCGTTACCGTGCCCTCGAGCACGAGCGTTCGCTTCTGGTCGAACATCGCAAAGGAGTGATGCGCGGTCGCGGGTGCGGCGCTCAGGCCGAGCGCCACGATCGCAGCGGCGAACAGACTCTGCAATTTCCCCGTGAACGTCATCGCTCGCTCTTTCCTCGAGTCCCGCGCTATCTCTTCGGGGGTGGCGGCACTCCAAAGCCGGTCACCCCGTTCGCGCCACTCGCGTTGCGGTTGTTTTCCTCGCAGACGTATTCGCCGATCGTCCAGGTCGGATGCAGCCGGTAACGGCGGATCACGGTGAAGGGCCGCGCATAAGCCTTCGGATCCGTCAGCGTCATCTGATCCTCGAGGGTGTCGTGGTCGATCCGACGCACGCGCTCCGTGATCACGAGCGCATCGCTGTGCGGGAGTCCGCTGAAGTCATCCTGGGTGTCGGCCCGGATCCGACTCGTCTGCACGACGAGCGTAGACCCCTCCCAATGTCCGGTCGAGAAGCCATAATAGGTCGGGTCGTCGTCGTCGGTCGGGTGCCGCCCGTCGAGGTAGATTCGGCGCAGCTGGCCCGCGTATTCGAACAGTAAGAGGACGCGCCCTGGCGTTTGCACGATCTCGAAGGGGTACGGCACGACCATGATGTGGGGCATCCCGGGCGGCAGGCAGTTGGCCGTGACGTCATCGATCGGCGCACCCGCATTGAAGGCCTTCATCCGCTTGGCATACAGCGCATCGTAGGGCGGCTTGAGCGACGGCAGCGTCCGGTCGGGTGAGAGCGTAAAGAAACCCGTGACGAGCCACAGACCGGAGATGTCCGGCTGGCGCGGGTCGGCGTACAGGGCGTTGGTCGAGACCGCATTCTGCCCCGGCCCGGCGCGCGGCTGATCCGCAAGGGCCTGACCGAGGAGGGTCTGACCGCAAAGCACCACAAGCGCGAGCGCGAGAAACCGCAACGCGCGAAGGCCCCAGGCGGGGTCGCGGCGAGCGTCGCGCACCGGGTGCGGCGGTTTGCGGGGGATCGTCCTCAAGTTCAGAACATCGTGTTGGAGTTGGCCGGGTGCTGCGGAATGTCCTGCACTACGTCCCAGTGCTCGACGACCTTGCCGTTCTCCAGGCGGAAGATGTCCACGATCGCCCGTCCGAGCGTGCCCGGCAAGCGGACGGAGTGGACATGAAGAATGACGTAGTTCCCGTCCGCGAACGCCTGCTTGATCTCGCTGTGGGACGCGGGAAACTTCGTACGCAGAAAATCGATGAAGGCCTTGAGGCCGTCGATCCCGTCTCGCGCGGTGGGGTTGTGCTGGATGTAGCGGTCACCGAGGTAGGAACGCGCCTTGGCGAAGTCCTTGTCATTGAGCGCCGCCTGGTAGAGGGCCTCGACCGTGCGGATGTTCGCTCTTTCCTGCGGGGTTTCGCGTGCCTGCGCCGCAAGCGAGACAGCGGCGAGGCAGGCACCCAAAGCGAGCAGCGATGATTTCATTTCGAGTCCCCTCGCCCGCGAGCATGGCTGCGAGCTCTGCGCGCACAGTGCGCAATTCTAGTATCGACGTCGCCCCATTTTCCACGGCTTCGGTGTCAGGCCGTTGTCTTTGCAACACGAGCCCCGCTCAGGGGTCGGCTGACGCCCGTCGTGAGCGGGAAGCTGATGGGGAGGCCGCGCGCCGCGCGCACGGCGAGGTATGCAAAGCACTCGGCCTCGATCGCATCGCCTCGCCAGCCCGCGTCCTCGGCCATGAGGGGCGCCACGCGTGCACGTGTGCGAATCGCATCGATGATCGCCGGATTCTTCCGGCCGCCGCCGCAGACGACGACCGTCTGCGGCCTCTGTGGCAGGTGATCGAGCGCGCGACCCACGGCGGCTCCGATCAGTGCCGTCAAGGTGGCTGCCCCGTCGCAGGGACTCAGCCCCTCGGCCATCGATGCCGAGAAGCTGTTACGGTCGAGCGACTTGGGGTAAGGGGCACCGAAGTAGGGGTGCTCGAGGAGCTCGGCGAGCCGGGTCTCGTCGGTGACCCCGCGCTGCGCGAGCGCGCCGTCGCGGTCGATCTCCCCGAGGCCATGGCACCTCACCCAGTCATTGAGGGGCGCGTTGGCGGGGCCCGTGTCGAAGGCGATGAGGTGATCGCCGCCTCCCCACCAGGTGATGTTTCCGACGCCACCGAGATTGAGCACCGCCGAGCCCGGTGGGGCGCCGCCATACCTCAGCAGCGCCGCGTGATAGACCGCCGCGAGCGGCGCTCCCTGCCCTCCCGCGCGCATGTCGGCGGTGCGAAAGTCGTAGGCGACCTCGATTCCGCTCTCGCGCGCCATCCATTCGCCGTCGCCGAGTTGGCGCGTGTCACCTCTCCGCCCCCTCTCGGGCGGCCGGTGCAGTACGGTCTGGCCGTGAAAGCCGATGATCGCCACCTCCTGCGACGTGAGCCCGCGCTCGAGCAGAAAGCGCTGAATGGCCTCGGTCTGGGCGCGCGTGAGCGACTGCTCCGCTTCGCGGAAGATGGCAGGCTCGGGCCCCTCGAACTGCCAGGCACGCGCGGCGCGGACCGCCTCGGCGAGGAGCGCTCGCAGCTCTTGCGAATAAGGGACGAGTGCCCATGGGCCGAGCTCGTGAATGCTCTCGCCGTCGGTGCGGATCGCCGCGATGTCGATCATCCCGTCGAGTACGGTACCGGTCATGAGACCGATGGCCCACGGCGTCTTCATCAGTAACTCCGGAAGAGCCCGCGCGCGCCGTCAAGCGCATCCCGCATGCGCGCGCAAGCGACCGGGGTCGCGGCCAGCGGCAAATCGCTCAGTGCGAAGTACGCGCGCTCCGCGATCTCCCCGTTCGGCTGCCAGGGATGGCTGCGGATCACTCGCGCCGTGAACGACAGCACGAGATCGTCCTGCGCCGGCTTTGCGTACACTCCGACGAGCTCTCCGGGCTCGATCTGCAGCCGACCGGTGTCGTCGAAGATCGCTGCGAATACCCCGAGCGTGGGCATGGAGCTCAATTCGGGCGCCGCCGGGCAACGAAGAACAGGCGGGGAAACGCGAGCAGCCGCTTGCCGTCCGCGCGGGGCGGATAGGCGGCATCGATGCGGCGCTCGTACTCCTCGAGATAGGCCTGCCGCAGGTCGGGCGCCAGCGGCTCGATGAACGGCTTGAGGCCCGTCGAGCGCAGCCACTCGACGATCGCGGCCGCATCGGTCATGAGGTGGTAGTACGTCGTTCTCCAGACATCCACGGCCGCTCGCCCGGCGAGCAGGTCGTAGTAGCGCTGCGCGGTGAGAATGCGCGAGCGCACGGCGCTTGCAGCACCGCTGCTCGCTGCGAAGCGAGAGTCCGCGGCGACCTCGCGCATGAGGGCGTGGCTCGGCTCAGCGAGGTTGTCGGGGACCTGCACGGCCAGGGCGCCCTCCGGTGCGATCGCCGAGAGGAGCCGCGGAACGAGGCGCTCATGGTCCGGGACCCATTGCAGCGAGGCGTTCGCGAAGGCGAGGTCTACCGGGGCGCGAGCGCTCCAGCGCTCGATCTCACCCCTTTCGAATCCGATCGCAGGCAAACGCTTGCGCGCGGCGGCGAGCATCGCCTCGGAGCTATCGAGGCCGAGGATATGGGCCTGTGGATACCGCCTCGCGAGCAGCTCGGTGGAGTTGCCGTGTCCGCAACCGAGATCGACGACGTGCTTGGGTTGATCGAGTGCAACACGCGCGAGCAGCTCGGCCGCCGCACGGGTGCGCTCCTGCTCGAAGCGCGAGTAGAGCGCGGGATTCCAGTCGGTCACGTCGGGGCGCGCGATCTCACCCGACGGCCTTCACCGCCTGGATGAGCTCCGCCGCGGCCTTCTGGGCGTCTCCGTAGAGCATGCGGGTGTTGTCGAGATAGAAGAGCGCGTTCTCGATCCCCGAGAAGCCGGCACCCTGGCCGCGCTTGATGACGATGACGTTCTTCGCCTTGTCGGCGTTCAAGATGGGCATGCCGTAGATCGGGCTCGACTTGTCGGTGCGCGCGACGGGATTCACCACATCGTTGGCCCCGATGATGAGCGCGGCATCGGCCGTCTCGAACTCGGCGTTGATCTCCTCGAGATCGGAGATGAGGTCGTACGGCACGCCTGCCTCGGCGAGCAGGACGTTCATGTGGCCGGGCATGCGGCCGGCGACGGGGTGGATCGCGAACCGGACGGTCACGCCCCGATCGATGAGCAGCTGGCAGAGCTCCCAGATCTTGTGCTGTGCCTGGGCGACGGCCATGCCGTATCCGGGCACCACGATGACCTTCTGCGCGAAGGCGAGCATCACACCCACGTCCGCTGCCTCGATCGGCTTCAGGCTCCCCTTCACCTCGCCGGTCGCGGCCGCGCCCGTGTCGCCGAAGCCGGAGAACAGGACGTTCCCGAGCGAGCGGTTCATCGCCTTGGCCATGAGCTGCGTGAGCAGCGTGCCGGCGGAGCCGACGACCGTGCCCGCGATGATCATGGCCGCGTTCTGCAGCACGAAGCCCTCGAAGCCCACGGCGAGGCCGGTGAGCGCGTTGTAGAGCGAGATGACGACCGGCATGTCGGCGCCGCCGATCGGCAGGGTCATCGTCACGCCGAGCACGATCGCGAGCACGAAGAAGGCCGTCACGGCGGAGGCCGTCGCATCGATTCCGAGCGCGACCGCCGCTCCAATCCCGATCGCCGCGGCGAGGATCAGGAGGTTGAGCACCTGCTGCCCGGGAAAGCGCAGCGAGCGCTTGATGAGTCCCTGCAGCTTCGCGAAGGCGATGATGCTCCCGCCGAAGGAGACCGAGCCGATGATTCCGCCGACCACGGCGAGCGCAGAGATCGCAAGACTTGCCGACTCGCCTCGATAGAGCTCGACGGCCGCAATGGCCGCAGCGGCGCCGCCGCCCATGCCGTTGTAGAGCGCGATCATCTGCGGCATGTCGGTCATCGCGACGCGCTTGCCGCTCCACCAGGCGATCACCCCGCCCACGACGATCGCCGCACCGATGAGCGGATAGTTGCTCATGCCGGGGTAGAGGAAGGTCACGATGGTTGCGACCAGCATCCCGGCGCCGGCCCAGAGAATGCCGCTGCGCGCCGTCACGGGCGAGCTCATGCGCTTCAAGCCCATGATGAAGAGGAACGCGGTGACGAAGTAGCTCGCCTCGATGAGGAGCTGCACCGAGGCAATGCCGGTGCCGAAGCCGCCGATCATCAGTGGGATCCTTTTCCGGCGCGCCCGCCCGCCCGGCCGGTCGATTTGAACATCTCGAGCATGCGCTCCGTCACTACGTAGCCGCCGACGGCGTTGCCGGCTGCGAGCAGCACGCCGATGAATCCGATCGCCTTCTCGAGCGGGGTATGGGCCGCGCCGAGCGCGACCATCGCGCCGACGAGCACGATGCCGTGAACGAAGTTCGAGCCCGACATGAGGGGCGTGTGCAGGATCACCGGCACGCGCGAGATGACCTCGTAGCCCGTGAAGGCCGCGAGCATGAAGATGTAGAGCGCAACGATTCCAGTCATGAGCAACCTCGCTTCTCAGCTCTCGACCGCCTTGCGGGTCGGCTCGTGCTGGATCGCACCGTCGCGCGTGAGGCAGGCCTGGGCGAAGACCTCATCGCTCCAGTCGATCGCGAGCTCGCCGTTCTGCAGGGCGGGCTTGAGGAAATTGAGCAGGTTCCGGGCGTACATCTCGCTTGCGTTGTAGGCGAGCTGGCCCGGCAAGTTCACGGGTCCGATCACCGTCACGCCGTGGTGCACGACGTTCTCCCCCGCCCGGGTGAGCTCGCAATTGCCGCCCTGCTCGGCCGCAATGTCGACGATCACCGATCCCGGGCGCATCCGCTCGACGACCGCGCGGGTCACGATCTTCGGCGCGGGGCGCCCCGGCACGGAGGCCGTGGTGATGACCGCATCGGCGGCTGCGATGCGCGAATCGAGCACTTCCTGCTGCTTGCGCCGCTCCTCGGCGGTGAGCTCGCGTGCGTATCCGCCCTGACCCTCGGCGCTCACGCCGGTATCGACGAACTTCGCGCCGAGCGACTTGACCTGCTCGCGCGTTGCGCTGCGCACGTCGTAGGCCTCGACGACGGCACCCAGCCGCCGCGCGGTGGCGATCGCCTGCAGTCCGGCCACGCCCGCGCCCACGACGAGCACCTGCGCCGGACGTATCGTTCCCGCCGCGGTCGTCAGCATCGGCAGAAACTTCGGCAAATGGTCCGCCGCGATGAGCACGGCCTTGTACCCCGCGACGGCGGCCTGCGAGGAAAGCGCATCCATCGACTGGGCCCGCGAGATGCGCGGGATGAGCTCCACCGCGAAGCTCGTGATCTTGCGGTCGCGCAGCGCTCTGACTTCGGCAAGGCGCGCATGCGGCTGCATGAAGCCGACGAGGATGGCCGAGGGCTTGAGGAGCGCGATCTCACTCACACCGAGCGGCTGCACCGCGGTGAGCACGTCCGCTTGCGCGAGCACCTGGGCCGCCGAATCGCCCCACTCGGCGCCCTTGTACAGCTCATCCGGAAAGTTCGCCCGCTCGCCTGCGCCCCGCTCGATGAGCACGCGCGCTCCGGCTTGCGAGAGCTTTGCGACCACCTCGGGAACCAGGCTGACGCGGGTCTCGGCGGGCGCGCTTTCGCGAAGCGTGCCGATCGTTACGGGCATGGACAGGCGCCTCTAGGCTTCCGATCGGCCGCCGGCGGTGGTAGACCGACGGCACAGTTTTAGGAAACCGCTGTGAAATGAAGACGTTGTAACATTGAATTCTTGCACAAAGCTGCCGTATCTTACAGCCCCGATGTTAGGGATTGATCTCGACAGAGCCGACGACGGCTGCAACGTAGACCTGCGCATCGTCGCGAGTCCTCACGCGCGCGGGCTGTCGCAGCTCGTGCTGCGCACCGACGTTGCGGGCATGCCGCTCGAGTGGATCGATTATCGCGAGGCGGCACGACTCTATCACCAGGAGCAGGTCGCCTACGCCTGCGGCTCGCTGCTCTATTCGCTCTACGGTGGGGTGAACGCCCGCAGCGGCCGCCGCACCGTGCTGCGGGTCAACTCGATCGTGGCGACGTTGGGGCACACCGGCAACCCGGGAAACACCCGTCACGATTATGTCCCGCCGCTCAACAATCAGACGCTGTTCCGGCGGGACGCGTACCTCTGCATGTACTGCGGCATGCGCTTCCCGGCACGCGAGCTCTCGCGCGACCACATCCGCCCCTTCAGCCAGGGCGGGGTGGACACCTGGACCAACGTCGTCGCTGCCTGCCGCCGCTGCAACAATCAGAAGGCCTCCCGCACGCCCGAGCAGGCGAAGATGCAACTCATCGCGGTGCCCTTCACGCCGACCTACGCCGAGTACATCTTCCTCAAGGGCCGGCGCGTGCTCGCGGACCAGATGGAATACCTGCTCGCGCACTTTCCGCGCTCGAGCCCGCTTCACGACCGTATTCAGCGCTGGCTCGCCTGAGCGGCGCACTTGATCTACCTGGTCGACGCGTCCGTCTACGTCTTCCGCGCCTATTACTCCGCCCTGCCGGAGTTTCTCGACCAGGAGGGTCAGCCCGCGCACGCGGTCTACGGATTCGCGCGCTTTCTCGGTGATCTGATCGAGCGGGCGCGGCCCACGTACATGGCCGTTGCTTTCGACCAGAGCCTCACGGGCTCCTTCCGCAACCGGATCTATCCCGCCTACAAGGCCAATCGCGAGCCGGCGCCCCCGGGGCTTGCCCTGCAGTTCGAGCGCTGCTTCGAGTTCTGCACGCTTGCGGGGATTGCGGCCCTGGGGAGCCCCGAGTACGAGGCCGACGACATCATCGGGAGCATCGCCGCGCGCATGCGCGCCGCGAACGTGAGGTCCACGCTCGTGAGCCGCGACAAGGACCTCGCCCAGCTCGTGCGCGAGGGGGATGTGTTCTGGGATTACGCCGCGCGCGACCCGCTCTCGTACTCCGACGTGAAGCGCCACTACGGGGTCGCTCCCGAGCGCTTTGCGGACTATCTCGCGCTCACCGGGGATGCCGTGGACAACATTCCCGGCATTCCGGGCATTGGCCCGAAGACGGCCGCGGGTCTCATGCAGGAATTCGCCTCGCTCGATGAGCTGTATGGCGGGCTCGACCGCGTCTCAGGGCTCAAGGTGCGAGGCGCCGCGCGGCTGCGCGCGCTCCTTCTCGAGCACCGCGAGGCCGCCTATCTCGCGCGGCAGCTCACGGGTATCGTCTGCGATATGCCGCTCGCGATCGAAACGAGCGCGCTGCGCCGGCAGCGCCCCGATCTCGAGGGTCTCAGGCGCTTCTTCGACCGGCAGACGTTCGGGCCGCTGCTGCGCCGGCAGGCCGAGCGCCTCGCGCAGCTACCCACGCCCTCGTGACCCTTCCCGTGCGCGGAGAGATCCCATGAACAAGAACCGCCGCGACCTGAAATCCATCCTGCTCGAGAGGCGCGAGTTTCCGCCCCCGCCGGCGTTCGCTGCGCGGGCGCGCGTGAAGCCGGCCGATCTCGATGAGATGCGGCGCCGGGCCTGCGCCGATCCCGAGGCCTTCTGGGCCGAGCTCGCGCGGCGCGAGCTCACGTGGCACGCGCCCTTCACTGTCACGCTCGATCGCTCGTGCGCCCCGAATTATGGCTGGTTCACCGATGGGCAGCTCAACGTCTCGGTCAACTGCCTCGATGTGCACCTCGCCGAGCGTGGGCACGCGACGGCCGTCATCTTCGAAGGCGAGCCCGGCGACTCGCGCCGCTTGAGCTTTCAGCAGCTGCAGGCCGAGGTCTGCCGCCTCGCCAATGCGCTGCGAGCGCAGGGTGTGCGATGCGGCGATCGAGTGGTCATCTACATGCCACTCGTGCCGGAGGTGCTGGTCGCGATGCACGCCTGCGCACGCATCGGCGCCGTTCACTCCGTGGTGTTCGGGGGCTTCTCGGCCACCTCGCTCAAGGACCGGATCGAAGATGCAGGCGCGCGGGTCCTCGTGACGGCCGATGGCGGCTGGCGCGGCGGTCACATCGTCGAGCTGAAGGCCGCCGCCGACAAGGCCCTTGCCGCGGGCTGCCCGACCATCGAACGGGTGATCGTGTTCCGGCGCACGGGAAGACCGGTACCGATGGATCCGCACCGCGACGTCTGGTGGCACGATCTCATCGAGGGTCAGCCCCCGGTCTGCGAGCCTGAATGGGTCGATGCGGAGCACCCGCTCTTCCTGCTCTACACGTCCGGCTCGACCGGCAAGCCGAAGGGCATACAACACTCGAGCGCGGGCTACCTGCTCGGCGCGAAGACCAGCTGTGAGTGGGTGCTCGACGTGCGTTCCGAGGATGTGTTCTGGTGTACTGCCGATGTGGGGTGGGTGACCGGGCACACGTACGTCGCCTACGGTCCGCTCGCGGTCGGTGCGACGGTCGTGCTGTATGAAGGAGCGCCCACGTTCCCCGACGGCGGACGGTTCTGGAAGATCTGCGAGAGGCATCGCGTGTCGATCTTCTATACCGCGCCCACCGCGATCCGCGCGCTGATGAAGCTCGGAGACGAGTTCCCGCGCCGCCACGACCTCGCGAGCCTGCGCCTGCTCGGCACGGTCGGAGAGCCCATCAATCCGGAGGCGTGGATGTGGTACCACCGCGTGATCGGGCGGGAGCGTTGCCCGATCGTCGATACTTGGTGGCAGACCGAGACCGGCTCCATTCTCATAGCGCCGATCCCCGGTGTCACGGCAACGAAGCCGGGCTCGTGCACCGAGCCCCTGCCGGGCATCGAGGCCGATATCGTGGATGAGCGCGGCGAGCGCGTGACGCGCCCGGATGCCGGCGGCTATCTCGTGATCCGCAAGCCCTGGCCGTCCATGCTGCGCACGATCTGGGGCGACAACGAGCGTTACCGCGCGACGTATTGGGAGAGGTTCCAGAATCGCTGCTACGTCGCCGGCGACGGAGCGCATCGCGACAGGGACGGCTACTTCTGGATCATGGGGCGCATCGACGATGTGTTGAACGTCGCGGGGCACCGGCTCGGCACGATGGAGATCGAGTCGGCCCTCGTCGCGCACCCACGCGTTGCGGAGGCGGCCGTGGTGGGCAAGCCCCACGAGATCAAGGGCGAGGCCGTGTTCGCGTACGTCGTGTGCCGCGGCAGCAAGCCGGCCGGCGAGGCCGCAGCGGCGCTCGTCACGGAGCTTCGCGCCTGGGTCGGCGAGCAGCTGAGCGCGATCGCGAAGCCCGACGAGATCCGCCTCACGGAGATCCTGCCGAAGACGCGCTCGGGCAAGATCATGCGGCGGCTGCTGCGCGCGGTTGCCCGCGGCGAGGAGGTCTCGCAGGACACCTCGACGCTCGAGAACCCGGCGATCCTCGAGGAGCTGCGCGGCATCGATTCATCGCCCACGGCACGAACGGGAGCCGGCGCCCGCAGCAAACCGTCGCGCGGGGGCGATCGCACCGGCACCGAGCGCAGCCGAAGAAAGCGCGCCCGAGCGAAGGCGACCGGAGCAAAGCCCACCCGCGCCCAACGCACCCGCGCAAAGCGCACCGCAGCCGTGCAGGGCGGCGCCAAGAGCCGCCCAAAGGCCAAGCCGGCCCGCGGCCCGCGCGCGATGCAGGCGGCGGGGCGGCAGGCAAAGGCTCGAAAACCCAGGCCAACGAGCGCACGCAAGCGCAGAGCCTGAGCCGGCGCACCTTCGGCGCCGCACCAGTCCGAGTCGCGTACCTGCTGCAAAGCTTGCCGCGGGGGCACGGATCTTGCGCCCGACGAGGTTAGGCCGACCGGACGGTAGAGAGGTGGGCATGGGTGAGGTGATTCACGCTGCGTTCGGCGCTGAGCGCGAATGGGAGCAGACGCGCTCGCGGACCGCGGACGGCCTCGTCGCGATTGGCGGCATGTTCGGCGACGACGAGGAGCTGATGCGCGCGAAGGCGGACCGCGTCTACAAGCTCCTGCGCGAGATCGTCGAGGATGTCCCCTCGCTGCAGATCACGACGCGGTTGCCGGACAATCTCACGGAGGAGCAGCTCGAGCAGCTGACCGCTGCCATCAAAGAGGCGGCGCTGAAAGGGATCGAGGTGGCCATGACGCACTCCGTATGCGTGCTCATGAGCTCGATCTACGATCTGTGCACCTCGAAATTGCAGGACGGCGCCTGCTGATCAGCGAGGGATCGGCGCCGCGCTAAGTGTCTTCCGATACGAGCAGCAGGAGCGTTCCCTCGGGGGCCTCGATGAGCGCATTGCGCTCTCGGTCGAGGCCGCCGGGGAGCTTGCGCTCGAGGGCCACCCCGATCTGCCGCAGCCGCGCGATGCGCGCCGCCATCTGCTCGTCGGCAAAGACGAGCGCCTCGCTGGGGAGCATGCGCGGGGCGTGGAAGGCAATGTTGAGGTGGTCGCTCGTCAGCGTGAGCCGCGGGTAGGGCTGCTCGACCTCCCCGGTTGCGACGAAGCCGAGCGGCTCCCAGAAGCGCTGCGCCGCATCCAGGTCGCGCGCGGGCATGCTGAGCTCCGCGAAGTAGCCGCAGAGCGATGGCTCGATCCGGTCCTCGGGCGGGGGTGAGTAGGTGCGCGCCTCGAGCACGGTGATGCGCTGGCCGTGCGGATCGGTGAGCCCGATCTCGTGGAACGACTCCGCGCCGGTGCGGCGGTACGCAAGCTCGAGTCCCTGGCGCTCGAGCTCCGTGGCGCGATTCGCCACGTCCGGATGCACGAACGTGAGCGACACGTCGCGTGCGGCGCTCTGGTGCAGGCCGAGGACGATGCGGCCATCCGTGACCACGCCGTAGGGATGTGGCCATACGTCGCGCGTTTGCGCCTGACGAAAGCCGAGCTGCTCGTAGAACTCGACCGATGCGCGGATGTCGGTCGTCGGGACGCTGAGCTCGTGAAAACGTCCGAGCACGCGGGAGGCGATGCGGACGGGTCAGGCCGAGGCGCCGCGCGCGGCGCCCGCGGGGCGAAACCCGAGCTCGACCTGCGTCCAGCCCTGACAGTGCTGGGCGATGAGCTCGGCGAGAAACCCCGCGTGCTCGATCCGGGCGTTGAGGGCCGGCACATACTCGAACGTGCGGCCGCGCGCCTCGAGGAAGCGTTGCCGGTACTCGATGTTGATCTCCTCGAGGGTCTCGAGGCAGTCGAGCGCGAATCCCGGGCAGACCACCGTGAGGTCGGTCACGCCACGGGCGGGGAGCTGCTGCACGACCTGGCTCGTGTAGGGCTGCAGCCAGCGGGCCGGGCCGACGCGGGACTGGAAGCTGACGCTCCACTCATCCTCTTTCAGCATGAGCTCATCCGCGAGCAAGCGCGCCGTCTTCTGGCATTTGCAGTAGTACGGGTCGCCCTCGTGGAAGTAGCGCTCGGGTACGCCGTGAAACGACACGAGCAGATGGCGCGTGCGGCCGTGGGTTTCCCAGTGCTGCTGCACACTCGCGCGCAGGGCCTCGATGTAGCCGGGATAGTCGTGATATCCGGAAACGAAGCGCAGCTCCGGGAGCCACCGCCAGTGCGCGAGCTCGGCCGAGACCTGGTCGTACACCGACCCGGTCGAGGCCCCGCAGTACTGGGGAAACAGCGGCACGACGAGAATGCGCTGCGCGCCGACGCTGCGCAGGCGCTGCAGTGCCTCCGCGATCGTCGGGCGCGAGTAGAGCATCCCAAGCTCGAGCGAGAAGGGCGCGAGCACTCGCTCGGCGAGCGTGCCCGTGAGCCTAGCCCGCAGCTCCCGGGAGAGCACCGCGAGCGGTGAGCCCTCGGCCGTCCAGATCCTGCGGTACTTGCCGGCGGACTGCCGCGGCCGGGTGCGCAGGATCACCCCGTGCAGGAGCGGGAGCCACAATGCCCGCGGCAGCTCGACGACGCGCGGATCGCTCAGAAAGCGCGCGAGGAAGCGCCGCACGTCGCGGACCGTCGGCGATTCGGGCGTTCCGGAGTTGGCGAGCAGCACACCGATGCGCTCGGCGCTGTCGTGGCGGAAATCCGGGGAGCTCAGGTAGCGCATGCTTCGTCCCGGGACACGCTCATTCCGTCGCCTGGGCAAGGTGCCGCGCGAAGAAGGCGAGGGAGCGCTCGCGCGCAAGGGCGGCGGCCTGTGGATGATAGCTCGAGCGCTGGTCGCAATTGAAACCGTGGCCAGCCCCCGCGTACACGTGGAAGATGCCCTCGGGATTCGCGGCCTTGATCTTCTCGACGTCGGTGAGCGGGATGTGCGAGTCGAGCTCGCCGAAGTGGTACATCACCGGGCATTTCGGCTTCTTGTCGAGGCACTGCACGATGCCGCCGCCGTAGTACGAGACCGCGCAGGCGAGCGGCAGCTCGCAGGCCGCGACGTACGTCATGCGCCCGCCCCAGCAGTAGCCGACCATGCCGGCGCGTCCCGCGTGCTTCACCACGGCGAGCGCGGTCGCAAGGTCGGCGAGCGTCTGCTCGGGCTTGAGCTGCTGCACGTACCCGAACCCCTCCTGAACGTCCGCCTGGGTGTAGCCGAGCTCGATGCCCTTGCGGATGCGGTCGAACAGGCTCGGCGCAATCGCGACGTAGCCCTCCGAGGCGTAGCCGTCGGTCACGGAGCGGATGTGAGAATTCACACCGAAGATCTCCTGCACGACGACGACCGCGCCGCGGGGCTTGCCCGGGGGGGCCGCGAGCCACGCCCGAAGCTCGTGCCCGTCGCGCGACATGATCGTTGTGAACTCGCTCATGGCTCACCTCCACCTCGAGTGCGAGGTCGATACCTTCGCGCATCGCTCGCCCGCGCGCAACGGCGGGCTCTACAGAATCACGCAGCAGTTGCGCCCGGCCTCCTTGGCTCTGTAGAGCGCCCGATCGGCGCGGTCGAAGACGCTGTCGGGCGTGTCGTCGGGCCGGAACATGGAGATGCCGCAGGAGGCCGTGACGGTGACCGGCTTGTTGCGGAAGTGGAAGCCGATCTTCGCGATGTGGGTGCGGATCTTGTCCGCCGCGACGAGCGCCTGCTCCGCCGCGGTTCCGACGAGGATCATCACGAACTCCTCCCCGCCATAGCGCGCGACGAAATCGGTTCCGCGCACGTGCTGCGCGAGGTGCTGGCCGATCACTCGCAGCACCTTGTCGCCGGCACGGTGTCCGTAGGCATCGTTGATGGCTTTGAAGTGGTCGATGTCCCAGGCGAGGATGCTCACCGGAATGCCGCCCTGCTGCCAGTTGAGGTACTCGTGCGCGATGCGGTCATCGTAGGCTGCGCGGTTCGCGATGCCGGTGAGGGCGTCCATCATCGCGAGCCGCTGCTCCTCCTGCAGGCTGCGCTGCAGGTTACGGCTCTCGCGCTCGAGCTCGGCGATACGCACGCGCAGCTTTCCGGTGCGATCGATCTGGCTCGCGAGACGCTCCTCCTCGCGGGCCCTGAAGTCCTCGAGGTGAGTGTTGATCGCCTCGAGCCGCACGCGCACGCGGGCGCGCAGCTCGCCGAGATCGAGCGCGCGCTGCACGTCGGTGTTGAGCTCGTGCACCTCGTCCATCACGAGGAGGTTCAACTGCTGGGTGCTCTCCTGGGCGGTCTGCTGCTCCGCGGCTTCGCCGGCGAGATAGCTCGTGAGCTCCTCCAGACGCGCGTCGATCTGGCGCAGGAGCGCCTCGATCTCGAGCTTCTCGCGCTGCAGCCGCGAGCGCTGCTCCCCGATCAGCCGCGCGACCCGCTCGAGGCCTTCCGCGAGCTCATCGGGCGTGAGCCCGGCGATCGGCCGATCGTGCAGCTCGGCGAGCGCGGGGCGTAGCTCCGGCAGGAGCGCGAGTCGCTCGAGCATGGCGACGATCGCGGTTTGGATCTGCGCGTCGCGCTCTGCAGCGCTGTCGTCGGTCTCGGCCGGCGCGCGCTCGGCCTGCGCACTCGAGAGCGCACGCGCGGCTTCGGTCTGGGCGCCTTCGGCCGGCGGGGCTGCGTCCCGCGATGGGGAAACCTCTGGGCTTGCGAGGCGCCGCCGCTCCGGCGGTGCCGCCACGGGGGTGCTGCTCGGCTCGGCCGGCGCCTGGGCGGGCATCTGATCGAGTGCGGCGATGGCGCGCGAGAGCGGCTCGAGGCGTGCCTCGAGGTCGTCCACCTCGGGTTGGCGCCGGATGAGGTCGCCGAGCGTGCGCAGCTCCCCATCGAGGAGCGCGCTGCGGCCCCGGCCCGCGAGACACAGTCGCCCGACCGTGAGGCGCAGGACGTTCTCGAGCTTGGCCCAGCGGGCCTCGCCGCTCTCGAGGCGCGCAAGCGTGTCGAGGTACTTCTGGCGGAAATCCGCGTCCGATTTCATCGCTCGAGAATCGCCGCGACGCCCATGCCGCCGGCGGTGCAGACGGAGATGAGACCGCGCCCGGTGCCGCGCTTGTCCGTCGCGAGCAGCTTTGCGAGGGTCGCGACGATGCGGGTGCCGGTTGCTGCAAAAGGATGGCCGATCGCGATGCTGCCGCCCTTCACGTTGAGCTTCGAGCGATCGATGCTGCCGAGCGGGCCCGACAGGCCGAGCACCTCGCGGCAGTACTCGGGCGACTCCCAGGCGGCGAGCGTGCAGAGCACCTGCCCGGCGAAGGCCTCGTGGATCTCGTAATAGTCGAAATCGGCAAGGCCGAGGCCCGCGTCCTTGAGCATCGCCGGGACCGCGTATGCCGGGGCCATGAGGAGCCCTTCCTTGCCGCTTGCGAAATCGACCGCCCACTGCTTGGCGTAGCGCAACCAGGCGAGCACCGGCAGGCCGCGGCGCGCGGCCCACTCCTCGCTCGCAAGGAGCACTGCGCTTGCCCCGTCGGTGAGGGGGGTGCTGTTACCCGCGGTGAGCGTGCCCGCCCCGCTCGGATCGAAGGAGGGACGCAGCTTCGTGAGCTTCTCGAGCGTCGTATCGGGGCGCACGTTGTTGTCCCTCTTCAGCCCGAGGTACGGGATCACCAGGTCATCGTAGAAGCCCGTGCGCCACGCCTCGGCGGCCTTCGTGTGGCTCGCATACGCAAGCTCGTCCTGAGCCTCTCGCGAGATCCTCCAGCGCTTGACCATGAGCTCGGTGCTCTGGCCCATACTGAGTCCGGTGCGCGGCTCGACCACGCCGAGCATGACGGGCCTGAAGTGCTTCGGTCGCAGAGCGAGGAAAGGCCTCACGCGCTGCCACGCGGAGCGCGCGAGATAGCTGCGCAGCAGCAGCTGCTGATAGGACCTCGGATAGACGATCGGCGGATCGCTGATCGAGTCCACGCCCCCCGCGAAACCCACGTCGATTTGCCCGAGGGCAATCTTGTTGCCGACGAGAATGGCTGCCTCGAGGCTCGTGCCGCAGGCGCGCTGCACGTCGAGTCCTGGAGTCTGGGGATCGAGACCCGAGGAGAGCACGCACTCGCGCACGAGGTTGTAATCCCGCGAATGCTTGATCACCGCGCCGGCGATGGCATCGCCCAGCCGCTCGCCCTGCAGCTTGAATCGCTCGACCAGCACCCGGAACGTCTCGGTCAGCATCTCCTGATTGCCGACGCCTGCGTACGCGCCATAGGCGCGCGCGAACGGCAGGCGAACTCCCCCGAGAATTGCAACACGCCGTACCGCAGATCCGACCAGCATTCGCGACTTCCTCGGCCTATTCTATGCTCAACAGGCGCCGACTGGCTGTAGCGTGAGCTCGCCGGGCGCGAGCGCCCGGTGACTTGCGAACTCCACGGGGCTCGAACGCATCAAACGGATGTGCCTTGCTGCCGCCGTGGCGTTCGCCGGCGCGTACACTCGCGGTAGCGGGTGCGGTGAGGCTCGGTTCCTGAGGTCCGCATGCGTGTCGCCGTGATCATTCCGATGCTCGAGGAGGAGACGCTCGCGTGCGTGCTCGCGAGAATCGGCGGCCTCGATCCCCCGCCGGATGAGGTGCTCGTGGTCGGTCGCGAGGGGAACGCGGCGTGCGAGCTCGCGTGCCGGGGCGCCGGGGCGGTGTGGGTCCCGGGCCACGCGGGACGCGGCGGGCAGCTGGCCCTCGGCGCCGCGCGTACCCGGGCGGACGTGCTCTGGTTCCTGCACCCGGAGTGCGAGCCGCTCCCCGCCGCGATCGGGGCGATTCGTGCGCTCCTCGCCCAGGGTGCCGTCGGGGGCTACTTCCGCTTCCGCTTCGGCGGGCCTCCAGGCGCGTTCAAACACTTCCTCGAGCGTTGCATCGCGTTGCGCGCCCGCTGGGGAACGGTGCGCGGCGACCAGGGAATCTTCGTCACGCGCGCGGCGTACGAGGCGACGACCGGGTTCACGGTCCAGCCGCTGTTCGAGGAGCTCGGGCTCGTGCGCGCACTGCAGCGCACGGGGAGATTCGTTGGCCTCGCGCTGCCGCTCGTCGTGTCGCCGAAGCCGTGGGAACGTGACGGATACCTGCGGCGCACGCTCGCCAGTCGAATCGTCGTGCTCGGCTTCCTCTGCGGCATCTCTGCGGCGCGGCTCGCGCGCTGGCAACGGTTGCGGCGGCCGTCCGAGCCGCTCCGCGCGGGGCGCGGCGGCCGCTCGTCGAGCTCTGACGGCCACGAGGCGCACAAGCTCTAGGGCGGGCTCCGGCGAGGTTGAGTCGCGCACCGGGCCGGGGCAAGATGCTCGACCTTGAGCTTGCGGCCCGAAAAGTCGAGAACTGCCCGAACACCAAGAACCCTCTCGACTTTGCGTGCCGCTTGCAAGGGACGTCCAGGCCTCCGAGAACGGAACAGCGAATGAGCACAGCGAGCTTCGCGCCTGCCGCGAGAACTCGGCGGCGGAAGGGGTGACGCTTGCCGCGGCTCGGCGTCGATCGCGTTTTCGAGAGACGGCTCTCCGGCCTCGTCAACACTGGCGAGCCCCGGGTGTTGCAGGGCGGGCGCAAGGGCGTCGAGAAGGAGTCGCTGCGGGTCACCCCCGGGGGCCGGATCGCCCAGACGCCGCACCCGCGCGCCCTCGGCTCAGCGCTCACGAGCGAGCACATCACCACGGATTTCTCCGAGGCACTCATCGAGCTCGTCACGTCCCCGTTCGTCGCGAGCTGGGAGCTGTTGCAGTACCTGCTCGACCTGCACCAGTTCGTGTACCGCCATCTCGGCGAGGAGCTGCTGTGGGCGACGAGCATGCCCTGCCTCATCGAGAACGACGCGAGCATTCCGATTGCCCGCTACGGGACCTCGAACATCGCGCGCATGAAGACGGTGTACCGCGAGGGGCTCTCCGTGCGCTACGGCCGGATGATGCAGGCAATCTCGGGGGTGCACTTCAACTATTCGTTTCCGGAGCGCTTCTGGGACGCGTACGCGGAGCTGCGCAAGGTGCCCTCCGTGGATCGCGATTTCGTCTCGGAGAGCTACTTCGATCTGCTGCGCAACTACCGCCGCTTCGGCTGGATCGTGCTGTACCTCTTCGGGGTCTCCCCCGTCGTGTGCGGATCGTTCGTGAAGGGCCGCGACGAGTCGCTCCGGCAACTCACGCCCGGAACCTTCTACGAGCCCTACGCGACCTCGCTGCGGATGAGCGACATCGGCTATCGCAATCGCAACCAGGCGGGCCTTGCGATCTCGGTGAACAGCCTCGATGAGTACGTGCGGGACCTCACCCGTGCGATTACCACAGCGCATCCGCCGTATGAGGCGCTCGGTGTGAAGCGCGACGGCGAGTACCAACAGCTCAACACCAACATCCTGCAGATCGAGAACGAGTACTACAGCTACATCCGCCCGAAGCGCGTCGCGCGCTCGGGCGAGCGGCCAACCAAGGCGCTACGACGAGCCGGGGTGGAGTACATCGAGATCCGGGCGCTCGATGTGAGCGCGTTCGATCCGGTCGGTGTCAATCAGCACAAGCTGCGCTTCCTCGAGGCGTTCGCCGCGCTGTGCCTGCTGAAGGAGAGTCCCTACATCCAGTCGAGCGAGGAGGGCGCGCTCGATCGCAACCACCTGACCGTCGCGCGCCGCGGGCGTGAGCCGGGACTTGAGCTGTTGCGCGACGGACGCAGTGTGCCCATGGTGCAGTGGGCCGCGGAGCTCCTCGAGTCCATGGAGGGCATCTGCGAGCTCCTCGACCACGGGGACCCCTCGCGCCCCTACGCCCAGTCGCTCGCGACGCAGGCCGCGAAGATCCACGATGTGAAGCGCACACCCTCGGCGCGGCTGCTCGCGGAGCTCGAGGAGTCCGGCGAGAGCTTCTGCGATCTCGCCCTGCGGATGTCGCGCACCCACAAGGCCTACTTCCTCGAGCTCTATACCCCGAACCCCGAACGACTCACCGAGCTTTCGGCAGAGGCACAGCACTCGCTCGAGCAGCAGCAGGCGATCGAGGCCACGGAGCGGGAGACGTTCGAGGAATACCTCGCGAAGTACTTCGCCGATTAGCCTGCCGCAATCAGCGGGTCAGGCAGTCCTTGAGCGGCAGCTCGCCATCGGCGAGGCGCTCAGCGTCCATGCGGGCGCGGGCGGCGATGAGCTTGCGCGCGGCCATCTGGTCCTTCGCGCGATTGATGGTGTCGATCGCGACGAGCTCGCCCGCCCGCAGGTAGCACAGGCTGAACGAGCGCGAGTCCGGCTCACCCCGCAGCACGCTCTGATCGTGCTCCTCGGACAGCCCGACGATCACGAGCTTCAGATCGAACTGGTCCGACCAGAACCACGGAACCTTGTCATGCGGCGTCGCGATGCCGAGCAGGTTGAGTGCGGCGCTCGTCGCCTGCTCGAAGGCGTTATCGACCGATTCGAGGCGCACCCGCCTTCCATAGCGCAGGCTGGGGTGATTCGTGCAATCCCCGGCCCCGTAGATGCGGGCATCCGCGGTGCGGCAGTGCTGGTCCACCAGGATCCCGTTCGCGCACGGCAGCCTCGCAGCGGCCGCGAGCTCCTCGCCCGCGGCAATGCCGACCGCCACCAGCACCAGGTCGGCGGGCAGGACGGTACCGTCGTCGCAGGCGACGCTGCCGACGCGGGTGGAGCCTGGCCCCGCGGGCGCAAGTGCGCGCACGCGGGCGCGGCATCGAACGTGCACACCGTGCTGCGCGTGCTCCGCCTCGAAGAACGCGGAGACCGGAGCCGCAACGACCCGGCTCATCAACCGGTCGGCCATCTCGAGCACGGTCACCTCGAGCCCGAGCTTGCGGGCGGTGGCTGCGACCTCGAGGCCGATGTAGCCGCCGCCGACCACGACGAGGCGCAGCCCAGGGCGGAATTCCCTCTGGATGCGCTCCGTGTCGGCGAGCGTTCGCAGCGAGTACACCCCGTCGAGCCGCGCACCCGGGGCAGGGAGAGGCCGTGGCGCGCCGCCCGTCGCCAGAATCAGTGCGTCGTAGGCGAGCGTTGCGCCATCGTCGAGCTCCACGCGGCCAGCATCGCGGTCGATGCTCACGACTCGGCGGCCGAGCGAAAGCTCGATGCCGTGATCCACGTAGAACTGCGAGGGGCGCAGAAAGAGGCGCTCCCGCTCGAGGGCGCCCACGAGAAACGCCTTCGAGAGGGGCGGGCGCTGGTAGGGCTCGCACGGCTCATCACCGACCATCACGATCCGGCCGTCGAATCCCCGGCGGCGCAGCGTCTCGGCGGCCTGGGCCCCCGCCTGACCTGCGCCTGCAATGACCACTTGCCGTAACATCCTCGCGCCAAGCATAGTCCGATCGAGGGATTTGGCCGAGTCCGCAGAAGCGCACCCCTCTGGGGCGCGCGCGCGTGCATGCCGCCTCACCGTGGGGCAACGCGTCGGAGTACGCCGGGAACGGAACCTGAAAATGCCGTCTCTTGTGATGCGGCGTTCCGTGGCACGAAAGCTGCAAATTCCGCTCCAGCCTCCGTAACATGAGTCGCTTTCGGGGAAGCAGAACATGAAACTGGTCACCGCGATCATCAAGCCGTTCAAGCTCGACGACGTTCGCGCTGCGCTTTCCGACATCGGCGTCTCGGGAATGACCGTGACCGAGGTGAAGGGCTTCGGCCGCCAGCGTGGCCACACGGAGCTGTACCGAGGCGCCGAGTACGTGGTGGACTTCGTGCCAAAGACACGGATCGAGGTGGCGGTCCGCGCAGATCTGCTCGATCAGGTCGTGGAAGCGATCCTCAAGGCGGCGAAGACCGGCAAGGTGGGCGACGGCAAGATCTTCATCACCGAGATCCAGCGCGTCATTCGGATCCGCACGGGCGAAACGGACGACGCTGCGCTCTAGCCGGCAAGCGTCCGCCATGGACTCGCTGGAGCTCCTCGGAGCGGCGACCACCAAGCGCAGGCTGGGCCGCGCGAGACGCCATATTTTTCTCTGCGTCGGCGGCAAGTGCGCGCCGCAGGAGCAGCAGCTCGCGGCGTGGGAGTTCCTCAAGCGGCGCCTCGCGGAGCTCGCGCTCGTCGACGTGGAGAACGGGGTATTGCGCACCAAGGCAGACTGCTTGCGCATCTGCACGGCCGGACCGATCGCCGTCGTGTACCCCGAAGGCGTGTGGTACCGCGACTGCACCCCCGCAAACCTCGAGCGCATCCTGCAGGAGCACCTGATCGGCGGCACCCCGGTCG
>Ga0335074_10002542_pt1 | contig 24913 bp, 16 predicted proteins | sample Lox_Sample_23_FD_206715 | JGI IMG/M metagenome (GOLD analysis project Ga0335074, IMG submission 206715) | Soil microbial communities from Loxahatchee National Wildlife Refuge, Florida, United States - Lox_Sample_2.3 | ecosystem: Environmental > Terrestrial > Soil > Wetlands | place: USA... | reverse complement strand
GTGTATGTCATCGCCGGTGCCACGTGGAGCACCCATGGTCCCAGCCCGGACACCGCCTCGATGAGAAGGTACTGCGGCACCTCGGTGGTGTAGAACGAGACGTCGGACAGCTGCCAGCCGTGCAGCAGGACGTTCCCGTGCAGCATGTCCCACGCCTGCAGGGCGACCGAAGCGCCGTCCGATGACCCGTCAAACGTCAGCGACTGCCGCCAGTAGCAGGCGAACAAGACGATGGCGGCCAGTACTACGGCGGCGACCCGCCAGGCCCGGCGTTTCATGGACTGCCGCACGCGCCGCGAGCGAGCTGGCCGGACGCCCCCAGGAGCTGCGCGCCTAGCGCGGGACAGGGAGGTCCGAGCTCGCTCAGCAGGTTCTTGCCCCAGGTGAGGATCAGGTAATGCGAGTAGCTGTACTGGTGTGCCGGCGGGCCGAACGCTCGCACCACCTGCTGTCTGGTCATCGGGTCCAGTGCGGCCGGGGTGGCGAGCAGGACGACGAAGGAGGCATCATGGTGAGCCGGGTCATACCAGGTCAGGTCGTATTCATAGGGGCCGGGAATCAGACGGGCATCGGGCGTGACGGCGATCGGACGCACGTTGACGCTGTTGCCGCTGGCCAGCGTGGTCACGTTGGCGAGCCCGTATCCGGCCAGGCCGTAACGCAGGCCATGATCGCCGAGCCATGCCTGCAGGCCATGACCGACCGCCGGGACCGATGGCCTGGTCGCGCCGTAGCCGAGGGCGGCCAGGTACCCGGCGAGCACCACCGCCAGTGCCGGGCCGAGCACCCGCGAGATCGCCCGCCCGCGGCGGCCGGCATCGTGCAGGAGAGCCGGGCCCACCAGCCGGCCCGCCAGTACCGCCCCCGCCGGAAGGACGCCGGCGATCTCCCGCGCGCTCCAGTACCCGATTGTCCGCACGCTGAGCAGGTAGGCGACCATGTTGACGCAGATGGCGACGGCTAGCACCGAGCAGATCAGGTCCTGGCCCGAGAAGAATCGCCGCAGCGCCAGCACCAGCCCCGCGACCGCCAAAGCCAAGCCGGCCAGATGCAGCAGCGCGAACGCCAGCGCTATCCCGTGCGGGCTGCCCTGGAAGCTTGCGCCATACAGGCCCAGGACACCGTCACCAGCTACCCGGAAACGGCCCGATAGCGTGCCGAGAGTACCCAGCCTGTTGCTTACCGGCAACACCGAATAGCCGCCCAGAGCGTGGATGACGTCCACCGCCAGGTTCGCCACCAGGTACGACACGATCGCCGCCGCGGCCAGCGCCAGCTCGAACCAGACCATCCGCAGGCGGGCCCCCCAGGGCTTCTCCCCGGTCCGCCGCTGACCGTGCCATGCCATCAGGACACGAACGCCGCAGACCAGGACCAACGGGATCACGCCGATGAGGAGGACGATCGCGTCGGCGACGCCGATCCAGGCCAGCAGCACCCCGACCGCGACCGGTGTGTACCACCTCCGCGGCGCCCGGTCCAGCACCAGCCAGGTCACCAGCATCGGCACCTGGGTACCCACGTGGTCGGGCTGGAACAGCACGATGAACACGCCGGCCCCGGGCTGGGGCGCGACGAGGATCCCGGCCGCGATAAGCATCCTGACGGCGCCTTCGCGGCCAGTGGCCCTGCCCTTGGCCAGCAGCGCGGCAAGCGGCACCATGAGCGCGTAGGTCAGGGCGGCGGCTGCGTGCAGGACGTCCGCGCTCAGCCCGCGGACGGCCTCGACCAGCATGTACTCCGGCAATTCGGTGGTGTAGAACGAGACGTCCGTGACGGTCCACCCGCGGAGCAGCAGGTTCCCGTGCAGCATGTCCCAGGCCTGGAGCGCGTTCGATGCCCCGTCGGACTCGACCTGCTGGTTCCTGGACAGGTGCAGGTAGGCCAGGAACAGCACCACAACGGTCAGGACGAATGCGGCAATCCCCCACATCCTGGTCGTCCTGCCCCGGACCAGGCCTCCGGCCGATGCCGCGGCCGGTGCGGCCGCGCCCGGTACCTCGGCGGGCGCTTCGCGTGGACCTGCGTCAGGCACTATGGTGGCTCCCTGCCGGTGCGATCTGTTCCAGTGTGAAATTAGCGTATAGCCCGAGAAGCTGGCGGCTCGTTGCCACGGTCGCCCCGCGATCCCAGTATCCTTGCGCCAGTGACGCCCCGGGCTGCTCAAACACTCCCGGCCGGATCGCACGAGGCTGCACCCGGCCTGGTTCGCCGCGCCCCAGCCTGGGTACGGGGAACGCTGATAGCGCTGGTGATCGCGCTGCTGTTCGTGGGGTACTGGCGGTTGTCCTGGTCAGTGCCGGCGAACTCGGACAGCGCTTCGGCGGTGCTGCAGGCGCAAGACCTGCTCCACGGCAACTGGCTACTCGGCGGCTGGGCGGTATCCGACGTTTCGTTCTATACCACCGAGCTACCGCAGTACGCCGTGCTCGGGGCGGTGTTCGGGTTCGGCACCGGTCTTGTCCACATCGCCGCCGCCATGACCTACACGCTCATCGTCGTGCTGGTCGCCCTAGTGGCGAAAGGCCGGAGCCGCGGCCGGGAAGGCCTGGTCCGCGCGCTGATAGGCGGCGGGATCGTCGCCGCGCCGCAGACCAGCGGCGCCTTGGTCATGTTGCTCGGGCCAGATCACACCGGCACCGTGGTCCCGGTGCTGGCGGCGTACCTGCTGATCGACCGGGCACGGTCGCGATGGTGGATCCCGCCGCTGGCGGGCCTGATACTGGCTTGCGGCATGACGGCCGATCCCGTGGTGGCGCTGACCGGGTGCGCACCGCTGGCGATCGCCTCGGTGCTTCGTGCCCTGCGTCCGAGACTGACGTCCCGATGGTATGAGCTGTCGGTGGGGTTCGCGGCCGCGGTGGGCGGGGTTGCCGGCTGGTACGCCCCGGCGGCTGTTCAAGCCCTCGGCGGCTTTCATATCTACCACCCGAACAACCGCACCGTGCCGCTGTCGTACCTGTTCCGCCACGGGCTCTGGAACACAACCCAAGCGGTGCTGGAGCTGTTCGGCGCCAACCCGTTCAGCAGCACCACTTTCGGGACCAGCCACGGCCTGGAACTGGTGCTCATCTGGGTGCACCTGGCCGGGGTCCTGCTCGCCGTGGCCGGCCTCGTGCTCGCGCTGAGGTGGTTCTTCAGCCCCGACGGGCTGCTCGTGGCGGCACTGGCGGTCGCCATCCTCCTCCAGCTCGCGGCGTTCCTGCACAGTATCCACTCGACGAATCTGGAGAGCATACGCGAGATCGTCGCCGTGATGCCGCTCGGGGCCGTGCTAGCTGCCCGGGGGGTGGCACCGTGGCTGGACCGGCGGCTGGCCCAATGGCAAGCACAGTGGCAAGCACAGCGGCCCGCGGTGGGCCATAAGGTGTTGCCGCTCGGGCTGGTGCTGGGTCTCGTGGCGGCGGGGTACGCCGCCGGGTTCGCTTACGATGCCGTTCAGGCAGCGGTGCCGTCGGAAAACCAGGGCCTGACCGCCTTCCTGGAAGCGCATCACCTTAGCGACGGGCTGGCCGGCTACTGGGAGGCCGGCAGCGTCACGATGAACAGCGGTGGCCGGGTGCTGGTCAGCGGGGTGGCCGGAACCAGCAGGCGGGTCAGTCCCTACCTCTGGGAGACCCAGAATTCCCAGTACGACCCCGCAGAGCACGACGCCACCTTCGTCGTGACTGGAGGTCCGCGAACCGACGTGCCCGTGCGCGGCCTCGAGCAAGATGCCCTCGCCACCTTCGGCCGCCCGGCCCGGGTCTACCGCCTCGGCACGTTCACGATCCTGGTCTACGGCACCAACCTGCTCCGCGATTTCCGTTAGCGGCATCCGGCGTCCATGTCGGCCACGACCTGGCATTTCGTTAGCGGTCGCCCGACATGAACTGCGGCCTGGGCAGCCCTCAAGGCGAGAAAACCAGTCGGGACACTGCATAATGGCGGACATGCGATTGTCAGCCAGGGCCGACTACGCGCTGCGCGCGGCGATCGAACTCGCCGCCTCCAGCGAGGGACACGTCACCGCCGACCAGCTTGCTCGCGCCCAGCAGATACCGGGGAAGTTCCTTGAGACGATCCTCACCCAGCTCAGACGCGCGGGGCTGGTCCGCAGCCAGCGAGGGCCGGAGGGGGGGTTCTGGCTGGCCAAGCCGGCCGAGGAGATCGCCCTCGCCGACATCATCAGAGCCATTGACGGCCAGCTCCTCGGCGTCCGCGGCGAGCGTCCGGAGAACGTGACGTACCCGGGCGCAGCCGAGCCGCTGCAGCAGGTCTGGATAGCGCTGCGAGCCAACGAGCGGGCGGTTCTGGAACTGGTCACGCTCGCCGACATCGTGTCGGACAGCCTGCCAGAGGCCGTCCGCCACCTGACCGAGAATCCCAACGCCTGGGTCTGACAGCCCACGCGATCCCGGCCTCGCACCATGCAGCCTTACCGTCGTGGCTAGACCGGCACCATGTCGGTGATCTCCGGCGCCCTCGGCGTGGCTTCCGCTAGTCCCCGCAGCGCAGGCTCCCTCGGCGCTCCAAGCACCGGCTCACTCTGCAGCTCGGCTAGGGCGAAATTATCCGAAACCTCACGGAAAACCTGGGAGAGCGGCGTTCCCAATGCCGTACAGATTGCCTGGAGCAGCTCGGACGAGGCTTCCTTCTGGCCACGTTCCACCTCGGAGAGGTAGCCAAGCGATACGCGCGCAGACGCTGAGACCTCTCGCAGGGTGCGGCCCTGGCGGATGCGCAGCCGCCGCAGTACGTCACCTAGCAGCTGACGGAGCAGAACCATAGTCGCACTCCCTTCCCGAGGCAGAACTTCCCGACGCAGCACTTCCTGGCGCGATACCGCCCACACTCCCACCGTACCTGGCCGGACCATAACCGCGCGAGGTCATGGCAGTGCGTGTTCGCTCCTGACGTAACGCTGTAATCGGTATCTCTCTTCCCCAAGCCGCCAGGAGAACAATTCCAGAGCGTTCTCCACAGCCAGTCTACGGATCTGGGCCCGGTCTCCGGACAGGGCGATCGTCCGGACCACTGTGTCGTCGCCGGTGCTCACGGCGATGTGGACGGTGCCTACCGGCTGGCCGTCCTGGGGCTCCGGACCTGCCACCCCGGTGGTGGCGAGCCCGTAGCTGGCCCCGAGCCTGGTCCTGACCCCGATGGCCATAGCCTCGGCCACCGGCGCGTATACGGCGCCGTGGCGGGCCAGCATGAGGGCATCGACGCCGAGCAGGGCGGCCTTGAGCTCTGTGGCGTAGGACACAACCCCGCCGCGGAACGAGGCCGAGGCGCCAGGAATGTCGGTCAGGGCGGCCGCCACCAGGCCCCCGGTGAGGGATTCCGCGACCGCCACGGTCTGGCCGCGGGCCCGGAGCAGAGCGAGTACCTGCCTGGCAAGTCCGGCTGCCACCGGCCCGGCCGATGCCGGCGCCGACGTGGAATCAGCCGATGCCGTGCTCTCGGTCACTGTGCCGCCCCCTCGCCGCGCCGTAGCCGCATCGCGCGGAGCATATAGTCAAATCCGGTCGCGATCGTAACGGCCACGGCCACCGCCATCACCACGTCACGGGCAATCGCGTTACCCCACGGCAGCATGTACAGGCAGATGGCGAGCATCTGCAGCACGGTCTTGATCTTCCCGCCGCGGCTCGCCGCGATGACGCCCCTGCGGATGACCCAGAACCTGAGCAGGGTGACGCCCAGTTCCCGCACCATGATCACGGCGGTTACCCACCACGAGAGTTCACCCAGTGCGGACAGGCAGATCAGGGCGGCGCCGGTGAGCGCCTTGTCAGCGACCGGGTCGGCAATCTTGCCGAAATCGGTCACCAGCCCGCGACTGCGGGCGAGCCGGCCGTCGAGCAGGTCGGTGACTGAGGCCACGCCGAACGCTGCGAGGGCTACCAGCCGCCACGCTGTACCTCCCGCCAGCAGACCGGTCACCACGACGGGCACTAGGACGATCCGGACGACCGTGAGCCAGTTGGCGATGTTGTACAAGCTGACCTTCCCCGGCGGGCTCGCCGCGGGCTGAGTCATCGCTGACTAGGCATCTGAGGGTCGGCCAGCACAGCATTAGCCAGCACGGTGGCCGTCAGGTCCACCCCCTCGGAACCTGTCACCACGGCCGTCACCATGTCCCCTGCGGCCAGCGGAGCCGCCGACCCCACCGTGGTGACCCCGTCCACCTCCGGTGCCTGGTGCGCCGCCCGGCCCTCGTACAGGCCATCCTCCAGCCGCTCCTCGATCAGCACCTCGACGGTCTCGCCTACCCGCTCGGCGGCACGCTGGGCCATCAGCTCTTCGGCTAGGTCGGCGAATTCCTCGACCCGGCGGCCGATCTCGGCGTCGTCCAGCTTGCCGGGCAGCCCCTCCGCTTCGGTACCGTCTTCATCCGAATAGCCGAAGATGCCGATCGCGTCGAGCCTGGCGCTGCTCAGGAACAGTTCGAGCTCGCGCAAGTCCTCGGCGGTCTCGCCGGGAAAGCCGACGATGAAGTTGGATCTGGCGCCGGCCCGCGGCGCCAGATCCCTGATCTGCTCGAGCAGGCCGAGGAACCGGGCCCGGTCACCGAACCGCCGCATCGCGCGCAGTACCGGTCCGCTCGCATGCTGGAAGGAAAGATCGAAGTAAGGAGCGACCCCGGGCGTGGATGCGATAGCCGTGATCAGCCCGGGTCGCATCTCGGCGGGCTGCAGATAGCTGATCCGCACCCGGTCGATGCCCGGCACCGCCGCGAGGTCGGGCAGCATCTGCTCCAGCAACCGCAGGTTGCCCAGATCCTTGCCGTAGGAGGTGGAGTTCTCGCTGACCAGCAGCAGTTCCCTGACCCCGTCGTTGGCTAGCCAGGCGGCCTCGGCCATGATCTCCGGCGGCCGCCGGGACACGAAGGCGCCGCGGAACGACGGGATCGCGCAGAACGAGCACCGCCGGTCGCACCCAGAGGCGATCTTGAGCGGCGCCACGACCCCCGTCGAGAGTCGTCGCCTGAACGCCCCCCCGGAGAGCCCGAACCCAGGCACATAAGCCCCGCCACCGACCCCGCCAGCCCCGGCCCCCGGAGTGGGCCCAAGGGGGGCCCGGGGGGAGGCTTTCCCCCACCCACGGGGGGTCACCGGGGGAAACAGTACGAACACTCCGGAACGCCGGAACAACAGGCAACAACTTGCGGCGATCATGGGGGGCGTGCGGCGTCCGGGACCGTCCCGCCAAGACGTCGTCTAGCCGGGCACCGATGTCCGAGTAATCGTCAAAGCTGAGGATCTGCGCCTCCGGCAGCTCACCCGCGAGCTCGGACCCGTACCGCTCGGCCAGGCAGCCGACGGCCACGACCTTCGCGCCGGTCTCGCTGGCCGACAGCAGCTCATCGATCGACTCCTGCTTGGCCGCCTGGATGAATCCGCAGGTATTGACCAAAACAACGCTGGCGTCTTCGCCGGGTTCCGCGAGCTCCCAGCCGCCGGCGGCCAGACGCGCCGCGAGTTCCTCTGAGTCGACCTCGTTGCGCGCGCAGCCGAGCGTGACCAGGCTTACCGTCCTCGGTGTGCTCACCACACCCAGAGCCTAGTTGACCTCCGTGACTGAGAAGCCGCGCGACCTCAACTTGCCGGTTACTCTCTGCTGCCCGCCTGACCGACGTGGTCTGCGAGGCCCGCGGTCCTGCGAGGCCCGGGTCCGGCTGGCCCTCCCTGTGGCGTCACCGTGGCCGCCGCAGAATCGAGATAACGTGGAGGTTTACCGCTTCGTGTCCGTCTGTCATACGTATACGACGGTTAACCTACCACGATGCGGTAAAACGGCACGTTAACCGGGGACCGGAGCTGTGTGCTCCTGGCTGATGGCACGCGAGCAGGTGACCTGTGTGCCGCACGGTGCCCGTGTTGCCTGCGGGCCGGACCAGCCGTCCGGGATGCCCCGCCGGGTACGCAGTCCATGATCGTGGGTCGAATGTGGCGCCATATGACGCGTATGACCCATGATCATGGCTGGACGGCACTAGCTCGCTGGAGGGCTGAACCTCAGCGTCACCGGATTCGGGGACTTCGTGGACACCCGCTTGCCGTTGACGGTCAGCACCACCCCTGGCGGGTTGCCGAGCGACAGCGTGACCGCGTCCCGTTCTGTCCAGCTCTCCGGAGACCCCGGATAGATGTCACCCTCGAAGATGGGCTGGCCAGTGCTGGCGTTGCTGAGCTCCACCCAGCACTCCGCGACCGCGTTGAGCTGGATCACCACGTCGTCGGGAGTCGGCGAGATGGACGGTGACGATGAGTGCGTGGACGACGTGGACTTCGGCGGCGTCGTGCGCAGCGCGGTCGCGTGCGGCGTGGCGGTCGCCCCGGCCGCTACGCCGGAGGAACTGTGATGACCGGTGGTCAGACGATAGGCGCCGTAGCCGATGATGCCGAGCAGGACGATCATCACGATCAAGCTCAGGCTCGGCGAGCGTCGCTCTCTGAGCTTGATGGGAGTCGACGGCTCGAAGACGTCGGCGGCGCTGATGCTGCCCGGCGCTCCGTGCTCGGCGTCGTACTCCTTGATCAGCGGAACGGAGTCGATGCCCACCGCGTCGGCGATGCTGCGGATGTGGCCGCGCGCGTAGAAGTCTCCGCCGCAGGCCGAGAAGTCACTCTGCTCGATGCCGCGGATGATCGATTCCCTGATCCGGGTCCGTTCGCTGACCTGGGTGATGGTGAGACCGGCCTGACGGCGGGCTTCCGCCAGGGTTTCACCGATGCTCACGCTAGGCCTCCCGCTGCGTATCGTCGCACTGTGTCAAGCAGTTGCACTGGCGTCAACCAGTTGGACTGTGTCAACCAGTCGCACTGTATCAACTGGTCGCGCTGTGTCATCAAGAGCACTGTGTTCATCAAGAGCACTATGTCATCCCCGGGTACGGGAATCATTACCAAGTGTAGACAGCAGACGGCCCGAGATCGGTGAAGCAAGGGTTGCGATTTCCCGGCTAAATCGAACAGCCGGGTCATCCTCCCTGCAGCAACCTCAGCGTGTCCTCGAGGTCATCCGGGCGCACCAGGACGTCACGCGCCTTCGAGCCCTCGCTGGGCCCGACAATACTGCGTGACTCGAGCAGGTCCATCAGCCGGCCCGCCTTCGCGAAACCGACCCGCAGCTTGCGCTGCAGCATCGACGTCGACCCGAACTGAGTCGAGATCACCAGCTCCGCCGCCTGGATCAGCAGGTCGAGGTCGTCGCCGATGTCCTCGTCGATCTCTCGCTTCTTCTCCGGCGGTGCCGCGACGTCCTGCCGGTAGTCCGGCTGCGCCTGCTTCTTGCAGTGCGCGACGATGTCCCGGATCTCCTTCTCCGACACGTACGCGTTCTGCAGCCGCTGCGGCTTGGAACTGCCCATCGGAAGGAACAGCGCGTCACCCTGGCCCACCAGCTTCTCGGCGCCCGGCTGGTCGAGCACGACTCGCGAGTCGGTCAGCGACGACACCGCGAACGCCAGCCTGGACGGCACGTTTGCCTTAATCAGTCCGGTCACCACGTCAACCGAGGGCCGCTGCGTCGCGATCACCAGGTGGATGCCCGCCGCCCGCGCCAGCTGCGTGATCCGCACCACCGAATCCTCGACGTCGCGAGGCGCCACCATCATCAGGTCCGCCAGTTCGTCGATGATCACCAGCAGGTACGGATACGGCAGGTACACCCGCTCTGAGCCTGGCGGCGGCGTCAGCTTCCCCGCACGGACGGCCTTGTTGAAGTCATCGACATGCCGGAACCCCGACGCCGCCAGGTCGTCATAGCGGCGTTCCATCTCGCCGACCACCCACTCCAGCGCTTCAGCCGCCTTCTTCGGGCTGGTGATGATCGGCGTGATCAGGTGCGGGATCCCCTCATAGATGGTCAGCTCCACCCGTTTAGGGTCAATCAGGATCATCCGCACCTCATCGGGCGTCGCCCGGGTCAAGATCGAGGTGATCAGCCCGTTCAGGCACACCGACTTACCGGCACCGGTCGCGCCCGCGATCAGGATGTGCGGCATCTTCGCCAGGTTCGCCACCTTCACCTGGCCCTCGACGTCCTTGCCGAGACCGACCACCATCGGGTGGTGGTCGCTGACTGCCTCCGGCGACTTGAGCACATCGCCGAGGCTGACGACCTCCTTGTCGGCGTTCGGGATCTCGACCCCGATCGCGGACTTGCCGGGGATCGGCGAGATGATCCGGACGTCAGCGCTCTTGACCGCATACGCGATGTTCTTGGACAGCGCGGTGACCCGCTCGACTTTAACCGCGGGACCGAGCTCGATCTCGTACCTGGTCACGGTCGGCCCCCGGCTGAACCCGGTGACCTGCGCGTCCACGTTGAACTGCTCAAGCACCTCGGACAGCGCCGCGACCACGATGTCGTTCGCGCGGGTGCGCTGCTTGGGCGCGGTGCCGGGGCGCAGCAGCGCCGTGGGCGGCAGCGTGTACCCGTCGAGCGCGGCACCGGTCAGCGTCAGTTGCTCGGGGTTGCGCAGCGGCTCGTGCGGCTCGGGCAGCCGGACTGGTTCCGGCTCCGCGGGCGGAGGCGAGGGCGGCTCGTCGAATCCGAGTTTGTCCAAGATGCTGAGGTCCGGGTCCTTGGGCGGCCTGGCCCCCTTACCCGGCTCGACAAGCGGGGTGTCGTACGGCTTGGTGTGCTCGCCCGGCTCGATCGCTGGACGCAGCCGGATCTGCCTGGCGATCTGCGCGCGGGCGCCCTGTTTCCGGTAGCCCTGCGGCCCGCTGCCCGTCGACTCCTGGTACTCATCGTCAATCTCGAGGGTGTCATCGGCGGGAAGTTCTGCATGACCGAAGACCTCGCGCAGGTCGGCGAGACGTTCGGGAATGCGGTGCACCGGGGTCCCGGTGATCACCAGGATGCCGAATACGGCGAGCAGCGCCAGCAGCGGGGCGGTCACCCAGGGAGTCAGCGCGGCGGAGAGCGGGCCAGCGGTGAGGTACCCGATCAGACCGCCGGCCGCGCGCATCGCCGCCGCGCCATCGGACAGGTGCGGGGCCCCCCGGGCGATGTCTACCAGGCCCACCGCGCCGATCAGCAGCGCGAGCCAGCCGATGGCGGCGCGCGCGGTCTCAGAGTTGCGATCGGGGTGACGCAGAAAGCGCCAGGCGAGCAGCGCGGCGAGCAGCGGCGTCACCCCGGCCAGCGCGCCGAGTCCGCCGAAGAACAGGTACTGCACGGCCCGGCCGACCAGGTTGCCCATCTTCCACCACAGGCTCGCCGCGAGCACGATCGCCACGCCGAGCGTGAGCAGCCCGAGGCCGTCCCTGCGGTGGTGCGGGTCAAGGTCGCGGGCGCCCTTGCCGATGGCCCGCACGGCGAAACCGACACCTCCGGCCACGATCAGCCAGGCGCCCACCATCGCCCGGCCGACCCAGCCGGCCAAGATCACGAACGGGTCATGGGAACCGCTCTTGCCTGACGCGGGGGGACGGCCCTTCGCGGACGTAGCCGTCTTCTTCGCGGGCGGCCGTCTCGCGGCCGGCTTTCTCGCCGGCGACCGGCTGACGGCGGGCTGCCGGCTCGTCTGGCGGGCCGGGCCGGAGCCGGAGCCGGAACGCCGGGAACCGGACGTGCTACGGGACCTGCGCTCGTCGAACTCCAGCGCATCCTGCGCAGCCTTATCGAACCCGTCGCGCGAACGGGCAGGCCTTTTGGGCGCACGGGTCGCCATAGTTGCAAAGCTAGCGAGAACCCCCCGGCGGGCCCAAACATATTCGCTCCCGGCGTGTCGCGGCTAGCCGCCCAGCAGAGGCTCATCGGCGGAGCGGAGGTCGTCGGCGGGCAGCCCGCCGGGGTAACGCTCGCGCACAGCCGACGCGGTGGCGATCGCGATCGCGATGTGCTGATGGCGGGAGTGGGCGTAGAACGACTGGGCCTCGGCGCTGAGCTTGGGCTGGGCGTGCAGCGGCTTGTCGCTGACCGCCAGCAGCGTGGCGGTCGGGATCCGGTAGCGGAACCCGTTGGCGGCCACGGTGGCCGACTCCATGTCGACGGCGACCGCCCTGGATAGCCGCAGCCGCTCCCCCACCGACGCGAGCTGCAGTTCCCAGTTGCGGTTCGCCGTGGTGTACACGATGCCCATCCTGCTGCGCAGGCCGCGGCCGGTCAGTTCCTCGAGCAGCAGGGCGTTCAGCGTGTGGTTGGAGACGACCGGAATCGACAGCGGGAGCACTTCGTCGAGCACGCGGTCATCTCGCAGGTAGGACGTGGCCAGCACCAGGTCGCCCACCTCCTGGTGGTTGCGCAGCCCGGCGCAGTGGCCGATCATCAGCACCAGGTCGGGCCGCAGCACGGCGAGGTGATCGGTGATCGTCTTGGCGTTGGAAGGCCCGACCCCGATGTTGATCATCGTCAGCCCGGCGCGGTCTGGCATCGCATGATGCCAGGCGGGCATTTGCCGGCCGTCAGTCGCGGGCCCGGCCGCCGAGGGGAAGATATCGCGGAACTCCTCGACGTGCCAGGCGTAGTTGGTGAGCAGTACGTACCGCTGGAAAGATTCGACGGCCGTCCCCGTGTAATGCCGCAGCCGGTCGATGGACAGTGCCATCCGCTCCGGCCCGAACAGGAACAGCTTCTTGCGCCGCAGGTCCCAGCTAGTCTCGTCAACGGCCTTGACCAGGTCCGGGTCGTGCAGGTCCAGGGCGGGACGCCCCGCGCTGACCGAGATCCGCGCGCCCGCGTCGGCCAGCCGGAGCAGCTCACGGCGCAGGTACCAGCCGATCGCCTGCGGGAAGGCGAACTCCCCCTGTAGCACCGGGTTGTGCACCGACCAGGGACGTTCGACGGTCAGCCGGGGATAGCAGCCCTGTTTGCCGGCCGCCTCCATCGCCGCGAGCAGCCGTTCGATAGCGGCGTCGCGCTCGGCTTCGGGCAGTGCCGCGAAGTCTTCAGGCATTGGCCGGCGCGCTCGTGCCCGCGCCGCGGCGCCTGATCCGGACCTGCTCGGCACCCGCTTGGTTCTTGCTGTTATCCGCCCCCTCCACAGTGAAACCCGCGTCCGCGATCATCTCCAGGTCCTTCGCGCCAGCCTGGCCCTCGCTGGTCAGGTAGTCGCCGAGGAAGATCGAGTTCACGATGTGCAGCGCGAGCGGCTGCAGCGACCGCAGGTGGATCTCCCGGCCGCCGGCCAGCCGGACTTCGGCCGACGGGCAGGCGAACCGCACCATGGCGAGGATCCGCAGGCACCGCTGCGGCGTCAGCTCCCAGCGGCGTTCGAGCGGTGTCCCGTCGAACGGGATCAGGAAGTTGACCGGCACCGAATCGGGCTTGAGATCCCGCAAGGCGAACGCCACCGAGACCAGGTCCTGGTCGCTCTCCCCCATCCCGGCGATCAGCCCCGAGCATGGTGACAACCCCGCCGCCTTCGCCCTGTCCACCGTCGACGCGCGGTCGGCGAACGTGTGCGTGCTGCAGATGTCCGCGTAGTGGTCCTCGGCGGTGTTCAGGTTGTGGTTGTAGGCGGTGGTTCCGGCCTGCTTGAGCGCTTCGGCCTGGCCATCGGACAGCAGCCCCAGGCAGGCGCAAACCTCCACGTCCGGGTTGTTCCGCTTAAAGCTCTCGATCATGCCCGCCACCCTGGCGATCTCCCGGTCGTTCGGCCCGCGCCCGCTGGCCACCATGCAGACCCGCCTGGCGCCGGCGGCCACGCCCGCTTCCGCGGCAGCGAGCACCTCGGCTGGCTTCAGCCAGGTGTACTTAAGCACGTCCGCGGCCGATCCGGCTCGCTGCGAGCAGTAGAAGCAGTCTTCCGGGCACAGTCCGCTCTTGATGTTCACCAGGTAGTTGAGCTTGACCCGCCGCCCGAAGTACTTGAGCCGGACACGGAACGCCGCGGCCACCACGTCCATCAGCTCGTCATCGCCGCTAGTCAGGACCGCCAGCGCCGTTTCCCTGCCCAGCGGCTCCCCCATGACGGCATTTTCCGCGATAACGTCCAGCCAGGTCATGGTCATGACGTTATCAGCACTGTTTGCGGTCACCCCCCGCCAACCCGCGCCCGGCGCGGTAAATTGCACGGTATGCGGGTCGCGATCCTCGATGACTACCAGCAGTCCGCCCTGGCCAGCGCGGACTGGCCAGATGCCGAATACACCGTGTTCACCGAGCACATCGCGCGGACCGAGGCACTGGTGCGCGCGCTCGAACCGTTCGACGTCATAGTGGCGATGCGGGAAAGAACTCCTTTTGATGAGGAACGGCTTTCCCGGCTTCCCAATCTCAAGCTGCTCGTGACCACGGGCATGGCGAACGCATCCATCGACTTGGAGGCGGCGCGTGCCAGGGGAATCACTGTCAGTGGTACCGGCGGCGCCAAGGGCGCCGTCTCCGAGCTGACCTGGGGCCTGATCCTGGCGGTGACCCGGCATATCCCGGCCGAAGACAGCCGCATGAAGGCGGTCGGCCGGGCGGGCGGGGCCGCTATGTCCGGCGGCTGGCAGCATACGATCGGCACCGGCTTGTACGGCAAGCACCTGGGCATAGTCGGCCTGGGCGCTCAAGGCACGGCCGTGGCCAAGGTCGGCCAGGCGTTCGGCATGAAACTGCTCGCCTGGAGCCAGAACCTGGATCCCGCGGTCGCGGAGGAGGCACGTGCCGAAGCGGTCAGCAAGGAGGACCTCTTCGCCAGGTCCGACGTGGTGACCGTGCACTACAAGCTGGGCAAACGCAGTGTCGGGCTGATCGGGTCGGCTGAGCTGGACCAGATGAAGCCCACGGCCTACCTGATCAACACCTCGCGCGGGCCGATCGTGGACACCGCGGCGCTGATCACGGCGCTGCGCACGGGCAAGATCGCCGGTGCGGGGCTCGACGTCTACGACATTGAGCCCCTGCCGCTGTCGCACTCGCTGCGCATGCTGGACAATGTCGTGCTCACTCCGCACCTGGGTTACGTCACCGACGACACGTACCGGGTGTTCTTCGGTGAGGCAGCCGAAGACATCTCCGCGTTCGCGAAGGGCGAGCCGCTCAGGGTGCTGAACTAACACCCTGGAAGGGCGCCAGCGGGTCACGGCCGGACCGGGCGAGTGCCCGACCGAAAACGGGGGCGTCGTCCGGTACCGGCACCGGCGGGCCGAAGCCCCGGTACTGGCGGAACAGCTCCGCGTTCGCCTCGACTGTGCGCAGCACGACCGCCGCTACCGCGTCGTCGCAGCGGTACTCCTGCCCGGTGGCCACGGCGAGATCCCAGCCGTGCAGGACGGTCTCGGCGATCAGCAGCTCGGCCACGTCCACCCCGGGGGTCGCCGATCCCATGATGTCGAGCTCGCGCTCCCAGGCGGCCGGCTCGGACCAGGCGGCGACCGCCTTGGCGACCTGCGCGGCGTAGTCCTCGGCGAAGCCCGGTTCCGCGGCGAAGTCCTTGGTCATCAGCTCCTCGGCAACACTGCCGCCATAAGCCCGCTGCTCGGCGGAATAACCGGTCCAGAGGATGATGTGATTGAGCAGCGCGCGCACATCCCATTCCTTGCACGGCGTCGGGTCCGCCAGCTGACCGGCGCTTACCCCGCTCACCACCCGTGCCGTCTCGGCGGCAGCGGAGGCCATTTCGTCGTGTGAGTTCATAGAGGTGAGGCTAGTCCGGTAAGCGGGGGATCGTCTTGAACAAACACGACAGTCAGGCTGGACGGGTGGCAGAACTTGGCCGGGGAGTATTGCGCCAGGCGTCTGGCGGGCGGGGGGTCAGACCTCGATGACCACGGGGAGGATCATGGGGCGGCGGCGGTAGTTGTCGTTTACCCACCTGCCGATGACGCGGCGGGCCAGCTGGCCGAGCTGATGAGCGTCGGTGACCCCGTCGGCGGCGGCATTGGCGAGCGACTCCTCGATCTTCGGCAGGACTGCGGCGAGAGCCGCGTCGTCAATGCCGGACCCCCGCGCGTGCATCGCGGGTTCGGCGACCATCTTGCCGGAGGATGAGTCGACCACGATCACCACCGACACGAATCCCTCCTCACCGAGGATCCGCCGGTCCTTCAGCTGGGATTCGGTGACCTCGCCGACGGTCAGCCCGTCCACGTACACGTACCCGCACGGCACCTTGCCGGCGACCCGGGCCACACCGGAGATGAGGTCGACGACAACGCCGTCCTCGGCGAGGACGATCCGGCTGTCAGGAACGCCGGACAGCGAGGCCAGCCGGGCATGTGCCTGCAAATGCCGCCATTCGCCGTGTACGGGGAGGAAGTTCCGTGGTCTCACCAGGTTCAGCACATAGAGCAATTCACCGGCGGCCGCGTGCCCGGACGTGTGCACGAGCGCGGAGCCTTTGTGCACGACGCGCGCTCCCAGCCGGGCCAGCCCGTTGATCACCCGGTACACGGCGGTCTCATTGCCCGGGATCAGCGACGACGCCAGGATCACCGTGTCGCCGGCGGCGATGCGGATCTGGTGGTCGCGCCCGGCCATCCGGGACAGCGCGGACATGGGCTCGCCCTGTGACCCGGTGGAGATCAGCACCACCTCGGACGGCGGCATCTCCTCCGCCTCGCGGATGTCGACCAGCAGCCCGCCGGGCACCTGCAGGTAGCCGAGCTCGCGCGCGACGCCCATATTGCGCACCATGGACCGCCCGACGAACGCGACCTTCCGCTTGTGCCTGGCCGCCGCGTCCAGCACCTGCTGAACGCGGTGCACGTGCGAGGCGAAGCACGCGACGATGATCCGCTGGCCAGCCTCGGCGAACACCGAGTCGATCACCGGGCCGATGGCCCGTTCCGACGTGACGAAACCTGGCACCTCGGCGTTGGTAGAGTCGGCCATCAGCAGGTCGACACCCTCCCCGCCGAGCCTGGCGAAGCCGGCCAGGTCGGTCAGCCGCCCGTCCAGCGGCAACTGGTCCATCTTGAAGTCACCGGTGTGCAGCACGACGCCGGCCGCGGTGCGCAGCGCCACCGCGAGAGCGTCCGGGATCGAGTGGTTGACCGCGAAGAACTCGCAGTTAAATGGCCCGAACGCGCACAACTCACCCTCACGGACCTCGACGGTGACCGGGTCGAGCCGGTGCTCGGCCAGCTTGGACCGCACCAGCGCGAGGGTCAGCTTCGAGCCCACCAGCGGGATATCCGGCCGTTCCCGCAGCAGGTAAGGGACAGCGCCGATGTGGTCCTCGTGCGCGTGCGTGAGCACGCACGCCTCCACCTTAGGCAGCCGTCCCTCGAGGAATCCGAAGTCCGGCAGGATCAGGTCTATACCCGGCTGGTCGGGATCTGGGAACAGGACGCCGCAGTCAACGATGAGCAACCGGTCACGGTACTCGAACACCGTCATGTTCCGGCCGATCTCGCCGAGACCGCCGAGCGCGACAATGCGCAGCCCGTCAGCATCCAGCGGTGCGGGCAGCTCCAGGTCAGGGTGCGGATGACTCACCCAGTTACCTTAACGCCTCCGTAGGCAAGATCCTCACGGAGCCGGGCTCGCTCAGCGTCAGTGGCGGCTAGCAGCGGCGCGCGGACCGCGCCGCCGGGGAGCCCTTGCAGGTCGAGTGCCGCCTTAACCATAACCGCCCCTTGATTGCGGAATAGCCCCGTATACAGCGGTATCAGGTCATAATGCAGAGCCCGTGCCTGGGTGACGTCACCGCGCTCAAAAGCATCGATCATCTCACGCAGCCGGTCGCCGGCCACATGGCCCACCACGCTGACGAAACCTACCGCGCCGAGGGAGAGCCACGGCAGGTTCAGCATGTCCGTGCCGCAGTAGTAGACAAGATCGGTCCGGGCCATCACCAGGGACGTGGCGACCGGATCGTCCTTGGCATCCTTGACGCCGACGATCCGTGGGTGGGCGGCCAGCGCGATCAGCGTCTCGGTGGCCACGGCGATGCCGGTCCTGCCCGGGATGTCATAGATAAGCACGGGCAGATCCGTGGCGTCCGCCACGGCGGTGAAGTGAGCCTTGAGCGCCGGCTGGGGCGGCTTGTTGTAGTACGGAGCCACCACCAGGAGACCGTGTACCCCTGCTTGTTCTGCCTGACGAGCTAGTTCAATGGTGTGCGCGGTCACATTGGTGCCAACCCCGGCCACCACCTTAGCCCGGTCGCCCACGGCGTCCAGCACGACGCGCAGCAGTTGCTTCTGCTCGGCATCGGTGGTCGTGGGCGCCTCGCCGGTGGTGCCGTTGATCACCAGGCCATCGTTGCGCATATCGGTGACGAGGTAATCGGCAAGGCGAGCCGCCCCGTCGTAGTCGACCGCCCCGTCAGAGGTCATGGGGGTGATCATCGCCGTGACCATCTGGCCGAACGGCGCCGGATTCGTCGTCATACTCCGTACGCTACCGGCAACGCACCGCTGAGCGTAGCCAACATGGCCGCCAGGCTGGGCAGATATCCTGCCAGCCTGGCGACCGCGAGCGTCGCTGCCCCGCTAGGACGGGGTCACCCGGCGGTGGTCCCGTCGACCGTGTACTCGTACGGCAGCGCTGTCGCCTCGTCACCCGCCTGCTGGGCGTACGGCGCGATGTCGTTGTCTACGGTGTCGATGTACAGATAGCCCTCGAATGTGGTCGTGTTGTGTACGAACTCGGGGGTGATCGTCACCGGGATCGTGACGGTTTGACCCGGATTCACCACAGCCGGGGTGAACGACCCGCTCCCGCTCACGGCGAGCGGCCACAGGTCGCCGGTGGGCGAGGTGATGTTCTGGTCGAACTGCTTGGCCTCCACGGTCATGGTGTCGTTGACCACCGTGTACGGCGCGCCCGATGTGTACGGACCGCACTCGGAGGGGAACGCCTCCCAGATACCGGGTGTGACCGCACCGCCGGACGGGCCGTACGAAACCGAGGGATCGTCGCCGCAGAAGTACCCGATGCCGGTGCTGCTGAACCCGCTGGCCGCGAGATCAGGGTCGCCGGGGACCGGCTCGGTGTCGAACATCGTCGCCTGCGGGGGCAGCCCGTCGACCGCGAGGCTCTGCTGGTCGATCTGCAGGCTCGACGTCTCGGTGGGGACCAGCCACAGCGGGCCTTCACCGGACAGCGGCACGAAGTTCTCCGCAGAGCTAAGGTCGGCCAGGTTCATCGACTGGTACGTGTCGGTACGCGCGTCGATGAAGAAGTCCTCCGGCGCCTCGCCTGTGTTGGTGATCGTCACCGGGACGGTCACCGCCTTGCCGGGGGTGAGTACCGTGGACTTGCCGTCCGGCAGGCCCGGTGCGGTGACGCTGACCGCGTTGAACGCGACGTTTCCCGTGAACGTCTGGGAGATCTCGTCGCCTTGCACCGGCTCGGCGAAGTCGACGATCAGCGTCCACCGGCCGGACTGCGGGTGGGTGGTGTAGGCGGTCGCGCTCAGCGTGCTGTTGCCGTTGAACGTGTTCTCGCCGTAGCCGAGTTCGTCACCGTCCGGGCTGACCAGATAGACGCCGACCGGGTCGGCGGCGTCGTTGCTCAGCGAGACGTTGGCGGTGATGTTGGTGACGCCGGAGGGCACGTCGAACTCGTAGTACTGCTGCTCGCCCTCACCGGGGTCGCGGCCGTTGCCACCGCTCATCGTGCCCTGGAACGCCCCGCCGCCGGACGGCTCGATCAGCGCGCGGGTGTTGACCTCGATCGAGGTGGTGCCGGCGCTGGCCGAGGAGACGACGACCGAGTTGGAGTTATCGCCGGGCGAGGACGGGGAGCTGGCGCCGACCGTGACGGTCTGGCTCTGTCCCGGCGCCAGCGTGATCTGGGACGGCGAGACCGAGCCGGACGGGACGAACCGCTGGGTAGAGACCCGCCACTTGACCGTGCCGTTGGTGCCGCCCTCCGCGGCGGTGTCACCGACGATCGCGGCGGTCCAGGTGCCAGGTTCGGGGTTACGCACGTCCACGTTGCCGTAGTTGCCAGCGCCCTGCTCGGCAGTGGAACCCGCCATCGCGCCGCTCGGGTCGACCAGCGTGATCTCGACCCGGGAGTTGTACCCGGCCAGGCACTCCTCGGTCAGGCAGTAAGTCGAGTTGCCGGGGTAAGCCACTTGGGCGAGGAGCCGGTTCTGGCCGGCCGGGACCGTGAAGTGGACGACGGCATAGTTAACGGCCAGGCCGGCGTCGTTGATGTACTGCGGGCTGGTGGAGTCGTTGAGCGTGACGCTGCCGGACTGCACGTTCTGCGCCGGCCCGAAGCCGCGGCTGCTCAGGTTGACCGTCTGGGTGCTCGACCCGGTGTTGGTGATCGTGACCGGCCAGCTGTGCGAGCTGCCTGGGGCGCCGACGGCGTTCAGCTGGCTGGTGGACAGCAGCAGCGTGTTGCCGACCGGAGTGGTGTGGATCGACTCGGCGAGCTCGACGGCCTTGTAGGTGTCCAGCAGGCCGGCGCCCTGCTCGCTGGCAGGCTCGCCCAGGTCGGTGGCGGTGCTCAGCAGGATCTGCTTGACCAGCGCCGGCGACGGTTCCGCGCCGCCGTGCGTCTTCGCGTACGCCTGGATGACCAGCGCCGAGGCGCCCGACACGAACGGAGCGGACTCGCTGGTGCCGCCCGCCTCCTCGATGTCGGACAGGTTGCCGTTGTCGTTGTAGCAGTCGGCGTAGTTGGAGTCCGCGTCGCAGGAGGCCCAGCTGGAGTCGCCGGGAGAGACCAGGTCGATGCCGCCGCCGGTGATCGTCCAGCCAGACGAGCTCAGCGCGCTAATGCCGTCGCTGAGCCAGCCGCTGGTCGCGAAGTAACGGGTGCCGTCGTAGTTGCCCTGGGTGTACGCCTGGAGCTGGGTGGAGGCCCCGGCCGAGATCACGTTGGGGTCCGAAGCCGGGGAGCCGATCGTGTTGAACGGCCCGGAGTCGCCGGTAGACACGCTGACCACGACGCCCGCGGCGACCGCCGCGTTGTCGAACTGGTCGGTCACGTCGAGCGCCTGGATGTCCGGGAAGTTGTTGCTGCCGAACGACTCGTTCAGCACGTTCACGTGGTCCTGTTCGACCGCGTAGTTGATCGCCTGGAGGAAGTTCGACTCGGTCGTGTCGGTGTTCTGCGCGAACACGTCGAGGCCGACCAGGCTGGCGCCCGGCGCCACACCTCGGATCTGCACGTTGCAGGCGGCCGGGTACGACTGGGCGCCGAAGCCGTTCAGGTTGTACACGTGCAGGCCCTGGCCCGCGATCGTGTTGGCGTCGAGGAACGCCTCGCCGCCGTCCGTCGGCGTCCCGGCGCCGGCCCCGGAGAAGTCCTGGTAGTCAACGAACGCCGTCTTGCCGTCAGCCCGGATGAAGTTGATGTTGTCCGGGTCGATGCCGTCCGCGATGAAGGCGACCTTCACGCCGGCCCCGGTAATGCCGAGGGACGCGGCGCTCTGCGGGCCGACGGTATGCGTCAGCGCGAGGCCTTCGGGGATCAGCTGCGGCGTGCTGCTGCATGCGCCGGGGATGTTGTGCAGCGTCGGGCCGGAGGCCGAGCCCTTCTTGGCCGACGTCGACTTCGTCGCCGTGACCGGCTCGCTCCCGGCGAAGTTGAGCATGACGTCGGGGATGACCTCGGCGACGTCGGCATTGTCCCTGAGCCGGGCCTCCTCACCGGTGGAGACAGTGGCGGCGATGGCGTTGACCAGCGTGTACCGCTTGACATGCGTGGCGTGCACCTGGGCAAGCTCGCTCAGCAGCGGCTGCTGAGCGGAACTGATCGCGTCGGCACGCACGGCCGCGGCGTCGCTTCCCACCGGAGCCTGCGCGGGCTGATCCTTCATGATCGCGATTACTGGCTGGTTCACGTTCTGCGACAGGTGAGCGGCCAGCGAGGCACTCAGGGTCGTCCCCCCAGCCTGCGAAGACTGAGCCACGACCGCGACGGTGACGCCCGCCGCGACCAGAGCCGACGCTGCCGCCACCGCGAGAACGGTCCTGTTGGGCCGGAACCGGTGTGCGCCGCCAGTTGTGCGCCTCTGCATACTCGCCTCTCAACTACGCCACGGAGGTCAAATGACAAATCAGCACCGTAACAGCCGCAATCACACACACGCGCGTAATTGCTCGTCACGACTTGATCAAGATCCGCTGCTGACCGTGTACTCGTAAGGCAGCTCGGCCATCTGGTCACCAGACGCGGCACCGTACGGCGGGATACCGCCGTCGAAGGTGTCGACGTACACGTCCCCGCTGACCACCGTGCCGGCCGCCGCGTCCGGCGTGATGGTCATGTTGATCGTCACGGTCTGGCCCGGGTTCACCAGTACGGCCGTTGCGAACGACGCTGCATTGGTGGCCTGCAGCCAGACGTCTCCCGTAGGCGAGGTGACCGCCGGGTCGAATGCCCTGGCCTGGACCGTGATGGCGTCCGTGGCGGTACCGACCGTCGCGGCACGCGGGTAAGGCCCGCACAGGCTGGGATCGGAACTCCACTCGCCCGGCGTCACCTGGCCGCCTGCCGGAGCGTAGCTGGCCCCCGCCGTGCTGCCGCACAGCCGGCCCGCGCCGGTGCCAGCGCTGAGGATGTCCGGGTCACCGGAGACCGGGCCGAAGTCGAACATCGCCGGCTGGCTGGATGTCTGGGAGACCGAGACACTCGACGTCTGCGTGGGCACGATGAACACCGGGGGCGTCCCGTTGTCCGGCACCGGAACGGAGAAAAGGCTCGGCGATACCGGTACCAGCGTGTACGTCTTCGACGTGTCCAGCCTGGCGTCGGTGAAGATGAACTCTGGCGCGGCACCGTTATTGGTGACGCTCACCGGGACGGTAAGCGCCTTACCCGCGGGTAGCGTAATCGTCGCGCTGTCCGGCAGTGCGGAGGCACTGACGTGCACGCCGTCGAACGCGATCGTGCCAGAGTACGCCTGGGATAGCTCGTTGCCCACGGCCGGTTCGGCGAAGTCGACGATCAGCGTCCAGGTTCCCGCCGCCGGGTCTAGCGTGTACGCCGTCGCGGACAGGCCGTAGTTCCCGTTGACGGAGTTCTGCCCGTAGCCGAGCGCGTCGCCGTCCGGACTGATCAGGTACAGCCCGACCGGGTCGCCAGGGTCGTTGGACAAGCTGACGCTGGCGGTGATGTCCGTGACCCCCGACGGCACACTGAACTGGTAGTACTGCAGCTGGCCTTCACCGTTGCTCCGGCCGTTGCCACCGGTCATCGTGCCGCTGAACGTGCCCGTGTTCCCGGATGCCACGCCGACCAGGCCGCGCAGCGTCACCGCGATCGACGTGCCGTCGGAGAGCACGATCGACCCGGATGAGTCACCCGGATCGCCGGGGATCGTCGCGCTGACCGTGACCGTCTGGCTCTGCCCGGGACCCACGGACACCGTGGACGGGAACACCGAGCCGAACGAGATGAACTGCTGGGTGGCGACCCGCCAGGGCACGGTCCCGTTGGTGCCGCCGCTGGCCAGCGTGTCGCCGAAGATCACGCCGGTCCACCGGCCAGCCCGCGGGTACCGCACCTGCAGGCTGCCGTAGTTGCCCGGGCCCTGGGGCACCGAGTGCGCGGCCAGCCTGCCGCTCGGATCGATCAGGATCATCCGGACCCGCGAGTTCGGGCCGGTCATGCAGGCCTGGGTGAGGCAGTAGGTCGGGATGCCCGGCCACGCGTACGTACCGGTGAGCTGATCTTGTCCCGGCGGCACGTTGAAGTGGAAGACGCCGTAGTTGTTCGGCGTGCCCGCGTAGCTGGTGAGCTGCGGGCTGCCGGTGTCGCTCAACGTGACGCTGCCGGTCTGCACGTTCTGGTCCGGGCCGAGAGACCGGCCGGAGAGGTTGATGAGCTGGGCGGACGAGCCTTCGTTGGTGATCGTCACCGGCCAGCTCTGCGTGCTGCCGGGAACGCCGACGGCGTTCAGCTGGCTGGTGGACAGCAGCAGCGTGCTGCCGACCGGAGCCGACGCGCCGATCGACTCGGCGAGTTGGACGGCCTTGTAGCTGTTCAGCAGGCCGGCGCCCTGCTCGCTGGCGGGCGCGCCCAGGTCCGTGGCGGTGCTCAGCAGGATCCGCTTGACCAGCGCCGGGGACGGGTCGGCACCGCCGTGCGTCCGCGCGTACGCCTGGATGACCAGCGCCGCGGCGCCAGCCACGAACGGAGCGGACTCGCTGGACCCGCCGCTTTCCTCGACGCGGGAGGGATCACCCTGGAAGTTCACGCACTGGGAGAACTCCGAGGTGGCGTCACACGAGGCGAAGCTGATGTCACCGGGCGCGACCAGATCGACGGTTCCGCCGGTCTCGCTGAACCCGCCCGAGCTCAGCGCGCTGACGTTATCGCTCAGCCAGCCGCTGGTCGCGAAGTACCGCGCCATGGCGTAGTCGGTCTGAGCGTAGGCCTGGAACTGGGTAGAGGCCCCGACCGAGATCACGCTGGGGTCGGTGCCCGGCGAGCTGATCGTGTCGAACGGGCCCGCGTCGCCCGTGGCCGCCACGACGGTCACGCCCGCCGCCACAGCCGCTTCGTCGAACTGCTTGACGAGGTCCAGCGCGGTGATATCGGGGAAGCCGTTGCTCCCGAACGACTCGTTGATCACGTCGACGTGATCGGTCTCGACCGCGTAGTCGATCGCCTGCAGGATGTCCGACTCGGGACTGTCCAGCTGATCGGCCCCGTCCTCGGCGAACACGTCGAGGCCGACCAGGCTGGCGCCGGGCGCGGCGCCCTCGATCCTGACGTCGCACGGCCGCGAATAGGACTGGGCGGAGAAGCCGTTCAGGTTGTACACGTGGATGCCCTGGCCAGCGATCTGGTTCGCGTCGATGAAGGCCTCGTCGCCACCGGTCGGCTGGCCCGGTCCGACACCGGTGAAGTCCTGGTAGTCGCTGAACACCGTCTTGCCGTCGGCCCGGATGAAGTTGACGTTGTCCGGATCGATGCCGTCCGCGATGAAGGCCACCTTGACCCCGGCCCCCGTGATGCCGAGCGAGCGCGCGGTCGGCTGAGCCGGATTGTCCGAGGCGGTGCCCGTCAGCGTCAGGCCCTCCGGGGCGAGCTGGGCGGTGCTGCCGCAGGCGCCCGGGATATTGTGCAGCCG
>Ga0335074_10002541_pt1 | contig 24921 bp, 24 predicted proteins | sample Lox_Sample_23_FD_206715 | JGI IMG/M metagenome (GOLD analysis project Ga0335074, IMG submission 206715) | Soil microbial communities from Loxahatchee National Wildlife Refuge, Florida, United States - Lox_Sample_2.3 | ecosystem: Environmental > Terrestrial > Soil > Wetlands | place: USA... | reverse complement strand
CTGACCGCGGCACGTCGAAAAGCCGGGCGAAAAGCTCGACGTTCTCGCGGCCGGTCAGCGTCGCATCGGCCGACAGCAGTTGCGGGACGTAGCCGATCATGCGGCGGACGAGCATCGGGCGATCAGCAGCATTGACCCCGAAGATGCTGATGGTTCCCTCCATCGGCCGCAGCAGCGTGGTCAGCATCCGGATCGTGGTCGTCTTGCCAGCGCCGTTCGGGCCGAGCAAACCGAATGTCTCGCCTCGCTCGATGCGCAGGTCGACGTGGTCGACTGCGGTGTGGGTGCCGAACCGGTACGTCAGGTCCGAGCAGACCACTGCGCTGCCGCCGCCGGTCTCGCGACCGGCCGGCTGATCGTCCGCCGTCGCTGTACCAGCAGGCGAGTTACGCAGCTCGCTCACTGGTCTCCATCTCCTCAGCAAGCCGGACGAGCGCAGGTACCGCCGCCGCCAGCGCCTCGCGGTCAGCCTGTGACAGTCGGCCGAGCGCCTGCCCGGCTAGCTCAGCCCGCAGGTCCCGGCGCTCGGCCAGCCGCTGCCGGGCGATTGCCGTGACCGTTAGCAGCGCCGTCCGCCCGTCCGTTCTCCCGCGGCTACGGCTCAGCAGCGCAGCGCTGGTGAGCTTGCCGACCAGCGTGCTCACGGTGTTGGGGGCAAGGCGCAGTTCCTGTGCCGCCTCGGCCACAGTGATCCCCGGTCGGCTCTCGGCCAGCCGCAGCAATTCGCAGTGGGTCGGCGGCAGCGGCTCAGGCGCAGCTGTCTGCCGCAGCGCGCGGCGAATGGTCCGGCGCACGAGCCCGGTTGCCTCTAGCAGCTCGCGCGCCGCAACGATAGATGAATCGTTCACAGAGCTAACTATATCGCTCGTTCGCGCCGCTAATAAAGTCACAACCTCGCGAGCACTCCGCGGGTCACTGCGATAGCCGCGGCACGGCGCAGCCAGGTACAGGCGCGGCGAGGCGAAGGGGAGTCGCGGCAAGGCGATGGCCGGCCGCAGGACGGCGGAGTAAGGCACAGCCCCGGCGAGGCGAACCCCCAGGTCGTCTGTGTGTGGTTGGTGCTGCTATAGCCGCACCAACCACACACAGACGTCGGTCGGCCAGGCGCGGTGTAGTCGCTGCGAGCTCATGTCACGGACTCTGGGCCCGGTCCCGGCCCGCTTCCTCAGCAGCGAGCTCGTCGGAGACGATATCGGCGCCCGCGGCGCTGTTTGCCGAGCCAACCGCGATCGAGGCGGCTTCGAGGCCGACCGCGGCGCCCTCCTCGTGCACGTACCGCCCGCCGCGGAAAGCCGAGGCCGCGGCCGCGATTATCAGCACGCTGATCGCCATCAGGAACACGATGACCAGGCCGTGATGGAACGGCTCGGAGATCAGCCGCGGGAAGAACGCCTTGCCGGTGAGCACCGCGACGTTGTGCGCGGGCAGGTGGCTGAGAATGCCCGTCGGAGTCAGCAGTTCCTTGACCGGGTTGTAGCCGAGGAACGCGGCGAACAGGCTGCCGACGGGCGGCAGGCTGCCGATGGTGTGCGCGATCCGGAGGGGCACGCCCTGAGCCGTCAGGCCGCTGGTCAGGGTCTTCGGCAGCGTGGCAGCCAGGCCCGCGATCATCAGCGAGAAGAACACGCCGATGGATAGCACGAAGCCAGAGTTCTGGAAGGTGGCCAGCATGCCCGATGCCGCGCCGCGTTGCTTGGCTGGCACGCTGTTCATGATCGCGGCCGCATTTGGCGCGGAGAACAAGCCCATGCCGGCGCCCGCTACGAAGATCAGGGCCGCGAATTCGATGTAGGTAAAGTCCACCGGAATCAGCAGCAGGCCGCCGAAGGCCAGCGCCGACACCAGCAGGCCACCTGAAGCGAATGCCCGTGCCCCGTGCTTATCGGACAGGTAGCCAGACAGCGGACCGGAGACGACGAAGCCGAAGGTCAACGCGAGCAGATAGATCCCCGACCACAGCGGCGTGTCCTTATACGCATAGCCGTGCAGCGGAAGCCAGATGCCTTGTAGCCAGATGATCAGCATGAACTGCAGGCCACCACGGGCAATGGACGCGAGCAGTGTGGCGCCGATGCCGGCGGCAAACGCGCGGATCCTCATCAGATGCAGGTCGAACATCGGCGACTCGATCCTGGTCTCGATGAAGCAGAAGATCGCCAGCATCACCGGGCCGCCGATGAGGCCGGTGAGCACGAGCGGGCTCGTCCAGCCCATGGAGTGCCCGCCGTAGGGCTGGATGCCGTAGGTGATGCCGGTCAGCAGCAGGATCAGGCCGACGGCAAAGGTGACGTTCCCTAGCCAGTCGATCTTGGCAGGAGTCCGGACGCCGACCTCCTTCAGGCTCAGGTACGACCAGATGGTGCCGCCGAGGCCGATCGGGACAGACACGATGAACACCAGCCGCCAGTCGACCGCCGCCAGGACACCGCCGAGTATCAGCCCGATGAACTGGCCGGATATACCCGCCACCTGGTTGATGCCCATGGCGGTCCCGCGCTGGTCGGCGGGGAACGCGTCGGTCAGGATCGCGGGCGAGTTGGCCATCAGCATCGCCCCGCCGATTGCCTGAATGACTCGGAAGCCGATAAGCCACAGAGCGCCCGCCGGCCCGACGAACGGGTCGAACGGCAGCGCTAGAGCGCCGAGCCCGAAGATCGCGAAGCCCGCGTTGTACATCCGTACGCGGCCGTAGATATCGCCGAGCCTGCCCAGGGTGACCACCAGCACGGCCGACACGACCAGGTAGCCCATCAGCATCCAGAGCAGGTAGCTGATGTTGCTCGGTTGGAGTGGGTTCAGGTGAATCCCGCGGAAGATGGCCGGCAGCGCGATGATCACAATCGAGGCGTTGACGGTCGCCGCCAGCATTCCGAGGGTCGTGTTCGAAAGAGCGATCCACTTGTAACGCCCGTCGCGCAGCCTTTGTCGGCCCGCAGTCGCGGGTGTGGTGGCGTTGCTCACCTCGTCCCCCAGCACAGTCTCGCGGATACTTGCTATGACCAAATTAACAGGCGAGTCATACCCGGGAGGCCGTGGTCTGGGTCGCTCCTCAGCCTTCTCACTAAGACTGGCTGCGACCAGCGGCTGGAGTATCTTCGGAGTGTGACATACCGCCCGGCGCCGCGGGATCTACGCGCCTCTGACTTCGATCGTGACCGGGTCGTCACGGTTCTCAGCGAGGCCGCGGCTGACGGCAGGCTGACGACAGCGGAACACACCGAGCGCGTGGAGCGCGCGTACCAGGCCCGCACTCTCGGTGAGCTCGCGGCTCTGACCACTGACCTGGTGGACCAGGCATCGCAACCGATCCGACTGGACGGCAGACGGGCCATCGCTGGCCTCTTCAGCCGGGATAGCCGCCGCGGCCGCTGGGTGGTGCCGGACAGCCTGCCGGTGCTGGCGATCATGGGCGAAGTTGAGCTCGACCTGCGCGAAGCGCTGTTGCAAAGCGGTCGCATCGTGATCTACGCCACCGTCATCTTCGGGACGATTCACCTCATAGTGCCGGACGGGGTGTTGGTCCAGACCAGTGGTACCGCAGTGCTGACCCGCAAGATCACTAAAACGACACGGCAGGCGAGTCCGAGAGGAGCCAGCCAGCCAGGTTCCGGCCAGCCAATCATTGAGCTGCGCACGGTGGGCCTGGGCGGAACCATCAAGGTGACATCGCCCAAGCGGCCGCGCCGACTCAGCGGGTTGCGGCGGGGTGGTGGCCTGCTGCGCTAGCAGCCTGCGGGGAGGTGGCCTGCTGCGCTAGCCGGCTGTTCAGTACTCCACGGCCGAGTATGTGGCAACCTTCCACAGCTGATGCTCGCTGTAAATGTTGCGCACCGTGCCCGAGCGTGCGCGCATGACCAGTGAGTGCGTTGTGGCTCCGCCGGCTCGGTAGCGGACGCCGGCGAGCAGCTCGCCGTCAGTGATGCCAGTCGCAGCGAAGAACGCGTCATCGGATGTGACCAGGTCGTCCGTACTGAGGACCTGGTCTAGGTCGTGGCCGGCGTCGAGGGCCTTGGCTCGCTCCTCATCGTCGCGGGGCGCGAGCTTCCCCTGGATAACTCCGCCCAGGCATTTGATCGCGCAGGCAGCGATGATGCCCTCCGGCGTACCGCCGATGCCGAGCATCAGGTCAACGCCAGTACGGTCGCGCGCCGCCATGATGGCGCCCGCAACGTCTCCGTCAGTCAGGAGCTTGATCCGCGCTCCTGCCTTCCGGATATCGCTGATCAGCTCGGCATGCCGGGGCCGGTCCAGAATCACCACCGTCACATCGGATGGAGAGCAGCTCTTCGCCCTGGCGACGGCGGCGATGTTGACGGCCGCAGGTGCGTCGATATCGACGACGGCAGCGGCGTCTGGGCCGGTGACGAGCTTTGACATGTAGTAGACGGCAGATGGGTCGTACATCGACCCGCGGGCACTTACCGCAATCACCGAGATCGCGTTAGGCATCCCGTTGGCCGTCAGGCGAGTCCCGTCGATCGGGTCGACGGCGACGTCGCACAGCGGACCGCTGCCGTCGCCGACCTGCTCGCCGTTGTACAGCATCGGGGCGTGATCCTTCTCGCCCTCGCCGATTACCACCACACCATTCATCGACACGGTATTGATGAGCTGCCGCATCGCATTGACTGCTGCCCCGTCGGCGCCGTTCTTGTCGCCGCGGCCTACCCACCGTGCCGAAGCCATCGCCCCGGCCTCGGTGACCCGGGCCAGTTCCAGGGCCAGGTTCCGGTCGGGCGCATGCTTTCCTGGTTCTGGCGTTGCCGCGGCGAGGTCAGCGGGATCGCCAGCGATTCCCGCCACGCCTGGCGCGCCCGCGACGCCAGCGAACCCGCCGTCAAGGCCTGCCTTATCGTCGCTCATGGCTAGCGCACCTTCCCTGTCAGCGGCCCGTAGTGGAATCCTATGTAGCAGGCTTGCCAGCTGGCCTGCCTGCCCCGCACCGGGCGCCGGACTAGAACGCTGGAGCGCATGACTAGCGATCAGGTAACGCATCCAGGCCGCGCGGCCGAGCGCGGCTCGGCAACCAGGGCCATGCTGCTCGCCGCAGCTCGCGAGGTCTTCATGCTCGAGGGCTATGCGGAGGCAGGCGTTACCGACATCGTGGCGCTCGCGGGCGCCAGCGTCGGCAGCCTTTATCACCACTTCTCCGGCAAGGCCGATCTGTACCTCGCACTTTTCGATCAGCTGCACGACGAGCACGACGCCCGGACGCGGCAGGCCGTACGCGAATGCCGTGACCTGGGGATAACCGACCCGATGCGGCTGCTACTGGCCGGGGCCCGTGGCTACCTCGACGTCTGCATTGAGCAGCGCGAGCTCTCCGGCATGTTCGCTCGCGGCGACGGGCCACCGGGCTTTGACGTGATGTGGCGCAAGCGCGTGTCGGACTGGGTCAGCCGCAATGCCGAGTTCTTCGCGCGCAGCGGCGAGCCACTGGACGAGGCTGCAGCGATCGTGATGACCGGCGCGATGATGCTGGCAGCCGTGGAAATCTCGCTTGCTACCGACACCGCCAGAGCCCGGCAGGTTGCGGATGGCGTGCTCGAGGTACTGTCCCGGCTGCGTGTCAGTCCGTCGTAGCTGGCCGGCCCTGGCGCCTGGCTGCGCTGGTACGGCTGGTACTCAATAATGCAGTCATGGGAACGCGGATCGAGGCGATCATTTTCGATGGCGACCCCAAGACTGCTGCACTGCTTGCGGGCCTGCCGACGGTGGCGATGACCGAGCGGCTGACCATGTTGCCGGTCACCGAAGAAGTGCTCTGTCGGCTCGATCCTGGCGCTATCGGCGATGAGCACATTCCTGACGGCTGGAACCTTCGGCGGGATGTCGCAGCACTGGCCAGGGCACTGTCGCGTGATCGGGGCGTGCTCTACCTGTTCAGCGAGACGTGGGCAGGCCCTGGTGTGAAGGAAAGCATGGCATGGCGCCAAGGCCAACTGCTGTACGGGCCTTCGGGGACATGCGACATCGAGGCCGACCTCGAACCCGGCTATCAGCTTGCGCTTGGCGATGACGCCGTCAACGCAGGCCTCAGGGCCCTCGGCGTGCGGGCGATTGACGGGCGTGACGAGTATGCGACGGTCGGCCTGGACAAGCACCGGATGGGCGAAGACTGGCTCAGCTGAGCCGACCTGCCGATGGGCTCACGTCGTTGCCGGGCTGGCAGCGGCCGGACCGCCTCTGCAGGGCGCGTCCAGCAGATCGTTCACTAGGTTTCATGCAAGAGCGCGATCTTGAGTCCCAGTTTGTGCCGTTATGGAAACGGCTCTTGCATGAAAGCGCGAACAGAAGTCGGCGATCGTCGTCCTACTCAGCGTCAGAACGGCGCGTCCGAAGTCTCGCCGCCTTTTTCCTGCCGCGCCAGCGCAGTCGCCAGCCGCGCACGGGCGCCTTCTAGCCATTCCTCGCAGATCCCGGCAAGCTCCTCGCCGCGCTCCCAGAGCTGCAGCGACTGTTCCAGGGTGAGGCCGCCGGCTTCCAGTCGTTTGACGAGCTCAATGAGCTCGTCCCTGGCTTGCTCGTAGGGCAGCCGCTCGGCCGCAGCGCGCCGTGCCACCGGTTTGCCTGTCTTCGTATTGCCCCCGCTGCCTGCAGCTGCCACGACGAACAGCCTAGTGCGTGGTAACGAACCAGCCCGCCGCGCCGATGAACTCAGCATCGCTAGGCGCATGCACGGGCGAGGGGTCACCATGAGTTGCCTTGATCATCCTGGTCGCGGCCGCTCTGGCGCACTGACAGTCACGGCGCACTGTCCGCTACGCCCCATGGCCAGGGTGCGCCGGCGCCACCTGACCTGGTTCGTGGCGGCGGCCAGTTGTGCGTTCCCCTGCCATTCCGCTGTTGTATGCGCCAGGCTCGGCTACCTTGTGGCCCTCGACAGCTGCTGGCACGGCCGGTCCCCGTGGTCATCGATCAGCTGGTAGGTGAGCGGGCCGCTTCCTGAGCTGTGACCTGCAACTGATCGTCGGCGAACCGGATGGTGAGCAGCTCGCCGTCGGCCACATCACTGGCCGCCGGCACCACGCGGCCATCGGGGTGCTGAACTATCGCGTAGCCGCGGCGCAGGGTCGAGGCTGGGGAGAGCGCGATCAGCCGGGCTTTGATATGGGACAAGTCGTCGGCCGCCCGGCTCAGGCCGCCCGCAACGGCCAGCCGTCCGCGTTCGGAAAGGCCAAGGATCTGCTCATGCTGACGGTCAATCTCACGCGTAGGGCTGGCCAGTGCAGGGCGCGAGGTAATCGCCGTCAGCCATGCCGCTTCCCGGTCTAGGCGGCCCGCTACCGATCTGCGCGCCCTCGAGCGAAGCTCCGTTACGAGTTGGAGCTGCTCGGCCACGTCCGGGACGGCGCGCCTCGCCGCATCGGTGGGAGTGGAAGCCCGGACATCGGCCACCAGGTCAAGCAATGGCACGTCCTGCTCGTGCCCAATAGCGCTGATCACTGGTGTGACGCAGGCCGCGACGGCGCGCACGAGGTCCTCGTCGGAGAACGGCAGCAGGTCCTCCACTGACCCGCCACCACGGGCGATGATGATCACCTCGACCGCGGGGTCGGCATCGAGCCGTTGCAGCGCCCCGATGATTTCCTCGCTGGCGTATGGCCCTTGCACTGCCACTTGTTCCACCCTGAACCGCACGGCCGGCCAGCGAAGCGCAGCGTTGCGGAGCACGTCTCGCTCAGCTGCCGATTCGCGCCCGCAGATGAGGCCGATCGTGCCCGGCAGGAACGGTGGCCGGCGCTTGCGCTCCATCGCGAACAGGCCCTCGGCGGCAAGTGCTGTGCGCCGCCGCTCGAGCCGAGCCAGCAGCTCGCCGATACCGACTGCCTTGATCTGGGTGGCACTGAGGGCGAATGAACCTTTGGCCGAGTTGAACTCGGGCTTGGCCCACATAACGACCCGTGCACCGATGTCGGGCGACGGGCTGGTGGCGTCGAGCACGGCGGCGGTGCAGATGACCCGGGCTGAGACGGCTGCCACCGGATCACGCAAGGTGATGAAGACCGTGCCGCCCCGCCGCGTCAGCTCGGCGATCTGACCTTCCACCCAGACCTTGCCCAGGCGGCCGATCCACTCGCCAACCAGCCGCAGCACGGTCCGGAGCGGAACCGGCGACTCCTGCGAGGTCTCTAGCGGCACTCGGCTGCCTCAAGCTTCTCGATCCGGCGCTCAAGCATGCCCAGCACCTCTGGCCGTTCGGCATTCGTGCGCTCGTAGTCGGCGAGGACCCGCAGCTGGCCAGCGTCCAGGCTGCGCAGCCGGGCGCGGATCGAGGCAAGCGAGAGCTCGTCGTACCTGGGCAACGGCAGCACGATCGCGGTGAGCCCCGCAGTTGAAGTCGGGCCACTGCTGGTGGGCCCGGTGGTGGCAGCGCGAATGGCATCATCGTCTGATTCCTCAGCCAGCCGGACGTTGCCCGTCTGGTCCAGCGATCGCCAGCAGGCGTCGGGAGCAACGCTGGTTCCCGGCGACGCGGCAGCGAGCGCCGCGGTGGCCTGCGGACGCTCGGCCGCCATCAGGATGCGGCCGATCCCGCCAAAAACCGCCCGGAGAGCCAGCGTGGGCGCACGCTTAAGCTGGTCAGCAACCTGCGGGATAGTCATTAGTCGTGCTCCTCCCTCAACTCTCAACTTGCCTCAGGTTCGGCGTCCGACCAAAGGCGTGGCGAGCCTGCGGAACGGCAAGTTGGTGCTTCCGCATCATTGTCGCTGGGTCCGTGCTGGCCGGAGTCGGGAGCCGCCGATTCCGTGAGGCCGTTGGCCGGCTGGCCGGAGGTGGGAAGCGAGCCGCCCGTTCCCTGGACGGTCTCGGCCCGGCTGCATGCAGGCAAGTCCGGCGTCTGGATCCGGCCCACTGGCCATCACCTAGACTGACCCCATGCCCGCCGAGTCTCGCCGAGTGCTCCTCGCCAAGCCCCGTGGCTACTGCGCGGGCGTCGACCGGGCGGTCCAGACAGTGGAGAAGGCCCTCGAGCGTTTCGGCGCCCCTGTCTACGTGCGCAAGCAAATCGTGCATAACACCCATGTGGTGCGGACGCTGGAGGAGCGCGGCGCGATCTTCGTTGAGGAGACAGAGGCCGTACCCGAGGGCTCGGTGGTGGTCTTCTCCGCCCACGGTGTCGCTCCGGTGGTCCGCGAGGAAGCCAAGGACCGTGGCTTGCGCACGATTGACGCCACGTGCCCCCTGGTAACCAAGGTGCACAACGAGGCGCGCAGGTTCGCCGCGCAGGACTATGACATCCTCCTGATCGGACACGAGGGCCACGAAGAGGTCGTCGGTACGACCGGCGAGGCTCCAGCCAATATTCACCTCGTCGACGGGCCGGCCGGGAGCGACTCCGTGCAGGTCCGGGATCCGGCTAAGGTGGCCTGGCTTTCCCAGACCACGCTCTCAGTGGATGAGACCAGCGAGACCGTTGCAGAGCTTCGCAAGCGCTTTCCGCTGCTGCTCGACCCGCCGAGTGACGACATCTGCTACGCCACTCAGAACCGGCAAGCTGCGGTGAAACAGATAGCCGCCGAGTCGGACGTGGTTATCGTCGTCGGCTCGCCGAACTCCTCCAACTCTGTCCGCCTGGTTGAAGTCGCTCGGGACGCGGGCGCCGGCGCCGCCTACCTGGTCGATGACGCAACCGGTATCGAGCAGTCATGGCTGGACGGCGCAAGCACCGTAGGCCTCACGAGCGGCGCGTCCGTGCCCGAGGATCTGGTGGCAGGCGTTCTGGCGCGGCTGGCCGAGAGCGGTTTCGCCGATGTCGAAGAGGTCGAGGCGGTCCGCGAGCGAATGGTGTTCGGCCTTCCCCGCGAGCTTCGCAAGCCCGCCGACGGCCAGGCGTAGCAGCCCTAAACTCCGCTGGCTGTGCTGGCCGCGCAGTGCGCCCTCGGCCGGAACGCCAAGTCCCGGCCGACCGGCACTCCGCACGGCGGGTCCAGTCCGCAAGTCGCGGACGCACTGCGGGAGACCGCGGAACATCGCGATGACGATGCATACGGCGGTACCTGCGAACAACCACGGCGCAGCGTCGGCCAGAGCGAGCAACGTGCCCTCGACTACCGCCAGCACGGCGCCGTGACCGGGACTGACAGGTGCAGTTAGTGCCTGGGCGACAATCTCCGCGACCAGGAAGACGACCGGTGCAGAGATGGCGACTCTTAGCTGGGCAGCGCGCCGGGCGTAGACCGGCGCCAGCACACAGCCTGCGCAGAAGCCAAGACCCGCAAGCACGTCAACCTGGCGCCACCCGGCGACCAGGCAGGTAACGAGGCAAAGCAGCAGCATGCCCAGCAGCGTCGCGCCAGCCGTGAAGCGGCCGCGAAGTGCAGGCCGCGCGGTGACATGTGGAGCGGCGCGCGTAGTGCTGACGGTGGATGGGTGGACGGCTGGGCTCACGGGCGGCGCGATTGTGCTGGACGCTGCGGGCTGTGGGCCGGCCGGGCTGGGCCGCGGCGTGAGAGGGCTCCCGACCGCGAGCGGATCAACGGCCGAGTCGGTCCGCAGCGCTACGTATTCCGAGTCCATTGGACGGCGGGCGTCCGTAGACACCATGGGCGGACGGCCTGCGAGCAGCCGTACAAATCGACCGGCTCGCTTCGTAAGCCGCTCCTGCATCCGGACTTCCCCCGTTCCATCGCGCGAAATAGGCAGACCGGCACACGATGGATTCGCCGCTAGCCTGCGGCGCTCATCGGCCTCCCACCGCCAAACAACTGCTGTCCAGGCGCGCCCTCCCTGGCCTCGGCCGACGCGGCTACCAGCTCAGGGCCGGTCTCCACGATCAGCTCAGCCGCAGACAGGGAACGCACCGTTTCCTCGACAGGGCTGAGCTGGCTCAGCTCAGCGTCGACCACGCCGAGCTCGTTCAGCTTCCTGGCGGTGACGAGTACGCGACTTTCTAGCGACCCGACAGCCCTGTTATAGGTCGATACCGCATTCGTCAGAGCCTTACCCAGCCCGTCTACATGCCTACCCAGGCTGGCGATGCGGTCATACAGCTCGCGGCCGAGATCGAAGACTGCCCGCGCGTTGTCGGAGAGGGCCGCTTGCTGCCAGGCGTACTGCGCGGTCCGGAGCATCGTGACGAGGGTCGTTGGCGTCGCGATGTGCACCTTCTGCGCCATCGCGTACTCGAGCAAGCCGGGATCGTGTTCCAGCGCCGGGGCCAGGAATGCCTCGCCAGGAATGAAAAGCACGACGAACTCGGGCGCCGGGCTGAGGGCGGTCCAGTACGCCTTTGCTGCGAGCCGGTCGACGTGCTCCCTGAGGTGGCGCGCGTGCGCATCCAGCCGCGCCTGGCGGACGGTCTCATCGGCGGCTTCTGCTGCTTCCAGGTAGGCGGCCAGCGACACCTTGGAGTCGACCACGATGTTCTTGTCGCCGGCCAGCCTGATCACCATGTCCGGCCGCAGGACGCCGACGGGCGCATTCACGCTGACCTGCTCGTCGAAATCGCACTTGCTGCTCATGCCGGCGAGCTCCACCACCCGGCGCAGCTGCATCTCTCCCCACCGGCCGCGTGCCTCTGGCCGGCGGAGTGCGGTCACCAGCGCCTGGGTCTGGGTGCGCAACTGATCGGAGCTCTGGCGGGCAATGGAAACCTGCTCCGACAGCGCGGCGTGCGAAGAGCGGCTCGCCGCCTCGGCCTCACGCAGCTGAGTCTCGACCCTCGCCAGGGTGTCGCGCAGTGGCTGGACCATCAGCTCCACCGCGGCCTTGCGGTGATCCAGTTCGCCGGCCGCTTTGGCGTTCGCCGCGCTCATCCGGCCTTCGGCGATCTCGAGAAGGGTTCGCGTGCTGCGGTCCAGTGCTTGCGCCGACAACGCTTCGAACCGCTCGGCGAGCTGTCCGTCGATGAGGGCAGCCCTCTCGTCGGCAGCGCGTTCCAACAGGCAGGCGCGATCGGCTGCGGCCTTTGCGCGCTCCTCGGCGGCACTGGCGTGACCAGTCAGGTCGGCGACGAGGCCCGCCATCCTGCCGCGCGCAAGCAGATAGCCGATGACCGCGCCGACGGCCGCTCCCAGCAGCAGCCCGACGAGCAGCATGATCATGTTCATGGCAGCATGCTCGCAGTCGCTGCTGACACTTCCGGGGTCCGACACGCGCGGCTGTGCGTGGCTCTTAGCGGCCAACGGCGGGCCGAAGCGCCGGATTGCCGCCCCGTGGCTGACGGCCGAGTGCGCAGCGCCGCCGTTCCCGGTCTGCAACTAGAATTTCCCGGTGAGCCTGTCTATTGGCATCGTCGGCCTGCCCAATGTCGGCAAGTCCACCCTGTTCAACGCGCTGACCCGGGCTGATGCCGTCGCGTCCAACTACCCGTTCGCGACGATCGAGCCCAACGTGGGCATTGTCGGTATTCCGGACCCTCGGCTAGACGCGCTGGCCGCGCTGTATGACTCCGCGCGGATCGTGCCGGCCACGGTGCGGTTCGTGGATATTGCCGGGCTCGTGCGCGGCGCGTCGGCTGGCCAGGGACTCGGCAACCAGTTCCTGTCGCACATCCGGGAAACCGATGCGATCTGCCAGGTAGTGCGCGTCTTCGCCGACCCTGACGTCAGTCACGTCGAAGGCGACGTGTCGCCCGAGCGCGATATCGAGACCATTGCCACCGAGCTGATGCTGGCTGACCTGCAGACGCTGGAGAAAGCCGCGCCCCGCCTCGCCAAGGAGGCGAAGTCCTCCGGCAAGGACGCGGACCGGAAGCGGATCGCCGACGCCGCCGCCAAGGCGCAGGAAGTTCTCAACGGCGGCACGACCCTGTTCGCTGGTGCGGCCGCGGCCGGGATTGACGCGGGCGACCTGCGCGAGCTTCACCTGCTGACGGCCAAGCCGTTCCTGTATGTGTTCAACGAAGACGACGCCGAACTTGCCGACGACGACTTGCGCAAGCGGCTCACCGCTCTGGTCGCGCCGGCAGAAGCGATCTTCCTGGACGCGAAGACCGAGGCTGAGCTCGCTGAGCTCGAGCCTGCGGAAGCGGCGGAGATGCTGGCCGAGCTCGGCCTCGGCGAGCCTGGCCTGGCGCAGCTGGCCAGGGCCGGGTTCGAGACGCTGAAGCTGTCCACCTTCCTGACGGCGGGACCGAAGGAGGCGCGGGCCTGGACCATCCCGGTCGGCGCGACGGCGCCGGAAGCTGCCGGAGTCATCCACACCGACTTCCAGCGCGGCTTCATCAAGGCCGAGATCGTGTCATTCGACGATCTGATGGCGGCCGGTTCCGTCGCGGCCGCCCGCGCCGTCGGCAAGGCGAGGATCGAGGGCAAGGACTACGTGATGCAAGACGGCGACGTCGTCGAGTTCCGGTTCAACGTCTGACGGCTCCGGCCCTCTCTGTCGCGCGCCGCGCCGCCGCAGTGATCCCTGACGATCGGCACGTCCAGCGTGGGCGCATGGCCGTTGGCATTTCAGCCGTTGCTTATGCCTGCCGAGTGTCGCTGGGGTCGGCAAGTTCGTGTTGGTAGGCGTAAGTGACAGCCTGGGCCCGGTCGCTGATGCCGGTTTTAGCAAAGATGTTGTTGATGTGAGTTTTGACGGTCGATGGGCTGACGACGAGCGTCTTGGCGATCTCTGTGTTGCTGTATCCGGCCGCGATAAGGGCGAGGACCTCGGCTTCGCGGGCGGTCAGCTTGTCGGGAAGCGGCCGGGAAGGAAGGACGTCGCCAGGGGCAGGCGCGGCGGTGGCGACTAGGCGGGCCTGCACGGCGGGATCGAGGATGGCCTGGCCGGCTGCGGCAGCCTGGATGGCGCGGGCGATGTGATCGCGACCGGCGTCCTTGGTTAGGTAGCCCAGGGCGCCCGCCTGGAGAGCCCTCAGGATGGAGTCATCGTCGGCATAGGTGGTGAGCACGACGACGGCGGTGGCGGGGTGAGCCGCCAGGATGCGGCGGGTCGCTTCGGTTCCGCCCAGGCGGGGCATCCGCAAGTCCATCAGGACCACGTGGGGCCGGTACCGGCTGACCAGGGCCAGCGCCTGCTCGCCGTCGGCCGCCGCCCCCACGACCTCGATGCCGGGCACGACGCTCAGCACCGTCACCAGGCCCTCGCGGACTACCCGCTGGTCATCGGCGACCACGACACGCACCGGTGTACTTTGCTCGGTCATGACGGTATCCGCAGTTCCACGGTCCAGCAGCCTTGCTGGTCCGGTCCCGCTCGGAGGGTTCCGCCGATCAGTTCGGCGCGCTCCGCAAGCCCGTCCAGTCCGTAGCCCCCGCCGGTAGCGGCAAGGGGGCGTGTGGGCACGCAGTCGGCGTAAGCCGGCGGCCGGTCGTTGACGATGTGCAGCACGGTTTGGTCCTGACCGAAGGACAAGCTCATTGCGACCGGGGCGCCGGGGGCGTGCTTGCGAGCGTTGGCCAGGGCTTCCTGCGCGGTGCGGTAAACGGCGAGGCTCGCCTCGGGCGGGAGTTGATGCGGCGCCCCATGCACCTGATGGCTGATCTGGGTGCCGCTGTCACCCTCCGCGAGGGCGGCCAGCGCCTCGGGCAGGGCGACCGGGTCGGTGCGCAGCGCCGTGATAGCCCGGCGGGTCTCGTCCAGGCCGTCGACGGCCAGCCGCCTGGCGCCCGCCACCAAGCCACGGCCCCCTTCAGGGTCGCTACCGTCGCTGAGCAGGGCGTCGGCGGCATCGAGCTGGACGACCAGGCCGCCGAGGGTGTGGGCCAGCACGTCGTGGATCTCCCGGGCGATCCGGGTACGCTCCTCCAGTACCTGAGCCCGCACGTGTTCTTGTTCTGCCAGCTGGGTCTGAGCGGCCGCCAGCTCGGCCTGCTCGGCGCGCACGCGGTACTGGCGCCGCCAGAGGCCGGCGAGCAGGCCACCGAGCACGACCAGGCACGAGCTGGCCAGGGAAAACCCCGCAGCGGCGCCGGCCAGGTAACCGGCCACGAAAGTCGCCAGTCCGCAGGCCGCAATCCCCGCTGCCTGCGGCAGGGGCAGCGAGCCGCCCGCCAGCAGCGCGATCACCCCCGGAAGCGCGAGGGCAGCGTTGCGGGGGTTGGCGAGAGTGACGCCCAGACTGGCTCCGACCATCCCCGCCGCCAGCACGAGGACTGAGATGCGGTGGTCCACTGCACGGGCCGGAGCATAGCCAAGCCACGCCCCGCCTGCCAGGACGAGCCCGATCAGCACGACAAGGTGCCTGCCGGACAGCCCTGGCGCTGCGCCGGTACGGCAGATGTTGGCCACCACCAGCCCCAGACAGCACACCCCTGTCGCCCAGAGCCACAAGTACCCGGGCCCCTTGAACCACCGCGGCAGCCTGCCCATGGTTACCAGTTTCGTCCCCTGGGCTGCCCGCTTCGGCCACCTACCCCGGCGGTCCCATCACGCGAGAGGGTCGCCCGCCCGAGGTGGCGAGCGCAGGTGCGGCGGGTTCGTGCGCTGGCCCCAGGGGCCAGTGCGATGGTCTCAGTGATCGTCGCTGGCATGACGCCTCCATTGACACAAAACGCCAGTCGTCTTCCAGACTCGCTACCGTTGCCACGCCCCGCCTCGTCCACAGGGTGGGTCGTCGGGTGGAGCCAGGATGGAGGATCGGTGGGGGCCTCCACCCCCCTTTCCACCCGCTGCGCAGTCAAATCCACCTCGGCGTCCACCGTGTGCCCGATGACGCGGCCGTGCTTGTTTCGCATGCTGGTGAGCGAACCGACTCGGACGAGAGGAAGGGGGCCGATTCCGGTGTTGATGGCCCTGCTAATACGCCTGTGGACGGCGTTCAAGGACCGCAGCCGCCAGATGGCCGACGGCGGCCGCGACAGCTTCGCGGTCGATCGCTCACCGATCCGCCCGCCTAGCGGTGGAGGAGGGTGATGAGTTATGACCCGGCACACAAGCCCGGACCACTTTGTCCTGCCACCTGCGGGGTTGGCCGAGGGAAGGAGGCCTCGGATTCGTACGACTCCGAGTCCGGGCGCAATCCCCTGCCCGAGCAACGCCAGACAGCGGAACGCTCCAGCCCAGGAGAGGGGCCCGTCTGATGGCGAACTGCTCAGGAGGCACGTAGCGGGCGATAGCGATGCATTCGGCGAACTGTTCGGACGGCATCGGGAACGGCTCTGGGCCGTTGCCGTCCGCACGCTCGGTGATCCGGAGGAGGCAGCGGACGCTCTGCAGGACGCGATGATCGCAGCGTTCCGGCGAGCCGGCAACTTTCGGGGCGATTCCGCCGTCACGACCTGGCTGTACAGGATTGTTGTCAATGCCGCTCTGGACCGCATGCGCCGCCGCTCGGCGCGCCCGGCCACAGGCTGCCAGGACGAGGACGCACTGGACGCGCTGGCCATGGTCGGGCAGTCGCCCGCCGATCCATCAGAGTGCAGTGACACCGCTATCGACGTGCGGGCCGCGCTTCAGCAGCTGGTTCCGGAGCAGCAAGCCGCACTTGTCCTCGTGGATATGCTCGGCTGCTCAGTCGTCGACGCCGCCCAGGTGCTCGGCGTCTCGGAGGGAACTGTGAAGAGTCGCGCGGCCAGGGGACGGGCGCGGCTGGTACCGGCCCTCAGGCACCTGCGGCCCGGAGCGATGCCGGAACAAGACCGGAACAACATCCTGCCGCAGGGCACGTCCCACCAACCACCCAGGGAGGAAACCCGCGACCGGGGTTACGACGCTGCAACAAGACGACCTGCCTACCGGCCTCGTGCAGCGTAAGTTCATAGGGAAGCAGCCGAGGTGAGTCGCGCCAGCGTGTACCGCGGTGTGTGGACGCCGCGCGCCGCGTCTTCGAGGCTGCGAGGGCTGGAGCGGGTCCTGCCGTGGGCAGGAAAGCTGTAGCGACCTCTCGGTGGGGGCAAAAGGCGCACGCTAAAGGTCTCATTATGCTGGTGTATGGCATTAAGGGTCGCAATTGCCATGCGCGTTCCCCAGCTGCTGGCAGGCGAGCAGAAACGGCTGATCCTCCAGCTCGGGGACTTCGGGATCTGGCGGGACGCCGACGGTAGGCTCGGTCACCGCAGTCCTCGACACGGTCGATGCCGAACTGTGGTTTATCGATGGAAACCACGAGGATTTCTCCGAGCTCGCCCGGATGGCTAGCGCCGGAACATACGGACCTGTCCAGGTAACGGGGCTTGCCGCGGACGGCGTACAGCGGAACTTCGCGGTCCTCGACACAGAGCTCATGACCTGGAGCCTGCGGCGCCGGGGTCTGCTTGACCTCGCCGCGCGCCGCTGACCCGACGCCGCCCGAGCGGAGCTACGGTAGCCGGATGAGCGACACTGACGGGCTTGTCCAGCGCATCCTGACCAGCTACGACACGATCACCGTGGTCGGCGCGAGTGCTGCGGCTGGCAAGGCTGCGCATTCAGTCCCGGCGCACATGCAGCGGCACGGCTGGCGGATCATTCCGGTCAACCCGCACGCCGACCAGATCCTCGGCGAGCAGGTCTACCGGACGCTGAGCGACGTCCCTGAGCAGGTAGGCCTGGTCGATGTGCTCCGTCCGGCCGCGTCACCCTTCTGGCGGGAGGGGCGCGGCACCCGAGGCTCGGGCTGATCTTGACGTGTTCCCTTAGGGAGTGCGCCCGTGCGTGTCCCACATCCCGCTGGCATGCTGTAGTTGCTCAGTCGGACGGCCGACTGGCATGGACCGGACCATCCTGCCGAGAACTCGCTCCGCCGAGATGTAACCAAGATGCCGGGAGTCCAGGCTGCGCGCCGGATTGTCACCAAGTACCGCCAGCTGCCCTAGCGGGACAACGAGTTCAGCAGGTCCAGCGAGCGAGGTCAACATGACGGCTGGCGCCGGTTCGCCAGCCATCGCGGCAACTCTCTTGATCATCCAGTCGCTTCGCCTGGGAGGCCAGCGCGGCAGTTGAGCCAGGGCGGCCTCGTTCGGAAGTGGCGTCATGAAGACAACGATCTGGCCGGTGCGCAACCCGTTGCCGGTAACGCGCCGGATCAGCACACGGTCGCCGTGGCTCAGAGTCGGCTCCATGCTTGGGCCAGACACTGTCACCACGGCGACCTTCCGTCGGACCACGTGCGCACCGATCGTCGCCGCGCCTAACAACGCCACTAGCGCGGTGGCCAGGTACTCGATCACCCTGGGTTCCCGGTCGAGATCGGGCCGAAGAGCTCGACAATGTCATCGAGCCTGATCAACAGCAGCCCAATGACCCCGCCAGCCATAGCGGCGACAACGGCCCCGCCGACGCTCGGCTGCCCGTGATTGTCGCGGCTGCAGATGAGGGCCGTAGTCACTGCTGCGAGCAGCACAGAATTGCGCGCCAGTTGCGACCGGCCCAGCAGTTGATCGGAAACAGCGCCGAAGCACGCACATCGGGCCTGCGTGCCGCGGCGCAGTATCACAGCGATGCCCCCTGCCAAGGCGCCAGTCAGCGCGATCGCGAGGCCAAGCGTGGCGGCAATGGCCGTGCCAGCGTCGCCCCAGCGGGCCACGCCGAGAACGATCACAACTGCAGTGCTGACCGACACCAGCGCCTCGCAGCCAGCCAGCAACGCTGCGACAGCAGGCAGGAGCCGCGGCTGTACGAGCTTGGTTTCGGCTAGGCCCATCCGGAACGAGAGATAGGCGCGCCGGCTGCGCAGCTTGGCTACCGCCGACGTGAGGTAAACGCAGCATGCGCCCGCGAGTACAGAGATCACCAGTTCAGCCATTGCCCGCTCCATCCGTGACCAGTTCCGCGGTGTAGCCGCGGGCCTGAAGTGAAAACAGCCTCGCGTAGATACCAGACCGGGCCATAAGGACGTCGTGGCTGCCCTGCTCGCTGATGGCTCCGTCGGACAGGACCATGATGTGGTCCGCTTCGCGGATTGTGCTCAGACGATGCGATATCAGCACCGTAGTTCGGCCGCGCCGACTCCGGGTGAGTCGCTCATGCAGGTCGTGCTCCGCTTCGGCATCGAGGCCCGAGCTTGGCTCATCCATGATCATGAGATCTCTGCTGCCACGGAGGAAAGCTCGGGCCAGCGCGACGCGCTGCCACTGCCCGCCGGAGAGCACTACGCCGGTCTCCGGGTTCTCCTTGTCAGCCCGGTCGAAAAACGACCGGGTGAGCAGCGTCTGGTACCCCTTAGGCAGCATGGCCACGGTCTCGTGAATGCCTGCCTGTCGGGCCGCCGTCTGCAGCAGGTCGTCCTCCGAGGCGATGCTTAGGTCGCCGAGGGCGATGTTCTCTGCCGCGGTGAGCTCATAGCACATGTAGTCCTGGAACACCGCGCTGATCCGGTCGCGGAGTTCCGCCGGATGAATGTCCCGCAGGTCGACGCCATCCCAGGTAATCCGGCCACGTTCCGGGTCATAGAACCGGCACAACAGCTTGACTAGGGTGCTCTTGCCCGCTCCGTTATGCCCGACCAGAGCGACCGCCTGGCCGCGCGGAATGGCGCAGCTGACCCCGCGCAGAATCCACGGCTTATCGGACCCGTAGCGGAACCAGACATCCTCTATCTCAATCCCGCGCTGCAAAGGGCAAATTGGCGTCGGCTGGCTCGGCATAGACAGATCAGGCGCCGCCGCGAGTATCTGGCGGTAAGAATCGAACATCAGCAGTGCCTGGTACATCATGCCCGCACTCGTGATGATGGCCCCGAGCGCTCCACTGGCTGCCGCGAGCGCCGCTACCAGTACCGCCAGGTCGCCTACCGTGAGTCGGCCGGCCGCCGCCGCGGACACGGCCCAGAGTATTCCTCCGGCGGCGACTGCCGCGCTAATCGACGCCAGCCCAGCATTGGCGCTTAGCACGCGCCGGTCCGCCTTGGTACTGGTTCGCTGCACTTCACCCAGCTCGTCGAGCATGCGGTCGCGGAAGAAATCGCCGAGCCCGAAAAGACGGATCTCCTTGGCTGCGGTGATACCGGACATCAGGCTTGCGTAGAAGAACTGTCGACGCTGAGCATGAGTGATTCCGCGCAGCGCGGATGCCTCCCGGCGAGCGGCGTCACGCTCCAGGAAAAAGGCCGGCACGGCCGCCGCTATCAGAACCGCGGCTAGTACTCGGCTCAGCACCGCGAGGGTGACCACGAAGCCGACCAGTGTGATTGCATACTGAGTCGTAGCCATAGCGCTAGATAGCACCTGGCCGGGACCCGATGCTCCGGCTTGCTGCGCGAACCGGAGTCCGTCCTGGAACTCCGGATCCTCCATACTGCGCAGGCCAGGCATTCTGGTTACTGCTGTGAACAGCTGTTCAGTCACATGTCGCTGCACCGCGCGGCTCGACTGCCCTGATATGTATGAACTGACTGCCGGCAAGATTACGATTACTCCGCCTATCAGGCCGAGCGATACTGCCAGCGCCATTAGGTCACGGTGACCGTGACTGGAGGTGAGGTCATCTAGAACCGCCCGAAACAGCCAAGCTTCCGCGATTGGTGCCAGACCTGCGAGCCCGGCTGCTGCCAGCAGGCCGCAGAAAGCACGGCTGTGAGTACGCCATGTAATGGCGATTGTCGCCGCTAGGGCTCCCGCCAGGCCGTCGGCCACCTTCGACTCAGGCACCAGATCAAGCTTCGATCGGTGTCGGCAGTCCAGCCGGGTCGTGTCCCGACGCCCGTATGGCTCCGTCCGCATCGAGTACGACAAATGCCGGGAAGCCCTGTACGGCAAACGCCCTGCTAATGGGGCCGCCAAGTTCTTCAGTACAGACCTGCGCTACCTCGGCGAGATCTGCCAGGTAGGACAACCACCCATCAGGCTCACCGGTCACGACAGCAAGCACTTCATGGCGCCCAGCAGGATGAGTGCGCACGTAGTCAACAAACGCCGGTACTCGGACGGGGCAGATCGGGCACGTGGTCGAGAAGAAGGCTACTATGCTCAGCCCGCCTGGGCCCGTTACATTAACACCCTCGGCATTAGTGGCTGTGAACGGCTCAGGGAATTCGCCATCCGCCAGAGAGGTAACGCCTAGCTCGTCTCGCTGCATTCTCGCAAACATCGCGGTATGCTCACGCAGCCTCCGAATGACACCAAGCGTCAGAAGCAGGTCCGTCAGACACAGTGCACCGACGATGACGACCACGCAGATAAGTACCGTCATGCGCTTGTCCTTTTCTTCCTAACGACTATGTGTTGCGGTCGGCGGGTAAGCCGACCGCAACTCGACAAATACCTGCAACGCCTCAGGAGCAGGATTCGTCAGAAACGACGATGTCGCATTTACCACAGGTTTGCGTACAGCTGCTAGATACGCTACACAGTTTCACCTTCTGGAGGTTGCCACTTGTGCAACCGCATTCGAGGTAATACTGGTACGGAGTGCAGGACAAGCGCGCCTCCGCGGTTATCTTCGGTGCAAGCGCGTTAAGCATCCTGTCTGCCATCCTGTTGACTATCTGCATCTTCTTCACCTCCTTTCCAGCACGACTGACGCGACGGGGACTGTATTGCGTCGGTGAGCGCCAGATCCTTGTCCGGTATGACTGGTGCTTCTATCTTTCGGTTCGTTGCTGCCACGTGACAGCTAACGGCCGGCGCTGACGCCACCGCCATTCAGGAGAATGCGGCACCCGGCCGACATTGGCCAGGCACAAAGACCGGCAGTTTGCCCGGTAGTTCGGCATTTGTGAGAGGATGCAGAGCACGCTAGATCGCGCGTAGTCGTCGCTAGGAGCAGCCGTGGGCGCGAGGCATACCTCGACATCGGAGAGTTTCGGCACGTTACTGCGGCGGTACCGGCTCGCGCTTGGCCTAAGCCAGGAGGAGCTGGCCAACCGGTCCGGGCTCAGCATCCGGGCTATCGCCAACATGGAACGCGGACGTACCGGTCGCCCGCACCGTCATTCCGTGCAATCGCTGGCCGATGCGCTCGGCCTGGCCGAGTCGGAGCGCCTGCATCTCGATCGGGCATCTCACATCATTGGCAGCGATCCGGCCGCTGACCTGGCGGAGCCGCGGCGGGTGCCGCGCCAGTTGCCCGCCGCGGTAGCGGATTTCACCGGGCGTGCCGCGGAGCTCGGGGCGCTGAGCCGGATCCTGGCTAACACTAGGGACGGCGGGCCGGGAACAGTTGTGATTAGCGCGATCGGCGGGACGGCCGGGGTCGGCAAGACCGCGTTGGCGCGGTACTGGGCGCATCAGGTCGCCGGCTGGTTCAGTGACGGACAGCTGTATGTGAACTTGCGGGGCTTCGACCTTGGCGGCAGCCCGGCCACCGCCGCCGAGGTGATCCGTGGCTTCCTGGACGCACTCGGAGTTCCGCCCGAGCAGATCCCAGCCAGCCCTGACGCTCAGGCAGGGCTCTACCGCGGCTTGCTCTCAGACAGGCGGATGCTGATCGTTCTGGACAACGCCCGCGATGAGCAGCAGGTCCGCCCGCTGCTGCCGGCCAGCCCCGGAAGCCTGGTCCTCGTCACCAGCCGCAACCAGCTATCTGGATTGGCTGCGGCAGACGGCGCTCGGCTGCTTACCCTGGACGTCCTCACGCACGCCGAGGCCTTGGAGTTACTCACTGCGCGCCTCGGCGCGAACCGCACGGCGGCCGAGCCCGCCGCAGCCAACGAGATCGCTGGCCTGTGCGCGTGCCTGCCGCTGGCGCTGGTGGTCGCAGCGGCCCGCGCCGCTACACGACCCGGCTTTCCCCTTACCGCGCTGGCCGCAGAGCTCCGCGACTCTACCGGCCGCTTGGACGCTCTCGATGCCGGTGATCCCGCGGCCAGCGTCAGGGCCGTGTTGTCCTGGTCCTACCAGCAGCTCAGTGATGAATCGGCGCGAATGTTCCGCCTGCTAGGCCTGCATCCCGGCCCGGACACTACCGTTCCCGCCGCGGCCAGCCTGGCCGCGGTCGCCGAGCCCGAAGCCCGCCGCACGCTGGGCGAACTCGCGCGCGTGCACCTGATCGCGGAGCACGTCCCCGGCCGCTACGCGTTTCACGACCTGCTCCGCGCCTACGCGACCGGCCAGGCCCACGCGCACGACAGCGGGCCCGAGCGGATCGCCGCCACAGGCCGGGTCCTGGACCACTATCTGCATACGGCCCAAAGTGCAGACCAGCTGCTCAAGCGAGTCCACGAGGCGATCACCCCGCTCCCCGCTCAGCCCGGCGTGGTTCCCGAAGAGGTTGCCGACTATGAGCACGCGATGGCCTGGTTCCAGGCCGAACACCGAGTGCTGCCCGCGTTGATCGGCCAGGCGGCTCGAGCTGGCCTAGATACCCACGCCTGGCAGCTCGCGGAGTTGCTCACCACCTTCTTTGACCGGCGCGGGTACTGGGACAGCCTCCTATCGGCCCAAGAGACTGCGCTAGCTGCCGCGCTGCGACTTGCCGACCAGCAGAAACAAGCAGTCGCTCACCACAGGCTCGGCCAGTCCAACAGCCGACTCGGCTACGACGAGGAAGCCCGCGCCTACTTCGAGAAGGCACTCAACCTCTACCGATGCGTTGGCGACCGCATCGGCCAGGGTCGGGTCCACATCAGCCTCGGCGCCCTGTCCGAGCGGAAAGGCGGACACCGCGACGCTCTTGAACATTGCCTTCAGGCGCTGGGCCTGTTCCGGGCCGCGGGCGACCGTGGCTGGCAGGCAACGGTCATCAACAACATCGGCTGGTGCTACGCCCGGCTCGGCGAGTACGAGCAGGCTCTGGATTGCGCCGAGCAAGCGATTTCGCTGCACCAGGAACTGGGCAAGCGGGAGAGCGAGGGGTGTGCCTGGGACAGCCTCGGCTACGCCCACGCCCAGCTTGGCCAGCACGGCAATGCCTTCACCTGCTACCAGCGAGCGCTTGCCATATTCCGGGAACTGGGTGACCGCTTCAACGAGGCGGACGTCCTAGCTCATCTGGGGGACCTGCAGCACGCCTCCGCCGAGCTGCGGCAGGCGCAGGAGGCTTGGCAGATGGCACTCGCCATCCTGGATGAACTGCGCCATCCCGATGCGGCCAAGGTTCGGACCAAGCTAGCTGGCACACATGGCGCAAGTATCCTGCCCGCCGCGGCTAGCGGTTGATCGGGCCAGAATGTGCCTGGTTGGTCGAGACTGGTCTCGTCGCGGTCTGGCATTGCTGGCCGTGCGTGATCGCGTTGAGCTCGCCTCCGATGCACCCGCAATGACTGCCAGACCTCCATGTCTTGGGGTCCGGCCGGAGGATATACATCGGGGAAGGCACAAGGACCGTTGGCGAGTGACATGAGCGATTTGGCAGGTACTGGAACGGGCCGTCCGGCGCCTCGGCGTGTGCTGGTCGCGGGGGACTGGCACGGCGACCGTGAGTGGGCGCTGAACGTGATCATGCGCGTTCCCCAGCTGCTGGCGGGCGAGCAGAAACGGCTGATCCTCCAGCTCGGGGACTTCGGGATCTGGCGGGACGCCGACGGTAGGCGGTACCTCGGCTCGGTCACCGCAGTCCTCGACACGGTCGATGCCGAACTGTGGTTTATCGATGGAAACCACGAGGATTTCACCGAGCTCGCCCGGATGGCTAGCGCCGGAACACTGCCCGACGGCCGCGTCGTGGTCCGGCCGAACATCTACCACCTGCCCCGCGGCTACCGATGGCGATGGCACGGCCGGACGTGGCTGGCCTGCGGCGGCGCGGTGAGCGTGGATAAGGCGCAACGCTTCGAGGGCCGGGACTGGTGGCCGGATGAGGAGATCACCCGCTGGGAGGAAACGGCGATCATCGCAAGCGGCCACGCGGATGTGCTGATGTGCCATGACTGCCCGTCCGGCGTGGAGCACAGATTCTCGCGGCCGCCGGCCGGCTGGGCGGCTGAAGATCTGGCCCGCGCCCAGGCGCACCGCGAACGCCTTCAGCGCATCACGGACGCCGTCACGCCGGCGTACCTCATGCACGGCCACTTGCACCGCGCTTACCAGCGCAGCTGCGACTTCGGTTACGGACCTGTCCAGGTAACGGGGCTTGCCGCGGACGGCGTACAGCGGAACTTCGCGGTCCTCGACACAGAGCTCATGACCTGGAGCCTGCGGCGCCGGGGTCTGCTTGACCTCGCCGCGCGCCGCT
>Ga0335074_10002540_pt1 | contig 24922 bp, 24 predicted proteins | sample Lox_Sample_23_FD_206715 | JGI IMG/M metagenome (GOLD analysis project Ga0335074, IMG submission 206715) | Soil microbial communities from Loxahatchee National Wildlife Refuge, Florida, United States - Lox_Sample_2.3 | ecosystem: Environmental > Terrestrial > Soil > Wetlands | place: USA... | reverse complement strand
ACGTCGAGGTCGACCCGGTTGACGGCCAGCACCCGGCCGTAGCGCTTGGTCAGCGCCCGTGTGGTGATCATGATCCGTCCTGCTCGTTCAGCAGGTCCGAGCCCGCGCGGATCAGCAGGGTGGGGGTGACCGCCCCGGTTAGCAGGTACACGGGCCCTCCGGATTGCGACTGGGCCAGCAGCACGGTGAGCAGCGGCGTCTCGATCAGGGCGCCGGTGCCGCCGGACAGGCTGATCCCGCCCGCGCCGGCGTCCTGGGCGGCGTTCAGCGCACTCTGCCCCACCCGGTTGGGCAGCGGCAGCACGGCGAACCGGGAGAATCCGGATCCGTAGGCGGCCACGTCATCCAGACCGCTGGGCGCGGGAACCCGGTTCATCCCCGCGATCTGCCCGGGCAGAGCAGAACCGAACCGGTTCAGGATTCCGCTGATGTCGGGAAGCCGGGTGGTCGTGACGCCGACGCCCGGGGCCGGATCTGGCGTGACGACGGCGAGCGACGGGCGGCTCTCGCTCAGCTCAAGGAACCGGCTGACCAGGACCGGCTGGCTCGATCCCGGCCCGATGATGTCGACCTCGAGCGGCAGGCCGCTGGCCGGGTCGGCCCAGATGTCAACCGCGCCGATCGTGGTCTGCGGATCGTCTGGGGACAGCCGCAGTCCGACCGCGTCCACCCCGGCCACCCGCTGCGACGGCAGCCGTGAGATGCGGGTGGAAGACGAGGCAAAGCCCAGCAACCGCAAGGCCAGGGCGGGCGGCAGGAGGTCGGCGGCCTGCGGCAGCCGGACGGGCTGCGCCCCGACGATGCGGGTCAGCAGGTTAGCCGAGTAGCTCCACTGGAAGGTCCCCTGGCTGGTTTGATAGGTGTCGGTCTCGCCGGTCGCGGTGATGACGTCGGCGCGCCAGTGACCGGACGAGCGATACCACGCGTACTGGTCGGTGATGCCATCGAGCAGCGAGCTCACGTCACCCAGATCGGGCAGGCTGGGCAGGTCGAGGTTGACGTTGCTCTCGGTGTAGCCCTGGTACGGCACGTCGGCCGAGCGCAGGATACGCGCCCGCAGCGCAGCCGCAGACAGCGAGGAGGCCGGCACCGGCCAGGCGCCGATAATGGCCGGCAGCGCGCACATCAACGCGACACCGCACGCCACGAGGAGCCATCGGCGTTGTGCTTGGCGCCTGACGACCCTCACTGGGCGTGGCGGCCGTGCGTCGTCACCACGCCTTCCACATTACGTCGTCACAACCGGTCACGTGCGACGCCGGGTGGCCAGTTGACGCGGACTTCGCGCAATCCCAGATGTTGCGTGACCTTGAGCTGACTAATCGGATGTGGACAGGCCAGGCGAAATGCCGGGCCGGCCGGGACCGCGGCGGGAACCCGGGTGCCTTGCCGGGCGGGGCTGGGCCGTCGGAGACTGGTGCCGAGCTGCAGTGAGCAACAAGGAGGTCTTCGTGCGGGTAGGCAACCTCGATGGCCGGCTGGTCATCCTGACCGACGTCGGCGCCATCGACGTCGAACGGGCAAGCGGCGGCCAGTTCGGCGCCGATCCGCAGCAGGTGTATGAGCGCTGGGCCGAGTTCACCGCCTGGGCCGCAGCCGCCCAGGGCAGACAGGAGCCCTACGACTCCGGGCACCTCGGCGCTCCCGCACCGGCGCCCAGGCAATCGTTCGGGATTGGTCTCAATTACCGGGACCACGCGGACGAGTCAGGCTTCGGCGTCCCCGATCAGCCCAGCGTGTTCACCAAGTTTCCCAGCTGCATCACCGGCCCTTACACGGACGTGACCCTGCCGCCCGGCGGTCATACCGACTGGGAGGTCGAGCTCGTCGCGGTGATCGGGACCGAGGCCTGGCACGTCGCCGAGGCCGACGGCTGGGATCACGTGGCCGGACTGTGCGTCGGGCAGGATCTGTCCGAGCGGATCACCCAGATGGCCAGCAGCCCGCCGCAGTTCAGCATGGGCAAGTCATTTCCCGGGTTCGGGCCGACCGGACCGTGGCTGGTCACCATCGATGAGTTCGGCGACCCCGACGACCTGGAGCTTGGCAGCGCGATCAACGGCGTGCAGATGCAGAAGTCCCGCACCAGCAACCTGATCATCTCGGTGCCGCAACTCGTCGCCAAGCTGTCGGCGATCGCCCGGCTGTTGCCGGGCGACGTCATCTTCACCGGCACCCCGGCCGGTGTCGGCCAGGGCCGCAACCCGCAGCGCTGGCTGGCCCCCGGAGATGAGCTGGTCAGCTACGTCGAAGGCATCGGCGAGCTGCGGCAGCGCTTCGCCGCCGGTCCCGCCAACTAGCCGCGCACGGCCAGGCCCGGGCCGGACGGTACGCCGAACGTACCGGAACGCTCAGACCAGCAGGCTGCCGCCGACCGCGAGCGCGAGCACCGACCCGATCAGCCACAGCCAGACCCAGCACCCGGGCCGGGTGTGGGTGAGCTTGGCCAGGTTCCCGGCATCGGCCGCGTTGACGCCGTGATCGAATACCACGCGCACCCCGGACAGCAGCAGAAACCAGGCCACGGCGTAGGCCGTGACGCTGTCGGCGCCGGCCGAACCGTAGCGCGCGATGATGTAGAGCAAGCCGCCCACGACCAGCACCGGCACGAAGCTGAACACGCCGCGCAGCATGACCAGCAGGATGACGAGCAGGACCAGGGTCAGCCACAGCACCGCGGCGCTGTGCCCGAGTTCGATCAGCTTCGCCGCGCCGAGCCCGAACGCGCTCGGGCCAAGGTAGCCGACGAAGCCGACGGTGACCTTTCCGGCCGCCGCGCCCCCGGTCATCGTGGTCGCTCCGGTCGCGTTCGGCTGCAGTTTCACGCCGCGGACCCGCTGGCCAACGGCTGACCCGGCGATCGCGTGCGCCCCCTCGTGCGCGATCGTGTTGACATGCCGGGCGAGCAGCCAGATTTCCTGCACACCGACCGCGCCGAGAGCGGCCAGGCCGATCACCAGGACCGCCGGCGCCGGCAGCGGGGCCTGCGTCTGCCCGATCCGGCTCAGTACGGTGCCCACCGTGGGCCCCGGCGTCACCCGCCTTCTCCGCTCACCAGGGCCCGCCACCTGCATCGCCGCCGGGCTGACCGAATCAGCCCGGTTTTAGCGCGGCTTAATCTATATTCCGGCATAATTCGAAGTGTCGGCACTTATCTACGAGAAGTCTAGTTCAGGCAAATTTATTCACCATACGGCCCAGCCCGGCCGGTCGACCTTTTCAGGATGCGCCGATGATGAACGACGGCTCGGTGCTCGGCCGCTGATCGTTACCGGGCGCCGCCGGCGGCGCGGCCTCGAACAGCAGCAGCGCGACGTCGTCCTCGAGCCTGCGGCCGGTATGCGCTACCAGCCTGGCCAGCAACTGGTCGGCGGCGGCCTCAAGGTCGGGCTGGCGCAGCGTGTCGACGCAGTCTTCCAGCTGGAAGTACCGGCCGGCCCGGTCGCGGGCCTCCAGCAGGCCGTCGGTGAAGAAGACCAGCCGATCGCCGGCGCTCACCGAGAACGTCGCCGGCTGGACGTCTGGGTGCAGCCCGAGCGGCGTGGCGTACGCCGCGGGGGTCAGCGTCTGCAGGCTGCCGTCCGGCGTCAGCCGCATTGGCGGCGGGTGACCGCAGATGACAAGCTGAAGCCAGCCGCGCGGGTCAAGCTCGGCGAAGACGGCGGTCACGAAACCCTCGTCCCCGGCCGCCCGTGTCACCGACTGGTCCACCGCCCTGGCGACCTCTGGCAGCGGCAGGCCCGGCCGGGCGCAGGCGTCACGAAAGCTGGTCATGGCGATGCTGGCCAGCCGGACAGCGGGCAAGCCCTTGCCCCGGGTGTCCCCGATAAGCCAGCGCAGGTGGCTCTCGGCCTCGCCATCGCCGGAGACCACCTCAAGCAGGTCACCGCCCACCCGCGCCTCGGCCGCGGCCGAGATGTACCGGGAGGCCAGCCGCCCGGCGGTGACCGTGGCCGGGATCTCCCGCAACAGCGCGCTCTGGGCTACCCGCGCGACGGCGCGCACCTGGCCAAGCCGCCGCTGGGCGGCGGTGCGGAGCACGGCGTTGAGGACGGCAAACGCGGCGAGCAGGACGAGGACTCCCAGCCGCGGGACGAGACCCTCCGGATAACTCGGCGCATCCATGATCACGCCGACGCCGAGCAGCACCGCCCAGCCGGCCAGCATGGCCGTGGTCAGCGGCGACAGCACCAGCGACGCCAGCACCGGGCCGATGGCCAGCCAGGTGGCCGAGACCAGCATTCTGCTGGTGCCGAAAATTGAGAACGCCGCCGCGGTCGTCATCGCAACGGCGAGCAGCAACGCGAACAGCAGCTTGGCGCGGCCCGCTGACGGCTGGGCGGGCCCGGACTGACCGAGCGAAATACCGCCAGATCTTGTCCCCGGCAGGCTCACGCGCTGCCACCGCCGGATGGCAGATGGCGGCCACGACCGTCGCCGGCCAGCGGCAACTCTGGCGGGCTGCTGCAAACGCACTCCAGCTGTGGTGCCGAACTCCGGGGGTTCGCCCATGGCGTATCTCTTACCTGCTTATTACCTGCTTAACATCTTTCGCTATACCTGCATTCCGGTAAGCAACGATGCCGGCCGCTCCTTAGCAGTTGCTTACCGCACACTGAGAGCAGGCTCACAAAAGCTCGGCGCGAAGTCGGCATAAGCTAAATAGCAGACAGAGTTCGCACTTCTTCTGACAAATTGCCTGACGAGTTATTAATAGCCTGGATGACGCACTACGCAGAGCGGGCCCGCCAGACTGATGTCAGCGGTGATCGTCCCGTTCAGGATCGTCGTCCAGGGCAAAGCTGAGGTACCTGTCCGCGGAACGCCCGACAGCGGCCGCGCCGTCAGCTCCGACAACGCGGCGCCACCAGGCGCCGTAGATGCGGTCGAACCGGAACGGCTCGATCAGTGACAGGGCACGGCGGATGGTGCGCGGCCGCTCCGGTATCAGGTTGGGGTAGCTGTACATGAAGCTGACCCAGCGGCGGTCCGGGACCACGGTGAAGATGTCGCCGGAGAACAGCGCGCCCCGGCCGTCCGGGTCGGCCGTCCAGTGCAGCACCTGGCCGCCGTCGAAATGCACCCCGGCGTTGATCAGCGTCAGGCCGTCGCCGATTTCCCTGGTGTCGCCTTCCCAGAAGATCACCGAGTCGTCCGGGCGGGCTACCCACTGGCGGTCGTTGCTGTGGATGTAGGCCGGGGCATCGAAGGCGTGCGCGAACTCGATCATGGAGCCGTAGAAATGCGGGTGGCTGATCGCTATGGCGCTGACCCCGCCGAGCTCGGCTATCGCGGCGATGAGGTCGTCGTCGATGTAGGTGATCATGTCCCAGAGGACGTTGCCCGACGGAGCCCGGACCAGGAGGGCGCGCTGGCCAATCGCGGTCGGCGGCTCCGCGCCGATGCCGACCACGCCCGGGCCCTCCGGCTTGGCCTGGCCCCGGTGGCCCGCGCTGCGCAGCTCGGCCAGAGACGTCCACTGCTGCCCATCCCAGCCCACGTACTGGCGCTGGTCCAGGCAGATCGGGCAGTCCCCGCGAGGGGCCGAGTACTGAACGCCGCAGGTTCTGCAGATAGGTAGATCGGCTTGCATGCCCTACATATACCGCGAGTACCGCTGGTCGCTGGCCTGGACCGGCAGGCTCGCCACCTGAGTAACGCACGGCACGGCCGTATCGCTCTAGGGCTGTTATCACCGCCTCGGCGGCTGCCGGGGCCCGAAACCTCCAAGGAGAGCCATGCGTGCATCCCTGATGACGCGAGCCGGATCCGTTGCCGCCGCCGCTGTGATCGCCACCACCGGCGCGATGGCCACCGCCGGCGCCGCGAGTGCCTCAACCCATCATGCGCGGAGACTGCCGACGCACCTGGCCGCCTTGAAGGCCCGGGCGGTCGCGCACCACAAGCATGTGTTCGTGGTCGCCGGGCGCCTGACCACCCTCAGGCTCCCGCTCCAGGGCAGGCTCGTCGTGCTGGACCGCATCGCCGGGAAGTCATTGGTCAGGATTGGCCGTGAGCGCACCAACCGCGCCGGTGTCGCGGCATTCGTGATCGACCCCAAGGTGACCGCACGGTTCGTGCTGGTCTTCGAGGGAACGAGGCACCTTCATTCGAGCCGCAGCCGGGTCGTGCTCGTCAGGGCGTAGTGCGGTGCGGGTCACAAATGGGCGGGCTGACTGACCAGAGGCTGGGAAATGCATTACCAGAGGCTGGGAAATATCACGTGTCGGCCCGCCCAGGCTGCCGATGTGGGACTCTTTCTGGCGCAATGGCGACAAAGGCTGGTGACCCGGGCGGAGTTCTGGCGCGCGCCCGGGCGGGTGACGACGCCGGGTTCCTTCAGCTTTGGCGGGCCTTGCAGCCACGCCTGCTGCGCTACCTCCACGTCCTTGGCTGCGACGACCCCGACGACGTCGCCAGTGAGACGTGGTTGCAGGTGGTCCGCGATCTGCACCGGTTCACCGGCGATGACGAGGACTTCCGGCGCTGGCTGTTCGCGGTCGGGCGGCATCGCGCCATCGACGCCGCGCGGGCCAGGACGCGACGCCGCGTCAGCCCGGTCGCCGATGGCCTGGACGGCGTGGCCGACGGTCAGATGGTTGAGGATCAGGTTCTTGACGGCATGTCGGTTAGGCACGCGGTCGCCATGCTCGCCGGCCTGTCGCCAGACCAGGCGGAGGCCGTGGCGTTGCGGGTCATCGCGGGGCTGGACACGCCCGCGGTGGCCAGCATCCTCGGCAAGTCCGCGGGCGCGGTCCGGGTGGCCTTGCACCGCGGGCTGCGGGCACTCGCTGCCGACCCGCAGGTCCAGGCGCTGGCCGCAGACATCGGCGCCGGATCGGGCACTGGGGGGTGGACTGAGTGAGCGCTGACTTCCCCGGCCAGTACCCCGACGACCTTCCTGGTGACCTCCTTGGCGACATCACCGCCAGCGAGCCGGGGCTTGACGCGCTGCTCGGGATGCTGACCGCCGACCCGACACCGGATGAGCTGACCGGGGAGACCGCAGCGCTCGCGATGTTCCGGGCCAATCGCCAGCCGGGTCTGGGAGCCCCAGGGACACGCGAGTTCGAGCCGTTCGCGCTCGGGCCGGATGCGTCCGGGCCGGGTGTCCCGGCGCCCGGTGGTCCGCCCATCCCCGGACCGCGCATGCCCGGGGCGCCCGTCCCCGAGCCGCCGGTCCCGGGAGCGCCGACAATTCCGGCGCCACGCATCCCCGGGCCGCGCTCCTCCAGCCGGCGTGGCCGCCGGGCCGGGCTGATGGCCGCCGCCGTCACGCTCGCGGCGGCCGCCGGGTTCATGGTGGCGGCCTACACCGAATCGCTGCCCGCGCCGCTGCAGCAGGCGGCGTACCACGCGCTCGGGTTTGTCGGCGTGCCGGCCGCTGGCCATTCCGCGCCGAGCGCGGCCGCCTCTCGTCCGCCCGGGTCCGCCCGGGGACACGGCTCCTCCCACCAGCCGGGTCAGTCGCCGCAGCCCGGCGCGCCAGCCTCGCCGAAGTCAGGCGCTTCCGGCCCGGCACCGGCCAGCGGGCAGGCAGGCCTGTCGATCACCGCCGCGAGCGGGCGGATCGTGGCCGGCGGGAACGACATGTTCACCGGGCAGCTGACCGGGCCATCCGGCGCCGTTGCGGGCGCGAGCCTGAGCCTGCTGGAACGCGCGGCAGGCCAGCGGGCATGGTCTCTGGCCGGGACGGCGACCACGAGCGGCCGCGGCAGCGCCGTCGTGAGCGTCTCGGACCTGACCACCAACGCCATGTTCCGGCTCAAGGGCCCGGACGGCGCGCTGAGCCGGCCAGTGCTGGTCATCGTGCAGCCCACGGTGTCGGCCCGGGCCAGCGGTTCAAGTACGCACGGTTTCATAGTGACCGCCGACAGCCCGCTCGCGGTTCCCGGCGACACCGTGGTGCTGCAGATCCAGGTCGGTGCGCACTGGCTGAACGTGCAAAAGGGCAAGCTGAACCAGGCCGGCCAGGCCGGGTTCCCGGTGCGCCCGAAGGCCAGGAAGTCGGTGTACCGGGTGGTGCTGCTGCCTACCGCATCTCACGGCATCTCCGTGAGCAATACGGTCACTGTCTCGCCGCGCTAGCCGTCACCCGCTCGGCGGCTAGCGCGGCCTGCCCCCCGTTCCGGCTGAGGATCCCGGTGGGTCAGCGCGGCGCGACCAGCAGGGTCTGCAACGCGGTGCCGCATGGGCCTCCCGCGTCGGAAAGGGTGGTCTCGGCCAGGCCCGTGCCGTTGTCCCCGATGGTGGTGACCGCGTCGAGCAGCAGCCATTCACCGGCCGGGTCGCGCGGCAGGATGACTGTGAGGTCCACGTTGATGAACAGGAAGGCCAGCGGGTCGAGCGTGGCGCTGACGCCGCTGCCTGAGTCCGCGAGCAGCAGGGCCCGGCACATCGGCGACGGTTCCTCGTCCGGGATGAGCGGGATCTTCGGGCGGCCCCAGACGATCGCCGGGCCGAGCGTGCTGAAGCCGCTGCCCGGGGCGAAACGGAAGTCGATAGCGGCCAGGTAGCCGGCCTGGTAGGCGCCACGGAAGCCGGACGGCGGCTGCTCGTCCGGGATCGGCGGCGGCGCCGGTCCGGTCCCGGCGGCCGGGACCTGGCCATCGGGAATGGCGATCCGCCAGCCGCGGGCGTGGATGACCTCCTGATCGTCGGCCTCGAGCACCGCCTCGAGCAGGGCTACCCGTCGCCCGGGCCGGACCGTCCGCGTCCTGACCGTGATCTTCCCGAGCGGCACCGGCCGCAGGATGTCGACCGCCACCCTGGCCAGGCGCTGGCCTTCGTCCGGCTCGTGGAGTTCCAGCGCTCGCGCGGCCAGCGCGGACGGCGGGCCGCCATGCTGGGCCTGCGCGCTCCACGGCCCAGCGGTGGCGGGCGTTGCCACGAAGGTGCCGGTTCCGGCGGGCTCGAAGAAGACACTGTGCACGGTATGGACGCTACCGGACGGTATACGCGGGGCCCGGGCCGACGGCGCCGCCGAGGCAACCAGCGAGCGGTGAGGCCGGCATCCGAATAGTGAAATTTGCCAGATACGGTCAACGGCTGGCCCGAGTCGGGCGTCCTCATGTAGGGGAGAGCAAAATGAGCAACGAGAGGGCCGCCTTGGGGACGGCCCTCTCTGCTAATCAGCGCTGTCTACGCCATCGGGCTCGGCTTGTTCCTGATCGCGGTAGGTCCTCTCGATCGCGGCGAGCAACCGGTCCACGTCGGCGAAGTTCGAGGCCAGGCCCACCGAGGCGCGGATGGCCCCGCCACCGGGGATGCCCGCCCCGGCGGCGTAGTCGTCTGACGTCCGCGCGTTGCTCTGGCGGGCCCGGGTGACGTCCGCCACCGTCAGCGCGAACGCGGCCTCGGCCGCCCCGGGATTGCAGAAGCAGCCCGTGCGCACGGAAATGCCCGCCACGGCCATGTCTCGTTCCACGGCCCGCACATCGATGGCATCGCCGCGCGGGCGCAGGAGGCTGAACGCGACGGTGCCGCCGCGCTGCACGGTGTTGGCCGGCCCGTAGAGCCGCACCATTGGCATGCCGTTGCCGTGCCGCATGGCGGCCAGCCGGTCCAGCAGCCACCCGGTCAGGCACCGCACCCGCTCGTGGATCAGGCCGATCCCGATGTCGCTGGCCCAGGACAGGCCGAACTCCACGTCAGGGATGTGCAGGAAGCTGGGTGTCCCGTCCTCGAACCCGGCCTCACCGGCGGACAGGGCATGCCAGTCGGCGGCCATCACGCTCACCGCGGAGATCGTCCCGCCGGCGAACCAGGGCCGCTCCAGCCGCGCGAGCGCCTCCCTCCGCGCGATCAGGCAGCCGACGCCGGTCGGATACCCGAACATCTTGTACCAGCTCACCGGCACGAAGTCCGGCCGGTGCACCGACAGGTCAAGCCGGTTAGCCGGGACGTAAGCGGCGGCGTCAAGCAGCACGTCGTAGCCGTGCTCATGGGCGACGTCGATCCAGCCCAGCGGGTGCTGGACCCCGGTGAAGTTGCTCTGCGCCGGGTACGCGAACAGCCCACCGTGCAGGCCCCGCGACGGCCCGTACCGCCGCAGCGCCGTGCGGACCGCGTCGTCATCCACCCGAAGCTGTGGCGAGCCGAACGGAACGTAAGCTACCGCCGCGCCGCGGGCCCGGGCGAACTCCCGGATGCCGTGCACCGAGTTGTGGTTGTCGCTGGTCAGCACGAGATGGTTGCCGCGCCCGAACGGATACGCCTCGCCGACCAGCCGGCATGCGGCGCTCGCGTTCGCAGTGAAGATCACCGCGTACTCCTCGGCCGGCGCGCCGAAGTACTTGAGCACCGCGTGGCGAGTGCGCTCGATCAGCTGGGTCGAGGCGGCCGACGCCGGGTTCTCCGAGTGCGGGTTGCCGAAACAGCGCTCGCCCAGCCGCTGTACATGCGCGCGCACTTGCGCCTCGGCGGGCAGTCCCGCGCCGGTGTAGTCCAGGTACGTGTGCTTGCCGGCGTCCAGATAGCCGTACTCGGCCGCGCGCAGATCATCTAGTCCCGTTGTAGCCAGGTAGCTCGGATAGGCCGCTTGGAACGCCGCCACCCTCGGCACCTCAGCCAGCGCGTCGTGAGCCGGTTCCGGCTGAATCGACAGCACAGGCATGGTTCCCCCTGTTTCCGCCGGAACGCCAACCACTCCGCCAAGCAGCCAAGCCTTGACCGGCCATCTCCCCGTTTTATTAACCGAACCCATCATCCCCGTTTGTTGAGCGAATTCATCATACCTGTTTTGTGGGCCGGACATACGGGCAGCTGTTTACCCGCTGCGGACTTTTAATCCTTCCGGTGCAACCGGTATCCAGGTCTGCGAAAACGGATTTCAAACGTGACCGAAACGGCGGCAATCCGTCGCGGCAAGATAGGATTGCCGCCAACGTAGGCATAGTCCGGTCATTCAGCCGATTGGGCGTCGGCCTCGGTGGAGACCGGGGTGGTGGCCCGACCGTCAGTAGCCGACCCGGTAGACCTGCCCGGTCTGGCGGCCGTGCACTGACTTCACGTAGGCGCGCGCTGCCTCCGCGGTGGCAACCGGCTTGTGCCCCGGGAAGTACTCGCCGTACGCGTCCCAGGCTTCCTCGAACACGGTGGCGCTGACGGCGTTGATCCGCTGCCCTCGGGGCAGTTCAATGGCGGCCGCGCGGACGAATGCGTCGAGCCCGCCGTTGACAACGCTGGCGGCGGCGCCGGTGACGATCGGATCGTAGGCGAGAACGCCGCTGACGAGCGTGAAGCTCCCGCCGTCGCAGACGTGATCGGTCCCCTGGCGGACGAGTTCGATCTGGCCGAGCAGCTTGTCGGTGAGCCCGGCGAGGTAATCCTCGCGGGCGAGATCACGGAGGGGCTTGAACGGCGTGACGCCGGCGGCGCAGGCGACGGCATCGACCACACCGATACTGTCGTACAGGGCGGCAATGCTGAGCGGGTCGGTCAAGTCGACCGGATGCTGGCCGGTCCGCGAGGCGGTGATCAGGTCGGCATTGGCGGCCAGCGCCGTAGCAACGGCACGGCCGAGCGTGCCGGTGGCGCCAATCAGCAGAATCCTCACGCACGTCTCCGTTCAGCAGGGCGGCCGGACAATAATCCCGCACGTTACGCGCACCCCGGCGATAAGCAGATAAGCACTGTCCGAGGCGTCTGGCAGGATGTCGCCAGCTACCCGAGCCGCCTGGGGAGGAAACCGGTGCCTGTCCGCTTTCAGTTGGTCATTGATTGTGCCGACCCGGACCGGCTGGCCCGATTCTGGGCCGCCGCGCTGGGCTACGAGCTCGCGCCGCCCCCGGCTGGATTCGCCACCTGGAACGACTTCTACCGCCACCTGGGGCTGCCCGACGAGTACCTGGTCGACGGGGCCGACCGGATCAGCGACCCGGACGGCCACGGGCCGGCCATCTGGTTCCGGGTCGAGCCGGATGCCAAGGTGGTCAAGAATCGGCTGCACCTCGACATCCGCGCCAGTGGCGAGCGGACGGACCCGATCGAGACCCGCCGCAAGCGAGTCGACGCGGAAGCCAGCCGGCTGGCCGGCCTGGGCGCCACCATCACCGGCGCATTGTCCGGAGAAGATCTCGACCACTACGCGGTCGGGATGAAAGACCCGGAAGGCAACGAGTTCGATATCAACTGACCGCCGCCGGCCGTGTGGAGGCAAGCCGCTGAGACTTTCAGTCCTGAGACGATGCGTCCCGATCACCTCGCCCGGCCGGATAATGCGTCACCGCGAGCGCGTGGCGATCTTGGCCGTCGGTAAATGCGTTGCCGGGCATCGGCGTGCCGTCTTACCATGGCCGCGCCGCGGCAAGATATGTCCTCTGTATCAGGAAGGAGGTGCCCGCGATGTTCGCTAATCGTCAGGCGTCTCCGGGGGTTGTTCTGTAGCAACTCTGGAGACGCGCTGCGGGCGTCCTCAGGAATCTGGCGTAAGCCAATCCTGAGGACGCCTTCTATCCAGCAGAGGGATTATGAGCCTGCCCGCGCGCCGCTGGCCGGAGCCGCCGCGATCGCGTACGTGTTGTCGATTACCTGGGTGATGTCGTTGCCCGCGGCGTCACTGGCCTCGGCCTTGATGCTGACGTATCCGTTGGTGCCGGGAGCCGGAACCCTGTAGATCACTTTGAACGTGCCGCTCCGGCCGCGGATCACGCGGGCGGACTGCCAGGCGGTGCCGCCGTCGGTGGAGGTCCACAGCTTCAGGCTGGTGACCGGCGGCGCGGACGGGTCCTGGTGGTAGCCGATGACCTGGAGCTGGTGGATTCCCGGAGTGATCGTGTTGGCCGCGGCGAGGCCGGCGTTGTAGTCCGGGAACACCAGCGGGTCGGCCTGGCACGGGGCGGTGGAGATACCCAGCGCGGTGCCGGCGCATCCAGTCCCGGGCAGGGTGTCGTCGGTCGTCGGCTCGGCCGAGGTGAAGTCCCAGGTGGTGTTCCGGCGTGCTGGAGTAGGTGAACTGCCAGCCTCGACCGGCAGCACCACCCCCGCGTCCCCGCGCCCGGTAACCGCCGACGCCACAACCCGCGGCAACATCACAGCGCCGTCATGCCCGGCAACTGGCGGCGCTGGCACTCACACCCCCTCGCCCGTGATCACTGACGGGAGTTATTTTCCCAGGCTAACGACCCTTCCGCCAGAGCCCGGCAATAGGTCAGCCGCAGGTCACACCGGACCGGCCGGGCAGGCAGGCAGCGCCGTGCTCCCCTCTAGCGACCCAGGGCCCAGGCTGCCGACGCAGGATGGCTAGCTCTTGCCACGGCGAGGCCCGATGCGGAGTAGCCTTTTGTTGTGCCATCACACGCTCGCGACCCCAACCCCCTGGAGCGCTATTGGCGTAGACCTTTTATGTCTATATCGGCTATCGACAACCTTTCAGGAGGCTATTGGATTAAGTCTTCGCGCTCCTCTTACAATGGAAATTGTGTTGAAGTTGCTCAAGTCAGAAATGTGGCGCTAGATCTTCGCTCCCGTGCTGTAACGGTCGTAGCGAGATCTCCTTTCCTGGCTCATAAGCCGCCGCCACTCAGAACCTGATCGGTTCAGCCCCTCTAATTCTCCTCGGTAGATTTGGCTCGACGCCGTCCTTGAGGGGCACGCTCCAGAGGCGAAGTCGTATCTGCCGTCTTTCCAGTCAATAACGTTGTTGATATGCCTGAAAGACGGCAATGCATAGCTGCGCATCAGCAGCAAAGCCCAAACGATATAGCCTTCGACAACCACAGGGGTCGAGCATGACCGATCACGAGCCTACAGCACGAGCGGACCGACGAAAACTCTTTAGGGTTTCTAGGCCGAGGAGACCCAGCGCTATTTATTTCATCAAAGAATACCACCATACTACAATCGTGGAATCCAATGGAGAAACAATGCGCGATAAATACGTCACCGGAATATCGGCCGCTGTAGGACCAGGCGCGTCAGCACATGAAACGTACTTCAGCCAAATCTGGAGCGCCGTAGGGTCAACCATCGACCTTCTGAGCCTTTCGCGTGAACTAGCGCAGGTAAGAGCTGAGATGGAGACCGTAGCGGCAGATAGACCTGGTGAGAAGATCGCTCTAGCCGCAATCACAGAGGCGGAAACCGCTTCCAGTACGAATGACGGACCGACAGTAATGATGCATCTTCGGAATGCAGGAACATGGGCGCTTGACGTAGCAAAGTCAATTAGCGCGGAAGCTGCGGTTACCGCCATTAGGGCAGCAATGGGCAAATAGAAACCATCATGGATCCGGGTTCCCTGTGGTTGAGTTCCCGATTCCGGGAAGAGCCTCAGCCTGGTTCCCGGATTTCAATGGCTACGTCGTCCTCAGCGTGGATGCGATCGACGTGGTTGCGCATAGCAGTCTGCACTGGGCCTTCGTACAGACGCGGCCAGCCGATGTCGCCGCGCCTGGCTGCCCATGTTTCGCTGCTGGTCGTGCCATGCTCGGTGTTACACAGGCTGCAGCGCCATCGCCACTGCTCCCGGTGCACGTCGTACCAGGCAACCACGGTGCCCTCGTCACCCTGTTCCAGATTCACGCAGTTCAGGCTATGCAGGCGCAGCAGGTAGGTAGCTCTTGATCACGTGAGCCCTCTTGCTGGCCGGCCCGGACGCCACCGGCCACGACGGGAGGATGGCCGCAACGATCATCGTCCAGCGTCAAGCCGCTACTGTAGGAGCGATACGCCGAATGTGGGACCGGCGCCCGGAGTCGGTACGCTTCGTGCGGTGGCGTCGGTACGTCCGGTGGCACGGGGCGTTAGCTCAATGGTAGAGCAGCGGACTTTTAATCCGTGGGTTCTGGGTTCGAGCCCCAGGCGCCCCACCAATTTAGTCATTGCGCGAACCGCATCCGTGCCCTGCGGGTTGTGCTCGTCGGGTGGCTGCAGTCCGCCATCGTGGTCGGGGCCGGACGGCCGAGGTATGCGGAAGATGGGTACGATCCCATCCGGTCCGATGATCTTGATCTGGGCGACGAGGCTTTCGACGAGGGCTTTGCGCTGGTTCTCGGTGCCGGAGCGGATGATGTCGTCGATGTGCCCGGCGACCTGTCGAAGTGTGGCTGCGGGCGGCGCGGTCGGCGTCGCCGCGGTCTGAGCGGCGAGTTCGTCCCGGCATGCGCGCAGCTGCGCGGACCGGGTCCTGAGCTGGGCGAGCCGGGGGGCGAGGTCTTCTGGGTCAAGGCTGCCGTTCTCGAACGCGGTGAGGTACCGGTCGATCGCGGCACTGGTCTTGGCCAGCTCGCGCTCGGCTGCGGCCAGTTCGGCGTGCCTTGCCAAGTGCCCGGCGGCGTGGCTGGCCTGGGCCTGGGCGATGGCGTCGGCGATGAGGTCGTGCTGGTCGCGGTAGAAGCTGGCCAGCGCGCCGAGGACTGCTTGCTCGGCGGCGTCGGCATCCAGCCGGGCGGCATCGCAGCGTTTGGTGTCGTAGCGCAGGCGGGTGAAGCAGGTGTAGTACCGATAGACGCGGCTGCGGCCGTGCGCCCTGGTGCCGATCATCGCCTTGCCGCAGGACGGGCAGCGCATCAGACCGGTGAGGAGGTAATCGGAGCCGTTCGCGGTCCGCTTGGAGTAGTCCTCCCCGCGGGCGGCCAGGATCCTCTCCGCCTCGCTAAACACGGCCTGGTCGATGATTGCGGGAAGGCAGCCGGCAGTTGTGACGCCCCTGAAAGTCAGCTCGCCGAGGTAAACACGGTTGGACAGAACGCGCACCACCTGGTGGGCCGACCAGCGCCCGCCGGTGGTGGTCCGGTGCCCCCGGTCGTTCAGCAGGTACGCGATGGCCCGGCCGCCGAGCCGGTCGCGAACGTAGGACTCGAAGATGAGCCGGACGACGACGGCCTCGCTCGCGTCGGGTACGAGCGTGCTGGTAGCGGAGTCGTGCTGGTAGCCGAACGGGCGGCGGCCGCCTTTCCATTTCCCGGCGGCGGCCTTGCGTTCCATCCCGGCGATGACCCGGTCGATGATGGTGTCGCGTTCGAACTGGGCGAACATGCCCAGCATCTGCACCAGCATCCGGCCCATCGCGGTGGCGGTGTCGAACGGCTCGGTCGCCGACCGGAACACGACGCCCACGTGGTCGAGGTCATCCAGCAGCGTGACCAGGTCGCGCAGGCTGCGGGTGAGTCGGTCGACACGGTAGACCAGCAGCACGTCGATTACCCCGGCCCGCGCCGCGGCGAGCGCCCGTTGCAGGCCGGCCCGGTGCGTGCTGGCACCGGAGGCGTCGTCGGCGAACCGGGCGGCCTGCCGCCAGCCGGGCTGGGAGCCGATGTAGGCGGCGAGCCGGGTGTCCTGGGCCTGGATGGAGTAGGGCTGGTGCTCGTCGTCGGTGGACCGGCGCACGTAGACGCCGACTCGCACGTCATGCAGTGGGCCGGCCGCGACAGTGGGTCGCTGGCGGGCGATGCGCGTCATGGCGTGTCCTTCCGCGGGCGCTGTTCTGCCGGAGGGGGACTGGCGGCTGGGTCCTCGCCGGCGTGGTCAGTGTTGCTCGGCGCGCCGGGAAGGGGAAGCGGCAGCGCCCCGCCCGCGGCAGTTGCGGCGCGCGACTCGCTCCAGGCGCGGGTCAGCGCGGCGAGCGCGCTGACCGCCCGGTCGCGCTGCTGGCCGGTCATTGGCTCGGTCTCGATGTGGTGCACGGCCAGCTGACCGTGCCGCTCGCTGGTGACGGTGTCGGGTCGTGCCATGGCTCGGGCGGCCCCGCGTGCCGCGCGTCCGCTGACACTGACCAAATCGCGTTTTCGGGCCGACTTTTTACGCTGCCGCCCGCGCCATTCGGGCAGCGGCGCGACAGGTGGCCCGGTGCACGTCGCGGCGCCGGGCCATGGCCGGATACGCGGCTGTCGCCTGGCAGCGCGACACGCGCGCGCTGTGCGCCGCGCAGCCCGATGCCTGAGGTTGTCACCCCGAGGCTGCCGTCGGGCTCGCTGCCCGGCGCAGGGCTAGCCGCCCGGCCGGCTGACGGCCTCCCTCGCACCCGCCCGCGGCCCGTATCGGCGTAAGTCACCCCTGTTTACGTTGTCAGTCTGGGCGAGCACAGGAATAGTCACAGGCCGCTTGTCCTGCTGATACGCCGGAGGCGGGGTTACCGTTCTCAGCAGGTCCACGCATCGGCATACGGATCAGTACACGCACTGGAACACCTGCCGGGGTGTAGGGAACCGATTTACATGAGCATTCGATGCCGTACTTGAGCACTACGTGAGCAGCGGGCCGGATTCTTGAGCACTGGCGCCTTTCCGGTCACGCTCTGTCGCGGTGCGCGTGGCCGCGCGACAGGCGCACCGCCATTGTGGCCAGCCTGGGTGGCCTATGACCAGTCGGCCTGGCCACGGCCGGATCGGGGCATGCTTCGCGTGGCTCCCGGCGATGGTCGACCTGCCGTTTGCCGATCACCGGCCCGCAGCGGCGGGTGATGGCCGCGTGCGCGGCCTCGAACGATCCGCGCGCCGCTTCCACCGCGGCCAGCCGGCCAGGGCATGGGAACGCCGGCAGGCCGGCAGCGACAAGGCGGCATCGGCCGGGTAGAGGTTGGGCGCTCCCGGGCGGCGCCAGGCGCACCGGGTGACCCGCACCGTGCCGAACAGGCTGGCCAGCAGCCTGCCGTGGCCGGCCTCCAGCCGGCTCCGCGTGATCCCGTCCGCGCCTGCCGCGGGCGGGCGGCGTTCGCGGGCGGCCTGCTCCTCCCGCGCCGCCCGCAGGTCCAGGTGGTCTTGCAGCAGCTGCCGCTGCAGCTCCCGGCCTCGCTCGTCGAGCAGGTCCTCGAGCTCGCACGCGGTCAGCCCGCCCGCGTCCAGGGCCTGCAGCTCTTCGACCAGCGTCGTGAACAACATCACTGAGGCCGCGAAGGGGCCGGCACCGGGGATCTGGGCATACGGTTGTTCCACAGGGCTCTTCTGCCACTTGGGGTTCGTACCGGTTCGCACCTTCGAACCTAGGGAGAAGAGCCCTCGTCACCTAGCTTCTGCTGCGTTCTGCGTGCCGTTGCCGTGCACGGGCAGGGCGAACAGGCCCGGCCCGGCATCCTCGGCCAGCCAGCCCCGCTCCACCAGCCGCTTCAGCTTCGACCGCAGGGTCTCTACCTTCGCCTTGTCCGTGCTGAGCCCGGCCGCCGCGGCGATCTGCGCGGCCCGCAGCGGGCGCCCGGCATCCCCGGCCACCTCCACCAGGTCCCGGTAGGCCTGCGGCAGCGCGGACGCCTCAAGGCCGGGCCGCCACGGCGGCACCGCCGGCGTCACGGCAGCAGGCGGATGACCGGGTCCCGGCGGCCCTGCCCCCTGCGGCCCCGCCGCCGGCGGGGGGTCGGCGCTGGCCCCGCCCAGCACCTCATCGACCGTCTCCCGGGTGATCACCAGCCGCGACAGCCGCTCCTCGGCCCCGGCCAGCAGCTCAGCCAGCTCGCGATCCGCCCGCGCAGCTCCTCCGCCTCCGCGCGGGCAGCCGCCTCCCGGCGGCGCAGCTCATCGATCAGCGACCCCATCAACAGCCTCCAAACCGCTGCCGCCCGGAACGGCAGAAGACGACAGGAGCCGGCAGTAGCCCGGCCAGCAGCTCACCGGGCCGGCCGGCCTTTCCTGCGCGGGACTGGTTCACGGCGCCGGGTCCCGCACGACGCCGCTGACGACCGTAGTCACCATCCTGGCGACGGTCGCGGCCTCCGGCGGGGCACTGGCCCGGTCGGCGAACAGCCGGTGCCCGGCGCCCATCAAGACGGCGGCGAGGGTGTCGATGTCCGCGCCGGCCGCGACGCGGCCCAGGTCCCGCTCCGCGGCGAGGTAGGACGCGATGAGCTCCATGGCCTCGGTCAGCACCGGGACGCCGGCCGGCCAGGACTCGCGCAGCCGGGTCCGCAGCTCGCCGCGGAAGTCGATCAGCGCGACGATCGCCACCGCGGCCGAGGAGAACAGCGCTGTCAGCGCCCCCGCGATGTTGCCGGCCACGGTGCCGGTCCCGGCGGACCCTGGCAGCGCGGCGGCCAGGGGATCCATCCGCCCGGCCCGGTCGAGCACGAACTCGGCCAGGAACGCGTCGAAGTCGGCGAAGTGCCGGTGCATGACCCCCTTGGCGACCCCTGCCTCGGCGGTGACCGCCCGGCTGGTCAGCGCGGACGGCCCGCCCCGCAGCAGGACCCGCTCCGCGGCGTCGAACAGCTGCCGCCGCGCGTCGCGGATGGCCACCCCCGTGGGCACCTCGCATCCCTCCAGCCGCTGCCGGGCAGCACCCGATTGACGAGCGGGCAATCGCCCACTTATAGTGGGCGCATGACCACTATACCTCCGGAGCAGGCAGGTGCCCTCGCTCCCGGGGCACGTGAAGCGCACCAGGCCCGGGAAGTAGCAGAGTCGTTCGGCCCGGAAGCCGGGCGCTACGACCGGGCCAGACCCCGCTACCCCCAGGCCCTGATCGAGCGGATCGCCGCCGCGAGCCCCGGCCGTGACGTCCTCGACGTCGGCTGCGGCACCGGAATATCCTCACGCCAGCTCCAGGCGGCCGGCTGCCGGGTGCACGGCATCGACCCCGACCCGCAGATGGCCGCGTTCGCCCGGCAGCACGGCCTGGACACCGAGGTGGCCAGGTTCGAGGACTGGGACCCCGCCGGGCGGACATTCGACGCGGTCACCGCCGGCATGACCTGGCACTGGGTCGACCCGGCCGCCGGCGCCGCCAAGGCCGCCCAGGTGCTGCGCCCCGGCGGACTGCTCGCGGCGTTCTGGTACGTCTTCCAGCCCCCGGCCGCCCTCGGCGAGGCCTTCGCCGGCGCCTACCGCCGCGTGCTGCCGTCCGGCTCGCCGTTCGCCGCCGCGGGCACGATGCCCGGCCTGGACGCCTACTCCGCGTTCTTCACCAAGGCCGAAGACGGCATCCGCGCCTCCGGCGCGTTCAGCGACCCCGAGCCGTGGCAGCAGTGGCGCTACGACTGGGACCAGCCCTACACCCGCGACCAGTGGCTGGACATGGTCCCCACCTCCGGCGGCCACAGCAAGTTCCCCCCGGCCGTGCTCCAGCAGCTGCTCGACAGCATCGGCGCCGCCATCGACGCACACGGAGGCAGCTTCACCATGCACTACACCGCCGCAGCAGTCACCACCACCCGCAGCGCCGCCTGACCCGGCTTCCCGAGACCGCACGCGACGGGCACTAGCCGACCCGTCCGGCCGCTTCAGGTGAGACGGCGAGACGTCTCCGTCTCACCTGACGCCTGCCCAGCCGCCCATCCCGGTCCCGCACACACCGGGGCGCACGCCCTCATGACCAGCCAGCCCGCATCTCCCCAGTTCAGCTGATCCCTACAGAAGAGCTGCACCCGATGCCCAGCTACCCGAACGGCGAGCCGGCCGGCCACGGCGCTCGCCCCCTTGCGAAGGAGACCTATGACCAGCGCCGCTGACCATTACGATCAGCTACTCGCCCGGCACTACACCTGGATGCTCGGCGGCGACCTCACGGCACTCGCCACCGAGCAGGCCCATCTGCTGGACAGTCTCGGCGTTGAGCCCACGGCCGCCGGCACGACCGCTGTCGACCTCGGGTGCGGACCCGGCAATCAGACGCTGGCCCTGGCCGCCCTCGGCTTCACCCCCGTGCTCGCCGTCGACACCAGCACGACGCTGCTCGGTGAGCTCGCCGCTCATACCGGCGGCAATGCTGCGATCCAGCCGGTCCACGCCGACATCCGCACCGTGCTCCCGCAGATCACCCAGGCCGGCAGCGTGGCCGTCGTCGTCTGCATGGGCGACACCCTGACGCACCTGCCCAGCATGACCGACGTGACCGCCCTGCTGGGCGACGTCACCCAAGCACTGGCCGAAGGCGGCAGGTTCGTCATCACCTACCGGGACCTCACCCGCCCCCTGTGTGGTACCGACCGGTTCATCCCCGTCCGCAGCACCCCCGACCAGCTGCTCACCTGCTTCCTGGAGTACCGCGACGACGACACCGTCATCGTGCACGACCTCCTGCACACCCGCTCCGGCGACACCTGGACCCAGCAGGTCGGCAGCTACCCAAAGCTGCGCATCAGCGCAGACTGGCTCGCCAGCCAATGCCAGGCATCCGGGTTGACGGTCCAGCACCACGACACCGGCCCACGCGGCATACGCGTACTGACCGCCACCAAACTTGCAGCCACCCACGCCTCCACAACCGGCCCACATCCGAACCATCCCAGCCGGTAAGACCGGCAAGGCATCGCCGGCCGCGCCCACCCCTTCGCCGCCCTCGGCGGGCCCGCCGCGTTCACCCCTGACGTCTGGAACGTCTTCACCCGCCCGGGCGCCGAGCAGCGCATCGGCAGGCTCCTTACCCTCCCCGGCCAGCCCAGCCTCCAACAGGCAGCCCGCCAGCTCGGCATCAGGAACGCCATCCTCACCAGCCAGGTCTGCCAGCTCGAGACCACCGTGGCACCGCCCTGCTGCGCACCGGGCCAGACGGGCGACTCACGCTGACCGCCTACGGCCTGCTCTTCGCCCGCGACGTCCGCCCCGCCCTGGAATCAATCGCATAATCCCTGAGCCAGACCACCAGACACGCACCGTGACCACAGCCACAGCGCAAAATGCTCAACTACCCAGCCCAACCCCATCCGGGCGCTGCTCAACTGCCCTAAAACCACAGCTCACGCTGCTCATCTATCTCGGTTCCCTACACGGGGCCGCGCTTGCAGCCGACATGCTCGTGCAGCCGGCGTTCGCAGGCGGGCGGCAAGAAAGCCAAACAGCGCGGCACAGCCGGATGGGAGAAGGTTCACATGCCGGGCCTGACCCTTGGTCTACGGGCCGGGCGCACCCGGGTACGGCAACTTGCTCAGGTCTCACACTGAGGTCGGCTTGGCCACCGACTCATTCCGCAACCAGTACCGGGACGGGGACACCGCCTACCGCGGCGCGTTTAACCGAGCTACCCCGCGGGGGGCGGCTTGCCATGCACATCCCGGACACGGACACCAGCTCCGGCAGCCTGCCACCCCAGGACGACACGCCGCACGACAGTTAGGCCGCTGGGTCGCGAAGTGGTGCGTCATCGCAGGTGCGGGCTAGGTCAGCTGCGTCACCGGATTCAGCCGGCTCTGGCCTGGTGCATCCAGCGGACGGCACACTCTCGCTCCTTGCCGGCAGAAGGATGCGGGGGACGCGCAAAATCCGGCGCAGACCGGTGATCTTGACCCGCGACCGCTTGGGCTGACGTATATCTGCCGGACACGGGCTGGTTAGTGTTGAGCGGCGAGCTCCTCCGGCGCAGCTCAGCCGAGTTTGCGCTGGTCTCGGCGGGCCGTCCTGCCGCGATAAGCTCCGCGTCATGATCGAGGAGCAGGGGAGCCCGGTCGGCGCGGCCAGCGGCGCCTTGGTCTGCCAGGAGCGCGCAGTCCCCGTGCCGATCAGGTCACCACGATCCCGCCAGTCCCTCGTGCTTGAGCGACGCGTGTCCGCTGCCGCCCACGTCTTGGTCCGGGTGCGCCGAGCTGCTTTGCGGACCGTGGCCGGCGAAGCGGGCTAGTACCTCGCCCGGCCCGGCTCTGGCGACGCTCGGCGTCGCTGGCGTTGCTGGCAGGCAGAATGCGGCCCCGAGTACGCTCGGTCCCACCCAGTTCCTGATGAGGGAGACACGTGCCTGAGGACGCCGCGCCGTTCGCACTCATCGTCCGGTTCACAGTGCGTCCTGGGTCAGAAGAGGCATTCGACCGGCTGACGGAAGAGACCTCGTCCGCCATCCGCGAGCGGGAATACGACACCCTGATCTATGCCTGTCACACCGTTGAGGGGAACCCGCGGCAGCGGATCTTTTATGAGCTGTACCGCGACAAGGCCGCCTTCGAGCGGCATGAGGCGCACGAGCACGTCCGCCGCTTCGTCGCCGAGCGGACCGCAATGCTGGAGTCCGCCGAGGTCGAGTTCCTGAGTCTGCGGGACGGCAAGACGCCGCCCGGCTTCCAGCTGGACGCGATCGTCGCGGGCACACGGGCGCGGATCCGTGCACTTCATGAGCGCGGTCGCATCCTTCACGCAATCGTGGCGGCCCTGGGCAACCTCGACGCGGTCAGGGCGCTCGTCGAGACCACCGACTCGCTCGAAGCCGCCCGGGCAAGCCTGATGGAACTGCTGGACATCGACCACAATCAGGCCAGGGCAGTGCTGGACCTCCAGCTGCGGGCGCTGTCGCCGCAGCGGCGCCAGCGACTCAGCGCTGAATACGACCAGGTAGTGGCCGAACAGGAAGAGCTGGAGTCGATCCTGGCCTCGCCAGACCGGCTGCGCGAGCTGGCGGGCACTGAGCGCGGCGCGAATCTGGCCAGGTACGACGAACGGCGGTGGGCCCGGACCGGTGATGACGACTGGCCCGGGCCGCCCCTCGGCGGAGCGGCGGGCACAGGCGCCTGACGTCCGGCTGCCGACCAGGCCGCCAGGTCTATCCGAGGTCACCGGCAAGGTACTCGAAGTTGTCATGGCTGAACTGCCCGTGCCGGGCTGGTGCGCAGTCGGCGCGGCCCGAATGGCGGATTCTCGGCCACGTACCCCGGCTTCCCCGATCCTGCCCAGGCCGCAGGTCAGAATGAGGGACACCGCAGGTACATCGCAGCGCGGGCTGTGTTCCGGGGGGCAGGCATGGCCTGCCCGCAACTGCACCGACAGGCGCGGCAGAGGCTCGGCCGTCAAGGGCCACCGGAGGTGGTCACGGTCGTGATGCGCAGCGCCCTTGACGGCAGAGGGGCCGCGTCGGACCATGTAGCCCGCGCCGAGTGCGAGCCGGTGATTCGTTCGGTGACCAGGCGCAGCTCCTCGGCCCCGGAGATCCACCGGGACAACTGCACGAGCAAATGTGACGCTGCGGGCGGAAGCGGACGAGGTCCCGTACGATCCTGCCGTGGCCACCAGTGACATCGTCCGTCAGAGCACACTGGCGCTGATCGACGCGCTCGAGACCGTGGTGCACGGGCTGCCGGCCGGCAGCCCGATCGCGGCCGTCCTGACCGATGACTACCTCGAGAAGCAGCGAGCGTGGGTCGAGGCTGAGCCCGATCTCGAGCAGGCGGAGTGGCCGCCGCTGCTCGTCTGGGCGATCGCCCCATGGCGCGCGGACGCGATCGCGCTGCTCGACAGCGACGTCCGGCTGATTCGGGACCATCCGACATCGGATCCCGTCCAGGCAACTGCGTGGCTCTCCGCCAGGCCGCGCGAGCTGCGGAAGTTCCGGGCGGGACTCGTCGAGACCGCGGCCAAAGCCCGCGCGCTCGCCTTCGCCGAGGACAACGACACATGGACGGTCATCTTCGACGCGCCGTTGGCGAACGGCCGCGACGTCGACATCCTGCTGGCGGGACCGGACCGCTCGTACTACATCGAGTGCACGGTGATCACCGAGTCGGATGAGGACCAGCAGGTCCACGACGAGTGGCTCGAAGCTCGCAAGAGCGATCCCGACCTCCTGCTCGCCCGGCCGGGGCCGTTTGACTCCGCAACCGCCAAGGGTCCGAGCCCATCCCCGAGGCCGTGCTCGATGCGGTGGCATGGGATGTGCCCCTCACTGGCGCCCGGCTCATCGAACTCGCCGAGACCTTCGAGCCGACCAGACCGTTCGGGACCGAGATATGACCGATCAGTCGACGACGAGCCGCGACGAGTTCGACCTCCACGAAGTCTTCTTCGGCCAGGACGAGGCGCTCCGCGTCGGACCAGGCTTCCGCCGCAACTAGCCCGTTCGCTGGACGACGCAGTGCCTGGCGAGGTGACAGGCAAGCGGTCCTGCAGCGCTGGGCGCCGTGTGAAGTCGTGAAGCCGTCACTGGGCAGTCCGTAAGGCGCCGGGTGAGCAAGTTCCAGCCCCAGCGCCCTCAGCAGCTGGGAGTCAGTTGCAATACGAATGCATTACACTGGTGGTTGTGTTCAAGTCGGTCCGTGACAGCGACTGGTCCGCCGGCCATGTCGCCGCTCATGGCGTGACCC
>Ga0335074_10002539_pt1 | contig 24923 bp, 19 predicted proteins | sample Lox_Sample_23_FD_206715 | JGI IMG/M metagenome (GOLD analysis project Ga0335074, IMG submission 206715) | Soil microbial communities from Loxahatchee National Wildlife Refuge, Florida, United States - Lox_Sample_2.3 | ecosystem: Environmental > Terrestrial > Soil > Wetlands | place: USA... | reverse complement strand
TCTTCTACGACCCTCAACATCCGTACACCTGGGGTCTGCTCGGGTCGATCACCCGGATCGACCGCGACCGCAACCAGCGGCTGCCGGCCATTCCCGGCCTTCCCCCGTCGCTGCTGGCCCCGCCCCGCGGCTGCCACTTCCGGCCCCGCTGCCCCCACCGCTTCGACCGGTGTACCGAGGTGCCGGACCTCGTCTCTCGCCTGCCCGAGGCACCTGAGCACCTCGACCGCTGCTGGCTCGAGGTGGAGCCCAAGCGCAGCCTGCGCGTGGTCGGCGACCAGATTGGCCTGGCCAGCCCGGAGCCCGTGACCTCGTGAGCGTCGAGCCGGCGCCGACCCCGCCTCCGGCGCGGGAGAACGGACGTGATGCCCTGATGGAGGTGGAGCACCTGCGGGTGCTGTTCCCCCTGAAGGCGGGGCTGATCATCGACCGGACGATCGGAAGCGTCCACGCCGTGGACGACGTGTCGTTCACGCTGCACGAAGGCGAGACGCTCGGGGTCGTCGGCGAGTCAGGGTGCGGCAAGAGCACGCTGATCCGCACCCTGGTCCGGCTGATCAAGGTCACCTCCGGATCGATCCAGTTCCGGGGCCAGGACATCACCACCGCCTCCCGCAAGGAGCTGCAGCCGATCCGCCGCGAGATGCAGATGGTGTTCCAGGATCCCCAGGCCTCGCTGAACCCGCGCAAGCGAATCTCCCAGACCCTGTCCACTCCGCTGCGTCTACGCGGGGTGCCCAGAGACGAGGTGGAAGCCGAGAGCCGGCGCCTGCTCGAGCGCGTCGGCTTGCATCCCGAGCACATGGGCCGCTTCCCCCACGAGTTCTCGGGGGGACAACGACAGCGCATCGGGATCGCCCGTGCCCTGGCCGTCGATCCGAAGCTGATCCTGCTCGACGAGCCCGTGTCCGCCCTCGACGTGTCGATCCAGGCCCAGGTGATCAACCTGCTCGAGGACCTCCAGGACGAGTTCAGCCTGAGCTACGTGTTCGTCGCCCACGACCTCTCGGTGGTGCGCCACGTGTCCGACCGGATCGTCGTCATGTACCTGGGCAAGCTGATGGAGGTCTCGCCCGCCGAGGAGCTCTACGACAAACCGATCCACCCCTATACCTCGGTTCTGCTCGGGGCGATCCCGATCCCCGACCCGGCCGAGAACCGGGGCCGCGTGCGGCAGACGGTGACCGGCGAGGTGCCGAGCCCCATCGATCCCCCGCCCGGATGCCGCTTTCATACCCGCTGCCCCCGCGCCACAGAGGTGTGCCGGCTGGTGGAGCCGCCGCTCACCGAGTACGCCAGCGGACACCTCGCCGCCTGCCATCACCCGCAGAACGTCACCTCCGAGGAGGTGGCCGCCGCGCGCCGGTCCGACACGAGCCCGCTGTCGGCGGGGGCCGATACGCCCGACCAGGTCACGGTCTGAGCTCGAGCAGGTAGCTGGATAGGCTGGCGAACGTGCGATTTCCAGCCGAGTGGGAGCCTCATGAGCAGACCCTGATGGCCTGGCCCTGCCGGACCTCGCTGTGGGGGGCAGCCCTGGGACAGGCGCGTGAGGACTACGCGGCGGTGGCGAACGCGATCGCGGAGTTCGAGCTGGTGACGATGGTCGCCAATCCCGGCGCCGAGGCGGCCCAGGCCCGCGCCGCCCTCACCGAGCGAGTGGAGGTGGTCGAGCTCCCCCTCGATGACTCGTGGCTGCGCGACTGTGGACCCATTTACGTCCGCGACGGCGCACTGGACGAGCGAGTAGCGGTGCATTTCCGTTTCAACGGCTGGGGCGAGAAGTTCGCGCCCTGGGATCGCGACGCGGCAGTTGGTGCTTCCATCGCTCGCCGCCTCGGCGACGAGGTGCGTGAGGCGCCGCTCGTGCTCGAAGGCGGGGCGGTGTACTCCAACGGCGCCGGCACGCTCCTGACCACCGAGCAGTGCCTGCTGCACCCGAGCCGGAACCCGAGCTTGTCCCGCGAGCAGATCGAGGCGGCGCTCCGCGAGCACCTGGGCGCCGAGCGGATCGTGTGGCTCGGCCAGGGTCTCGTCGAGGACCGCGACACCGACGGTCATGTCGACCTGATTGCCGCCTTCACGGCGCCCGGCCGGGTGCTGCTCCAGATGGTGCCCGAGGGCAACCCCAACTTCGAGCGCTGCCAGGAGAACCGGCGGCGGCTCGACGAGGCTCGGCTCGAGGTGCTGGAGATGCCCCACCTCCCCTACGCCGAGGTCCAGGGCGAGCGCGTGGCAGCCACCTACCTCAACCTGTACGTGTGCAACGCCGCCGTGATCGTCCCGGTGACGGGCGCCGCCAGCGATGCGCCGGCGCTGGCCATCGTGGCCGGCGCGTTCCCCGGCCGCGAGGTCGTGCCGGTGCCCGGCGCGACGATCGCCTACGGCGGCGGCGGGCCCCACTGCATCACGCAGCAGGTGCCAGCGCGTTCGCCGGCGGCGTAGTGTCCGAGCCGTGGACGAGACCCCGCAGCTGCTGACCGCCTTTCCCCCGCCGCCCTCGCCGGCTCGGACCCGGCCGCCCCAGCGCGCTCCCCTGCGCATCGGTCTGGTGCAGGAACGCTGGCACCCAGATCCCGCGGAGCACGAAGCGGCGCTCGACGCGGGCATCGGGATGGCGGCCCAGACCGGCGCGACGGTCGTCTGCCTGCAGGAGCTGACGCTCTACCCGTACTTCGCGATCACGCCCGAGGGCCCTGCGGCAGTGGGCGTGGAGCCCGAGGAGCTGGAGAGCGGACGCACGATCACCTTCGCCCGGAGCAGCGCCCGCCGGCACGGCGTGTATGTGCACGCCTCGCTGTTCGAGCGGGCCGACGGCGTCGACGACGGCCTCGGCTACAACACCGCGGTCCTGGTCGCGCCCGACGGCCGGCTGATCACGCGCACGCGCAAGCTGCACATCCCGGTGACCGCCGGCTACTACGAGGACCACTACTTCCGTCCCGGCCCGGCCGAAGGCGACGCGTTCCCGCTCGCGACGCTGGAGCTGCCGGACGGAGAGGCCAAGCTCGGGCTGCCCACGTGCTGGGATCAGTGGTTCCCGGAGCTGGCCCGCGCCTACTCGCTGGCGGGCGCCGAGGTGATCATTTACCCCACCGCGATCGGCTCCGAGCCCGACCATCCGGACTTCGACACCGAGCCCCTCTGGCAGCAGGTGATCCTCGGCAACGGCGTCGCCAACGGCACCTTCATGGTGGCGATCAACCGGGTGGGCACCGAGCAGGGCACCACCTTCTACGGATCGAGCTTCATCTCCGACCCCTACGGCCGGGTGCTGGTTCAGGCCCCGCGCGATGAGCCGGCCGTGCTCGTGGCCGACCTCGACCTCGACCAGCGCACGGACTGGCTGGAGCTGTTCCCGTTCCTGCGCACGCGCCGGCCCGACGCCTACACGTCGCTGATCACCTCGGTCGACTAGCTACCTGCCGCCGACAAACCTGGAGCGGACGCCTTGATGGCGACCTCGCACCTCTCAATGACCAGCCTCGAGGATGCCGTGGACCCGTACCCGCTCTATCGCCAGCTGCGCGATGAGGCACCGGTGTTCCACGACCTCGAGCGCGACCAGTACGTCGTCACGCGATTCGACGACGTCTACGCCGTGCTCGGAGACCACCGGCGCTTCTCGAACGTACCCGTCGAGGTGGCGAGCGATCCGTCCAAGCGCATCAGCCCGATCCTCCACCGAGACCCTCCGGAGCACACCGCGATGCGGCGACTGGTGACCCCCATCTTCACCCCGCGGGCGCTGAAGGAGCTTCAGCCGCACCTCGACGACGTGGTGGGTCAGCTGGTCGATGCCGCAGACGAGCTTGACGTCGTGGAGTGCTCGTCGGTTTTCGCCGTGCCGCTTCCTGGCCGGATCACGCTTGACATCCTCGGTCTGCCGGTTGAATCCCACGCGGCCTTCCACGCACTGACTCAAGAGCGACTGATGGTCCTCCATGTGCCGGATCGGGCGCCCAAGACGATTGCCGAGATCCGAGCCGAGCTCTGGAGCATCGTCGAGCCGGTGGTTCAGGCACGCCGGCGGCGGCCGGAGCTGGACATCGTCACGATGCTCGTCCAGGCGCAGGAGGAGCAGGGGCCAGAGCAGATGCCCGACCAGATGATCGTCGACATGCTCCTCCACGTCCTCACCGGAGGCTTCGAGACCACTCAGCACCTGATCGAGCTCCTACTGAGCCACCTGGCCGATCACCCGGAGCTCTGGGCTCGGCTCGGAGAGGACCGGTCGCTGATCGATGGAGCGGTCGAGGAGATGCTGCGCTGGGAGAGCCCGGTTCAGTGGTTGCATAGGCGCGCCACGGTCGACGCCGAGATCGCGGGCACGCCGATCCCAGCCGATGGGAACGTGGTCGTGGTCTATGCGTCGGCGAACCGTGACGAGCGGCAGTTCGACGATCCCGACGAATACCAGGTCGACCGCAATCTCAAGCGTCATCTGGCGTTCAGCTATGGCATCCACTACTGCGTCGGAGCTCCGCTGACCCGCTATGAGGTCCGCACTCTGCTGGACCAACTTCTTGACCGCTACGCGCGCATCGAGCGAGCCGGCGAGTCACGGCCGTGGCTCAAGCTCGGAAACTTCCGGGGGCTCGCACACGTGCCGGTACGCCTCATCCGGCACGCCGGCTGAACCGCACCAGCGGCAGCTAGCGGGCGAGCTTCTTGCCCGGGTTGAGGAGCCCCTTGGGGTCGAACGTCTGCTTGACCCTGTCGTGCAACTCGAGCGCGGCCGGGGCCCACTGAAGCGCGAGTGCGCCGCGCTTGACGATCCCGATGCCGTGCTCCCCGGAGACCGAACCACCCAGCCTGACCGCGAGCGAGAACAGCTCGCCGGCGGCTTCCTCGGCGCGGTGCAGGAGCTCGGCATCGGAGCGATCGACCATGAAGGTCGCGTGCAGGTTCCCGTCGCCGGCGTGGCCCCAGCTGCACGCGGGCAGGTGGTGGTGCTCGCCGATCTCCACGATGGCCGCGATGGCCTCGGCCAGGCGCTCGACCGGCACGACGATGTCCTCGCTGAGCTTGCCGCCCCGCTGCGCGGTGACCGCGAGGGACACTCCGTCCCGCCAACGCCAGAGATCGGCAACGTCCCGGCGGGCGGTGGGGGCGTAGACGGTCACCGCCTCCGGGGCCATCACCGCCCGCAGCTCGCGCCGTAGCTCCGTCGCCTCTTCGGCGCTCCCATCGGCCTCGGCGATGAGCATGAACCGCGTCGCATCCTCCGCCTGAAGCGGCAGCGCCTGGGCGACCTGGACCAGCGCACGGATCGAGGCCGCCAGCGCGCCGTGATCGAGGAACTCCAGCGTGGCCGGTTGCAGGCCGGTGGCGAGAATGGCGTCGAGCACGGCGCAGCCGTCCTGCGCACTGCCGTAGAAACCGACCACGGGCACCGCCGCCTCGGGAGCCGGGATCAGCCTCAGCCACGCCTCGGTCACGATCCCCAGCGTCCCCTCGGACCCGATGATGAGCGATTTCAGGTCGTAGCCGGCCACATCCTTACGCAACGGCCCGCCGAGCTGGATCAGTTCGCCGGGTGCCACGGCCACCTGCAGTCCCGTCACCCACGCGCCGGTGACGCCGTACTTGAAGCTGTGCGGGCCACCGGCGTTGGTGGCGATGTTGCCGCCCACCGTGGAGCTCTCCGCGGAACCCGGGTCCGGCGGGTAGAAGAGGCCGCTCTCCCGGGCCCGCCGTCGCAGATCGCCGGTGCGAACGCCGGCGAGGCAGCGCGCACGCCACTGCTCGGGCTCCAGCGCGACCGGCGCCGTGAGGCGCTCCAGGCTCAGCACGACGCCTCCGTCAGTCGGGACCGCCCCGCCGGCGTAGCCGGTGCCACCGCCGCGCGCGACGAGCGGCACATCGTGGGCGTAGCACCAGGCGAGCAGAGTCGCAACTTCCGAGGCCGTGGCCGGTGTGGCCACGGCGTCGGCCCGGCCGTGGATAGCGCGACTCTCGGTGGCATCGCTCAAATAGGGACGCGCCTGGGCGCTATCACCGGACAGAATTGCCTCCGCGCCGATCAACTTGGCCAGATCCTGCTCGATCCCGGCGGGCCGTGGGCTCATTGGTCCTGGATGGTCCTCGGCATCGCGTAGAAGGCCGCGACGGCACCACAGATAGCCAGGCACGCGTAGGCTGAGACGGGCGCGAGCGCAACCGCGACGACGTAGGGAACCGATCCGACGACGTTGCGGCGCAGAATCAGAGCCCGGCGCTCGGGCAACCACTGTTCGGCCATGAGGTGCGGCCTGCGGGCCAGGATCAGCCAGTTGAGCACCGAGAAGATGCTGGCCATCACGAGAAACGCGCCGGCGTAAATTCCGGCGGCGAGATGCTCACCCTCGGGCCGGGTCAGGTACCGGGCCATCAGACTGGTCGCAAACGGCAGCACGCCAATGCTCATCAGCAGCAACAGGTTGACGAGCAGGATGGCGTGGTCGGCTCTGGCCAGACGGGAGATGGCGGCATGGTGGTTGATCCAGATGATCCCGATGGTCACGAACGAGACGACGTAGGCGGCGTAATCCGGCCAGTTGTGGGCCAGGTGATAGGCCAGGGGGTGATATGGCCGTGACCCGGGGGAGGGGATCATCAGGTCGAGGACGAGCAGCGTGATGGCCACGGCGATCACGCCGTCCGAGAACGCCTCCAGCCGGGCGGTGCTCATCCGCGAGTAGTTCGCGGCCGAAGGCCGCGCTCCTCGTCAATCGCCTGCGGCCTGCCGCGCCAGGCGCTCGGCGTAGGCCGAGCGGGCATCACCGGCTGGACGCATCGCGCTATCGCCTCCGAGCAGACGACGCAGGAGCGTCTCGAGCGGCGCGGGGACCCAAGGTCGCAGGTAGGGGACGAGACCCATCCAGCCGGGGACGGCCAGCTCGTGGGGCCGATCGTGGATGCTGGCGACGATCGCCTCGGCTACATCCTGCGGCCCGACTCGAAGCAGCCGGGCCAGGGGAACGGCGAAGCCGGAGCTGAGCTCGGTGTCGACCACACCGGGCAACACCGTGGTCAGGGTGACGCCGGTGCCGTGCAGTTCGGCGCGGACGGCACTCGTGAGTCCGACCAGCGCGTGCTTGGAGGCGCTATAGGTGGCCAGCCCGGCCAGCTCCACGCGGCCGACCATCGAGGCGACGTTGACGACGTGTCCGCGGCCGCGCTCGATCATGCCGGGGAGGACGAGGCGCATCCCGTGGATCGGCCCGTGCAGGTTGACCGCGAGGACCAGGTCGGTGGTCGTCTCCGGCTCCTGGAGGAACGGACCGGCCGGCATCACCCCGGCGTTGTTGACGAGGACGTCGATCGGTCCGATCGTCGCCTCGACGCTCGCGATGAAGTCGGCGAAGGAGTCGCGCGTGCGCACATCGACTCTGAAGGGCTGCGCCGGCGCTCCGATCGACGCGGCGGCACTGGCGGCGGCGTCGCCGTCGATGTCGCCCAGGGCGACGCGGGCCCCAGCCGCCGCGAAGCGCGCGGCCGTGTCACGGCCGATCCCACGGGCACCGCCGGTGATGGCCACCACCGCATCAGGCAGGGAGATGGATGCCCTGGACATGTGCTCGGAGAGCGTATTAGAGACATCTTCATCTGTTACTCGGGAGCCCTTACGGAGCTCAGCCAGATTGATGTCATGAAGCATCGACACCTCCTCGGGGTAGCCGTGGCGGCGGTCAGTCTGTTCGCCGCTACACCGGCCCTCGCCGCCGCGCCGGAAGCGGCGAGCGAGAACTGGGCCGGCTACGTGGCAAGCCCGAACGACAACACTGGATTCTCAGCTGCCTCGGGCGGCTGGACGCAACCCTCAGCCGACTGCACGAACGGCGGGCCGACCTACTCCGCCTTCTGGGTCGGACTCGGCGGCGGATCGGACAGCTCGCAGGCGCTGGAGCAGATCGGGACACAGGCCGACTGCACCACCACCGGAGCGACGGAGTACTACGCCTGGTACGAGCTGGTTCCGGCAGCGCCAGTCAAGCTGAGCATGACCATCAGCCCCGGCGACAAGATGTATGCCCGGGTGAGCGTGAGCGGCACCTCGGTGACGCTCGAGCTGCAGGACCAGACGACGGGACAGTCGGTCACCAAGACGCTGCAGATGACCAACGCCGACCCCGATACCTCGACGGCCGAGTGGGTCGCCGAGGCACCCTCGGCATGCGCGGCAGACGCCGAGCAGTGCACCCCACTGCCCCTGTCTGACTTCGGCAGTGTCACCTTCACCAACGCGTACGCCACGGCGGACGGCCACACCGGCTCGATCAGTGACTCGGACTGGACCGCCCAGCCGGTCGCACTCGTGCCCCAGTCCGGCAGCATGTTCGGAGCCGGCGCAGGCGGATACGGCGCATACGGCGCGTACGGCGGCTTCGGCGGCTACGGAGCCGAGGAGGAGACGGCATCCTCCGGTAGCGGCGCGGCGCCCGGTTCGCTCTCGAGTAACGGAAGCTCGTTCTCAGTCACCTACGGCTCGGACGCTGCGACCACGGGCGGCACATCGAGCACCGGTGACGGCGCCGGCAGCTACGGCTACTCCGGCAGCTACGGCTACTCCGGCGGCTATGGCGACTCGGGCGGCGACGGGTACCCCGGCTACTCCGGTGGCTTCGGCTACTCCGGCGGCTATGGCTACTCCGGCGGCTATGGCGGCGACGGGTATTCCGGCGGCTTCTCATACGGCGGCGGCTACGGCTTCCCCTCATACGCCTACTGAGGGTTTCGGAGAGCGCGTCACCACTCCCAATCTCGACGGCCCCGTAATTCACCCTCCTGGCAGTGCCCGCGCCACCGACATCGGTGGCGCGGGTCGTTGCGTGTCAGATCTCCACGGTCCCGCAGGCCTCGAGCTCAAGCGCTCGCGCCAACTCCGCCCGGTGAGGCAGGTCGCGGCAGACGCAGACGATCGCGCCACCGGAACCGGCGTAGTTGGCGGCCGCGCCGGCGGAGCGGGCGATGTGCACCATCTCGACGTGCCGAGGATCGAGCGTGAGGATCCGGGTGCGGACATCGAAGCTGGCATCGGCGCAGCGCCCGAGGGTCGCGTGGTCGCCAGCCAGCAGCGCGTCTCGGGCGGCGCGTGCCAGCCCGGCCAGTTCCGCCATCGCCTTTTGGAGGCCCGGGTCACCGGCGTCGTAGCGGCGGCGCAGGTCGCCATGCACTCCCCCTGACGAGCTGCCCGTGTGCTCGCGCCAGGCGACGAGAAGCGGAGGGAGCAGGGCCGAGTCGAGCCGCTCATAGCGCGGCGGGCGACCGAAGTCCATGAACGTGACCCCGCCGAAGGACTGGGCGATGCGGTCCTGGAGCCCGGCCGCGATACCCAGATCGTCGACCTCGACGGACAGCGCCAGCTCGGCCAGGTCGACCGACCCCAGCTCCAGACCGTGATGGGCGCAGAGGGCGCGCAGGGTGGCGATCACGATCGCGCTCGAGCCGCCAAGCCCGACCGAGCGCGGGATCGTCGTAGACCAGGCGGCGCGGCTCGGTGGCGCGGCGGGCAGGACGTCCCGGTAGAAGCGGCGGACCGTGGCCTCCACCAGCGTCGGCTCGGCGCCGCCAGCGGCATCGCCGGTCGCTGCCGGCCGGACGAGTGCCTGCGCGGCGAAGGCCTCGACGGTCACGGCGAGCACCGCACCGCCGTAGCCGTCGGACGGGTTGCCGGCCAGGGCGGCCCGGGCCGGGGCTCGGCCCTCAGCCACCTTCGCGGAGGATGGCCGCCGCCTGCTCCCGCAGGGCAGGGCCGAAACGAGCGTCGTTCAGGGCGTGGCGCAGGAAGGCCGAGCAGTAGCTCTGCACGGTGCCGATGTCGTGGCGCCGCTCGCCCGGAGCCAGCGGCACCGCCACCACGCGCTCGCCGCGGGCGATCAGGCGCATCAAGGCATCGGCCACCTGCACCTCGCCCCCGGGGTCCGGCGCGGTCTCGCGCAGGGCGGCGAACACGCTCGGCCCGAAGACATAGCGGGCGGCGATCGCCCAGCGACTGGCGACGTCAGCCGGAGCGGGCTTCTCCACGACCCGGCTCACCTCGATCGTGTCCCGGACCGGTTCCCCGACGACGATGCCGTAGCGCGCCACCTCCGCATCGGGCACCTCCTCGACGGCCAGGACCGCGCTCACCGCTTCCCGCTCGAAGATGTCGATGAGCCGGGTGACGAGTCCCGGCTTGGCGGAGACGGGCGATTCGATGATCGTGTCCCCGAGTGCCACCACCACGCCTCGGTCCGGCGCAAGGCCGGTGCCATAGCGAAGCGCGTCGCCCAGGCCGGCGGTCTGGGCCTGGCGCGTATAGATGATCTGAAGCCCGGTGCGAGGATCGATCAGGGGTGATGAGCCAAGCTCGGGGTCGGCATCGAAGTGATCCTCAATCGCCCGCTTGCGCCGCCCGGTCACGAACAGCACACGCCCGATCCCAGCCTGCACCAGCTCCTCGACGACGTACTGCACGACGGGCCGGTCGACGATCGGCAGCATCTCCTTGGGCTGCGAGCGAGTGGCCGGCAGCAGCCGCGTGCCCAGGCCGGCGACCGGGATGATCGCGTCGGTGACGGTCACGGCCCGGACTCTATTGCCCCCGCGCGGGCCCGGTTCGCCTTGCGGAAGGGGCCGCATGAGGAGGGTCGCACGGGGAGGGGCCGCAGGCGCCGCAGGGTCGCCGCGACCTGCTGAAACGGTCAAACCTCGGCCCGATCTGGAGACTTGTCCGATTTCGTCGCCTCAGCGTGCAGATCCGGACGCATCGGCGAGCTGGACGTCGATTTGTCCGCCTGAGCAGGTCCGGCTCAGGCAATCAGCTGTCTAGGCGACGGCGCGGCTGACGTCGTCGCCAGCCGCGGCCAGCGCCACCTCGTACCCGCGGGCGAGCCGCTCGAGGGAGGCGCCCCAGGTGCGGGTGCGGACGGCGAGCAGGGCCGATTGGCGCAGGCGCTCGGACAGCAGCGGAGCGGTGGCAATCGAGCACACCGCGTCGGCCAGCGCCTCCGGGTCGGGCCCGGCCAGTAGACCCGTCTCGCCGGAGTCGATCAGCGAGACGGGCCCTCCCTCAGCGACAGCGACAACCGGGAGTCCGCTGGCCTGGGCCTCCAACACCACCTGGCCGAAGGTGTCGGTCCGGCTGGCGAACAGGAACACGTCGGCGCTGGCGTAGACGCGCGGGAGGTCGCTCCCGTGCTGCCAGCCGAGGAAGGTGGCGTGCTCGCCGAGCCGGTCGCGCAGCGCCCCCTCCTCGGGTCCACCGCCGGCCAGCACCAGGTGCAGCCGGGGGTCGCGACGGCGCGCCTCCAGGAAGGCGTCGGCCAGGAGGTCGACTCCCTTCTCCTTGGTCAGCCGTCCCGCGTAGAGGACGTTCACCTCGCCGGGAAGCAGGTTCTCCTCACGCAGGGCGTAGCCGAAGCGATCGAGGTCGACGCCGCGATCCCAGCGGCCGATCCGGTGAGGGGCGATCCCGAGCGTCTCGAGACGCGCGTCGCTGGCCTGGCTGGGCGACAGGACGACGTCACATCCGCCGTAGAAGCGGCCGAGGGCGAAGTTGGCGATCAGCTCCACCTGTGACTGCCCTGAGCGCAGGCCGGCGTAGGCGCCGAGCTCGGTGTGGTAGGAGCCGACGAGGGGCAGCGCGAGCACTCGGGCCAGCAGCCAGGCGGCGGCGCCCGCCGGGCCGGGGGCACACACATGCACCAGGTCATAGCGACCCTCGGAGAGCCCATCGACGAGGGCCGGCAGGCTCGGAACCCCGATCTTCATGCCGGGATAGAAGGGAACCTCCACTTCGGCGACAGCGCTCAGGCGGCGGTCGACGTCAGCGTCGGTGCCGATCACCTCGACGTCGTAGCCTGGGACCCCGCGCTCGCGGATCTGCTGGATCGTGTGGGTGACACCGTGCATCGAACCGAGGCCGTCGGCCACCAGCGCGACTCGGGGCCGATCGCCGTCGTTGCGGGTCAGCTTGAGCTTCTCCCGGCCGAGGAAGGCGGAGGCCGCCGCGTAGGGGATGGCCGGGACGCAGGCGTCGAACAGGTCGGCGGCCAGTTGCCCGAGATCGGGGATCTCGCCGCCCTGAAGCCTTTCGGCCGCCCCGTTGACGACGCCGGCGAGCGCTCGCTCGTGGAGCCGCCGGGCCCGGCGGTAGAGGTCGGAGTGGCTGAGCTCACCATCCTGGAGGTGCTCGAGCAGGCGCCGCTCGTCGACGTCGAGGTGCATCGAGGCGAGCCAGGCGCGCAGGAGGGCCAGCGCGTCTCGGGGCCCGAGATCGCCGGTCACCTGACCGGAGCGAACGTCCCCCTCGCTCATCACGCGCTCGACGATCTTGAGGACGGCGCCCGGGTCGGGTCGTCCGTGGTGATCGCCGTCGCCCAGGGCCCGGATGGCCAGAGACATCGCGGCGTGAGTCCACTTGGCGGCACTCCCCTGGTCGCCGTGGGAGACGGCGTCGCCGCGGCGGATGTGAGCCAGGAACTCCTCAGGCGTAGCGGCGGCCGGCGTCTCGGTGAAGGTGCGGCCGATGTCGATCCCGGCATGGTCGTCGGTGCCGCCGATCCCCGTCCCGCCGTGCGTCTCGATGTAGACGAAGGCGGGAAGGTTCAGCTCCTTGGCCCGCGAGCCGTTGCGCGTCTCCCAGATCGGGAAGAGCTGGGCCAGCCGGCGGCGGTGGCGCGCGGTGAGCGGCGCCTCGACCGCGTAGAAGGGGTGGGCCAGGGCGGCCGTGATGCCGCCGGCATGGAGGTACTCGGCGCAGGCCTCCACGCTGTCGTTGTGGGCCTGGAGCCACTCGTGATCCTCGGGCGTGATGCCGTAGCAGAGGACGTGCACGGCCTGGGCCTCGCCCTTGAACCACACGGTCAGCTCCTCGGAGATGAACGTGTCCTGCAGATCGGAGAGGGTCAGGGCGCCCGCGATCGTGTCGTGGTCGGTGATCGTGACGAAGTCCATCCCCCGGCGCTTGGCCAGCTCGTAGACCTCGGCGGGCTCGGTGGCACACTCAGGCAGGTTCAGGGAACGCTGGATTCCCAGCTTCGACAGCTCGGATGCGGTCGAGTGCACGTGCATGTCAGCGCGGCTCACGTGCATTTCTGTGCGGTTCTGTTCGTTCATGACTGTCAGCATTGACTCACGGCCGGAAGGGGTCGTGAAGAAGGCGCTCCCGTCGTGTGAAGTTCTGGTGAACCGCGGCATGAGCGCACCCGGGAGTGCAGAAGGATTGCCGCGATGACGCTGAGCCCGGGCCCGATCTCGGTGGAGATCGAGCTGAGGCCCTTCTCCTTCACCGTGCGCCGCCACGGCAGGCGGCTGCTGCGCCAGGTCGGCGCCTGGGCCGCCGAGGGCTCCGTGCAGGACCACTTCGTCCAGTTCACCGAGGGCGTGGTCGCCGCCGAGGATCTCGCCCCCCACGAGCGGGTCGTGAGAGCGAGGGTGCTCAACTCGGCCAAGGCCGGCGTGACCCTGGCGGTCGACCTCGAAGGCGGACGCCGGGGTGAGCTGCGGGTGGCGATCCCGGGCGAGGATCACCTGACCGTCGAGCTGCGGGTGGAGGGCACGCCGCTGCGGGTCGCGCTCGACTGGGATCGCCGCTCGGAGGAGCATTTCGTCGGTCTGGGCGCCCGGCACTGTCCTCAGCTCGATCAGGCCGGTCGCGCCGTCCAGCTTGGAGCCGACCGGCGTTACACCGGCCCCGACTGCCCGCCCGAGATGCTGGCCGCCGGAGGCATCCCGCAGGGAGACTGCGCGCCGATGCCGTGGATGCTCTCGAGCCGCGGCTACGGCGTCCTGGCCCGGACGGAAGCCAACGGCACGCGGTTCGACATGTCCTCGGAGCGCACCTCGGTGTCGGTTCGGACCGCCTCAGGCCCGCTGCGCCTGGAATTTCTCTGCGCCGGCACGCCGGCGGCCCGGTTGCGGGCGCTGTGCCGGGAGACCGGTTTCCCGGCGCTGCTGCCCGAGTGGGCCTACGGGTTCTGGAAGAGCCGCGACGTGCACGAGCACCAGGACGACGTGCTCGACGACTTCCACGGCTTCCGCCGAGAGGAGATCCCGCTCGACGCGATCGTGATCGACTCGCCGTGGGCCACCCAGTACAACACGTGGAAGTTCAACCCCCACCAGTTCCCGGATGCCCCAGGAACGGTGCGGATGATGCGGGAGGACGGGGTGCGCACCGTCGTGTGGTGCACGCCGTGGGTGAACCTCGACTCACGCGATGGGCAGATCCCGCCCCAGCCGGAGTCCGAGCGCCTGCACCGCGAGCCGGCTTCGAACTACGCCCAAGGGGCGCGGGACGGCCATTTCGTGCGTGGCGCCGACGAAGAGCCGATGGTCCGCCAGTGGTGGATGGGCACCGGATCGGTGGTGGACTTCACCTCGACGGCAGCCGAGAGGTGGTGGCGGGAGCAGGTCAAGCGGGTGCTCGAGCTCGGGGTGGAGGGGATCAAGATGGACGACGGCGACGGCTACTACATCCCCGACGACGCGGTCCTGGCCGACGGGCGGTCCGGGGCGCAGGCCGCCTGGGGCCTGGGCGGCCGGCACCGGCTCTCCCTGCAACGCGCGCTCGACGAGGTGCACCCAGGGCGCGGCGTGCTGTTCGGCCGCAGCGGCTGGACGGGACAGCACGCCACCGGCCTGACCTGGGCCGCCGACCAGGCCTCCGACTTCTGGTCGCTGCGCGTGCTCGTGGTGGCAACGCTGGCGGCCGCCTGCAGTGGCTTCTCCAACTGGTCGCATGACGTGGGCGGTTATCTCGGGCACCGCCTGGTCGAGCGCTGCCCGCCGGAGCTGCTCGTCCGCTGGCTGCAGTTCGGATGCTTCACCCCGCTCATGCAGGCCCACTCGAGGATGCCTCAGGAGCCCTGGAACTACGGCGAGCGGATGGTGGACACCTACCGCGCCTACGTGTTGCTCCACGAGCAGCTCGTGCCCTACGTGCGAGCCGCAGCGGCCACGGCCCGCCGGAGCGGGTTGCCGATCATCCGGCCCCTGTGCCTGCTGGACGGCACGGACCCGCGAGGGTGGAGCATCTCCGACGCCTATGGCTACGGCCCGGCGCTGTGGGTGGCTCCGGTACTCGACGATGGGGCCCGGGAGCGGGAGGTCCCGCTCCCGCGAGGCGAGTGGATCGAGACGTGGTCGGGGGAGCGGGTGCAGGGTGGTGGCGAGGTGGTCGTGGAGGCTCCGCTCGAGCGGATTCCGGTGTGGGTGCGGGCCGGATCGATCGTCGTCACCTATCCCGCGGCTCACGTCGCGCGCGGGCTCGGCGACACGCCGGAGGCGCAGCGACCGCTGGTGGCCACCCTGTGGGGCGAGCCGCGGCTCGGCGCGGCAGCGGCCCGCCTGGCCGATGGGACCGTGGTGCGCTGGCGGCGGGGTCAGTGGTCGGTGGCGGGTAGCGGGGAGCGCTCGGTTACGTTCGTCGATGTCGGCGAGGCTTAGCTTTGGTCGACACGCAGTGGATGAAAGACCGGTCCCGGGCGGCTTTTCACCCGCAGCCCGAAGCGTGCGGAGGGACAGCGTCAAGCATGCGGAGCGCGATTACGCTTCCGGCGTGCACCTCCAGCCGCTCACGCCGCCCGAGCAACGTGTGCTCGGGTGCCTGATCGAGAAGCGCTTCACGACCCCCGATCAGTACCCGCTCACGCTCAACTCGCTGCGGCTGGCGTGCAACCAGTCGACCAATCGGGATCCGGTGACGACCTACGACGAGGACGCCGTGCGAGAAGCGGCGCAGCGGCTGGCGCGCTACGGGGTGGCGCGGCTGGCCAGCGGGCACTCGAGCCGTGCCGTCAAGTACCGCCACCTGGCCGAGGAGGCCCTGGGGCTGGACCAGGAGCAGCTGGCGGTCCTGTGCGTCCTGCTCCTGCGCGGAGCGCAGACCCCGGGTGAGCTGAAGGGGCGCACGGAGCGGATGGCGGCGTTCGATTCGCTGGGAGCAGTCGAGACGGTGCTCGAGCAGCTCGGCGACAAGGGCTACGCGCGGCGCCTTCCGCGGCGACCGGGGCAGAAGGAGGATCGCTTCGGGCAACTCCTCGGCGGCGAGGCCGACGAGCACGGGAGCGGCCAAGCTGGTGTGACCAGCATGGCGCCGGCGGCGGGCCAAGCCACAAGCGCGCCCGCCGCCGCAGACCGGGATCCCTGGCCGGAGCCGCCGCCGGCTCTGGTGGAGGGATGCCCTCGAGGAGCGAATGTCCTCGCTCGAGGCCGAGGTCGCCGAGCTGCGCGACGTCGTCTCGCGGCTGCGCGACGAGCTGGGCGTTTAGTGCTCTACGTCGGGAGGGCGAGGCCGACCAGGAAGGTCGCGCCGCCGACGATCACGCCGGCCATCGTCATCTCCAGCCCGGCCGCCCACCAGGTGCGCAGGGTGACGAGGGACTTGGCGGCGCCCACGAGGAAGTGGGCTACCAGGGACACGCCGGCCGCCAGGACGATCGCGAGTGCCCCGGTCGTGAAGATGAAGGGGATGACCGGGACGACGGCGCCGAGGCCGGTCGAGATGCCGGCCGCCAGGGCCGCCTGTCTGGGGTCGCCCTTGTCCCCCATGCCGCCGAACTCCTCGGCGGCCAGCGCCTTGAGCATCGCGTCCGGCTGCCGGGCGAGCTGCTCGGCCATGGCATCGGCGGTGGCCTGGTCGATGCCCTTCAGCTGGTAGAAGAGCGAGAGCTCCTCCTTCTCCTCCTCGGGATGCTCGGCGATCTCCTGGCGCTCACGCTCGACGTTGGCCGCGGTGACCTCCGCCTCCGAGCGCTCGGCCAGGTACGCGCCGGTGGCCATCGACAGCGCAGAGGCGATGGCGCCGGCCGCCCCAGCGGTGAGTACGAAGCTCGAGCCGCCGGTGGCCCCGGAGACGCCGGCGACGATGCCGAACACAGCGGCGAGCCCGTCGTTGGCCCCGTAGATCGCGCCGCTGATCCAGCCGCCTCCGGACTGGTGCCAGCTCTCCCGGTTCATGATCTTGTCGAGTCGGCTCTGGGCCAGGGCGACCGGCTGCGGCAGCGCGGGCGCCGTGGCGGCGCCGTCCTGCCGCGCGGAGGAGCGCATGTCGTTCACGGCGCGGGAGTGGGAGCGCTCCTCGCGCCGGATCTCGCGCAGCAGGGAGTCGGTCGTGAGGTCCCCGGTGGGGCGCTTGTAGAGGTCGTCTACCTCATCGTCCTCGGCCGCCTCGCGCGCGGCGAGCAGACGGTCGACCGGCGCGATCCGGGCCTGCAGGCGCATCCATGGGGAGATGCGGACGCCGCCCGGGTCGGGAACCGCAATCCCGAGCTCGGTCATGCGCTGCTCGAGGCGCCCGCGGTGGCTCGCCTCGGCCTGGGCCATCCGGCGGAGGATGTCGGCCTCGCGCTCCGATAGGCGCCGGGCGATCAGCTCGTACATGCCGCCGGCGAGGATCTCGCCGCGCCAGGCCTTGAGCAGGCGGTCGCGTACCTCGGTGGGGGGTTCGGGCATGGCGCGCAGAGTAGCCCGGGGAGGCCGGTGAGCGCAGCGTTTGGCCGCCCTAAGTGGTCTGCTCGCGCAGGCCGATGCGCGCGTGCAGGCGCCGAAGTGGCGCGGGCGCCCACCAGTTGACCGAACCCAGCAGCTCCATTAGGGACGGAACCAGCAGGGCCCGGACGACCGAGGCGTCGATCAGCACGATCAGGGCGGCGCCGAGGCCGAGCTCCTTCACGAACACGATCTCGGAGGTGACGAACGAGCCGATCGCCACCGCGAACAGGAGCGCCGCGGCCGTGACGATCCGGCCCGTGCGCTCGAGGCCGATGGCGATGGCCTCGGAGTTGGGCACGCCGGCGTCGTGGGCCTCCTTGATCCGGCTGATCAGGAACACGCCGTAGTCGGTGGCCAGGCCGAAGCCGATGGCGAACAGGAAGATCGGCTGGGTGGCGTCGAGCGCGCCCTCGCTACGGAAGGAGAGGAGCCCTTGGAGGTTCCCGTCCTGGAAGATGAGGACGAGGATCCCGAACACGGCACTGATCGACAGGGCGTTCATCACCACCGCCTTGATCGGGAGCACGACCGAGCCGGTCATCAGGAACAGGATGATCACCGTCGCCAGCACGACCACGGCGAGGACGTAGGGGAGGTGGCGCCCGAGACTCGTCTCGAGATCGAGGTAGGACGCGGTCTGGCCGGCGACCCCCAGGTAGTAGGGAGTGCGCAGGCTTCGCACGTCGTGGACGAGCTGCTTGGCCGGCTGGGTCAGGGCGGGACTGCGGGGCGCGACGTAGACGAGCGACAGAGACGGGCCCGCCGGAGTGGGCGGTGAGACGGCGGCCACGTCGGGGAGGGTTTCCAGACGCGCGCGCAGGTGGGCCAGCCCGGGGGAGGAGGCGGGCAGCCCGACGACGACGTCCAAGGGATTGGACGGTCCCGCCGGGAAACGAGTGGCCAGCGCTTCGTCGACCTGACGCGAGGTCGCGCTGGTGGGAAGAACGGCCGTAGTCACCGTGATGAAGCGGATACCGGTGAACGGGATCCCGAGCGCGATCAGGACGGTGGCGCTGACGATGGCGATCCGCGCCGGGTGGCGTGTGACGAAGCGGCTCAGGCGGTACCAGGGACCGCTGATGGCGGGCCGCGCTTCGCGCTCGGCGGCCCGCGCGAGCCAGGAGGGGGCGAGCGCGTTGACTCGCGGCCCGAGGACGGTGAGGAACGCGGGCAGGGCGACGAGGGCCAGCCCGGCGGCGAGGAGCGCCACCATCGCGCCGGCGATGCCCATCGAGTAGAGGAACAGCTGCGGGAAGATGGCCAGGGAAGCGGCCGCGCAAGCGACGGTGGCGGCGCTGAAGCAGATGGTGCGGCCGGCCGTGGCCAGCGTTCGCCGCAGCGCCTCCTCGCCGAAGCCATGGGCCGCCGCCTCCTCCCGGTAGCGGGAGACCATGAACAGGCTGTAGTCGATGGCCAGGCCGAGGCCGAGCCCGGTGACGAGGTTCAGCGCGAAGACCGAGATGTCGACGAAGCTCGAGAGGATCCGCAGGGCGAAGAAGGTGAAGACGATGGCCAGGCCGCCGAGCAGTGGCGGCAGCAGCGCTGCCACGAGGGAGCGGAAGAACAGGAGCGAGAGCAGGAAGATGAGCGGGAAGGCGAGCAGCTCGGCGTGCTTGAGATCGTGGCTCACCTGGGTGTTGACCTGGGCGTTGGCGGGGCCGATGCCGCCCAGACGCACGTAGGGGTAGGAGGCGAACTGATTCTCGATCCGCTCGGACTCGTCCTGGACCGCCTTGTCGGAGAGCGGCCGGAACACGACCGAGGCGTAGGTGAGGCGGCCGCCGTAGGAGACGAAGGTGGGGTTGTGGGTGCTGAAGTACGTCTGCACCGAGACGACGTTCGGCTCACGCTGGAGGAGGCTGGCGATTTTGTCCACGCGGGCGCGGGCGGCGGGCGTGTGGACGTTTCCGACGTCGATCAGAGCGATGACACCGGGCTCGATCTGGCGGTGGGCGGCGGCCTGGAAGCGGTTGGTGGCCTGGACGCTTTGGGTGGCGGGGTCGGTGGCGCCGTACGGGCTGAGGCGGCTGGCCACGCCGCTTCCGAACACGGCCGCGACCGCCGCCGCTATCACCGCCGCGGCTAGGAGGAGGCGCCCGCGGCGACTCTGGAAGCGGGCCAGACGGTCAAGCATGGTCAGCCGAAGGCCTCGTCTCGGGCGCCGGTCCGGGTGTCGGTGTCCTGCGCGGCGAGCCGGCGCTCGGCATCTTCGCACCAGGCGACGAGCCATTCGTGCAGCCCGATTCCGAGCTCGAGCGTCAGGCTCGGCCCGAGCGGCCCGGTAGCGGCCTTGGGCTCGAGCTCGCGCAGCTCGGCGAGCTTGCGCTCGTAGCGCCGTCGCATGGCGCGCACGTTGGCCAGCCGTTGCTCGGGCAGGCTGTCTGAGAAGAACAGCTTGAGCATGCCTTCATCGCGCATCTCGTAGGTGGTCTCCGCATCGGAGCGGAGCCACGCGGTCAGCGCTCGGCGCCCGGCAGGAGTCAGGGCGTAGGCGGTGCGGGCCCGAGCACCGGATGGCTCCGGCGTTCCCCGGACGAGGCCGTGGCCTTCGAGCCGCCTCAGCTCAGGGTAGATCTGCCCGTAGCTGGCGGCGTGGAAATGGCGGGTCGTCTTGTCGACGAACCGCTTGATGTCGTAGCCCGTCTCGAAGCCGGCGGCGAGGAGCCCGAGGATGACCTTCGCGGTCGGCGACAGCTCGCCGATGCCCTTCGGATTCGGAGACAGCTCGGCTCCGGCCATGTATCGGGACGATATATCGCCACGATGTATCCGTCAAGGGGCGCGCAGACGCGAGGGGGCCTTGTGCTCCCAGGCGTCCTGGAGCAGATCGGACAGCAGGCCGGCAGTGGCCTGGTCGAGGTCAACTCGCACCGCCGAGGGGCGCTTGCCCCACCACACCTCGCTGCACGTGTCCGGGTGTGCATCGACGGCCGTCCGGATGCCCGGCTCGTCGAGCATCACGTTCATGTGACGCTCGTCCCACAGGGTCGCGAAGATCTTGCCGGCGACTCGGAACGAGGGCCGGCCGTGATGGTCCTGCTCGGTCGCTTGGGGTCGGGCCAGCGCGAGCGATCGGGCTTGCGAGGTGGAGAGCACGGCCCCTGTCAGGTTATCTGCCACCAAATCCGTAACATCAAACCTGCAACATGACTTCGGAGTTGAAAGCGGTAACGGACGCGGAGCGCGAGGAGCTCACCGTCGACGAGCTCGCCCGCGCGACGGGCACGACGGTGCGCAACATCCGGTCGTTGCAGACCCGCGGGCTGCTGCCCCCGCCCGAGATCCGGGCGCGCACCGGGTACTACGGGCGCGATCACGTTACGCGCGTGCGGATGATCCAGGCCATGCAGGCCGAAGGCTTTCGGCTGGGGGCGATCGAGCGTCTCCTGGATCGACCGGAGGCCGCGGCTGAGCAGATCTTCAATTTCGGCCGGACGTTGCTCGAGTCCTTCGGCGGGGTGGTTCCGGAATTCGCCACCTCCGATGAGCTCGCCGAGCGGTTCGGTGGCCGGCTTGAGCCGGGGCTGCTGCGCAAGGCGGAGAAGCTCGGCCTGATCAACCGCCTCGGCGACGAGCGGTGGGAGATCCGCAATCCCACGCTGGTGTCCGCCGGGGAGCAGCTCGTCGCCGTCGGCGTACCGCTATCCCACGCGCTGGCCGTGGCCGAGAAGATCGAGCAGCACACGACGGCCATCGCCAAGGCCTACGTCCGGCTGTTCCGGGCCGACGTGCTGGGCGGGTCGAAGATCGGCGAACGCTCGCCCGAGGAGTGGGCCCGCATCCAGGACAGCCTGGCCCGGCTGCGGCCGCTGGCCGTGGAAGCGATCCGGGCCAGCTTTGAGCAGGCGATGGGAGAGCAGATCGAGGCTCACCTGCGCAAAGCGGTCGATGCGACATAAGCGATGTAACATCGCTAGTGATACATTCGGCTGATCGCCGGGAGCAGTTCGAACAGGCCCCTTCCGGATCCGCGTCAGCTCGTGGCGGAGTCCGCCTGGGTGGCCGGAATACCGGGGCTGGGAGCCGAAGCCTCCCGGTGGCAGCGCCGGCTTCCCGCCGTCCGGCAGGAACTCGCGGCCGAGGCCGCCGAGCTGTCGCACCCTCGCCTCTGGATCGACACCGCGGGCTCGCTGGCCGCCACGGGCTGGAAGATCGCCTCGGCCCTGGCACCGGATGCGCCCATGACCCTGCTGATGGCGGCCGCAAGCGCTTCGGGGCTGCCGATCGCACCCCCGGGCACGGGACGCGGCACGCTGGACCGCGCTGCCCGTTTCGTGCGAGCGGGCGGCCCGGCGTACATCAAGCTCGGGCAGTTCATCGCCAGCGCTGAGGGGCTCCTGCCGCGAGAGTGGGTCGACGCGTTCGCCTGGTGCCGGGATCAGGCGCCGGCCCTGCCTTCCTCGGTCGTGGACCAGGTTCTGGACGAGCAACTCGGCCCGGATCGGGACGCCCTGCTTGATATCGATCCCGAGCCGTTGGGCGCCGCGTCGATCGCCCAGGTTCACGCAGCGGTCCTGGCCGACGGGACCGAGGTGGTGGTCAAGCTCCAGCGCCCCGGCCTGCGGCGGCAGCTGCGATCGGACATCGAGACGATGGCGCTGGTGGCGGCGACCGCCGAGCGGTTCAGCGCGCCGGCCCGGACCGCCAACCTGAGCGGTTTCGTCGAGCTGTTCGCGCAGCTCGTGTTGCAGGAGCTCGACTTCCGCCTGGAAGCACTGAACCTCGTGGAGCTCGGGGCCGCCTTCGAGGATGCCGGCATCGACTACTGCGCCGTGCCGCGCCCGATTCCCGGACTGGTCCGCGAGGGTGCGCTGGTGATGGAACGCGTCCCGGGCGTCTCCTACGACCGGGCGCGGGACGAGTTCGGCGAGCGGCTCGACGGCGAGCGGATGCTGCAGCTGGCCATCCGGGGGGTGATCGAGACGACGCTCATCTACGGCGTGTTCCACGGCGATCTCCACGCCGGCAACGTCCTGATCGACCAGGGCGATCGGTTCGCTCTGGTCGACTTCGGCATCTGCGGCCGGATCGACGCCGCGCAGAGGGCGGCGCTGGTTCGCTTCATGCTCGCCTTCGCCGCGATGAGCGCCCGCGAGCAACTGGAGGCTCTGGCGGAGTTCGGTGCGCTACCGGCAGGAGTGGATATGGATGCCCTGGCTGCGCAGCTGCAGCTGGAACTGGACGCGATCAATCCAGAGAGCGGGCACAGCCTCACCTACGACCAGCTCGGCGGCACGCTGAGCACGGTGCTGCGGCTGCTCTCCGCCCACCGCTTCCGCCTGCCCAAGGAGCTCGTTCTGTTCTTCAAGAACCTCCTCTACCTCACCGGCTTCACCGCCAACATCGCGCCAGATGCCGACCTGCTCAGCCAGATCGGCCCGACGCTGGCGCACTTCGCGGCCAAGTATGCCGAGGAGATGGCCGTGATCATGGTCGGACCGCTGGACGGAACGGGGGCCAGTCCTTCGGGCCCCGAGGTGCACACCGTTGTCGTCGGACCGTGAGCGCGCAGAGGTGGATCTCGTGGCGATGTCAGGCGCCCGGGTCACCGCTCTGGCGGGTCCGCTGTGCGCCGAGCGCGCGAATCCGTTTGCCCGCGTCGGCCAGGTTGCGCGGGTGGTGCGCCATGGTCGCCCACGGGTCCTGAGTCGCCGCGATCCGACCGGGAACGGTGCCGAGCGTGAACCAGGCCGGTCGGAGCGAGAGGTCGCTGAGCTCGTCCCAATGCAGCGGCGTGGCGACCGTCCCGAGCGATGTGGCGCGCACGGCGTACGGCGGGACGGCGGTCTGGGCGTAGCCATTGCGCATCAGGTCGAGGTAGAGCCGGCCGCCCCGCCGGTCCTTGCGCTGCTCGAGCGTCAGTTGCGTCGGGTGGCGCGCGACGAGCTCACGGGCAACGTCACGCGCGAACGAGCGGACGGCGTCGAAGTCGGCGCTGCGGTCGAGTGGTACGGTGACGTGGAGCCCGCGCTGGCCCGTCGTCTTGACGAACGAGGGGAGATCGAGCTCGTCGAGCAGCGCGCGAACCGCCAACGCGGCTGACCGCGCCGCCACGAAGTCGTCTCCGGCGGGGTCCAGGTCGAAGATGAGCTGGTCCGGCCATCCGGGCCGATCGATCCGCGAGAGCCAGGCGTGGGGCGTGATGCAGGCCAAGTCGGCCAGATACACGAGCGTCGCCGCGTTCTCGCACACGACCTGCGTGAGCGTCCCTCCCTCCTTATCGACCGTGACGCGGTCTACCCAGTCGGGGAAGTAGGCCGGGACGTCCTTCTGGAAGATCCGATGACCCGAGATCCCGTCCGGATAGCGCTCCATCGCCACTGGCCTGGCGCGCAGATGGGGCAGCATCGTGTCAGCGACAGTGAGGTAGTAGTCGGCCAGCTGCGCCTTCGTGATGCCCGCATCTGGAAACAGCACCTTTCCCGGATGGGAGACGCGGACGGTGGTCTCGCCGGCCTGCACTTCGAGGGCGCCGTTCATCACGCCACCCGCCCTCGATGCTCGCGGACTACGAAGCGCACCAGCAAAGTGTGGCATTACCCAGATGGGTCGATTGCCCTCGCGGGCGGGGAGTTTCCGACCGGATCCCGCCGAGCTCCTAGAGTGATAGTTAGATGGCTGTGGAACTATCGATCCTCGATCTTGCTCCGATCGGCCGTGGCCAGACCCCGGCCAACAGCTTCGACGCGAGTGTTGCCCTCGCTCAGCGCGCCGAGCAGCTCGGCTACAAGCGCGTCTGGTATGCCGAGCATCACAACATGGCGAGCATCGCCTCCTCGGCAACCAGCGTTCTGATCGCCCACATCGGCGCCCGTACCGAGACGATCAGGCTCGGTGCAGGCGGAGTGATGCTGCCTAACCATGCACCGCTGGTGATCGCCGAGCAGTTCGGAACGCTCGCAGCGATGTACCCGGACCGGATCGACCTCGGTCTCGGACGGGCGCCTGGTTCCGACCAGAACACGATGTTCGCGCTGCGCCGCGATCCCAGCTCTGCGGCCAGTTTCCCGCAAGACGTACGCGAGCTTCAGGGGTATCTCAGCGGCCGAAGCGTCGTCCCCGGTGTCGACGCCATCCCCGGAAAGGGTTCGAACGTGCCGCTGTACATCCTCGGCTCCTCTATGTTCGGCGCGAAGCTCGCGGCAGCGTTCGGGCTGCCGTACGCGTTCGCATCGCACTTCTCGCCGGAGCTGCTGGACGAGGCGCTCGCCGCCTACCGCGCTGAGTTCACCCCTTCCGAGGTCCTCGACAGTCCGTATGTGATGGCGGGCGTCAACGTGCTTGCGGCCGACACGATGGCGGAAGCGCAGGGGCAGCTCCAGGCGGTCCGGCGCATGCGCGCGATCGGACTGTACGGACGGAGACTCGGCGTGAGCCTGGTCGAGGCCAGTGATCAGCAGGCCGACCAGTTGCTCGCCGCCGGTATGGCTGCCCACGTCGACCAGATGCTCACGTTCACCGCG
>Ga0335074_10002538_pt1 | contig 24924 bp, 18 predicted proteins | sample Lox_Sample_23_FD_206715 | JGI IMG/M metagenome (GOLD analysis project Ga0335074, IMG submission 206715) | Soil microbial communities from Loxahatchee National Wildlife Refuge, Florida, United States - Lox_Sample_2.3 | ecosystem: Environmental > Terrestrial > Soil > Wetlands | place: USA... | reverse complement strand
ACATGGCTCGTGGGTACCATTTCCGGATTTGTCGGGGCGTTCCTGGCAGCGATTGTCCTGCTGGCCACGGGCATGGTCGGGACGCCGGCGGCAGTCATCGACACGGGGCCGTCGCGCGCTCCCACAAACCGGACCGACCCTCCCGCCAAAGTTCTGCCCACAGGCATCACGGCCCTGCTAAGCCAGGTGTTCCCGTCGATCGTCGGCATAACGGTGAACGGTCCGTCCGGCGTCCTCTATGGCTCCGGGGTCTTGATGGGAGAGAACGTCGGGGACTGGTCGTACCTGGTCACCGACACCTACCTGTTCGCCGCTGCCGGTTCTCAGAGCCAGGTGCAGGTCACCACGGACTGGGGCCAGACCGCCAATGGGGACGTCGTCGCCACCGACCCCGAGCTCGGTATCGCCCTCGTCAAGGCGGTGCTCCTGCCGGTGTCGGAGGCGGCTTCGGACGGGGCCGACATCGGCAGTGTGGGTGGCGTCCAAACAGGTGAGGAGGTGTTCGCCGTGGGTTCGCGGCCCATGGCTGCGTCGACCAGCGTTTCCGCCTTCACGGCCGGTTACATGAACGACACGCTCGTCTACCTCCCCCCCAGCGGGGACGCCAACGCCGTGTTCTCGATGCTTCCCGCCAACCTTTCCGTGGACAGCCCCGACTACGGTGGGGCTGTCGTCGACGCTTCGAGCGGGCTGGTCCTCGGCATTACCAGCCAGGTGCCCAACACTCCCGACGGCCTGACTTATGTCGTGCCCATCGACACGGTCGTGGCCGTTGTCAGTCAAATGATGAAAACGCAGCAAGCCGGCCCAGTACCGTGGCTCGGGGTACTCCAGGCCACCGACATCGCCAACGGTATCCAGGTCGAGAGCGTTGGGACCGGGAGCCCGGTAGCACGGGCCGGGGTCCAGGACAACGATGTGATCATTTCCTTGGACGGGCGGAGCATCGCCACGGTCGGGGCCATGATCGCCTGGCTCTCCAACGCCCGTCCCGGCCAAGTAATGAGCATCGGCTGGCTGCACAACGGCCACCTGCGTTCAGCGGTGCTGACCCTCGGGGCCCAACCCACCTCCGCCGCCCAGAGCTAACGCCGGGAGTCGCTGGCACGGCGGCACCACGCCGGGGGCGCCGAGCCTGACGGCTCTAGTGGCGGTGCCGCCACCAAGCGGCCCCGCCTGCGCCAACCGCCACGACAGTGGCCGCGGCCCCACCCAGGACGAGCGACACGCGCCGCCCTTGGGGCATGTCCTCCCAGTGTTCGCGCGAGTCGCTCACGACCAACGCCTGCTCTGAGTTGTACTCCGGCTTCCACCCGGTGGTCTTCAGCTTGTCGCCCGAAACCACCCATGAGTGCTCGGCGTAAGGCTGGGCACCAGGGAGTACCCCGTGCCGCCGCCAGTTCCAGCGGCGGTTGGACGAGCCCGCCCTCACCGCCGCGAACATGGGCAGCAAGGCAGGGCCGCCCGCGAGTGCGCCGGCCATTTCTTCCCTGATGCCGGCGTCGGGAGCCACGTTGTAGATGCCCGCTAAACCCTGCTCGAAGCTGTGCACAACGGCGTTGGCGAGGTCGTCCAAGTGCAGGTACTGCACAACGCGCTCCGTACCTAGCGGGCGGCGAGGGCTGGCGGCGAGGGCCTCGTACAGCGGCTGGTCGACCGCGCCCACGGTGCACGCGGGCCGCAGGAGCGCCACCGAAGTTCCCGGGTGCTCTTCTGCCCATTTTTCGACCATGACCTCGGCGGAGCGTTTTTGCACGGCGTAGGCGAGGCTCGGGTTGGGCCGGGGCGCCACCTCCTCGGTTATCGGCAGCGGGTTGTCCGCCCACGCTCCGTAGACCGTGGCACTGGATATGTGCACGAACTGCGCCGGCTCGATCGCGCCCGCGGCGTCTAAGACATTGCGCATCACCCGCAGGTTGTCGTCGCCCTCGGGCCGCCAGGCAAGGTGCAGGATCGCGTCAGTCTGCTTGCCCAGCGCCGCCAGCTCTTCTTGCGCCCCGGGTGCGCCCAGGTCGAACTCGTGCACCTCAACGCCGGGAGCTGAAGCCAGGCGCGCCACATCAACTGCCACCACGCGCTCGACGTAAGGAAGCTCACAGAGGGCACTAGTGACGCGGCGGCCTAGGTTCCCCGCCGCCCCTGTTACAAGGACCGTGCTCATTTAATGCGGATCGAAGCCTCTCGTCGTGCCCGGGTCGTACCCCTTGGTCGTCGCCTACCGCCCGCGGGAAGCTTTGCGAGACGCCGGGCGCGGCGACATGGGGTTGACCCACCAGACTAGCGCGGGCGGTAACCTGGCGAAAATGGTGCCTGTCGAGAACGATGTCGGGGAGCGCCCGTACCTCGCCACCTGCGCCGGCGGCGTTGTGGCGAGCGTGCGGCGATGAGCGACTCGCCCTTCCCGACCGGCGGGGGCCCATTCGGCGACCTCTTGCGCGACCTGGCCAAGCTGCTCACGGCCCAAGGGCCGATCAACTGGGAGGTGGCCCGCCAGTTGGCGACCTGGGCGGCGAGCGAGGGCAAGGCGGAGCCCAACCCGGATCCCTTGGCCCGTATCCGTACCGAAGAGCTGTTGCGGGTTGCGGACATGCATATCGCTGAGGCCACCGGTCTGCCCACGTCGCGGCGCGGGTGGTTGAGCCTGCGCTCGGTGACCCGGGCCGAGTGGGCTTCGAGCACGCTCAACGCCTGGAAGGGGACGCTCACAAAGTTGGCCTCGTCGCTCCAGCCTCCCGATGGTGGTACCGGCCCGCTGGGCGGCGAGAACAACCCGATGGACCAGCTGCTCGGGAACCTGCCCCAGGTGATCGGGCCTTTGCTGCTCGGCGCGCAAGCTGGCACGATGGTCGGCCATCTGGCTGGGCGGGCGCTCGGGCAGTACGACATGCCCGTGCCTGCACCGGCGTCGGACGAGCTCTTGGCGGTCCCTGCCGCAGTGGACGCCTTTGCCGCTGAGTGGGACCTTACACAGGACGACGTGCGTATGTATGTGTGCCTGCGGGACGTCGTGCACCATGCCGTACTGGGCCAACCCCACGTCGCCGAGCTGGTGCAGGACCACCTGAGCGCCTACGCCTCGGCGTTCCGGGTCCCCATGGACGCCCTCGAGGAGCGCCTCGGCAGCCTCGACCCGACCGACCCGATGTCGTTCCAGCAGTCACTAGGGGATCCGGAAGCCCTCTTCGGGGACATACAGACTGACGAGCAACGGCGCTTGCTGTTGCCATTCCAGGCCTTCTTGTCTGCTCTCGCGGGTTATACCGACTACTTCATCGACAAGGTTGGGTCCCGCCTCGTCGGTGCCTACCCGCTCGTGAACGAAGCATTCCGGCGTCGCCGGCTCGAAGACGGGCCGGGCCAGCGCGTGCTAGGCAAGATGCTCGGCATCGAGGTGAGCCAGCAGATGATCGAGAAAGGTCATGCCTTCGTTGCCGGAGTGGTCGAGCGGGCGGGCGAGGAGGGCTTGGCCCGCTTATGGGAAGCCCGTTCCATGCTGCCCACACCCGCCGAACTGGACGCTCCCGGGTTGTGGCTCGCTCGTATCGAGCTCCCCGGGTAGGCCTGGCTGCCACGTTCGTGGCGGCGACGGCGATTAGGGCGACGGCGATTAGGGCGACGGCGATTAGGGCGACGGCGATTAGGGCGACGGCGATTAGGGCGGCGGCGCTGGTGGTGGCTGTGCGGGACCGGCCGGGCGGCGGTGGGCGGTTCGCTCGGGCTCGTTGTTGTTCGTGGCGGTCGGCGGGGAGCTGCCGGGGGGCTGAGCAGTTCTGTCGCCCGATGGCGCGGCCGGTGCAGTAGGGGGCGACGGCCGGGGCGCTGACCCGGGGAACCAGGCAGGCAATTGGCCACGCCGCGCCCTCACCGAGCCTCCGGCGAAGGCGACGGCCCCCACCAAACTGACGGTCCCGATGGCCACGAAACCCTCGGACAACGTAATCGGGACGAGGACGGCAACTAGGCCGCCGAGCGCCCATGCGAGCTGGAACCCGCTCTCGAAGCGAGCGAAGGAGCGGCTTCTTACGCGTGACGGCACGTCGCGCTGCACCATAGAGTCGAAGGCCAACTTGCCCGACCCGGCCGCCACGCCGATACCTGCGGACAGTAGTACGGCGACTGTCCAATGGGTCCCCCAGTGGACGACACCGGCGACCAGGGCGACGGCCCCCATGACGATGGACGAGCCCGTCAGCATGAACTCCTCGGGGGCACGGCGGCGCAACCGGGGCGCCAGCAGGGCTCCGCTAACGTTGCCGACCTGGCTCGCCCCGAGTGCCAACCCGTACCAGATCAATGCCGCGGCGTGGTGGCGGAAAGTGAACACGAGCAAGAAGCTCACGAACCCGACCGAAAAACGCAGCGCGGCAGTAGCTACTGCTGCCAGTTGGATGCCCCCCGGAGGCAGGCCGGTTGGCGGCGGCGCCGGGCGCATGCTGGCTGCCGCGTCACTGGGCGCCGCGGGCTCGACTTGGGGGAGGCTGGGCAAGGCTGGCGGTGGCGGCCATGGTGCCCCTCTCGCGTAGGCCGGCGGTGGAAGGGGCAGCGGGCTACCTGAGGGCGGCCGGGTGGGTAGGCGCGCCAGCTCCGGCTTGGGCAGGGCGGCCGCGGGCCAAGCAGAGGACGGCGGCGACGCTCCGGGGGCTGGGGGGGCGCTCGGAGAGGGGGCCGCCGCGGCCGGGGACGTCGACGCCGCGGGCGCCGGGGGCACCGCGGGCGCGGGGGCCGGGGGCACCGCGGGCGCGGGGGCCGTCGCCGCGGCGGGCGGAGCGGGCTGGGGCGGTGGGGTTGGCGTCCCGACGGGCTGTGTTGCCGCGGCCGAGCGGCGCACGGTCGTGAGCTGGACAGCCACGTAGGCGCAGGTGAGATAGACGAAGATGTCGAAGCGCAGCAGCCCGCCCGCACCGAAAAGGTTCAACAAACCGACGCCGAAACTGCCGGCGACCATCCCCGCCAGCGACCCGCCGACCGAGAGCTTGGAGTTTGCTAGCACCAGCTGGTCGGGACGTTCCACGGTGCCCGGCACGAGCGCGGCCTTGGTGACGAGGTAGAGCTTGGAGAACACGAGCGTAAAGAAAGCGACGGGGAACAGCAGGAGCGAGTGCACCCAGAAGGCCATGAAAAAGCAGCACGCGCCGCGACCGAGCGCCGAGGCCAGGGCGATAGCTCTCCGGCCGCCCCGCACGCGCTCAACCATCGGCCCGAGCAACGGCCCGACCACGGCGAACGGTGCCACGGTCAGCGCCAGCGAAAGCGCGACGTCCGACTGAGCTGCTTTCTCGGAGACATTGAAGAAGACGGAGTTCGCCAGCGCGACGGCTACCATGGCGTCGCCGGCTGAGGACAAGCCATGTAGTGCCGCCAACCGGCCGAACGGTGGGATCCTGGACAGAGCCACCCGGGACAAGGACAAGGGGCGGCGTGGCGCGGTGTCGCCTTCACGTCCTGCCGTCCGTTCACGGGCTGCCGGGGCCGCGGGCCTCGGGGCTGGGGCTGCCGGGTGGATCTGGTACGGGTACAGTGCCCAGTAGCGCAAAGCAGCCAGCACCTGGTCGCGGGCGTTATCTCCACGGCCGACGATCGGTGCCTTCGCGCGCGCCTCCTGGGCGCGTCCAGCCGGCACGTTGGCGAGACTACAGCCCACCTGGCGGACCGCACTCAGCTGACCGTCCAGCTTTGGCCAATTCCTGTGACAAATGGCCCGAAATTCCTGGACAGGCGTTACCCGCCTCAAGTGCTCGTCGCCTTCAGCCGACGGTCCTTGTGTGCCAGACTTTTCGCACGGACGCGACCGCTACCCGGTGCTGGTGACGCCGGACGCCCCGCCGGATGCCGCGTCGGCAGCGGCGTCAAGGCAGGTGCCAGCCGCCCTGGCCAGAGGGGCGCGATATGGCGGCTGAAGTGCACAAACCTCTGGTCAGGCCGGTGTGGGCAGCGCTAATCGAGCGGCGTGGCGGCTTCTCGGCGGCGCCCCTCCCCCTTGACCCTCACCTCGGGCGTTCGCAAAGCACGAAGTTGGCGGCGCCGCGCTCACCATCGTCGTCGCCGCTGCCCCGGCCGCTGCCCCGCAGCCACGGCGGGACGGTCCTGTGGATCAATCTGCGGTCCGGAGCGCCCGCGCTGCCCAAAGCTCCGTCAGCTGGGGGTGGCTCCCCGCACGCCGCCGCACCGCGGCCGGCGGCCGGCGCTCCCCCTGCATTCGGCCCTCACAGTGCTGTACAGCTCACCGCCCCGGCCGGTGCCCGACCGGGCGCGCCTGGCCAAGCGGCCGCCGCGGCGTTGGCATACACGCCTGGCCAAGCGGCCGCCGCGGCGTTGGCCCACACGCCTGGCCAAGCAGCCGCCGCGGCGTTGGCACACACGCCTGGCCAAGCGGCGCCCGGTGCTTCGGCCCACACGCCTGGACAACCCGTACCCGTCAGCCCGTCCTCCGCCGCAGTGGCTCCCGCGGCGACGCCCTCGGCTGCGGCTCTAGGGGCGAGCATGCTGAGCCAGTTGGCGGCAAGGGCTGCCTCGGGGGGCGGTGGGGGAACGGTCCCGGTCCGGCTGGCGGCGCCCGGGCCACCGCTGGCCTCGTCGCCGGGTGAAGTGGCCACGCCAGCGGCGGTCCAAGGGGGGGCACCAGCCTCGCGGGCGCGCCCGCTTTCGCCGGGAGCCGCCGCCCTACTCAGGGCGACAGCCGCTCCACGGGCAGCGGCCAGCGTTGAAGCAGAGCCCGGTCCAGCGAGGGAACCTGCAGCGTCGGCAGTCGGGGCACCGGAGCCGGCAGGTACCGGCCCCTCGACGCTGGGACCAGCCATGTCGGCCACCTTGGCCAACGCGCTGCGCGCCGCCACCCGCATGCCGGCGGCGCCGACAGGGCTTTCATCTGCCGGGCCGTCATCGGCGGGGGTCGCACCGTCGGCGAGGACCGTGACCGCCTTGGCGCAGCCACCAGTCGGCCCGTCCTCGGGCGGCGGGCAAGGGCCTGGCGGACCAGCGGGAACTCCCCGGACGGGGACCGCGGGAGGCGCGGAGGGCGCCGGGTCGGCGGCGGCCCGAGCCCTCAGTAACCTCGCCGGGGCCTCCTTACGAGCGGCGCAACCTGACTCGCTGAAGGCGCAAGCTCCGGTTGCCGTGCATCCAGGCGTGGCGGGCGCGCCAGCACACGAACCATCCGGTTCGCCAGAGGTCAAGCAGGATGGTGGGCCTGTCCCCGACCCGAGAGAGAACGACATCTTGCCGCAGAAACGCAGGGGGCTGCGCTTCCGCCTGCGCTGAGCGCGCTTTGCCGAGTTCCTGACGCTGACCGCTGCCGCGGGCCGCGGGGGACCTGCAGAAATGCCGAGTTCCTGACGGCGGCCATTTTGCTTTGCCGAGTTTCTATCGTTTTGGGGTGAAATAATCCCGGGGTGGGCACGGACTTGGGCGCGTCAGGACGCGGGGACGCAGTCCCCGCATTACGTGCCCGGCAGTGAAAGGGCTTGCTTAGGCTGCGGTGAGGCTGACTTTGTGGCCGAGGGCTTGGAGGCGGGCGACCAGGCGCCGGGTTTCGCGCTCGGGGTCACGACGGGAACGGAACCAGTCGTCGCCGAGGTCGTCGTAGACCTCGCCGGTGCTGAGCATGTGCCAGGCGGCGACCAGGATCGAGTGGGCGACAGCGACGGTTGCTTTGTTGGGCCCGCGACGGGCGGCGATCTGGTGGTACTGGGCCGCTAAGTAGTTGGCCTTGGACATGGAAGCGACCTTGGCCGATTCGACCAGGGCCCGGCGCAGCCAAGTTGCCCCCTGGCGGGTGCCGACCGGTTTGTGTTTGCCGGCGGGCTCGTGGTTAGCGGGGGCCAGGCCGGACCAAGCCGCCAGGTGCTCGGCGCTGGGGAACCGGGACATGTCCCCCCCGGTCTCAGCGATAAAGACCTGGGCCGTTGTCTGGCCCACCCCCGGGATCGTCACTAGCAGGTCCACGGCGGCCCGAAAGGGCTCCATGCGGGCCGCCACCTCCTGGTCGAGGGCGGTGATATTGGCGTCCAGGAAATCGATGTGGCCCAAGATGGCCCGCGCCACCGCCGCGTGGTGGGCGGCAAAGCGGCCGACCAGGGCCTCAGACAGGGCCGCCATTTTGGGCCTCATCCGGCCGAGCGCCTTGTTGGCCAGCACGACAGGGTCGCGTTCGCCGGCTATGAGGGCGTCGATCATGGCCCGGGTGGACTTGCCGAGCACCGTCGAGGTGACTGAGGAGATCTTTATCCCGGCGTCTTGGAGCAACTTGTCCAGGCGCTGGACCTCCTGGGCCCGCATGGTCACCTGGGTCTTGCGGTAGCGGGTCAGCTCCCGCAGCTCCCGGGCGGCCGGCTGGGGGACCAGGCTCGGCCGGACCATGCCATGGGCGGCCACGTCGGCCAGCCATTCGGCATCGGCCATGTCGGTCTTGCGCCCAGGGACGTTCTTCACGTGCCTGGCGTTCACGAGCCACAGTTCGGCGAACAGGCCCTCCAGGCCATAGTAAACGGGCTTCCAGTAGACCCCGGTCGACTCCATCACCACCCTGGTCACCTCGAGGTCAGCCAACCACCGGGCCAGCTGGTCGACCCCTTTGGTAGTGGTCAAGAAGGTCTTCTTTTTTACTTCGGGCTGGCTATAGCCCAACCTGGCGCACGCCACCACCTTGTCACGGTGCACGTCAAGGCCAGCCACCCGCTCTACTTGCTGTTCCAACTGGGCCACCTCCTGTCCTAGCCACCGGTAGTACCGGCCGAGGCGAGGGCCTGGTATCAATAGAGTTTGGGGTTCGCGCTCGTGGCAGCACTCCAGGGCCCCTCGGTCCTCACGCCATGTTTCGAGCGGGCTTACAAGCACCAAAAAACGTCGGCGTCGGCCTCGGCCAGACCCATCATTTCATCCCACCAGGGCGGGCGTCAGCCCATATGTGTTTCGGCATAAAGTCGGCACAGCGGAAAGCGGCTCGGGACCGCCCCTGCAGCTTTGCCGACTTTCTGACGCGGCCACGTAGCAAGTCGAAGAAAATACCCTAACTGCCGGAGCGGCTGCTCAGTCGCCCGAAAACCGCACGCGGCCTGGGCCTTCCCGAACGAAGGCTTCGACGCCTGCCCGGCCGTCCCGGGTGGCGAGAGCTTGCAAAAAGAGATCGCGTTCGAGGTCGAGGCCGGCGGCGAGGGGCAGCTCGAGCCCACGGTCGATGGCACGCTTGCCGAGCACCTGCGCGGCAAGGGCCCCGCCGGCAAGTTCGGTGGCGAGCGCCAGTGCCGCGTCGAGAGCCCCTGCCTCGGCTACCCGGTCTACCAGTCCCCATCGGTACGCCTCTTCGGCGTCCAACTGGCGACCCGTGAAAACGAGGTCCTTGGCGCGGGCCGGGCCCACCAGGCGGGCCAAGCGCTGAGTGCCTCCGGCGCCGGGAATGAGGCCGAGGAGGATCTCGGGCTGTCCCAAGCGAGCTGAGGCCGAGGCGACCCGAAGGTCGCACGACAAAGCGAGCTCGAGACCACCCCCTAGGGCATAGCCCTCGAGTGCCGCAATGCTTGCGCGGGGGAACGAGCTCACCGCGTCCAGGGCCCGGCGGAACGACGCCAACAATCCGCCGTTGCCAGCTGCGGCGGCGATCTCGCCCACATCCGCGCCCGCGCTGAAGATCCGCTCGCCGCCCCAGATGACCAACGCGCCGGGAAGCTGGGCGGTGAGCGCCCCCATTACGGCTTCCAGCTCGCCCAGCACCTGCGACGACAAGGCGTTGACCTTGGGCCGGTCGATGCGCACGACGGCCACGGCCCCTCGGTGTTCAACTGTCACCAGTGGTAGCGGTGTCGGCGGTGTCGGCGGTGTCGGCGGTGTCGGCGGCATTGTCCTACCCTGGTCCAAGTACAGCGCTAGGAACCACGCTCTGTCTCCTCGAAGATGGCATCGCGGACGGCCCCCAGTGTGGAACGAGCCGCACCTTAGGCCGGGGCGGGCAGGCCCAAGTGGCGGGCGATTATGGTGCGCTGGATTTCCGAAGTGCCCTCGCCGATCTCGAGGATCTTGGCGTCGCGGTAAAAGCGGGCGACGGGGGTCTCGTTCATGTAGCCGTAGCCACCAAAAATCTGCGTGGCCTCGCGCGCGTTGACCATGGCCGCGTCGGAGGCCACCAACTTGGCGATGGCCGCCTGCTTTTTGAAGGGCCGGCGTGCTACAGCACGTCTGGCGGCGTCCACCCAGGCGAGCCGGGCGACCTGGGCCCGGGCTTCCATGTCGGCGAGCTTGAACTGAAGCGCCTGGTACTCGCCGATCTTGCGACCGAAGGCGTCACGCTGGGCGACATAGGCGAGGCACTCGTCTATGCAGCCCTGGGCCAAACCGACGGCGAGCGCGGCGATTGCCACTCGCCCCTCGTCGAGGGTCTCCAGGAACTGCGCGTAGCCCCGTCCTTCCTCACCCAGGAGGTGGTCGAGAGGGACGCGGCAGTCCGCAAAGGACAGCTCGCGCGTGTCCGACGCGCTCCACCCCACTTTGGAGTACCTCTTCCCGACGGTCAGCCCGGGCGTACCCGCGGGCACGATTATGGACGAAATGGCACGCCGGCCGCGCCCGGCCTCACCGGTGACCGCCGTCACCGTGACAAAGCCTGTGATGTCGGTGCCCGAATTGGTGATGAAGGCCTTGGAACCGTTGATAACCCACTCCTCGCCGTCACGTCGGGCGCTTGTCCTGGTCGCACCCGCGTCCGACCCTCCGCCCGGCTCGGTCAGGCCGAACGCCCCGAGCACCTCACCCCGGCACAGCGGTGGCAGCCAACGTTGTTTTTGCTCCTCGGTGCCGAAACGGTAGATCGGCATGGCACCGAGCCCAACGCTCGCGTCCAGCGTGATGGCGACCGACGAGTCCACCCGCGCCAGCTCCTCAATTGCCAAGCAGAACGCCAGGAAGTCCCCGCCCATGCCGCCGTACTCCTCGGGCAAGGGCAGGCCGAACAAGCCCATTTGGCCCATCTTCGCCACGATCGCATAAGGGAACTCTTCACGTTCGTAGAGGGCGGCAATGACAGGCGCGACCTCCTTACGCGCGAAGCGCTCGACTGTCGCCCTCAGCTGTTCGTGCTCTTCAGATAGCAGCAGGCCGTCCTGCGCGCCCGTGCTCATGGTCCACTCCTTTCAGGTACCGAGGTGGCCAGCCAGGGCGGCGACGGTCCGGCTGGGGCTTGGCCGGCCGAGCTGGCTCGCCAACCACATGCTCGTGGCGGCCAACGCCTCGAGCTCGACGCCCGTGGCCACTCCCAGGCCGTCCAGCTGGTACACGAGGTCCTCGGTGGCCAAGTTCCCAGTCGCGCTGCGGGCAAATGGGCACCCGCCGAGCCCACCGGCGGAAGCGTCAACGGTCGTGACCCCGGACCGCAACGCCTCCAACGTGTTGGCCAAAGCTTGGCCGTAAGTGTCATGAAAATGGACGGCCACTGTGCCGATGCCGATCCCCGCGCGCACCAGCTGCGCGAGCATTTCGTGCACCGCTCCAGGGGTGGCCACCCCGATCGTGTCTCCCAAGGAGATCTCGCGGCAGCCCATCTCAAGCAGTTCGCTGGCCACGGCTACTACCGCCTCGGGGCCCACCGCGCCCTCCCAAGGGTCGCCGAAGCACATGGACACGTACCCTCTGACCGCTATGCCCGCCTCCCCGGCTCTGCGGCACACCTGGCGGAAGATCTCAAGGCTTTCGGCACGGGAACGGTTGAGGTTGCGCTGGGCGAAGGACTCGCTCGCGCTGGCGAAGACGGCGACCTCGCGCACGCCGAGGCCCAAGGCCCGGTCCAGGCCCCGCAAGTTGGGCACGAGCACCGGGTAGCGCACCCCGTCCTCGCGGGGTAACCCTGCTAGCAGCACGTCGGCATCGGCCAGTTGAGGCACGGTGCCAGGCCGCACCAGGCTCGTCACCTCCACTGCTTTGAGCCCGGCCGCTACGAGCCGGGTTATGAGCTCGAGCTTCGTGGCGACGGGGACCGTGGCCGCCTCATTTTGCAAACCGTCGCGGGGGCCCACCTCGTACACCGTGACCTCGGGTGGCAGGCCGTCCAGGGGGACGGCGCGCGGCCTCGGTGTCACTCCCCGCCCCTGGCGTCGCCTTCAGCCGCGAGGTCGAAGAGCAGGTCGCCCCGACGCACCGCCGAACCGGCGGCGAACGCGACGTGCTCGACCTTGGCAGGCCCCCCGGCCCGCAGCGGGTACTCCATTTTCATCGATTCCAGCACCCCGAGGAGCTGGCCCGGGGCGACCATGTCGCCCTCGGCGACGTACACCTCGACCAGGATGCCGGGCAATGGAGCGACGACGGCGGCTTCGCCCGCGGCCCCTGCGCGGCGCTGCTGCCCTGCCCGCTCGAAGCGGTAGACCGCGCCGCGGTAGCTGACCATCACGGACTGAGTGCCCGCGAGCACGTCGAAGCGTTCCAGCACCCCGTCCAGCTCGACCAGCAACGGGTGTCCCTCCTCGTCGCCACGCCGCACGGTCCTCGCCTCGAGAAGCGACCGAGTGCCGGCCTCGATCCTCGCCGTCGACCCGTGGCGGTGCACCGCCAGCTGGTTGCGTTGACCATCGGCGAGCAAGGTCACCCACGTCGGGGCAGGCGGGCCGCCGCTACGCCAGCCGTCGGCTCGCCACGGGCCGTTCGTGCTCGCGCTCGCCTCCTCGGCCAGCCACAGGGCGGCGGCGGCGAGGGCGGTGCCCTCGTCGGTGGGCAGCAGCTCCTGCGCGTGAGCTTCGAGCCAGCCGGTGCCGACCTCTCCCCGAGCAAACGGCTGAGAGGCGACTAGGCGCCGGAGCATGCCGAGATTGGTGGGGAGCCCGAAAATGGCCGTGACGTCGAGGGCATCGAGGAGCTTGCGCCTGGCTCCTTCCCGGTCGGTGGCGTGGCTGACCAATTTGCCCAACATGGGGTCGTAGTGCGTGCCGACTTCCTGGCCCGGGCGCAGGGCGGCGTCCACCCGGACGCCGGTCGGCCAACACACCCGTGCCGCCCGTCCTGCTTGGGGGAGGAACCCGTGGGCGGTGTCCTCCGCGTAAACGCGAACTTCGATGGCGTGCCCCGTCACCTTCACGTCGTCCTGGGCCAGGCCGAGCGGCTCACCGCGCGCGAGGCGTAACTGGATTTCGACCAGGTCCAGGCCGGTAACAGCCTCGGTGACCGGGTGCTCCACTTGCAGCCGGGTGTTCATCTCCAAGAAGAAAACGTCTTCGCCACAGGCCAGGAACTCGACAGTGCCCAGGCTCCGGTACGAAACGTGAGCGGCGAGGCGCACGGCGGCATCGAGGGCGCGCCGGCGCGCCTCTGGCGAGTTGACCGACGCCGGCGCTTCCTCGAGCACCTTTTGATGGCGGCGCTGCACGGAACAGTCCCGGTCGTACAGGTGCAGGGCTCTGCCGCTGCCGTCGCCGGCCACCTGGACCTCCAAGTGGCGCCCGGCAGGCATATAGCGCTCCACGAACAGCGTGCCATCGCCGAACGCGGCCCGCGCCTCTCGTGCCGCCGCGGCCAAGGCATCCCCGAGCTCGACCGGCCCGGTTACCACCCGCATGCCCTTGCCGCCGCCACCGGCCACCGCTTTGACCAGGGCGGGGAAACCCACTTCGCGCGCCACACGGCGCGCCAGGTCGACCACGGCTGCGGGCTGGTCCGCTATGTCCTGGGTGAGCTGCTCCACGGCCGGGAGGACGGGTGCGCCGGCGGCCACGGCGGCGCACCGCGCTGAGTCCTTGCGGCTCATGAGCTCGATTACGTCGGGTTGCGGGCCGACGAATTGCAGGCCGGCGTGCTCGCACTCGCGGGCGAAGGTGGCGCTCTCGGAAAGAAAGCCGTACCCGGGGTGGACAGCGCCCGCCCCGGTCTGCAGCGCGGCGGCCACGATGGCCTCGCCGCGCAGGTAGGACTCGGCCGCAGGAGCGGGGCCGATGCGCACTGCCCGGTCGGCTTCGCCTACATGAGGTGCGTCCCTGTCGGCGTCCGAATAGACGGCCACGGTCCGCAGGCCGAGCCGGCGCGCGGTGCGGACAACGCGCAGCGCCACTTCACCTCGGTTGGCAACGAGCAACGTGTCAAATGGCATCTTGTGGCTGTGGCGGTTCAGGTCCGGAACACGCCGTAACGGGCCGGGCCGGCGGCGAGCGTGCTGGCGCGCTCGGCGGCCGCAGCGAGGGCCAGGCCCATACCAAGGGCGCGGCGCGTTTCGACCGGGTCGATCACGCCGTCGTCCCAGAGCCGGGCGGTCGAGTAGTAAGCCGAACCCTGGACGGCGTAGCGCTCGCGGGTGCGGGCGGCCCTTAGCTCAAGTGGCTCTTCCTCGCCGGTGCCGCCACGGCGGTCCTGCCCGACCACGCCCAAGACCGCCGCCGCCTGCTCGCCGCCCATGACCGATATTCGGGCGTTGGGCCACATAAACAACAATCGTGGGTCGAACGACCGCCCGCACATGCCGTAATTGCCCGCCCCAAAAGAACCGCCGATTATGACGGTGAACTTGGCCACCTGGGCGCAGGCTACCGCATTTACCAGCAAGGCGCCGTCCTTGGTTATGCCCCGGCTCTCGTACTCTGTGCCGACCATGAACCCGCTGATGTTCTGCAAGAACACGATTGGCACGCGGCGTTGGTCGCAGAGCTGCACAAAATGAGCGCCCTTGCGCGCCGATTCGCCAAAGAGGACACCATTGTTGGCGATTATGCCGGTGCTGTAGCCGAAAATGCGAGCGAACCCGCACACCAGCGTGTCCCCGTAAGCCGGTTTCAGCTCGTGCAGGCGGGAGCCGTCCACGACTCGCCGGATGACCTCGCGTACGTCGTACGGCCGGCGCACGTCCACCGGCACGACGTCGTAAAGCTCGGCGGGGTCTTCGGCTGGCTCTTCGGGCGCCACTGCCTCGTCCGGTGCCGGCCCGGCGGGCAGCGCCAGGGTGGCGAGCATGGACCTGAGCGTCTCGAGCGCGTGGGCATCGTCATCGGCCAGGTGATCGACTACGCCGGACCGGCGGGCGTGCATCTCACCCCCGCCGAGCTCCTCAGCGCTTACAGCCTCGCCCGTGGCCGCCTGCACCAGGGGTGGGCCGCCAAGAAAGATCGTGCCTTGGTTGCGGACAATCACGTTCTCGTCGCTCATGGCCGGGACGTAGGCGCCCCCGGCAGTGCTCGAGCCCATGACCGCGCAAAGCTGGGGGATGCCCGCGGCGGACATCCGGGCTTGGTTGAAGAAAATGCGCCCGAAATGGTCCCGGTCGGGGAAGACCTCGTCCTGCAGGGGCAGGTAGGCGCCGCCCGAGTCGACCAAGTAGCAGCAGGGCAGGCGGAAGGCGGCGGCGATCTCTTGGGCTCGCAGGTGTTTTTTGACCGTCATCGGGAAGTAGGTCCCGCCCTTGACGGTGGCGTCGTTGGCCACGATCATGCAAGGGCGCCCGCTTACCGGCCCGATCCCGGTGACGATCCCAGCCGAAGGCACGGGCTCGTCGTACAGCTCCCACGCTGCCAGAGGCGACAGCTCGAGAAAGGCGGCACCGGGGTCGAGCAACCGGTCCACTCTCTCGCGTACGAGCAGCTTGTTGCGTTGCCGGTGGCGCAGGCGCGCCCGCTCGTCCCCGCCCAGGCGGGCCCGCGCCAACCGCTCCTTCAACTGCGCGGTGAGCTCGGCGAGCGAAGCCGGCACGGCCGCAGGGCCCTCCGCCTGCGGCCAGCCGCTTGCATCCACTGGCTGTCTCCCCCCTGTCCGGCGCAAAGTTGAACACAGACTATGCTGGCCAGGTCCTGTACGGGCTGGTCAGGTCCTGCACCGCCGGACGGTAGGGGTGGAGGAGGCGCCGTTGGCCTCGGCCGATGCAACCGAGCTCGTGGTAGTGGCCGAGCATGGGCACGTGGTCGAGCTCGTCCTTGACCGGCCGGAGGCGTTGAACGCCATTTCCGGCGCTCTCGCCGAACGGCTGGCCGAGGCCTGCCATGAGCTGAACCGGCGGGGCGCCAGCCACAGGGGCGCCGGCCCGCGGGCCGCCGTGCTGTCGTCGAGCAACGAGCGCGCGTTCTGCGTCGGTGCCGACCTCAAGGAACGGGCGAGTTTCAGCGACGCCCAGTGGCTCGAGCAGAGACCTGTGCTACGCGCTCTTTTCGACGCCGTGCGCGCCATCGAGGTGCCCGTCGTCGCCGCCGTCGCCGGCTACGCCCTCGGTGGCGGCCTCGAACTGGCCCTCAGCTGTGACCTGATCGTTGCGGACGACACAGCACAGTTGGGATTGCCCGAAGCCGCGGTGGGGCTCGTGCCCGGCGGCGGGGGTACTCAGTTGGTGGCGCGACGGTCGGGCCTTGCAGTCGCGGCCGACCTCATGTTCACCGCTCGGCGTGTGCCGGCGGCCGAGGCCTTCAGGCTCGGCCTGGTGGACCGGCTGGTACCGACGGGTACAGCCCGCGCCGCCGCCCTGGAACTGGCCGGTGCGGTCGCGGGCAATTCGCCGGTTGCGGTGCGAGCCGCCAAAAAAGCGTTGCGCCTGGGAGCCGGGACGGATCTCAGTACAGCCCTCGAGGTCGAGGACGCGGCCTGGCGGGTGGCCGCCGGCTCGGCTGACCGCTGCGAAGGAGTGCGGGCATTCATAGACAAACGCGCTGCGGTGTGGCCGTCCACCCCCAAATCTCCCGGCGATGGATAGACCGGCACCCCCCGAGCCGCTGTGGGTGCCCTCAGACGCCCGCAAGGCGGCATCCCAACTCGGCCGCTGGTGCCGCCGAATGGGCTTCACCTCTTACGAGGAAAGTTTTGCCTGGTCGGTGAACCCCGAAACTGCGGGTGACTTCTGGTCTGCGGTGGCATCGGAGGCAGGGGTCCATTGGCACCGCCCGCCGCTCGCCCCGTTGGAGCCCAACGCAAGCTCGGTGACTGGGTACCAATGGTTCAGGGGCGGCCGCCTGAATTACGCCGAGGCTGCGCTGCGTCCTCCACCGGGCGGGCCGGGCAGCGTCGCAGTGGTCGCACGGTCTCAGACCAGAGAGGACCGCGAGCTCACCTGGGCTGAGCTGGCGGACCTGGTGGGCCGCGCCCGGCAGGGCCTGCTTGTGGCTGGGGTGCAAGCCGGCGAGCGGGTGGCCGGCTACCTGCCCAACATCCCCGAGGCCCTGGTCCTCATGCTGGCCTGCGCCAGCCTGGGGGCCATCTGGACCTGCTGCTCACCCGAGATGGGGGTCGCCGGCGCGCTCGACCGGCTGGCCCAGGTCGAGCCCTCCTTGCTGGTCAGCGTCGACGGCTACCGCTACGGGCCGCGGGTGCTGCACCGCGCCGCTGAGGCCGAGGCGCTGCGCGAGGCGCTGCCGAGCCTACGGGCCGCTGTCTGGCTGCCCTACCTCTCGGCTGACGAACAGGCGGGCGCTCCGAAAGGCTGGGAACTGTGGGCAGATTTCGTTTCGAAGCCGGGCGAGCTCGAGCCGGTCCCGGTCGATTTCGACCACCCGCTTTACATTTTGTTCTCTTCCGGCACCACCGGCAAACCCAAGCCGATCGTGCACGGCCACGGTGGGATCTTGCTAGAGCACGCCAAAGCGCTGCGGTTCCATTTTGACCTCGGGCCCGCCGACCGGTTCTTCTGGTTTACGACGACCGGTTGGATGATGTGGAATTTCTGTGTCTCCGGGCTGCTCGTGGGGGCGGCGGTCGTGCTGTTCGATGGCGACCCCGCCTGGCCGGGCCCCGATGCGCTCTGGGAGATGATCGCGCAAGCCGAGGTCACATGCGCCGGCGTCGGGTCGAGCTACCTGGTGGCGTGCATGAAGGCCGGCTCTCGGCCCGCGGCGGCGCACGACTTGCGCCGCTTGCGGACGCTCGGGGCGACCGGGTCCCCCTTGCCCGCGGCGGCGGCTCGGTGGGTCTACAGAGCGGTCGGGGACGACCTCTTGCTGGCCTCGTTCAGTGGCGGGACGGATGTGTGCACAGGGTTTGTGGGGGCAAGCCCGCTGCACCCGGTGTGGGCCGGAGAGATTTCATGCCGCTGTCTCGGTGCCAAGGTCGAGGTGTTCGACGATTCTGGCCGCCCGGTCACAGACCAAGAGGGCGAGCTGGTACTTACGGCCCCGCTGCCCTCGATGCCAGTGGCCTTTTGGGGTGACGACGGCGACCGCTACCGGGCGGCCTACTTTGCCCGCTTCCCGGGCGTGTGGGCGCACGGGGACCGGGCCTGCCTAACGGCACGGGGGACCGTGGTGATCAGCGGGCGCTCCGACGGCACGCTCAACCGCGGCGGTGTCCGCATGGGTACGGCGGAGTTTTACTCGGTCGTCGAGGGGTTGACGGATGTGGCCGACAGCCTCGTCGTGCATGTCGAGGACCCGTCCGGGGGGCCGGGCGAGCTCTGGTTGTTCGTGGTGCCCGCTGCTGGCGCCGGTCCGCTTGACCAAGACCGTGTGCGGGCTGCCCTCCGGCGCGATCTTTCCCCTCGCCATGTCCCCGACAGGATCGTCGAGATCGCCGAAGTCCCCCGGACAATGTCCGGCAAAAAGCTCGAAGTGCCGGTGAAGCGCATCCTTTCTGGGGTCCCACTGCCACAAGCGCTGGCGCTGAACGCAGTAGCAAACCCGGCCAGCCTCGAGCCCTTTGTCGTGGCCAGCCGGCGGGCTCAGTCTTCGGCGCGCGACGTTTCCAGTTTGTAGCCGAGGCCCCGGATGGTGGTGATCCGCTCCGGCCGGGCCGGGTCGTCCTCGATGCGCGCCCGGAGCCTCTTCACGTGAACGTCGAGCGTTTTGGTGTCGCCCACGTAGTGGGGCCCCCACACCCGGTCGATGAGCGTCTCACGCGTCAGCACGCGGCCAGCGTTGATCATCAAGAGCTCCAGGAGCTCGAACTCCTTTAGCGGCAGGCCGACTTCCTTGTCCCGCAGGAAGACCTCGTGGCGCTCCGGGTCGAGGCGCAAGTCCCCGACCTCGAGGACGTCACCCTCCTTGGGGGGCTCCTCTTCTTGTGGGGTGCGCCGCAGGACGGCCCGCATGCGGGCAACGAGCTCGCGCAGCCGGTAGGGCTTGCTGACATAGTCGTCCGCCCCTACCTCGAGGCCAACGACAGTGTCTATCTCGCTGGTCTTAGCGGTAACCATGATGATCGGCGTGCGCGAGCCCCCGGCCCTGATCGTCCGGCACACGTCGATACCCGACACGCGCGGCAACATGACGTCGAGCAGGACGAGGTCCGGCCGCAGTATGGCGAACTTGTCGAGCGCCTCGGCGCCGTCGTACGCGACCTCGACCCTGAAACCCTCTCGCTTCAAACCGACGACCAGCGCCTCGACGAAAGACGGCTCGTCTTCGACGAGCAACACCGTCACCTGTTCAGGCACCGGCCTCCTCCTCGCGGACCAGTGGAAGGTTCAAGGCAAACGTGGACCCTTCGCCCTCGACCGACTCGACCGAAACGTCGCCCCCGTGATAGGCGGCCACGTGGCGGACGATAGCCAACCCGAGACCGGTGCCGCCAGTCCACCGCGATCGCGCCCGGTCCACCCGGTAAAACCGCTCGAAGATCCGTTCCTGGTCACGGCGGGGGATCCCGACGCCCTCGTCCTTGACCTGTACCGCGGCCCGGCCGTCGCGGCGCTCCGCCGACACATATACCGAGCCGCCCGGCTCGGAGTACTTGATCGCGTTGTCGACCAGGTTGGCGACCGCTGAAGACAGGTCACGACGGTTGGCCATGACGTAAATTTCCCCGTCAACCGGTGCCACTTCCAGCCGGATGCCCCGCGTCGCTGCCTGGTCGTGAAAGCCTTCTACCGCCTCGTTGACCACCGCGGGTAATGACACCAAGGCCAGTGTCCCGGTTGCACCTGCTTCGATCCGGGAGAGGTCCAGCAGGTCGTCGACGATCCGCGAGAACCGCCTGGCCTCGGCCCCGAGGCGCGACGAGAGCCGGGCGACCACCTCGGGGTCGTCCTCACCCTCCAGGGTCTCGGAGAGCAGGCTGAGGGCGCCTAGAGGCGTCTTCAGTTCATGGCTCAGGTTGGCCACGAAGTCGCGCCGTACGGCTTCGAGCCGGCGCAGTTCGGAAACGTCGTCGACGAGTGCCACGGCCCCAGCGGGTGGGATGCCGTCCCCCAGCGGGAAGGCCCTGATCTCGAGCGTGTGGCGGGTCGGCGAGTAAAGGTCAAGCGTCTCTTGATGTTCGGAGCCGGCCAGGGCGCGCCCGAGCGCGGCCTCCACCGCTTTTTCGGCCAAGAGGTCCCCATCGCGAGCGTTCATCAGGTCACGCGCCGGGGCATTGCGGAGGAGCACATGGCCCTCCTGGTCACAGACTACGAGCCCCTGATTGGCCCGGTCCACCGCTTGGACGAGCAGTTCGATGACGTCACCGGTCATATTTGTGGCCAGGCCCGTTTGCTCGTAGCCGCTCAGACAGTCTCCACCAGTACCGGCGGGAGGTACTTGGCTTGGGAGAACGAACCGTTGTCGCCCATGAGCGCCCAGACGGACCCCTTGGCCTGGCGGGGGCTCGGGCCGAGGTCGACCCGGTCCTCGTCAGCCAGGGTCACGAGGATCTCGACGATCACGTCCCCGTGCGTGCACAGGACCAAGTTTTCCCCGGCCAGGGAGCGCACGAGCTTGACAGCGGCCGTGCTCTGGCTCTCGGCCAAGGCGTCGCTCTCCTCTATCTTGAGGCCCTGCGCGGCGGCAAGCGGGGTCATTGTCTGCAGGCAGCGCAAATAGGGGCTCGAGAGGACTCGGGTAAGCGGCGGGAAGTTCCCCGACAAGGAAATAAGGCCTTCAGCCTGCTTCAAGCCATGAGCCGAGAGCGGGCGCACCCTGTCGTCACCCGACCACTCCTTTCTGGAGCGCGCATGCGCATGGCGCACAAGCAGCAGCGGCACTGGTTAAGTTTTGCAGAACCTAGCGCCTTCGGGCACCAGGGCACTTACAGCACGGCCCAGGCCACTCTTGGTGGCCCTGCCGGGTACCAAGATGGCTCGCTGCCGCTGTACGAGAAGGCCGAGCCGCGCGTCGCAATGTCAGCGTTGCGGCGGCCGTAGCTTGGGGACGTGGCTCGATCGTTGCGGCTGGGCCGGCACAGCAGGCGGCACGCCGACGCGCGTGACCCAGGCGGGCGCGATTGCTTCCTGCCCGAGCGGCCCTCCCGGCGGCTGGGGTTCGTGCGCGAGCTGGGCCTGGCCCTCATCACCGCGGGCGCGGTCGTCTTGTTGTTCGTCGTCTATGACTTGGTGGGCACCAACCTGACCGAGGAGCGCAACCAGGCTGCCCTCGCCCGCCAGTTCGACCAGCTCCTCCAGGCGCCGGTCACTACCCTCCCGCCTCTCACCGTCCCGTCAACATCCCGGCCCGACCCCAAACCAAGCGGCGCAGGCAAGGAGCCAGCTGGCCCGGCCAAGCTGGCCCCGACCGACAAAGCCAGGCACACGCCGGGCGCGGCGCCTCGTGCACCGGCAGACAGCCGGCGCAAGCACGGCGCGCCGCAGCGGCCAAAGCCGGCCCACAGGGCGGTGGTAGACGGTGTCGTCCTTCCCCTGCCTCCGCCCGGTGGCGCGCTGGACCATCTGGTCATCCCCTCCATCGGCGTAGACCGGTACGTCGTGCAGGGAGTGGACGAGAACGACCTGCAAGAAGGCCCCGGCCACTACCCGGGGACGCCATTGCCCGGGGAGCTCGGCAATGTCGGGATCGCCGGCCACCGGACCACCTTCGGCGCCCCGTTCTTCAGGTTGGACGAGCTCAAGGCGGGCGACCTCATCTACTTGACGGATACGTCCGGCACCACCTGGGTTTACAGCGTGCAGCGCGAGTGGGTGGTGGCCCCGACCGACGTCGACGTCCTCGCCGCGTCGGTCCGTCCCGAGTTGACCCTCACGACCTGCAACCCGCGTTTCGAGGCGGTGACCCGCTTGGTGGTGCGGGCAACGCTCGCCGACCGCTTGGCAACGGGGACGAGGTTGCCGGGCCAATTGCCCACGACCTTGAGCACCGCGCACTTCCCCCACCGGCCGACGCACACGGGCTCGCACCAGCGCGATCCGACGGCCCACGGCGCGGCCACTAAAAGGCACGTTCCGCGCCGGCTCTCCCACGCCCCCACCAAGAGCACTGTCCCAACAACGGTCCCGACGACTGTCGCCCCGACAACCACCTCGACGACAGCCGGGGCCGTTGCGGGCGGAGGTGCAGGCGCTGGTGACAACCCGACGATCGGGCCCGCGACCTCCGGTCCGGCGCTCACAGGCGGCGGGATGAGCCTGCTGGGCTTCGCGGCCTGGGCCATGCTGGCCTTGGCAGCGTGGGTGCTGACCCGGCTCGTCGCCCGCCGCCAGTACGGCCTGAGCAAGTTCGCCGTGCTCGTCGCCGGGGCACTGGTGTGCCTGCTGCCGCTGTGGTTCGTCTTCGAAAACGCAGTCAACCTGTTGCCCGCCAACTTCTGAACCCGCCACTCGTCGCGCCCATCCGCCTGTGGCACCCAGCCGTCGCGCCGGCGGCACCCGGCGCCGCGCCGGTCCGCACGGGTGCGCCTCCCGTCTGCGCGCCTAGCTTCGCGGGGTGGGTGTCGGCGCGTGCACTAGCTGGTCCAAGGCGTCCAGGACTACCACGTCGCGGGCGTAACTCAGCCGGTGCCGGGCCTCGGGCACAGGTACCCAGGCAATGGCGTCCACCTCGCCCTCGCCCTCAACTGTTGGGGCGAGATGCCCCGGTGGTTGGTCGGGCCCGGTCATCGCCGTCATCGCCCAGTAGCGGACCGACTTCAAGCGGCCGTCTTCGACTGGATAGGTGGTGCTGGGCAGCTCAGCCCCGACGCGGCAGCGTAACCCGGTTTCCTCTCGCACCTCGCGCAATGCCGCCTCCTCGTCGCTTTCGGTTGGTTTGGCCTTTCCCTTGGGGAGGGTCCAGTCGTCATAAAGGGGCCGGTGCACGAGGATTACTTCGGTGCCCGAGGGTACGCGCCGCCACACGGCCCCGCCGGCCGCTCTCACCCTCTCGCCCGGTGCTCCAGCACCGGCGTTGCGCGCGAGAAATGGCGAGCTCCTGGAAATGGCGTTGGGCATTGAAGTGCTTGACCAGGGGCAGCTTCCGCCAGCTCCCGTCAGCGGAGAGCTCCCAGGCGAGCTCGTCGTCAGCCAGCACGACTTCGAGGATTTCACGCAGGCGGTCCTGGATCTCTGGTGATTTCACATCGATGAGCGCCTCGACCCGGCGGTCGAGGTTCCGCTCCATGATGTCGGCGGACCCCAATAGGTAGCAGCCGCCGTCGGGCAGGCCGGGCCAGCTGGCGCGGGGAAGTGGCGTGTCCTTGCCCGGAGCAGGGCTGGCCGCGGAGCGGAGGCGGATAGGCGCGGCTGCGCGCCCGAAGGCGTACCCGGCGGGGGCGCCGCTGCCCCCGCTGAAGTAAAAGATACGGGAGTGCTCCAGGTAGCGGCCCACCAGGGAGCGGACCCGGATATTTTCCGAGAGCCCTGGTACTCCCGGGCGCAGCGAGCACATTGCCCGCACCACGAGGTCGACCTGGACACCCGATTGCGACGCGCTGTAAAGAGCGTCGATGACGCGTCGGTCGACAAGGTTGTTGACTTTCCAAACGATCCGGCCAGTGCCCCCGTAGGTGCACTCCCGCTCGATCAACTCGATGATTTTCGAGCGCAGGGCGAGCGGGGCGACCACGAGCTGGCGGTACGAGTCCTGGCGGCTGTAGCCAGTTAGGAAGTTGAAGAGGTCGGTCAGGTCCTCGCCGAGGGCGGGCGAGGCCGTGAGGATGCCGATGTCCTCGTACACACGAGCGGTCGACGAGTTGTAATTGCCTGTGCCGATGTGGCAGTAGCGACGTATCCCTTCCCTCTCCTGGCGGACGACGAGAGCCGTTTTAGCATGTGTTTTCAGCCCGATCAGCCCGTACACGACGTGGACGCCGACTTGTTCGAGCGCTCTCGCCCAGCCGATATTGGCGAGCTCGTCGCCCCGTGCCTTCAGCTCCACCAGGGCCGCGACCTGCTTGCCTCGTTCGGCGGCGCGGATGAGCGCAGTCACTACGGGGCTGTCACCCGAAGTCCGGTAAAGAGTTTGCTTTATAGCGAGGACGTGCGGGTCCGTGGCCGCGTACTTGATGAAGGCCTCGGTCGACATGGCGAAGCTCTCGTAGGGGTGGTGCACAAAAATGTCACCGGAGGCGATCCCTGAAAACACGTCGACTTCTTCACCGTCGAGCGCGGCCAGGCGCGCCGGTGTCACGGGCAAGAAGGGCTCGTCCTTAAGCTCTGGGCGTTCGAGGCTGTGGAGCGCCCACAAACCGCCGTAGTCGAGCAAACCGTCGACCTCGTAGACGTCTTCGGGGCGCAGGTCGAGCTCCCGCGCCAATAGGTCCCGCACGGTGGGCTCGAAGCCGGCTTCGAGCTGGAGGCAGACGGCGCGGCCGAAGCGGCGCCTGCGCAGCTCCATCTCCACGGCCTCGAGGAGGTCGTCCGCCTCGTCCTCGGCGAGAGTCAGGTCGGCATTGCGGATGACGCGGAACGAGTGGCAGCTTTCGATTTCCATCCCTGGGAACAATTCACCCAAGAACGCCGCGATTACCTGGTCTATTGGCACGAACCGCTCCCCGTCGGGCAAGGGCAAAAAGCCGGGCAGCACCGGCGGCACCTTAACTCGGGCGAAGCGACGCTCGCTGCGTTGGGGATCTCGGACCATAACCGCCAAGTTGAGCGACAGATTGGAAATGTAAGGGAAAGGATGGCCCGGGTCGACGCCGAGAGGCGTGAGCACGGGGAAAATCTGGGCCTCGAAGACCGACTCGGCGTAGGCCATGTCCGCCGCGCCCAGGGACCCCCACGGGACGAGCCGTATACCGTGGGCGGCCAGCTCGGGCACCAAGCTGTCGTGGTAGGTACGGGCCCGCTGCGCCAACAGCTCTTCGAGCACCGAGCGTATGGCTCTTAGCTGCTCGGGCACCGGCAAGCCGTCGGGCGCCGTACCTGGGAGCCCGGCG
>Ga0335074_10002537_pt1 | contig 24929 bp, 25 predicted proteins | sample Lox_Sample_23_FD_206715 | JGI IMG/M metagenome (GOLD analysis project Ga0335074, IMG submission 206715) | Soil microbial communities from Loxahatchee National Wildlife Refuge, Florida, United States - Lox_Sample_2.3 | ecosystem: Environmental > Terrestrial > Soil > Wetlands | place: USA... | reverse complement strand
TCCGGGATTTTCGTGGTCCTAATCGCGGTGCAAATGATTATCAGCAGAGGGATCGACGCCAGCCGCGTCCACAGGCCAATGAGTACGAGAACGCCGCATAGCATCTCAAATGCGCCGACAAAATGCGCGGTAAACAAAGGGGCTGGGAAGCCGATTCGGGCAAAGCGATGCACGCCCATATTCGGGTCGACATACTTCAGGAATCCTTGTGTCGCGAAGATCAATCCGACGGCCAGCCGCAGCAGCACAATGCTGCGCAGCCGCACTGGGTACCGGTCAATACTCGGTCTCACGGCGTTTACCTTATGCTCCCGACACTATCGCCTTGAGGCCGAAAACCGCAAGCATGATCGTCGCGTTGGCACAGGTCGGCGCCGCGTGGGCACAGGAACGGATGTGGCGAGAGAGAGCGCCAGCATCACGCTGATTAAAGCTGATCTCGTGGCTTTCGTCCGCGCCGCTTAGCTGGGCCGTCAGGCGCAACATTCGCACCACTCGGCTCCGATTCCTAGAACCTTGGCGTTTCGACCAGTAATTTGTGGTTTTGTCGGCAAGTCCAAAATGGCGACGTGCCGTGCCCGTGATCGGGCGCTGATGAGCAGTCGAACGATCTGCGGTTACCAGCCAACAAAATGGCTCGCTGTTCCTCAATCGTTCCGCTTCAGCTCCGTTGGCATCTTCTCCGCCTCGCTCTCCGGCAACATTTCATCCCGCTGGATCTGCCGCATGACATCGATCAACCGCTCATAAATCTGCCGCAGCTGCCGCTCGGACAAGGGCCCGGAATTGTAGCGCGCGATGTTCGAGAAGATGATCTTCTCGCGATCCGGCTCGTAAATGGGCATCGAGGAGTTGCGCTTCAGCTTGCCGATCTCGTGGGCGCACTCCGCACGCTCGCTGATGAGTTCGACCAGCTTCCGATCCAGCTCGTCGATCTTTTTGCGCCAGTCTGCGATGTCCATAGCCCTTTAGCTCTATTTTTCTCCTAACTATCTGCACCTGCGCGTTGCATGGTTCCTGTCAGCGATCGCAATAACTCCGCCACCGCCGCGGCTTCGCGCCCGAGATTTCGTTCCACGCATTGCACAATAGCACTGCCCACCACCGCTGCATCCGCAAACGTGCATACCTCCGCGAACTGTTCCGGAGTCGACACTCCAAAGCCGACTGCAATGGGTAGCTTCGTATATGCACGCAGCCGCGCCACCAACGTCCGCGCATCGCTCGCCAGCTCCTGCCGCGCCCCGGTGATTCCCGTCCGTGAGATCGCATAGACAAACCCGCGCGAGCACTTGGCAATCGTCCGCAGCCGTTCATCGGTGCTCGTCGGAGCCGCCAGAAACACTGGTGCCAGCTTGTGCTCTCTCATCGCCCGCAGATAGTCGCCTGCTTCTTCCACCGGCAAATCGGTCACCAAAACTCCGTCAACTCCAGCCTTTGCCGCAGCAGAGCAGAATCGATTGAGACCTCGGTTCTCCACCTCTCCGCCATGGATGCGGTGGGTTGGAAGTCCTTCGAATTGCAGAATCGGATTGAGATAAGAAAAGATGATGAGCCCGGCATCAGCCTTCTCGCGAATCTGCCTCGCCACTCCCAAAACCCCTTCCAGAGTGGTGCCCTGCTTCAGCGCCCGTTCGCTCGCCCGTTGAATTACCGGGCCATCCGCAACCGGATCGCTGAATGGCACCCCCAGCTCGATGACATCCGCGCCTGCGCCAATCGCCGCTAGCGCCACCTCGCACGAGGTGGCGAGGTCAGGATCACCGCACGTGATGTACGCCACCAGGCCCGACTGCTTCTTGAATCGAATCGCCACAATACTGCTCTCAGATTTCGGTCACCAGGGAAACATGAAAGTCACAGAGATGCGAGTTAGACAACTTCCGCGTCCTGCCGGTGGTAAGAACCAACTAAAACTGCAGCTTTTCCCTCAGAATCCCAATATCCTTGTCCCCACGCCCCGATACATTAACTATCACAATGTCAGACTGCGACAATGTAGGAGCTCGCTTGATACACTCCGCGACTGCATGTGCCGACTCTAGCGCCGGAAGGATCCCTTCGAGCCGCGCCAGTGTCCGGCAGGCATTCAGCGCTTCATCGTCGGTAGCCGCGACGTACTCCGCCCTGCCCTCATCGTGCAGCAACGCATGCTCCGGCCCAATCGCCGGATAATCCAGCCCCGCCGAAACCGAATGTGTCGCGGCAATCTGTCCTGCCTGGTCCTGCAAGACGTAGGAATATGTTCCCTGCAGCACTCCCGGGGCTCCGCCAGCGAAGCGCGCCGCGTGTTCGCCGAGCGCCCGCCCACGTCCTCCGGCTTCTACCCCAATCAGCTTCACTTCGCGATCCTTGATGAAGTCATAGAACAGGCCAATCGCATTCGACCCACCACCTACACAGGCCATCACCGCCGACGGCAACCGCCCTTCCGCTTTCAGAATCTGCTTGCGCGCCTCCCGCCCGATCACGCGATGAAAGTCGCGAACCATCGTCGGATACGGATGTGCACCCAGCACGCTGCCCAGCAGATAATGCGTGGTGCGAACATTTGTCACCCAATCGCGCATCGCCTCATTGATGGCGTCTTTCAGCGTGCGCGAACCTGAATCCACGCCGCGCACCTCAGCTCCCAGCAACCGCATGCGGAAGACATTCAGCTCCTGCCGCCGCATGTCTTCCGTGCCCATGTAGACCACGCACTCCATCCCAAACAGGGCACAAACCGTGGCCGCCGCCACACCGTGCTGACCCGCGCCGGTTTCGGCGATGATGCGATGCTTCCCCATCCGCCGCGCCAGCAGTGCCTGTCCAATGCAGTTGTTGATTTTGTGCGCACCCGTGTGCAGCAGGTCCTCGCGCTTAAGGTAGATCTTCGCGCCGCCGAGCTGCTTCGTTAGCCGCTGCGCGAGAAACAATGGCGTCGGTCTGCCGGCATATTCCGTCAGCAGGCGATGGTATTCATCGCGAAATGTCTTGTCCTTCCACGTGTCACCGTAAGCTTTGTCTAGCTCCTGCAATGCGGCCATCAGCGTCTCGGGGACATACCGTCCGCCGTAAGCGCCAAATCGTCCAGCCGCGCTGTGGACGTGTGCTCGCTTGCCGCCGACGGCCGGCGTTCGTGCAGACACTTCCGTGTTGCTGGCTGTCTCTTCCATCATCCACTCTGCTTTCCGGAGCTTTCCGCCTGCTGCACCGCGCCGACAAAGCTGCGCAGCTTGGTCGTACTCTTTCTGCCTGGGTCGAATTCCACTCCGGAAACCACGTCCACGCCCCACGGTTCAAACATCTCGATCGCTTGCGCGACATTGTCCGCGTCCAGTCCCCCGGCGATGATCAAGGGCATCGCCTCGCGAATCTTCGCGGCGAGCGGCTTCACTTTCTCCCAATCAAATGGCTTTCCCGTTCCACCGGGCTGATCGGCCGAGCCTGAATCCAGCAGAATCGCGTCAATGTAGCCGCCCTTCGCCAAATACCTGTCAAGCTTCTCCTCGCCTGCACTCACCAGATCCGCAGCGCGCAGCGTCTTTATAATCTGTCGCCCTCCCAGTGTTTCGCGGAATTCCTTCATCAGTTCCGGCGGCTCGTCGCCGTGCAGTTGTACCCCGGTAAAAGGAATCTGCCCCACAATTTCACCCACACGTCGCGGATGTTCGTCGACAAAGACACCAACGGTTTCAACATCCGTCGTCAGCGCCTCCACAATCTCCGATGCCGTAGGAATATCGATACGCCGTGGGCTGGGGGCGAAGATGAATCCCACCGCACTGGCTCCCGCAGCCAGACTCGCCCGCGCGTCGTTCATGTTGGTCGTGCCACAGATTTTGATCCACATAAGCCATCACCTCGCGGAAACTGGCTGTCCGAGTAATCCTCGAAGCACGTCACCCGGATGCGCTGCTCGCATCAGAGACTCGCCGATCAGAAACCCATTGAAACCGGCTTGGCGCAGGCGTGCAACATCCTCGGCACTCTCAATGCCGCTTTCCGCGATCTTCATCACGCGCGCCGGAATACGGTCGACCAGCTGCAAGGACGTATTCAGATCGACGCGAAACGTGCGCAGATCGCGATTGTTGACTCCGATCGTCTCGAAACCCGCGTCCAGTGCGCGCTGCAGTTCGATGGCGTCGTGGACCTCGCAGAGCACATCGAGACTGTTGGCTCGCGCCGACCTTCCCAAACTCAGCAGCTCCGCTTCACTTAATGCGGCAACAATCAGCAAAATCGCATCGGCGCCATGAGCGCGTGCCTCCATAACTTGAAATTCGTCGACCAGAAAATCCTTCCGCAGGCATGGCAGGTTGACCGCTTGTGACGCGGCCGTCAGATTGTGCAATGAGCCTTGGAAGTATTGCTGCTCAGTGAGGACGGAAAGCGCAGCGGCTCCTGCCTGCTCCAACTCGCCAGCCAGTTCGGCCACGCGAAAGTCGTCCCGGATCACGCCCTTCGACGGCGACGCTTTTTTCAACTCCGCGATCACCGCGACGCCGCTTGCTGACCGCTCCTGAAGCGCTCTGCGGAAGCCTCTTGGCTGGTGACCATTGGCCTGGTTCTGCAGCGCACGCAGATCGGCTGCCGCCTGGGCACTGGCGACTCTGCGGCGTGCAGCGGCGACAATTTCTTCCAGCTTCGTGGCCATGGGGATGCAAAAAGTATACCTGCTGACGATACGCGTTGCTTCTCTCAACTCGACCAGCAAAACCTGTTCCTTGCGCAACCATACTGCTCCGCTCACGAACTTCGTGCCAGCGTCAAGCACCCGAAAGTTGTAGAAGTCAGGTGAAAGTAGTATTTCCATCATTGGCTGGCTCAGCTACCCTTCTGGTATTCCCGAGTGATCACAAGCTGTGCCTCGCAGCCGGCCTGTGCTCGCAAAGTGCGGGACACAGAATATGAATCGCCGTTTCGGATTTCTGCTGGCCACGGCATCGCTGATATTTCCACCGTTCACGATGATGCACGCGCAAACCCTCGCGCGCCTGGCGAATGAAAGTGCGCCCGACATCTCCCGTTCCACGAACTCCGTCAAGTATGACTCGCATTCCCGCTCCGCCGCGCCGAGCGCGCAATTGCGGGAATCGGCTAGCGCCCGCTTCGCCGCCCGTGCTCTGTTTGTCGAGTCGAACCTCGATCGCGCACGCTCGCTTGCCAGGCGTGCACTGGCTCGCGATTCACAGGACGCGGAAGCGCTCTTCGTCCGCATGGAAGTGGCCGCTATGCAAGCCGACGACACCGCCATGTTGCAGGCGGCGACGGAGTTATGTGAGCTGGGCGTCAACGTTCGCCGAGATGCTCGAGTTGGCCTAGCCGCGGCCCGGCTTCGCGAGGCAGCTGGCAATACTGCCGACTTTCGCGGCATCATTCCCCGCCTGCAAGCACTGCTGGCGAACTCGACGGAAGCCTGGCCTGACTTACAGGATGCCTTGCTAAGGGCCGCGATGGATGGCGCTCCCGGCCTGGATCCTTATTCTCTTTCGCGCAGCGCTGGCATTCTCACCCAATGGCGCATCGTTGGTCCGCTCGGTCTTCATCCTCTACTCGATCAGCAGCCGATCTCGCCCAGCGACGATTTGTCCAAAGACTCCTATCAGAGTCGGCGAGTGGAGAATTTTGCGTTCCCGGACGGGCGTATCGTTCTGCCTGATTATTTGTCCGGTCGTGGCGTTTTCTATGCTGCTGCAGTGTTTTCTTCGCTGACTTCGGGCAGCTGGACGGTTCAAGTCGACAGTGCCGGACCGCTAGAAGTTTTTGCTGATAGTCGGCGTATCTTGCAAGCCAAGGGCCGGGGCCGCACCTCCGCAGCTGTTGATTTAATCCCTGGTCCGCACCGCGTTTTGCTGAAATTCATCGGCTCCGCGGCACCATTGCGGATTTCCATCGTCCCAACGATTGACGCAAGTCCGGCGACATTGCCGCGGAAAGCATCGCTGGAAGAAATGACTTACCTGCTTGCTGCTGAAGATTACGCTGCCGGACAATTTGCCACGGCTGCCGAGCAAATCGAAAACGTCCCCTCCAGTGCAAATGCCGCCGCGCTGCAATTCCTCCTGGGACAATCGCGGATGAAAGCTGCTCCCACAATGTCAAACACTTTCACAATGTGGGATTCAGCTCACTCCTGGTGCAAAACGTTGCTGAGCACGGTTAGCCTTGATCGTGCACGTGGCCAGCTGGACGCGGCGCGTGTGGCTCAGAAGAAGTTAGACGGCTGCGCACCAGAGTCGCTCGACTACGCGCAATCGCTCTCCGATGATGGCAACCATGGCGAGGCGGCGAGGGCGCTACAACGTTTGCTAGCCGCGGCCCCCTTGAACCGTGCGACTCGGCAGATGCTGGTCGCCGAATTGCAACTGTCGGGAGACGACGTGGGAGCGCAACGGGCTGCTGCTGAATGGTTGCGCATCGCGCCCAATGCTGAAGACTATCGCCGTCTTGCCGCCTACTCCGTCGGTAGCAGCGAAGAGCCGGACTCGCAGCAGACTTCGTCGGTGCAAGAGTTCTACCTGCCCTACCGGCGCGACGCCGCTGCCATCGCACGTCAAAATCCAGATAGCACGACGACTGGCGACTGGTTGGTGCTGTTGGACGATCATGTCGCCATTGCACGCCCAGATGGCAGTGTTTCACTCTACGTTCATCGCACCACGCGTGCGCTGACGAGAGGAGCAGCCGCGCAACTCGTTACTGCGAAGCTTGCGCCCGAGGCCCAAGTACTCGGCCTGCGTATCATTCATCCCGACGGGTCGACCGCAGCTCTCAGCGATGTGGCCGCAAGTGTTCAACCCACGCTATCACCCGGCGATGCGATCGATGAAGAATACATTCTCAACTACATTGGCGATGGCGGCATTCCGGAACACGCTGAAGCCTTTCAGTTTGTCTTTGGCAGCTTTGACGAGAAGGTAATGTACTCGCGGTTTGTAGTTCTCACGCCCGCCGGGCGCGCCGACCGCGGCGTGGTGATTTCTAGCGGTGACGCTCCGGCGATGACCGCGAACATCCGCAGCGGTATGGTGGCAAGGGTTTGGGAGAAAAAGCCATCCAGTGATGCACCTGCCGCTTTCGTACTCCGCTCAGGCACAGGGCTGGCGATTGTGCGCGTGGTAGAGGACGGACACGGCTGGAGCGAGCCGAGCAGCGCCGAACACCGGCATAAGATCGAAACGATTCATCCCGGGCCGCGTCCGTCGGACTCCTGACCTACGATCCGTATTCCGAGCGAATATTGCGCCAGGCGTTCACGCTGCGCCGCTCGGCTTCTTCGGCGAAACTTTCGCCCAATTTCTGCAGCGTCGCAAAGATCTGCATTCCCTTCCGCAGATAATCCGGAGCGCTTTCCCACACGGCTTCAAACTTTTCCGGGTATTCGGAGGCCAGGACAGCCAGCCCGGCCGCCGCCAGAGCCATTCCCGCAGGACGCCGGCGAGCCATCACTAATACCGCGCCTGCGCCAATCGATCCGAATACAATTGCCTTCTTCCAATTTTGCATGCTTCACCTCGATCTCGCACCGAAATAGATTAGAGCAGCTCCGGCGGTTTCTCGTTGTATGGCGAATCTATTTGCCGCCAGCCTGGGCTGGCGTCGGATTGACGGTGAGCAGCCAGCCACTGCCTCCATGAATCTCGACATCTTTCGTCGATTGCAAAGTGATCTGTCCCAGCGGCGGCGTGTTACCCGCATGAGCCAAGGTCGTATCCGGAAGATCGTAAACACCGCAGGCGGTCGTGGAGAAGACCCACAAGGCCTGGATGTCAGCGTTGATCTGTGAATCCTCGCAATTCTCCGCCGACTGTAGTTTTCCCCACACGCCTCTGCTGTCCCACATTCCTACGTTCCCTTTATCCGACGCCAGGTAGCCGCGCCCGCGAAACACGTACTCGCCGCCGACTTGCCGTGTAACCCACGCATCGGAAGGGTCCTCGGTTGTCGTGTTACCGGACGGTAGCCCCGCGTTGAAAACGCTCCGGGAATTGGCCACGGCACGCACGCTCACATGCAAAGCAATGGCGCGGCCTTCGTTCTGAAGCTGATCGAATTGCACGGTGATGCTGGAGCTTCCCCCACCCGGCTTTTTGACGCTGACCACGTGTCCGGTCACATGCGATCCGGACTTGATGACAGGGCCGGAAGGCAAGCGTACCTCTTGCATCAGCTTGCCATCGATTTTTTGCCCGGCTTTGCTGCTTTTGGCAGTGAGCGTCGTGTTGACCGCAACCGGCAGCGCCGTCCCGGCAGGGAGATTCTGAGCAGCCAGCAGGCTACTGAAACACATTACTGCAAGCGTAAGTTTGAAGAGCATAGAAATTGTCGGAAGGAAACCAGAAGATTGTACCGCCCCGGAGGTAGGAAAGGCATTTTACAGTGGGGCACACTCCGGGTAGAGCCAGCTCGCAGAGCTGGCGTCCGGCGCGGTTGCAAAAGAACTAGGCCCTGAGCGTCAGCCGAAGGACGCTGCTCTATACGTGCAGAGACAGCTACGCCTTTACCACCTCGGCATGTCTTGCGCGGCGCGTGGCGTACAGCGGAAACGCTTCCGCCAGGCCCAGCACTTCGCGACGAATGCGTGCCAGCAGCGTTTTGTCGGTGCGATTGTGTAGCACCTCGGAGATCCACTTGCCCACCTGCCGCATCTCGCCTTCCTTCATGCCGCGCGTGGTGAGCGCCGGCGTCCCGATGCGGATGCCGCTCGGCTTCAGCGGAGGGTTGGTGTCGAACGGGATGGCGTTCTTGTTGACCGTGATGCCGGCTTCGTGCAGCGCGTTTTCGGCCTCGCTGCCCAGCATGCCTTTGGCGAAAACATTCACCAGCATCAGGTGGGTATCGGTGCCCCCGGAGACGATGTGGAAGTCCTCATCGGCCAACGTCTGCGCCAGAACCTTGGCGTTGGCGACGATCTGCCGCGCGTAGTCCTTGAAGCTGGGTTGCATCGCTTCCCGGAAGCAGACGGCTTTTGCCGCAATGATGTGCACCAGCGGACCGCCCTGCACTCCAGGGAAAACGACCTTATCAATTGGCGCCGCGAACTCCTGCTTCGAGAGAATCATTCCCGCGCGCGGGCCACGCAGAGTCTTGTGCGTAGTCGTGGTCACGATTTGCGCGTGCGGCACCGGCGAGGGATGCACGCCGCCGGCAACCAGTCCGGCGAAATGCGCCATGTCGACCAGGTAGATCGCGCCCACTTTATCGGCGATCTGTCTCATCCGCGCGAAGTCGATGATGCGCGGATAAGCGCTGCCGCCGCCGATGATGAGCTTCGGGCGTTCGCGCTCCGCGATCTGCTCCAGCTCGTCGTAGTCGATGGTCTCGGTTTCCTTCGTCACGCCGTAGGGAACGATCTTGTAGGTCTTGCCGGAGAAGTTTAGCGGATGGCCGTGGGTGAGGTGGCCGCCGTGCGCAAGATTTAATCCCAGCACAGTATCGCCCGGCTGGATCACGGCAGCGTACGCCGCCATGTTAGCGGTCGAACCGGAGTGCGGCTGCACGTTGGCGTGCTCGGCGCCGAAGAGTTGCTTGGCGCGATCGCGCGCCAGGTTCTCGACCACGTCGGTGAACTCGCACCCGCCGTAGTAGCGCTTGCCGGGATAGCCCTCGGCATACTTGTTGGTGAAGACCGAGCCCATCGCCTCCAGCACGGCTTCGCTCACAAAATTCTCCGACGCGATTAACTCCAGCCCTTCATGCTGCCGCCGCTCTTCATTTTCGATGGCTTCGGCAATTTGCGGATCGATTTCTGCCAGCGCACGCTCCATAGGATTGCTATTCATGATTCCGTCCTTCATTAAGATTTTTCTGCCTGGTAAGGGTTGAGCTCGACCAGCTCCATATGACGCTCTGGTTGTGCTACGGCCCTGAAACCGACTTTGCCGTACAGTCCGTGGGCGTCGCGGGTAAGCAAGTGCCAGCGTCGCAGCCCCTGTAGTTCAGGATGCTTCATGACGCACTGTATCAACCACGTGCCGAGACCCTTACCTTGATGCTCTTCCAAAACGAACACATCGCACAGATAAGCAAAGGTGCCAAAGTCGCTGATAACGCGCGCAAATCCAATCTGCTTGTCGCTCTCGAACAGCCCGAGACACAAGGAATTCCGCAGCGACCGCTCGACTGTCTCACGCGCTATGCCCTTACACCAATATGCCCGCACGAGATAGCCGTGAATCAAGTCAATGTCGAGCAGCGCGGGATCACTCGCCACCTTGTACTCTCCTCGACATTGTTGCAAGGCAGAGGCCGAAAGTGCTGCAGGCATCGAGATAATTGTAGCGCGTGCGGCGTTGGAGACAGTGTGAGCCACAACCACATTGCCCGTTCGGTCAATGAATCATTACGCAGATTAGCAGCGATAAGCTTTAGCGGTATTTTTGCGCTTGCGCCTGCTCCTCCGGCGTCATTTGACGCCAGATGAGATCTTTGTTCTGTTGCGCCCAGTCGCTGTGGGGATTGGCGACCAGCGCCGAGCTCAGCCAGCGATAGGCTTCCACGCGATTGCGCTGCACACAATTGCCGGTCGCATACATCGACGCCAGCCGATTGCGTGCGCGGGCATTTTCCTTCTCGGCCGCCGTCTTCAGCAACACGACCGCCTGTTCGCAGCTGCGCGGCACGCCATCACCCTTCATGTACATATCGGCCAACAGCACCGGCGCGTCAGGATTGCCTTTCGCCGTCGACTTCCACAACCACGCCGCCTCTGCCGCCGAGTCGCTGGCATTCTTGGCCTTGTTCAACTCGTCTGCGCCAGCCCCAGGCTTCGCTGCAGCTGTATCGTCATCGCTTGCTTGATCTTCTCGAGCTAGCTGGGGCTTGGTTACTAAGGCTTGCGTTGTTGTCGGCGGCTTTGAAGGACTTGCTGCCGAAGCGGTCTGCCCGGGTTTGGTTGCCGGGGTCGGAGCATTCTGGGCACCCGGCGCAGTCGCCCTCTGCGTCGCAGGGTTCGCACTTTGCGTCGGCTGCGGCTGGGAATTCGCCGGCGCAGCCGGGGTTACGCTTGCGGCATTCGGTTGCCCAGCGCTGGACGCTGGAGCTGGCCTAGAGCCCGGGTTCTGCTCTTGCGTCGCATTCCCAGCCCGATCTTGTTGCTGCGACTTCAGCTGCTCCTGCACCTGCATGTCGGGCTTCGCGCTGGCATCGGCGGCAGCTTGATCCGTAGCCTGCGACTGCCCGCCATTCTTCCAGTTGCGAAGCTTTGCCTTGATGACTTCGACCGGGCCATTGTTGGTTTGATTCGACTGCGCGCGCCATTCCATCCATCCCAGTCCGCCAAAGATCACCACGATCGCTGCCGCCAGCCATGCTCTCCAGTGGCTCTTGCGCGGCGGCGCTTCCTCATTCTGGACCGGACCATAATCCGCTTCTACCTGCGGAGCGTCACTCAATCCAAGAAACGACGGCCCAACAATCGTCGACGTTCCTGATGAGGCTGGCTCGGTTTCTGCCGGAGCCTCGCCAATGTCGAGAAAACGCGGGCGGTCGGCATTCGCTACTGCTGGTGATTCGCGATCCAATCCGAGGCGGCTTTCTACCGAGCTGTCAGAGGCTACGGCGCTAATTACGTCGCTCTTAGTTGGAGCGGTCACGGCAGTCGCATCCGGCCTGGCGGCGTCGGTGGCAATTGAGTCGGCAGCGGGCGCTTTGTCGGCAGCAAGTAGCTGCTCTGTGGCCGGAGCGTCGCCGTGCATCGTGATCTCCGTCGGATCACTGGGCGGCTTGTAATGGAAGTTCTGCACGTACTCATCGAACGGGACATCCGGAACGAGCTCTTGCATCGGCGGCTCGGCGGCGGCGGCCAGCGAATCGTCCATGGGCACGGCAGCCCTGGAATCAACTGCATCTGCCGGCTCTTCGACGGTGGCTGAAGCGGTGGCCGTCGGCGACGATGTCGGGGCGCCGGCGACAGGCGACCTCGGCGGTGGCGTCGGCACATGACTTGGAGAAGCTGGTGTGCTGCTGCGCGCATGCGTCGCCGCATTCACTTCTACGGGCACGCGCGTAAAGTTGAGCGTACTATGTGCGCCGGGCGCGGTCAGCGGCGCGTGTGGCAGCGGCGTTCCGCACATCCCACAGAACCGCATCTTTCCTGCGTTCTCGAATCCGCACGAACTACAGACCACGGCTCCTCCTACCACTGAAGAACATCCCCGCAAGGGATGCTGGCTGGGTAATGAATATTATGCCTTAGAGTTCAGATGACGGCGTGGGCGCGAGGTTTGCATCGCTGGTGCGGACAGTGGTCAGACTACGACTTCCGTGTCCGCCTGGGCCGCCGGTCCTTCGAAACCGCTGCAATGACGATGCGGCCTTTCTGTTTGCGATCGAGCGGCAGAGAATCGGCAATTGCCGCTTTGATCAGCACCTTCACCGCCGGTTTGTTCAGCATCTCCGGCCCTTCGAGACGAATGTGGCGCGAGATCTTGCCGCTGCCCTTGAGAAGCTTCTCGGGATCCGGCAGGCGGTCGCCGGCAAAGAAAACCAAATTGATGTGATCGGGATACACTGCCAGCGACAGAATGACCTCCGACGCCCGCTCCACCGGGCAGAAACCAATCACCAGCGCGTAATAGTTGTCGTAGACCATCTCGACGGCGCCCGGGAGGCGAGCGCGCAGGGTCTTCAGCATCGCGCGAGTCTGCGTAGCCATCTCCGGCGAGTAGCGAGCGATGAACGCGTTGAGTTGGGCGGCAGCAGATTCAGCGGCCATGGAATTGGTCGATGTGCAGAGCTGGGTAGAAGTCTAGCAGCGATTGCTTGGTTTGCTGCGCGATTGTTTACCGCGCGGCCGCCGTCTGCTCGGCCTGCTCGTGGACCGTCACCGTCGTCTCTTGTTTCAGGCGTTCCGGCCGCGCCGGCTTAGCGCAGGCTTCAGGAGGGTTGATCATTTCTTTGACGAAGACGCGGTAGTCTAGCGTGCCGGGATGCAGCGTCGACCAGTATGACGATTTCGTCACCAGATGCTTGTGCTGGGTGATGATCTGGTTCTCGAGGATCTTGATGCCGCATTCCAGATTGTTCTCGGGCTGAAGAATGGTGCGGTCCGGATCATCGCTCTTCAGCTTGCGATCTTTCGCCCAGTCGAAGTCGCACCCGTAGCGCGCCGAGTCTTCATAGGTCAGTTGCAGCAGGCCTTCCTGATGGATGGGGCGATGCGTGACTCCATCTATCTTGTCCACAACCGGCTCCATGTGGCGCACGCGCGTCGTAGGATTCAACCCGGCCTCGGCGCCTGCCAGCGCCTGAAAGAAATACGCCCAGAAGACGCGCTTGTCGGTGTCGCTCATCCTGTAAAAACGCGGACAGAACTTGCGCACGTCGTGCGGCACTTGTCGCGAGAGCATATCGGCAGGAACCGCTTTCTCCACGATCTGGTCCCACTCAGGATTCCAGGTCTTGCCGCCCAACTCGGCCTTCTTGGCGTCGATTGGCGTGGGCGGAGCCGGCTTGGTCTGTTGCGCCGGCGCCGACACGGCGAGACACGCAATGGCACAGCTGATCGCAATCCGCGCGACCACTCTTGTGTGCACCGCAATTAGGGCAGGCACCGGCATGCAAGTATGACGCCCGGCCCGCGGCGAACTGTTGCCTCTCAGGATTCTGCCAAGGGTCATGTCGACGGGTCAATGTTCAGGTAGAGTCGGCCTTCAGGCCAGCGTCCGGCGCAGTTTATTTATTCTGAGTCGGCTCCTGCCGACGCCACAGGGATGGCAGGGGCTAAAGCGGGAGTCAGCTTGCAGCCTGTCGGCACGACCTGAAGGCGTGCCCTGATACGACCCTAGAATGATTCGTGGAATGGCGTTTCGGTTTGTGCACTAAACTCAGTTCCATGTCGCCCGACTTCGATCAGCTACGGGTAGTACTGGTAGAAACGCGCAATCCGCTCAATATCGGCGCCGCGGCGCGCGCCATGAGCAACTTCGGATTCCTGCGGCTGCGCGTCGTCAATCCCTACCATGTAGCGTTTCGCGAAGCTCGCTCCGCGGTCGGAGCAGCACCGCTATTGAAGGCGGCCGAGGAGTTCGCCAGCGTGGCCGAAGCGGTCGCCGATTGCACGCTCGTGGTCGGCACTACCGCGATTCAGCATCGCGAGTTACAACATCCATTGCGAACGCTAGAACGCGGCGCCCCAATCATCCGCAAGGAACTCGCTAGCGCTCGAGTTGCCCTATTGTTTGGATCGGAGAAAACTGGCCTCTCCAATGACGATCTCAGCCATTGCCACTGGCTGATGCACATTCCCACGCGCAAACAGCATCTGTCGATGAATCTCGGGCAAGCTGTCGCCGTTTGTCTGTACGAATTGGCGCGCGATGCGAAGAAAGCTATCGCAAAGACCAAGCTCGAGAAACGCGCAACCGCCGGTGAAATTGAGCGCATCTCGACTGTGCTACTCGAGGCGTTACACCTCAGTGGTTATGTGAAAGGGAATGCGGTTGCGTCGACCGAGGAACGCGTGCGCCGCATGGTGCGGCGCATCAATCTCACATCCGAAGATGCAGAGTTATGGCTCGGCATGCTGCGGCAGATGCTGTGGAAGATCAAAGTAGATGGCGTAGGCAAGGAATGATTGGCGGAGCGTGGGCGGAGCACGCCTTCAGGCGTGCAGTTGGGCTCAACCAAAATCTTCGCCTTCAGGAAGTAAATTCATTACCGCAGCGGCTGAAGCCGATTGCAGGTGAATCGTCGCTGACACCAGGTTCGATGCGCGCGAACTGCGATTTTTATCCGACCGGTACCGTCTGCAGCACCTGCTCGCGGATTTCCTCGTCGTGTTTGACCTCAGCGTGCGAGCTGGGCAGCGCAATCTCGAGCAGCTGCTCAATGGTTTTCACGTAATGCATGGTGAGACCTTGCAGTTGTTCGGTCGTCAGGTCTTCCTCGACGTTCTGTTTGTTCTCCGCCGGCAGAATGATGTCCGTCACGCCGGCGCGTTTGGCTGCCAGCGTCTTCTCCTTCACGCCGCCAATAGGCAGTACGTTGCCACTCAGCGTGATCTCGCCGGTCATTGCCGTCAGCGGCCGCACCGGCCGATCCGTCAGCAGCGATACCAGCGCCGTCACCATAGTCACGCCCGCGGACGGCCCATCTTTCGGAATTGCTCCCGCCGGCACGTGAATGTGAACATCGTGATCGGCAAAGAAGCCTTCATCGATGCCAAGCTCTTTCGCATGTGACCTCACCCAGGTTAGCGCGGCCTGCATCGATTCCTGCATCACCTGACCAAGCTGACCGGTCATGGTGAAACCGCCCTTGCCCTTCATCTTGCTGGCTTCGACAAAGAGCACATCGCCTCCGGTCGGCGTCCACGCCAGGCCCACAGCGACGCCGGCACGCTTAGTGCGTTCGGCAATCTCGCCTTCGGTGCGGATCTTCATGCCGCCCAGCATGTCGTGGTGCTGCACCAATTCCGGCGTCACCCGCAGCTTGTCGGTCTTGCCTTCGGCGATGCGGCGCGCCTGTTTGCGGCAAATCGTTCCGATCGTCCGCTCCAGGTTGCGCACGCCTGCTTCGCGCGTGTAATGGCGAATCAGGAAGCGGATCGTTTCTTCGGGAAACTCGATCTGATCGCCGTTGACGCCGTTCTCCTCGATCTGCCGCGGGACCAAATACTGGAAGGCAATATGAACTTTTTCTTCTTCCGTGTAGCCTTGCAGCTCGATGATCTCCATGCGGTCGCGCAGCGGCTCGGCAATCGGGTCGAGCATGTTTGCCGTGGTGATGAACAGCACTTTCGACAGATCGAATGGTACGTCGAGGTAGTTGTCGCGGAAGCTGAAGTTCTGCTCCGGATCGAGCGCCTCCAGCAGCGCCGAACCGGGATCACCGCGGAAGTCGCGTCCCACTTTGTCGATTTCGTCCAGCATAAAGACCGGATCGTTGGTTTCCGCGCGGCGAATGCCCTGCATGATCTGTCCTGGCAGCGCGCCGATGTAGGTGCGGCGATGTCCGCGAATTTCGGCTTCGTCGTGCACGCCGCCCAGCGACAAACGCACAAACTTGCGTCCCAGCGCGCGCGCGATCGACTTGCCCAGCGAGGTCTTGCCCACCCCCGGCGGTCCCACGAAGCAAAGGATCGGTCCTTTCATCGACGGCTTCAGCCGACGCACGGAAAGATAATCCAGGATGCGGTTCTTCACCTTCTCCAGATCATAGTGATCGGAGTCGAGGATTTCCTTGGCCTTGGGGATGTCAACCTCGACGCCCGAAGATTTCTGCCACGGCAATATCGCCAGCCACTCGATGTAGTTGCGCGTCAAGCCGTAATCGGCGGCCATCGGCGACATGCGGGCCAGCCGTCCAAGTTCCTTCAGCGCCTCTTTCTTCACATCGTCGGGCATGCCGGCCGATTCGATCTTCTGCCGCAACTCTTCGGCATCGCGCGTGGTCTCGTCCTGTTCACCCAGTTCCTTCTGAATGGCTTTCATCTGCTCGCGCAAGTAATACTCGCGCTGCGTCTGCTGCACGCGATCCTGCACTTCGCTCTGAATCTTGTTGCGCAACTGCTGGACTTCCAGCTCTTTTGCGAGGTGCTGGTTGATCTTCTCCAGCCGGACGCGTACGTCGGGCGTCTCCAGAACGTCCTGCTTGTCGCGCGTCGAAAGCGACGGCAGCGACGACGCGATGAAATCGACCATGCGCCCGGCATCTTCGATATTGCCGGCAACGGTGGACAACTCGTCCGACAATGTGGGTGATCCCGCCACGATCTGCTGGAACAGCGTCAGCACATTGCGCTGCAGCGCTTCGATTTCGGAATTCTTCGGAACCGGAACTTCGGGAATCGACTCGACTGTCGCGCGCATGAACGGGGCCAGCTGGGTGTACTCCGTCACCTTTACGCGCTCCAGGCCTTCGGCAAAGACGAACAGGCTCTGGTTGGGCATACGCACAACTTTGTGCACCACCGCCAGGCTGCCCACCGTGAACAGATCGGTCGGCTGGGGGTTATCGACGCGCGCCTCGCGTTGCGCCACCACCACGATGGTCTTATCGTCGCCCAGCGAATTGATCAACTGGACCGAGCTTTCGCGGCCGACCGTCAACGGCAATACCGCATGCGGAAACAAAACCGTATCGCGAACAGGCAACACGGGGAGAGTTCGCGCGGCTTCCGAATCATCCCGAAGTTCTGGATCAGGACCTACTAACTCTTTATTATCCTGAGACATATGACTCCTTGAGTCGATGACACTCAACTCTTAGATGCCTACCCGCACTAAAGGATGCAGGCCAAGTCGGAATCTACTCCGAGCGTCATCGACGGAGTTGCGCAACAACATCCTGAAGTGTCTCTTGTTCCCTATCGGCAAGGGCGTAGGCACTCTGCAGGCCGTGGCTTCCAGCTAAGGAGCAAAGATTACCCGGTTTCAGGAGCGACAGGATTCTACTCAACGACGGTGCCGGTAACAACCCGAAATACGGCGGTTACAAAATTTTGGCGGAGGAGCGCCCAAATGCGGACGGCGAAACTGTCGGGGTGGAAGCCATTGCAAGAAGTCGTGGCGCTTTCTTAGAGCTGAGCCGTCAAGGCCAGCGCGTAATTTCGCCCCGCTCACATTGCCGGCGCCGGCGCCGGCCGCGAGTCGGCGGTGTTCTGCTCGCCAGTGACCTCCACAAAGCTGAATTGCCTGCTCATCGCGTCGTGAGCCTTGCCGTCGATCTCGACGTAGGGATAGACGAAGTAGTTCAGCGGCGGACCATCCTGCTTGGGAGACAACGTTATGTCACGCCCGGTGGAAAACTGCACGCGATTAGCGTCCACCGTGCCGAAGAAATAGTCGGATTTTTCTTTGGCTTTCCAGGCTTCGGAGATGTCGACCGGCACCCATCCGGTGTTGCGCGCGAAAAACTCTGCCCAGCAATGATAGCCCGGGATATCACCCTGCTCTTTGCCCTCCGCCAGCGGGAAGCCGATGTCGAAGCGGGCGGGGATATCGTCGGCGCGCATCATGCCGATGAAGACCGAATGGAAGTCGGTGCAGTTGCCATGCTTGGCATCGCAGGCCCAAACCGCGTCGCCGCGTCCCCAGCCCGTGCCCGTCTTGTCATAGCGCATGGTGGTAAAGAGGTAGTCATATGCGGCTTTGGCTTTCGCGATCGTCCCGGTTTGGCTGCCGGTTACCTGCTCAGCCAGCTCTTTGATCTTGCCGTCGGTGGGGATCAGCTTGTCCGGCGCTGTGTAGCGCTCCATCGACGTCGGAACAATGCCCGGTTTGGTGTCTTTCACCTCGAGTTGCGCGAAGTCTCCGCGCGAGTACTCGCGCCGCGCCACCTCGTACTCCAACGAGAAGTCCGCCGTCGCCTGCCTGGGACTATGAATCTCGGCATACAGAATGTGATTCCCATATTCCTCTTCTTCGCCCATCCTCGTCTGCACCGGCGACTTCACATTGATCAGGCGGACTGTCTGATGTTCATCGGTGTGCGCCACCGGAACCCACACCCGCACCAGCTTGGCGCCCACGGGAATGTCCTTCACCGTGAACGAGTAGGTGAAGCGGAACTTGCGATAAGGCGGGCTGAACTTCTGCTGCTTATCGGCAGATGTCTGCGCGGTGCACAGGGAAGCGGTAATCAAAACCAGCAGCAGGGATGAAAGAAGGCGCGTCCTCATCGAAAGAGCTCCCGTGCGCAATTGGATGTACGTTGTGGGCGGCGCGGCGCCAATATTTTAGCGCCGACCGCGCCGGGTTCAAGTGTTTATGGGGCGAGGCGCTAGTGGTCAGGGGCTGGCCGTTATGTGCAATCTTTTGAGAGTGTCATCCCGAGCGAAGCGGGGTCCCCGACCAGCGCCGTTTTTGCACTTGGCGGCGTGTCCGAGCCGGCGCCTAGTCGAGGGACCGCTTTTCGCTGGCAGCTCAGCCATGCTTCTCCCGACCTGCCCCTGATCCCTAGCCCCTGCCTGCCATTCTGCTGACGACGATGAACGCCCCTCCGACGACCACGAACCCCAGTCCCACTCCTGCCGTGATCAACGGCACCGCAAAGAACCGCTGGTTCCACCCCGCGCCAATGCGCACTTGAGTTGGATTGTTGGGATCGTAGCGGATCGCGTGCCGGCTGCCGACGGGAAACTCCGCGGCGCGCCGCGCTGTCTCTTCGTAGTTGCTGCTCTGGAAGCTGGTCAGCTCGGCCGTGACTGGCCGGCCATCGACGGCATAAACGATCTCCAGCTTGGCGGAATAGAGTTGATCGTGCTTCGACGTCGGCTCGACCACCACCCGGCTGCTCAGCACCTGCGCCTGCCGCACCGGCCACGAACGCAGCACCTGCATCTGTCCCCAAAAGAATGGCAGGCTGAAGATGAGGAACAGCCCGCCCACAATCAGGCAGGCCACGCCGAGAAATTGGAGAGTGCCGCGCCGTTCAGAGCTCACAGCCTATTGAACCACAGAGACACCGAGGCTTAGAGGATGAAATCAATCGCGAAGCAATCATGGCAGGTTGAGTCTCGGTGTGACGCTGTGCCCTGCGTGTCGTTCGCGACATGACGACTCCCCATCGCTGCGCTAGTAGTTCACCGCAAAGAGCGATCTAGGGCACGAGTTCCCACACCACGCCGCAACCTGAACCGCAACCTTGCGGATAGTTGCCGCCGTAGAACGTCGTCCCGTACAGGTTGCCACTATGGTCAAAAGCCACACCGCCGTGGGGCTGGTATCCCTGGTAGGCAAACTCATACAGGTTGCTGTAGGTCCAACCGTTGCTCCCGCGAGTGAGCTCGAAGATGGAGCCAGTGCCCGCGGGCCCACCACTCGTCGTACCATACAAATTTCCCGCGGCATCGAGAGTCGGGGTGTCGTACGGCTGGTTTGGCCCGAGATTAAAGCTATAAAGCACATTGAAGATCCAGCTGTCGCCGGAGGGCTCCATCTGATAAATCGTTCCGCCGGCATTCTCCAGGCCGCCACCATTGCTCGTGGTGCCGTAAAAGTTTCCCTGCGGATCGAAGACCACGCCAGAGTAGGGTGTATATCCACTGCTACCGGGGTTGAAATTAAAGAGGACCGTTTCTGTCCAGCCAGATTGGGATGGGCTCAACTCATAGATCGTTCCCACATCCTCCTGGTATCCTCCCATGGCCGTCGTTCCGTATAAATTGCCGGCACTGTCGAAGGTCACACTGCTTTCTGGATTAGCCCCGTCCACCGGTACGCCCTTGAAGGAGTACAGCACGCTCTCCGTCCACGTCTCGCCAGAGCGGCTAAGCTCGAACACCACGCCCTTGCCGTGGGTTCCACCAGCGATGGTTGTGCTATAGATATTTCCTGCCGAATCAAACGTCAGGTTTGCCCATGGCCCTGCGCCATCAGCCAGACCGGTGAAGTTGTAGAGAATGGTTTCGACCCACGGACACTCGGCGCTTAGGCATGGCGAAGCGGGCGGTCTGAGGTTGTAGACCGTCCCATTGTTGAAGAGGCCACCGGACGCTGTCGTTCCGTACAGAGTTCCGTCCGGACCAAAGACGACTCCGGCATAGGGAGCAGCGCCGTCGGTGCCGCCAGCGAAAGTGTGGAGCACGGAAACCCTCCAGCCCGAACCGGCACGCGAGAGCTTGTATACGGTCGAGGTGGTGTTCTGCTCGTAGCCTGTGGTCGTGCCATAGAGATTGCCGGCTGCATCCAGCGTCACTCCGGCTTGAGGATAGGCTCCGTCGCCCGCATTATTGAAGGCGTGTAGCAAGGTGTAAGTCTGCGCCTGGGCACACGGTGCCACGATGATGCCCAGCGTGGCCATCACAAGAAGCAGGAAAGTTACTTTGGTAAACCTTGGGCAGAAAAAGCAGGTGAGATCATGGTCTGGCTTTGACACGATAAGCCTCCTTTACAAAATGGGCCTTCGACGTTGCCGTTCGCGACCGTGTACTCTACACCCAACGCAGTAGTACTTGATTGCCAAAGCTAATACAACGCTAATATTGTGATAGCCAAAGCTGGTAGCTGGAAATTGACAGACAGCAATAGAACCAGGCTATATCGTGCCTTCTTAGCCTTGTGCCTCGAGGCTTTTTTCGATGCTAACCTGGGCCGGGTTCACTTTCCCCGCTCCAGCTCCTGGGTCTCGTCTTCCACCTTCTTCATCCGCAGAAGAATTCGCACCAGGTATCCCATATACGCAACCCACGCCACCACGTACGCCGCCTTCAGGAATGCAATTGAACTCATTGCGCGACTCCTTTCAGCGCGGCCTGCGCGTGCGCCGACTCCAGCGCCTCTTCCGCGGTCTGCAGCTTATAGCGCAGCCAGATGAACAGCAGCCCCATTACAGTGAACAGCGCCAGGTTAGTGAGGAAGACAGTCAACATGGCCGGATCGAGCCCCGAGTTCTCGCCGCCGCCCATCACCGGCGAGGGATGTTGCGTCCGGAACCAGCGAATTGACATATAGACAATCGGCACATCGGCGAAGCCGAAGACGGCCAGAACCGCAGCCATGATTTGCGTCTGTCCCGCGGAAAAGCGCCGCAGCACCAGATAGCTGACATAGATCAGCCAAAGCACGAGCGTGGTGGTCAGGCGCGCGTCCCAGGTCCACCAGATGCCCCACACCGGCTTCGCCCACAGCGTCCCTTCAATCAGCAGCACAGCGCAAAACACGACGCCGACTTCGGCCGACGCGGCAGCCAGGGCATCGCTCTTGGGACTGCGCTTCCAGAGGTACCAGATCGACGCTACGAAGTTGATGAAGAAGCAAAGAAATCCCACCCACGCCGACGGCACGTGATAGTAGAAGATGCGCTGCACGTCGCCCATAGTTCGCTCAGTGGGCGCGACCGCCAGCGCGAGATAGCTCGTGACCGCGAGCAGAGCCACGGTAAGAGGAATCGTAATGAGTGCCAGTTTTTTCATCGTGCGCCTTGCGGCTTGCGTAATCGTTTTTTGAAAGGGCACGCCTTCAGGCGTGCCGTACCGCGGGGGCGGATCGGCTTCAGCCGCTGAGGGTATCGCCCGCAGCGCCTAAAGGCGGGTACGTCTTGACTCTTGGCGGCACGGCTGAAGCCGTGCCCTTTCAAGTCCGAGATACAATCGCTTTCCAAGCGCGTCTTACTCCGCATTCAACACCATTTCAAACAACATCAGGCAGATGGCGGTGAACACGATATCGTAAACCGCCAGCAGCTTGATCCCGAAGTCCGGCGTACCGTCTCCAGTGAGGATCGTGGTCGTTGCATCCACCATGCCCAGCAGGGCCGGAATCGAAATTGGAAACAGGATCAGCGGCAGCATGATCTCGCGACTGCGGGTGCGGATCGACAGCGCGGCGAAGAACGTTCCATTCACCACCAGCGCCCACGTGCCTAGCAGCGCGACCACAACCAGCTGCCAGACCGGCCCGATCGACCGCAGCTCGTAGAAGATGACGAACAGCGGAGCCATCAGGCATTCCAGCACGACTACAAAAAGAAAGTTACCAATTGCTTTCGCCAGGAACAGCGCATTGGGCGGCGCGGGCGATACGCGATAGGCGTCCAACACTTGATTGCGCAGTTCGCGCGCCCTGGTTTGATTCAGCGCGACAACCGCTGCGAAGAGAAACGCCACCCAGATCAATCCGCCGGCGATCATGCGCGACTCTTCCGCGGTGGGATTGAAGGCGAAGCTGAAGATCACGACGACCAGCAGCGCGAAGAACAGCATGGAGTTGATGGCGTCCTTGGAGCGCCACTCCATGCGCAGGTCTTTCATCAACGTCGCGCGCGTGACGGTGAGTGTGCTCATCGCGTTGACCTCGATTCGGAGGTTGCGGCACCCGTTACGCGGGTCACTTCTTCGCGCCTGACGATCTTCCCCGCCGCCATGTGCACGAACTCGTCCGCGATACCCTCCATCAGCGCGGCCTGATGGGTTACCACGAAGATCGTCTTGCCCCGGTCGCGAACTCGGCCGAGCACAACTGCCATCTCATGGGCGGAATGCGCATCAACGTTGGAGAATGGCTCGTCGAGCAGTAGTAGCTCGGGATAGTGCAGCAGAGCGCGCGCCAGCGAGAGCCGCTGTCGCATTCCCTGCGAGTATTGTCCGACACGCCGCGTAAGATTGGGATCGAGCCCGACGATCTGCATCGCCTCGCGGCAGACCTCATCGTCATAAATGCCGTAGAGGCCGGCGAAGTAGCGCAGGTTCTCCATGCCGCTGAGCTCGTCATACAGCAGCGGCGCGTGTCCCATGTAGCCCACGCGATGCGCGACCTCGCGAATACGCTGTGCACCCAGCAGCGTACAGCTTCCCTGACTTGGCTCCATTAACCCGGCGACCACGCGCAGCAGCGTGCTCTTCCCTGCTCCGTTGTCGCCCAGCACAACGTACAACCGCCCCGGCGCAAAGCTGGCTGAGATGCCGCGGAGCGCGGCGAAGCGGCCGAAGAATTTCACCAGATTTTCGAGGACGATGACAGGCTGAGAGTGAGCTTCGCTGATACCTGCCATGTTGTGCGGTTCCGTGAGGACTGCTCGCAATGCTCTACTGGCCCATCCCAGGCGCTGCGAGCGCGGCCTTCTGAGCGCTGCTTTGCGCGGCCGGAGCGGCTGCTGGCTGACTGGGCTGTTTCGGCGCATACTTTGACGCGCACTTGGCCTGAATGTTGGTCGCGCGAAAGACGCCATCGCGCCCGAAGTGGCCTTCCGCCAAGGCCTGCGCGTTGTCTTTGAAGGTGTCAGGCAGCGCTTCCGTCCCGCTATAAACCACAGGCAAGGTGCGGTCCTGCTCCACCAGTTCGAACTCGGCATGAGTTCCCTGCCGCTTGATGGAGCCCGGGGCCACATTGCCGGCCACGCGCAGCCGCTTGCTGTAGGCGCCGTTGCCCATCCCGTTCAGCTCTTTGATGGTGACGTAGTAGCTCTTACTGTCCTGCACGCCAGTGTAAGCGAGATAGCCAAGCGCAATCACGATTACAGCCATCACCGCGCCAAAGCGCACGTATCTGCGTCCCTGCTCCGACATTCCAATGATTCCCTTCTCATCTTGCGGCCAGCGGCCGCGCCGAATGCATCAAGGATAACGCCGTCTCGCGCACAACGCCATGTGACTTTAGTCACATATCGATCAGGAGCGTGGTCCGCACGGCGTTGGGCCAGACTTGGGCCAAGCAACGGATCCTAATGAGATTGCGTTCTATGCCGCGCCGCGCTGCCGGCTTGCCTGGTCCAGGCTGGCCCGGACGAGCTCAATCAAGTCCGGAGGGGGGATGGGCTTGTGCCGAAAAACGACGCCCAGATCGGCGTATTCTGGCTCAGCCTCAGCCAGTCCACTGAGGACAATCACCGGTAGCCATTGGTTGAAACTTCGGATCTGCCGCACCAGTTCGGAGCCGCTACAGCCCGGCATCAGGTGATCGGTTATGACTACGCCGACGCGGTTTGACAAGACGCGCAGCGTCGCCAGGGCGCTTTCGGCAGTGGTGGCAACCGAAACCTGAAAGCCCGCGGTCCGCAGTACAGCTTCACGGATGCTCAGTTGCAATGGATTGTCGTCGACAAGCAGAACCTGACTCAAGCTTCGGTCCTAATAGTGGTAGTGCGCTGCTCGGCAACGGCGAACAAGAACCGCGCGCGCTCAACGGCCACTATGGTAGCTGATCTCATCCAGACGTGCAAAGCACTTAGCGCAGATAGGCTACATCCTGAGGCCATTCGCCAGCCGAAACCATTCTATCTAACGCAGACGCTTACCATGAGCCGAGAGTTGCCGACTAAAGGATTAACAACCGAAGTCGCGGACTACGCGGTTGGTATGCGGCCGCAGATCTCTTCCTTCGCCCGCAACCAATCCTGCTCCGGCGAACCGCCGCTGTCGCCGCGCTCCAGGTAAATCTCATACGCACGCATGCGGATTCGCTCCTCAAGATTGGGCGAAACTGAGGTTCCGCTGGGAACTTCGGGGGCGGCAGTTACGGATGCGGTAGCGCCGTTTCCGTTCGCCGCATGTACGCCATTCC
>Ga0335074_10002536_pt1 | contig 24940 bp, 19 predicted proteins | sample Lox_Sample_23_FD_206715 | JGI IMG/M metagenome (GOLD analysis project Ga0335074, IMG submission 206715) | Soil microbial communities from Loxahatchee National Wildlife Refuge, Florida, United States - Lox_Sample_2.3 | ecosystem: Environmental > Terrestrial > Soil > Wetlands | place: USA... | reverse complement strand
CCCGGGCCGCCGCCCGGGCCGCCGGGCGGGCTCCCAGGCAGGCTCCCCGGCGGACGATACCCCGGCTGCGGATACCGCGGCCGTACGTCATCGGCCGGCCGGTAGTCGCCCGGCCGGGGCACGCGGCGCCAGTCAGGCGGCGCTTCCGCCGTGCCCGACGGGTTCGCCGGGGTAAATCGCGGGGTCCGGAGCGGCCGCGCGGGCGGGGCGGGCCAGCCCAGCGCCAGCGGCAGCGTGGTCTCGGCCGGGCTCGGGCCGCCCGGCATCGGGCCTTCGAGCGGCGGCAGCGGATCAGCGGCGCGGCGGTTGTAGCCGGGCTGTTCCGGCTCGTCCGGACCCGGCTCGTCCGGACCCGGCCCGGGCGGGCCTGGGTCGTGCGCTCCCGGGTCTGGCGGGCCCGGCTCAGGTGTCGTCGGCCCAGCGTCGTGCATCGGCCAGGTCATCCGGTGCCTCCGTCGGGTGTTGCGCGCTGCTGGTGCCTGTCACGACGCTACCTGGTATATCCGCATCTTCGGGGGCAACCTGGGTGTCCTGGTGCAGCCACCGCCGGACGCCGCGGAACACCGACGTGAGGACGAGGACGCCGATCGCGGCGCCGATGAGGAACAAGATCGTGCGGCCGTACCTGGTGGACTGGACCGTGAGTGAGGTCGGGGGCAGCGACAGCGGCTTCCCGTTCGCGGTGGTGAGGCTCAGCCGGATGGCGGTCGGCCCGATGGGAGCCGAGGTCACCGGCAGGCGCAGGGTCACCGCCTGCCCGGGCTGGACCGTGATCAGGTTCTGGAAGCGGCCCACGGTCAGCTGCGAGGTCCGGTCCGGCACGTCGACCACGGTGGCGACCAGCCGGACCTGGATGGCGTGATGCGATCCGTTCTGGACCGACACCGGTACCGGCCCGGACGATCCGCCCATCGGAACCTGCTGCGCGGCGATGATCTGGATCCGGCTCTCCTCGCCGCTCATGAACCCGGACAGCTTGTCGGCCAGGGCCTGGCCCTCGGTCTGCCCGCCGCCCCGCCAGGCCGACGATTCGGTGGCGGTCAGGGCCTGCTCCAGGCCCTGCACGTAGGGGGTGGAGGCCTGGTAGAGCAGGTCCTTGTAGACGCCGAGAGCGGCGCCGACCGTGGCCACCGTGCTCAGGTAGCTGCCGCTGAGCTCACCCGGGCTGTCCCGGTTGGCCGGCGGGGGCTGGCGGCTGATGCCGTGCTCGCTGTCCGGGGCCCCGGCCAGGCTGCCCAGCGCGGTGGGCGTCAGCCACGGCGTGCTGGTGGTCTCGCTGAGCAGGGTGCCGGCCAGCGCGGCCGACGGGCTCCAGTCCTGCGGCGGGTCCACCACGATGGACCGGTCCGAATCCGGCGCCTCGGCGGCGATCATCGCGGTCTCGGCGAGGAACCGCTGGCTGACCGCGAACTGCGTGCTCGCCGGGAGGGCGCCGGAGCTGGTGTCGCCCGCGGCCAGCACCCCGGTCAGCACGTGGTCGCCGAGCAGCACGGTCATGGTCAGGCCGTCCGGGGTCCGGATCGAGGTGACCGCGTCGTCCGGCTCGAAGACGGCCTGGTTCGCGGGCGGCATCTCGGTGCTGTCCAGGACCACGGCGCCGATGTGCTGGGCGGTGGCCAGGTTGGTGAGCACGCTGAGGTCGGCCATCCCGCCCGCGGGGAGCGCGATCGACGGTCCGAACGACCCGTGCAGCACGTTGTCGGCCACCGCATAGCCCATGGTGTAGGCGCTGGTGATGTCCGCGGTCAGCCCGCTGTGCACCAAGGCGGAGACGTCCACGTTGGCGTAGGGCGTGATCACGGTCGGCTGGCCGGCGGTGACCCCCCGGAGCGCGGACAGCCACGTCTTGGCCGCCTTGCTGGCCCGCTCGGGGACCGGGTTACTGCAACCGGGCCCCGAATCCACCTGGTAGGCCTTGGTCATCGTGTTCACGTCGCTCAGCAGTGCCGGGTCGATGACCCAGGTCAGGTGCGCGCCGGGATTGGCCTCACCCGCCCCGAGCAGGGCCGACAGCCGGCCCCCTGGCGCGAGGCTGGCGGCCAGGTCGTTGTTGGTCAGCGCGGTGCAGACCTGGTGGTGCGGCTGATCGATGAGCGGCCAGACCCACGCGATGTCCAGCGGGCGGGACAGGCCGGCCGCCTGCTGTCCGGGCCAGTACGGCAGCAGCGTGTGATCCGCGGCCAGCACGTCGCCCTGGGTGTCGTCGAGCTGGGCGGCGACCGGATAGACGCCGAACTCGGTCATGCCGATGGTGTCGACCTGGAAGGAAGCGTGCCATTGGACGGTGGCCCCGGGCCGCAGGCTGGCCGGGAGGAGGAACTGGGTGCCGGCCTCTTCCAGGCTCGCGCCTGCGCCCTGGCTCACGTACCCGTCCATCGCGTCCCGGGTCTGGAAGCGCGACGGCGAGGTCCACAGCTGGACGTCCAGCCCGGCCTTGGCCTGGCTGGTGCCGTTGCTGACCGTGCCCGCCACGGTGACCGTGTCGCCGGGCCTGGCCGTCTGCGGGGACATCGAGTCGATGGCCACCGACACCCGGCCGGCCTGCACGACCTGCCCGGCCTGCGACGTCTGCCCGGCCTGGGATGCCCGCGACGGCTGCGCGGGACTGGCCTGCGCCGGGGTGGCCAGGGCCAGCACGGCGGTGAGCGCGGCCGGCGCGACGACGGCAGCGGCGAGGGAAACGATCCGCCGCGAGAAGTCCGCCGGTAGCAAGCCGTGCACACTTGGAATGGTATTGCCGATCCAAACCTGACCTGTGCGTTACCACCCGTGCGTTACCCTCAATGGCCGTGTCCCTGAGCAACGAACAGCGGAGAGCCGCCGCCGCGCTGCTGCGCGAGCGCGTGCCCGAGGTCGCTGACATCGGCCGCCTGTTCGCCCGGCACGGCTACGAGCTGGCCCTGGTCGGCGGTCCGGTCCGCGACGTGTTCCGCGGCGTGCCGCCCAGCGACCTGGACCTGACCACCGACGCCACCCCGGAACGGGTCCTGGCCGTCGTGGACGGCTGGGCCGATGCGACCTGGACGGTCGGAATCGCGTTCGGCACCGTGGGCTTGCGCAAGGGCAGCCTGATCTTCGAGGTCACCACCTACCGCAGCGAGCAGTACCGGGCCACGTCCCGCAAGCCCGACGTGCAGTACGGCCGGTCGCTCGAGGAGGACCTGGGGCGGCGGGACTTCACCGTCAACGCGATGGCGGCCCGGCTGCCCGGCTACGAGCTCGTCGACCCGTTCGGCGGCCTGGCGGCGCTGCAGGAGAAGGTGCTGCGCACCCCGGGACGCCCCGAGGACTCCTTCAACGATGATCCGCTGCGTATCCTGCGCGCGGCGCGGTTCGCGGCCCGGCTGGGGTTCGCCGTCGCCGACGAGGTGCGCGCGGCCATGACCGAGCAGGCGGCCCGGCTGAAGATCGTCTCCACCGAGCGCATCACCGGCGAGCTGACCAAGCTGATGCTCACCCCCGATCCCGCGCTGGGCATCGACATCCTGGTCCAGACCGACGTCGCCGAGCAGGTGCTGCCGGAGGTGTCCCGGCTGCGGCTGGAGGCCGACGAGCATCACCGGCACAAGGACGTCTATCAGCACAGCCTCACCGTGCTGCGGCAGGCCATTGAGCTGGAGCCGCGCTACGGGCTCAGGGACGACCTGATCGTGCGGCTGGCCGCGCTGCTGCACGACATCGGCAAGCCGAAGACCCGGGAGCTGCTGCCCGACGGACGGGTCGCGTTCCACCTGCACGAGGTGGTCGGCGCGAAGCTGGCCCGCCGCCGGCTGACCGCGCTGCGCTTCCCGAACGACGTGGTGCGCGACGTGTCCAAGCTGGTCGAGCTGCACCTGCGGTTCCACGGCTACGGGGAAGGCGGCTGGACCGACTCGGCCGTGCGCCGGTACGTCCGGGACGCCGGGCCGCTGCTCACCCGGCTGCACGTGCTGACCAGGGCCGACTGCACCACCCGCAACCAGGCCAAGGCGCAGCGCCTGGCCCGGGCGTACGACAGCCTGGAGCAGCGCATCGCCGAGCTCGGCGAGCAGGAGGAACTGGGCAAGATCCGGCCGGAGCTCGACGGCCACGAGATCATGCGCATCCTCGGCCTCAAACCGGGCCCGCTGGTCGGGAAGGCCTACGATTTCATGCTCGAGCTGCGCATCACCCGCGGCGAGATCGGCCGGGAGCAGGCCATTCAGGAACTGCTGGACTGGGCCGCGGACCAGGGGATCTCCCCGCCGGACCCGGGGGAGGGCCCGGAACCGGAGTCCGGACCCGACGAGGACTGACGCCTGCGCTGGGCCAGCCAGTACGCCGCGGCCAGGACCGCGAACCCGGCCGCCACCACGGCGACGATGGCCGGGGAGTGGCCGTTGTCCGGCATGAAGGCGGCGGCCAGGCCGGCCCCGGCGGCGTAGGTGACGTTGAACATCATGTCGTAGAAGGCGAATATCCGGCCGCGGTACGCGTCGTTCACTTCCTCCTGCAGGATCGTGGTCGCGCAGATCGCCACGCCCTGCCGGGCCAGGTACAGGCAGAACCCGAGCGTCAGGTAGGCGATCTGGTTGAAGGTCTCGCCCAGCGTGATGGTCACCGCCGCGCTGGCGGCCACCAGCAACGTGATCCAGGCCGGCTTGGACAGCCGCCTGGTGGCCTGTGGGGTCACCAGCGCGGCGCAGAAGTAGCCGATCCCGGACGCGATCACCACGCTCCCCAGGTGTCCCTCGGCCGCCCCGACGCTGGACCGGTAGAAATAGTCCCGGTACAGCAGGATCACCATCAGGAACAACGGTCCGAACAGGAAGCTGTAGCCTCCGGTGACCCAGAGCGCCGCCGCCGGGCCGCGCCGCCTGATGACGTACCGCACGCCCTCCGCGAGCCCGGCCGCGACCGAGGCCAGCTCACCGAGCAGCCGCCCGGGCGGCGGCTGTCCGGGTTCACGCACCGGCCCGAGCCGGTCGCGTCGCATGGTGGCCGCGACCAGGCTGGCCGCCGCGTAGCAGCCGCCCCCGGCCAGCAGGGTGATCGCGGCGCCGCGCTCGGTGTTGCCAGTGGCCACGTTCAGGCCGAGCGCGACAAGGCCGCCCAGCGTGGCCATGACGCCGCCGATCGTCGGCGACACCGAGTTGGCCATTACCAGCTCGTCCTCGGCGACCACATGCGGCAGGGCCGCCGACAGCGAGGACAGGAAGAACCTGTTCACGCCGAGCACGAGCAGGACGGCGACGTATAGCGGGGGGCCGTGCCTGCCTGTCGCCATCAGCCCCGCCGTCAGCACCACGAACGTGGTCCGGAGCAGGGCGGCCCAGACCAGGATCTGACGCCTCGACCAGCGGTCGATGAACACGCCGGCGAACGGCCCGATCAGCGAGTACGGCACATAGAGAGCCGCGAACGCCGCCGCTCCGGCCGCCGGGTCCGGGAACGATGAGGCGTTGAAGAACACGTACGTGCCGACCCCGGCCGTGATGATGCCGTCGCCGGTCTGGGAGACCAGCCGGACGGCGAACAGCCGCCGGAAGTCCCGCTCGGCCAGGACGGTGCGCAGGTCGCCGAAGAACGTGGACCGACCGCTCGCTTCCTCCGGCTGGCCGTCCACCCGTCCAGCTTAGGCCCCGCCTCCTACCGGGAGCCGCTCAGCGGGCGACCTCGCCGATGATGAACTTCTCGACCAGGTCGCGGCAGACATCGTCGCCGTACTGCTCCGGCGGCGACTTCATGAAGTACGAGCTGGCCGATGTCACCGGCCCGGCGATGCCCCGGTCCAGCGCGATCTTGGCCGCCCGGACCGCGTCGATGATCACGCCCGCCGAGTTCGGCGAGTCCCAGACCTCGAGCTTGTACTCCAGGTTCAGCGGCACGTCGCCGAACGCCCGTCCCTCGAGCCGCACGTACGCCATCTTGCGGTCTTCCAGCCAGGGCACGTGGTCGGACGGGCCGATGTGCACGGCCGCGCGCTCCATCTCGTGCGGGATCTGCGAGGTGACCGCGCGGGTCTTGGAGATCTTCTTCGACTGGAGCCGGCTGCGCTCCAGCATGTTCATGAAGTCCATGTTGCCGCCGAAGTTGAGCTGGTACGTGCGCAGCAGCTCGACCCCGCGGTCCTCGAACAGCTTGGCCAGGACCCGGTGGGTGATGGTGGCGCCGACCTGGGACTTGATGTCGTCGCCGATGATCGGCACGCCCGCCTCGGTGAACTTCGCGGCCCACTCGGGGTCCGACGCGATGAACACCGGCAGCGCGTTCACGAACGCGACGTGCGCGTCGACCGCGCACTGGGCGTAGTACCGGTCGGCCTGCTCGGATCCGACCGGCAGGTAGGACACCAGCACGTCGGCCCCGGTCTCGATGAGCACCCGCGCGACGTCAACGGGCGGCTCGTCCGACTCGGTGATGATCTCGCGGTAGTACTCGCCCAGGCCGTCCAGGGTGGGACCGCGCTGGACGATGACCCCGGTGGGCGGCACCTCGGCGATCTTGATCGTGTTGTTCTCGCTGGCCACGATGGCCTCGGCCAGGTCGGCGCCGACCTTCTTGGCGTCCACGTCGAACGCGGCGACGACCTCCACGTCACTGACGTGATAGGGGCCGAACCGGACGTGCATGAGGCCGGGAACCCTGGTGCCGTCGTCGGCGTCCTTGTAGTACTCCAGTCCCTGCACCAGGGAGCTGGCACAGTTGCCCACCCCCGCGATGGCGATGCGCACCTTGCCCATCAGGTTGACTCCTTATCGGATATGTTTGCCGGTCCGCCGGCCTGCCGTTCGGAGGCGATCAGCTCGTTCAGCCACCGGACTTCTCGTTCCACTGACTCCAGGCCATGTCGGTGCAGTTCCAGGGTGTAGCTGTCCACCCGCTCCCTGGTTCGGGTGAGGGCCGCACGGATGGATTCCATGCGCTCCTCGAGGCGGCTGCGCCGGCCCTCGAGGATGCGGAGCCGTACGTCGGCCCTCGTCTGCCCGAAGAACGCGAAGTGAACCCCGAACCCGTCGTCCTCCCACGCCGCGGGACCGCCCTCGCCGAGCAGGTCCTGCAGCCGTTCCTTGCCGTCGGCGGTCAGCCGGTACACCTTCAGCGACCGGCGGCCGGGCCGCGGCCGCGCGGTGCTGTTCAGCCGGGCCGGGCCGACCGGCCGGGCCGGGGTGGCCGGCTCGGCCTCGTCATGCTCCTCGGCGATCAGCCCGGCGGCGAGCAGTTCGTGCAGGCACGGGTACAGCGACCCGTAGGAGAGCGCCCGGAACAACCCCAGTACGCTGGTGATCTGCTTGCGCAGCTCGTAGCCGTGCATCGGCGTCCTGTGCAGCAGCCCGAGCACGGCGAGCTCGAGCACTGCGGACTTGTTACGCCCCATGCTGGCCCCCTGGCGTCCGCTCCGTCCCTGTCCTGTGTATCTGCGCGATGCGTCGAGACGATACTTCGGTTCGCTAGATCGCCTCGATGTATCGAACCGATACATCTGGATAATATGTGCCGGTTCGCCCCGCCGCAAGCCGGCCGCATGCCGGCCGCGACGCGGTGCGAGCCCGTCGCAACTCAGTGCTCACGGATCACATCCGGACTCGGCTACGACGCGGTAACGACGTACTCTGGCGAACATGACGTCTAGGCGTTCTGTCGTGGATTACGGGCTGGCCCGCCGGGCCACCCTCGCGTCCGTGTACTCCGGGCACACCACTGTCACCGACGTCTGCGACGCTCACCCGTACCTGCTGCGGGCGGCGAAGTTCCACGGCGAGGCCACCGAGGACCGCTGCCCGATCTGCCGCAAGGCCAAGCTGACCCACGTCACGTACGTCTACGGCGACGAGCTCGGCCAGTACGAGGGACGGGTGAAGAAGACACGCGAGCTCGACGAGATGGCCGCTGAATACGGTGAATTCCGGGTGTATGTGGTCGAGGTCTGTCAGAGTTGCGGGTGGAACCATCTCGCTTCCTCTTACGTTCTCGGCACTGGCGAGCCCGCCGTACGCCGGAGGCGGCGTGCGCGGACTAGCCAGTGAACTCCGGAGCCACGAGGTAGCGTGTGAGTTCGGCGGGTTCCGGATGTCCGGACCCGTCGCTAGGGTAGAGGCCGCTTTCCGCCAAGCCGCGGCCTCCGAGCCACCAGCGAGGACGCGTGAGCAGCAAAGCTGATGACTTTGACGTTCGGTATCGCGACGGGCGGGACGGCCGTGCCTGGGGAGACGGGGCCAGCGAGGCGGACGGGGGCCACGCCGGCCGGGACTACGGCGGCCAGGATCACGGGGCCCTCGGCGGTACGGTCGACTACGACCTCGGCTACGACGCCAACGGCTGGGACACGCAGGGCTTCCGCAGCCCGGCGGCCGGCTACCTGGACAATCATGAGACCGCTCAGCTGGGCAGCGGCATGCACACGGTCCCGCCGCGGGAAACCCGGCGGGAAAACAGCCGGGGCGGCAGCCACGCCCGCACGGCCGGCCCGCGGCAGACCGAGCAGCTGAACTGGGCCCCGCAACCACCGCAGGCCCCGGGAGGTCCGCGGCAGAAGGTCAAGGGCAGCTGGTGGCGCCACTGGACCTTGCGGAAGGCCCTGGGCGTCGTGCTCGGCGTCATCGGCGGGTTCATCATCCTCGTCACCGTCGTGATCGCCGTGGCCTACGAGAAGACACCGGTCCCCACCGACGCCATGGCCGCCACCGGCTACGCCCAGTCCGTCGTCTATTCCAGCAACGGCTCCCTGATCGGGCGGTTCGGCACCACGGACCGGCAGGAACTGACCTACAACGAGATCCCGCAGAACATCATCAACGCGGTGCTCGCCGCCGAGGACCGGCACTTCTGGACCGAGGGCGGCGTGTCGCCCACCGCCATCGTGCGGGCCGCCTTCGCCGACCTCACCGGCAACGACGACTCGCTGCAGGGCGGCTCGACCATCACCCAGCAGTTCGTCAGGAACTACTACCAGGGGATCGGCACCCAGCAGACGGTCAGCCGCAAGATCAAGGAGATCTTCGTGGCGATGAAGGTCGCCAAGGAGAAATCCAAGCAGTGGATCCTGACCAACTACCTGAACACGATCTACCTGGGTCAGGGCGCCTACGGCATCCAGGCCGCGGCCGAGACGTACTTCGGCAAGTCGGTGGGCCAGCTCAGCGAGGCCCAGGACGCGCTTATCGCCGCCCTGATCCAGCAGCCGAGCACGTACCCGCTGCCGCAGTACCGCCCCGAGTTCGAGGCCCGCTGGAGCTATGTGGTCAACGGCATGGTCCAGATGGGGAACCTGTCCGCGGCCACGGCCGCGACGCTGAAGTTCCCCGCCTTCAGCGACCACGTGGCGCAGACCGTCGGCACCGCGGTCTGGGATCCCTACATCCTCAATATGGTCCGCACCGAGCTGGAGACCGTGTACCACTTCTCCGAGGCGCAGATCGACAACGGCGGGTACGTCATCAGGACCAGCATCAGCGACTCGAAGATGGCCGCCCTCTACCAGGCCGTCATCCAGAACGTGGCGCAGATCGACGCGGACAGTACCCAGTACCCGTTCGAGGACTACATGCACGTCGGCGCGGTGCTCGAGGATCCGGCGACCGGCCAGATCCAGGCCATGTACCCGGGCCCGGGCTTCCCCGGCTCGAAGGAAAACGGCACCGGGCCCGTCCTGACCGCCAAGGAATGCGGCGTCAGGGCGATGGACTGCCAGTGGAACATGGCCACCCAGAGCCGGGAGCAGGTCGGCTCCTCGTTCAAGCCCTACATCCTGGCCACCGCGGTCAAGGAAGGGATGAACGTGCAGACCAGCACGCTGGACGGCTTCAGCCCGGCGTACATCCCGCCGGACAGCCAGCCCAACGCGTACCCGACCCAGGGCAAGCCGGCCACGTCGGTACCGGATTACTTCCAGTACCACGAGATCACCAACGACGACCCGGGTGAGAACGGGCCGTTCGCGCCCCAGATGGCCATGGCCGAGTCGATCAATACCGCCTTCACCGACCTGTGGCACGTGGTGGGCGGCGCGCAGGTGGCCGCGATGGCCCAGCAGTTCGGCGTGAACACCAACGCGGACTGCATCACCGCCAACTGCGGCACGGGCAAGAACATCGTCCCGGCCATGGAGCACGAGGTGGGTGTGACGCTCGGCCAGGCCTCGCTGAGCGTCGAGGAGCAGGCCTCGATGCTGGCCACCATCGCCGACAACGGCGTCTACCACGATCCGCACGTGATCACCAAGATCACGCAGAACAACGTGCAGACCCCGGTCATGGTCACCAGCCGCCAGGTGTTCAGCAACAACCCGACGCAGAACGCGCAGATGGACTCCCAGGTCCAGTACGCGATGTCCGAGGACACCGCGTCCTACGGCACCGCCCCGGTGGCCGCGATGAGCAATGGCCAGGAGATCATCGCCAAGACCGGCACCACGGAGACCGCCGAGTCGGCGTTCTTCGAAGGCGCCATTCCCAGCCAGGCCCTGGTCGTCGCGATGTTCACCAACGAGCAGGACGGGAACCCCAACGGCCAGTCCCTGAACTTCCTCGGCGGCCAGCAGCAGGGCGGCTACGGCGGGACCTGGCCGGCCACCATCTGGCATACCTACGCGGAGAACGAGTTCGTCCCGCTGGGCGTGGAGAAGTTCCAGCCGGTGGTGTTCACCGGGTCCAAGTGGAACGAGGTGCCGCCGAACCTGCGCGACGTCGGCAAGAAGCTCCCCAAGAAGAAGAACAACCACCAGAACCAGAACCCGAACCCGGGCAACGGCATCCCGAGCCAGCCGGCCGGGAACGGGAACCCCAACCCCTACCCCACGTACACCTGTGACCCGCAGGTGGTGACCTGCAACCCGAACGCCCCGACCGGTAACGGCAGCACCCAGTCGGTGAGCGCCACCGAGGCGGGCGCGGCGGTGGGCGGCATCTTCGCCGGTCTCCCCGCGGCCTGCCTGTGGGTGCGCCGCCGCACGCGCAAGCATGCCGGCCAGCGCGGTTAGATAGGAGGGTGGAAGACGCCCGGCCGGGTACTCTCCCGCCCGACGATCACCACGAGGCGAACTGGACGTGGCGGGAACGCCCGGCGCTCGTGGTCACCCTGGGCAGCGCCACCGTGCTCGTCGCCGCCTCCGTGCTGGCCATGGTGCTCGCGTTCGCCGACAAGGTGCCGTGCCGCTCGGGCGCCTGGAACTCCTACACCAAGCAGTTCCAGGACTTCTGCTACACCGACATCTACCCGCTGTACTACCACGAGGGCCTGGCGGCCGGCCAGGTTCCCTATACCGGGCACCCGGTCGAGTATCCGGTCCTGATCGGCGGCGCGATGCAGGCCGTGGCCTGGCTGGTCCGCAACGTCGACGTGATGATCAGGGGCCGGGAGTTCTTCGACGTCACCGCGGGCCTGCTCGCGGTGTGCGCGCTGGCCGCCGTGCTGGCCACCGCGCGCGCGGCCGGCCCCGACCGGCGCTGGCAGGCGCTGATGGTGGCGCTGTCCCCGGCCCTGATCCTGAACGCGTTCGTCAACTGGGACCTGATCGCCATGGCGCTGACCGCGCTGGGCATCGCGGCCTGGGCGGCGCGCCGCGGCGTCTGGGCCGGCGTCCTGCTCGGCCTGGCCGTCGCGACCAAGTTCTATCCGCTGGTGGTGCTCGGGGCGCTGCTGCTGCTGTGCCTGCGCGCGGGCCGGATGCGGGACTTCGCCAAGACCATGGCCGCCGCCGCGCTGGCCTGGCTGGCGGTCAACCTGCCGGTCATGATCGTCGCGCTGCCCGGCTGGGCCACCTTCTACGTGTTCAGCAAGAACCGGGGCGCCGACTGGGGCTCGGTCTGGTACATGTTCGAGTACTTCAACCTGCCCAGACTCGGGGATTACCGGCTCAGCGTGCTCAACGAGATGTCCGCGGCGGCGCTGGTCGTCGCCTTCGCCGCGATCGCCCTGCTCGCGCTGGCCGCGCCCCGCCGCCCCCGGCTGCCGCAGCTGTGCTTCCTGCTGCTGGCCGCGTTCTTGATGACGAACAAGGTCTGGTCACCCCAGTACGTCATCTGGCTGGTGCCGCTCGCGGTGCTGGCCCGGCCCCGGCTGTGGCCGTACCTGCTGTGGCAGCTGGCCGAGGTCGGGTACTTCTTCGGCATCTGGGGCTACCTGATCTTCCAGTACCGCATCGACGGTAACGCGTTCGCCGGCTATCAGGGCATCAGCACCGGGTGGTACTTCACCTTGCTGGCGGCCAGGTTCCTCACCGTAGCCCTGCTCGCCGCCTATGTGGTACGGGACATTCTTCAGCCAGAACGGGACGTGGTGCGTGCCCGCGGCCACGACGACCCGGCCGGCGGTGTCCTGGACCAGGCCCCGGACCGGTTCCTGATCCGTCTCCCGCGGCCGCTCAGTGCTAGCCGATTAGGCGCGCAGGTGCTGCTTCAGCCAGCTGACGTCGGCGGCCAGCCCGCCGTTTTCCTCGGGCGTCTCGCAGATGGCGGTCGCGCCCGCCGACCGGACCACGCCGAGCAGCAGCGCGGGGTCGATCGTCCCCGAGGTGATGTTGGCGTGCCGGTCCCGGCCCGAGCCGAACTCGTCGCGTGAGTTGTTGCAGTGCACCAGGTCGATCCGGCCGGTGATGGCCTTGATCCGGTCGACCGCCTCGGCCAGGTCGATGCCGGCCGAGTTGGCGTGGCAGGTGTCCAGGCAGAACCCCACATCCTCGCCCGCGTCCCCGGCGGCCTCGGTCACCGCGTCCCACAGCCGGCCGATCGCGTCCAGGGTGCGGGCCATGGCGCCGTCCCCGCCCGCGGTGTTCTCGATCAGCATCGGCAGCGGCCGCTCGATGCGCTCCACCGCCTTGCGCCAGTTCTCCAGGCCCTCGGCGAAGTCGACGCCCGCCGTGACGTGGCCGCCGTGCACGATCAGCCCCTTGGCCCCGACCGACGCGGCCGCCCGAAGCTGCTGGTCGAGCAGCTTCCGGCTGGGAATCCGGATCCGGTTGTTGCTCGTCGCCACGTTGATCACGTAGGGCGCGTGGATGTAGATGTCCATGTCGGCGGCGGCGTAGGCGGCCTTGATGGCCTCGGCGTCGCCGCCGGGTATCACCGGGCCCTTCCAGCCCTGCGGGTCACCGAGGAAGAACTGGACCGCGTCCGCCCCGTAGGCGATCGCCTCGGCGAGCGGGTTATCGAGGTGGATGTGGGCTCCGATGCGCGGCATGCACCGAGCCTATCCTCACGCCACGAAGCCGCCCTTGGACAGGCCGATGGCCAGCCCGACGAAGCCGGCGATGATGCCGGCCACGATGAGCACGCGCTGGTTGCGCGTGGAGGAGAGCATCTGGGCGAACAGCCCGGCCAGGCACGCGAACAACCCGAGGGCGGTGGCCAGGACGTGCACCGCCGGAGCGGTGTGCACGTTGCGCACGACCAGCCCCAGGACGAACGCCACCAGTCCGGTCACCAGCACCAGGATGGTCGCGATGTTCTCCACCGGGTGCGGCCGCCCGTCCGTATTCAGGATGCTCGGACGTCGGCTGGTATCCACCTCGCCTGCCATGGTCACCACCTCCTGGCTGTCACACCATGAACATATGTTTCCACGGCGGAGTTTTCCCTGGGGCGCGACCCCGGAATCCACAGGTTTGCCGATGGTTCGCGCCGGGTCGGGCGGCCGGGTAAACTGACCGCGCTGCGGACGACCCGGCCGGCCCTAGCGTCGGCTGTACCCGCGACACCTCCTGCCCCGGAAAGACCGTGGCCGCATCAGTCCAGAGGAGGCTGCGACGCTCATGCGTCACTACGAGATCATGATCATCCTCGATCCCAACCTCGAGGAGCGTACCGTCCAGCCGTCGCTCGACCAGTTCCTCAAGGTCGTGACCGGCGGCGGCGGCAAGGTCGAGAAGGTCGACATCTGGGGCAAGCGCCGTCTCGCCTACCAGATCGAGAAGAAGTCCGAGGGCATCTACGCCGTCGTCGACCTGACCGCCGAGCCCGCCACCGTGCAGGAACTAGACCGTCAGCTCAACCTGAACGAGGCCATCCTGCGGACCAAGGTCACGCGGCCCGAGCACCACCACTGAGCGCGGATTCCCGCCATCCTTCTACCCCTAGCCAGCAGCACTCGTTAGCGATCCGGAGTACCCCCATGGCAGCAGGCGACACGCAGATCACGATCGCGGGGAATCTCGTGGATGACCCGGAGTTGCGGTTCACCCCGGCCGGGCAGCCGGTGGCCCGGTTCCGGGTGGCCTCGACGCCCCGGTTCCGGGACAACAGCACCGGGGAGTGGAAGGACGGGGACAGCCTGTTCCTGACCTGCAACGTATGGCGGCAGGCGGCCGAGAACGTGGCCGAGTCGCTGACCCGGGGCATGCGGGTCATCGTCTCGGGTCGGCTGCGGCAGCGGTCGTATGAGACCAAGGAAGGCGAGAAGCGGACCGTGTACGAGGTCGAGGTCGACGACGTCGGCCCCTCGCTGCGGAACGCCTCGGCCAAGGTCAACCGGGTGGCCCGCTCCGGCGGCGACGGCGGGTACGGCGGCGGCCAGCGCAGCCAGGGCGGCCAGGGCGGCGGCCGGTCCTCCGGTGCCGGGGGCGGGCCGGGCCAGGGCGGCTACGGCGGCGGGGATCCCGATCCGTGGGCCGCCGACAGTTCCGGCGGCTACTCCGACGAACCGCCGTTCTAACGCAATAAGAGCCAGGTAAAACCAACCGACCATCCCCGCCGCAGGCGGGGCTCTGCTCAAGGAGCACCACGATGGCCAAGCCACCACTGCGCAAGCCCAAGAAAAAGGTCTGCGTGTTCTGCCAGGAGCGGATCGTCTACGTCGACTACAAGGACACCGGTCTGCTCCGCAAGTACATCTCGGACCGCGGCAAGATCCGCGCCCGCCGGGTGACGGGCAACTGCACGCGTCACCAGCGGGACGTCGCCACCGCGATCAAGAACGCCCGCGAGATGGCGCTGCTGCCGTACACGAGCACGGCGCGCTGAGAGGGGTCAGGCAGATGAGTCGTACACCGATGAAGCTCATCCTCACTCAGGAGGTGAGCGGCCTCGGCGCACCCGGTGACGTGGTGGACGTGGCCAGCGGCTACGGCCGCAACTACCTGATCCCGCGCGGCTTCGCGATGCCCTGGACCCGCGGCGCGGAGAAGCAGATCGAGCTGATCAAGCGGGCCCGGTCGGCCCGGGAGATCCGCGGCCTGGAGGACGCCAAGGTCATCGCCGCGCAGCTCGAGGGGCTGCACGTGCGGATGCGCCGGCGCGCGGGCGGCAGCGGACGGCTGTTCGGCTCGGTCGGGCCCGCCGACATCGCCGCGGCGGTCCGCGAGGCCGGCGGTCCCGAGCTCGACCGGCGCCGCATCGAGGTCCGCGACCCGATCAAGACCGTCGGCTCGCACCAGGTCCGCGTCCGGCTGCACCCCGAGGTCAGTGCGCCCGTCGACATCGACATCGTGGCCAGCTAACGCAAGCGCCCAAACGAGATGAAACCCGGCTTTCGCGTTGCCCTAGCGAAGCGAAACCCGGGTTTCACCTTGTTCGGTCAGTGATCACCGGGACCCGGGGCGGCGATCAGCCGCGCCTCTCGTAGCCGGACGCCAGCCTGGCGAGCTCCGGATCGATCTCGGTCACCATGGACCACACGGCGGCGACCCGCGCCGCCAGGTCGGCCGGATCCGTGTTCCCGCGGTCGGCCTCGAGCCGGTCGATGGCCTCCGCCACGCGCTGAAGCGCGTCCCCCTCACTCGAACACATCGTCGAATCGTAGCAGTCCGGTGTGTCCGGTGCGGGCGCTTCCGCACAGCCGCTATCCGCAGTCCGCCGCCGCGCCGCTGTGGATAGCAGCTGTGGATGCCGGGGCCGGAAAATCCCGGCCAAACTTTTTCTTCCACACAGCCGGTGGACCGTGTCCGCGCAGCTAGCAGCCCTGGACCGGTAGTTCTGGCCGTCATTTCCACAACTATTTCCCCAGCCTGCGCACAACGTGACCGGCGTGTCTGCACACCTTGTCCACACCGTCATCCACGGCCCGGCTGGTGCTCGGCGTGTCGGCTCGAAAAAATGTCAGAGCCATCGGTTAGAACAGACTCAGGCGAAGGCTGGGGCGCGTTCGTTCCGCGTTCACTTCTATGGGGGAGGGGAGCCAGGTGAGCGTCACCGAGATTGTCCCGCGGAATGACGACTTCGAGCGCACGCCGCCGCACGACGTGGCGGCCGAGCAGTGTGTCCTGGGCGGGATGCTGCTCTCGAAGGATGCCATCTCGGATGTGATCGAGGTGATCCGCCCGGTCGACCATTACCGGCCGGCCCACCAGCTCATCCACGAGGCGATCCTCGACCTGTACAGCCGGGGCGAGCCGGCCGACGCCATCATGGTGGCCAACGAGCTCACCCGCCGCGCCGAGATCGCCCGGGTCGGCGGCGCCCCGTACCTGCACACCCTGATCTCCTCGGTGCCCACCGCCGCCAACGCCGGCTACTACGCGCGCATCGTCCGCGAGCGCGCCATCCTGCGCCGCCTGGTCGAGGCCGGCACCAGGATCGTCCAGTTCGGCTACGCGGGCGAGGCCGACGCCGACGAGCTCGTGGACCGGGCCCAGGCCGAGGTCTACGCCGTCACCGAGCGCCGGACGGGCGAGGACTACCACTCGCTGTCGGAGATCATGCCCGGCGCCCTGGACGAGATCGAGGCCATCGGCAGCCACAACGGCATGATCACCGGCGTCCCGACCGGTTTCGCCGACCTGGACGCCCTCACCAACGGCCTGCACCCCAGCCAGATGGTCGTCATAGCAGCGCGACCCGCTATGGGCAAGGCCCTGGCTCTGGACACCCCGCTGCCCACCCCGGTCGGCTGGACCACGATGGGCGAGGTCCAGGTCGGCGACCACCTGATCGGTGCCAACGGCCAGCCGACCCGCGTCGTGGCCGCCACCGAGGTGCTGCGCGGCCGCCCCTGCTACGAGGTCGAGTTCGATGACGGTACGGTCATCGTTGCCGATGCGCAACATGAGTGGAGAACATCCACGCGAGCCGCGCGCCGACAGCGTGCGGACGTCCGGACCACTTGGTACTGGACCAAGGAGTCCAGATTGCGCTTGCGTACCGCATACCAGGCAGCGCAGGCAGAACCCGATCGCTGCATTACGGCCGCGGAGTTGCTCACCACGGTTGGATCCGAGTTCAAGAACGTCATGCATACCGCGGGGCGCAGCGTAGGGTTGGCCGCGGAGCGGGTTCCTGTAAGCGCCGCAGGACCGACGAGGCCTTACGTCTGGAAGGCTCCAGCATATTCTTCGAGGCGGGCTCTGCTCGCCGGGATGGTGCAGCTTGCTGACCGGCCCAAGAACGCCGCTACCACTGCTGTTCATGAAAAAGTGGTGACAACCGCGCAGATCGCGGACACGCTGCGCTATCCAGTGGACGGGCGCCTCAACCACGCGGTCGCTGTTGCTAAGCCCTTCGATCTACCACCCCGAGATCTTCCCCTCCCGCCCTATGCCCTAGGCGTCTGGCTCGGTGACGGACATGCGCAGTCGGCGAGGTTCACCTCTGCCGACCCGCAGATAGCAGTCGAAATCGAGGCCGAGGGGATACGGGTGGCAAAGTCCGCGAATATCCCCTTGGGTTACAGGATCCAGCTCCCTGAAGCGTCTGCCGATACGAAGCGGCTGTGTGTTATTTGCGGGCGGTCGTTCATCCCGAAAACATCGCAGGTGCGGACCTGCGGCCGTGGCTGCGGCGGTCGATCACGATCCTGGGCATGGCGCCGCCTTCTGGGTGCTTCACCCCATCCTGTATGCCCGGACTGCGGACGGCCCTCGAGCGGGCTAAGGCAATGTCAGGAATGCCGCAGTGATCACGGGACGGCGCAGGCGATCCTCCGCAGGATAGGAGTACCTGGTAACAAACACATCCCAGCTCCTTACCTCCGCGCATCAGAAACCCAGCGTCGCGCGCTCCTGGCCGGACTGCTTGACACCGACGGTACGGTCACGCCGACGGGCTCGGTTCAGTTCAGCGTTACCTCCCGGCAGCTCGCTGCCGACATGCGAGAGTTGCTAGTTTCACTCGGTTACCGATGCGGATGGTCTGAGAAGCGGGTACGAGGCGCGAGCGCTTCTTCCTCAGTCGCGTACACGATCACTTTCACGACGACCGACGACGTGTTCCGTCTGGAAAGGAAGCGAATTACCCACCGGGAACGTCGGCCGGAGAAGACGACACCGCGAACCAGCCAGCGTTTCATCACGGCGGTACGAAGGATAGATAGCGTTCCCGTGCGGTGCGTGCAGGTCGACAGCGCCGATCACATGTACCTCGCCAGCCGCTCCATGATTCCCACGCACAACTCCACCCTGGCCCTGGACTTCGCGCGGGCCGCCGCCATCCGGCACGGCATGGCCACGGTGCTGTTCAGCCTGGAGATGGGCCGCAACGAGATCACCATGCGCCTGCTGTCGGCCGAGTCGCGCGTGCCGTTGCAGACCATGCGCACCGGCCAGATGAACGACGACGACTGGGCCCGGCTGGCCCGCCGGATGAGCGAGGTGGCCGACGCGCCGCTGTTCATCGACGACTCGCCGAACATGTCGATGATGGAGATCCGGGCCAAGTGCCGCCGGCTGAAGCAGCGGCACGACCTGAAGTTCGTCATCGTCGACTACCTGCAGCTGATGTCCTCGCCCCGCCGGGTCGAGAACCGCCAGCAGGAGGTCTCGGAGCTCTCCCGGTCCCTCAAGCTGCTGGCCAAGGAACTCGAGCTACCCGTCGTCGCCCTGTCCCAGCTCAACCGCGGCCCCGAACAGCGCACCGACAAGAAGCCCCTCCTCTCCGACCTGCGCGAATCCGGCTGCCTGACCGCTGGGACGCGCGTACTGCGAGCCGACACCGGGACCGAGATCACACTCGGCGAGCTCCTGGCCGCTGGCGCGCATGACGTTCCTGTCTGGTCGCTTGATGAACGGCTGCGCCTGGTTCCGCGGACCATGACACACGCGTTCCCGAGCGGGACCAAAGAGGTCTTCCGGGTTCGGCTGGCCTCGGGTCGCGAAGTGGAGGCAACCGCGAACCACCCGTTCCTTACGTCGGATGGCTGGTGCTCGCTGGGTGATCTTAACCCTGGTTCCCGGGTCGCCGTTCCGCGGCAGGTGCCAGCGCCGCTGCAAACGCAGGAGATGGCCGAGCCCGAGCTGATCCTGCTCGCTCATCTTCTCGGTGATGGATCATTTGCCAGGAACCAGCCGATCCGGTACGCCAGTACTGATGAAGCAAACCTGGCGATCGTGACGGACGCGGCGCGCTATTTCGGAATCACCGCGGTCCGCGATTACCACGAGGCCGCTCGCTGCACTTCCTTGCGGTTGCCCGCGCCGTACCACCCTACTCACCGGCGTCGCAATCCCATCGCAGCGTGGCTTGACTCGATGGGCCTTTTCGGGCTGCGCAGCCACGAGAAGTTCATTCCTCCGCGGATCTTCTCGCTACCTCACGATCAGCTAGCACTGTTTCTTCGTCACCTGTGGGCGACAAATGGTTCGGTAACCGTCGCGAAGTCAGGCGCGGTGCGGGTGTATTACAGCTCTGCAAGCGAGCGGCTGGCGCGGGAGTTGCAGACCGTGCTGCTCCGATTCGGAATAACCGCCGGATTGCATGCTGCCGGAAATGTCTACGGTCATCCGCGGTGGACGGTCGACGTGACAGGCGTGAAGGACCAGCGCCACTTTCTGGATGACATAGGTGTGTATGGTGAGCGCGGCCTCCCCGTAACGGCGGCACAGCAGCGACTGGAAGCTATGACCGCTATGGGTCGTTTCGACACGATTCCCAGCGGTGTCTGGGGGCGAGTTGAGCAAGTGATGAAGGAGCGTTCCCTTGGACTGCATCGTATTCAGACGGCCATCGGCAGCCGCAGCAGGGGGGATCTGAATGCAAATATATGCCCGACTCGAACGCCTGTCGGACGTATCGCACAGATCCTGGATGATGCTGAACTTGAAATGCTCTCAACAAATGACGTGTTCTGGGATACTATAGCCTCTATCCAGAGCATCGGGCAGCAGTCAGTTTATGATGCGACAGTCCTCGGAACACACAATTTCATCGCAAATGGCATAAATATACATAATAGCATAGAGCAGGACTCGGACGTCGTTATCCTTTTGCACCGCGAGGACCAGTACGAGAAGGAGTCGGCGCGGGCGGGGGAGGCGGACCTGATCGTGGCCAAGAACCGGAACGGGCCGACCACGACCGTGACCGTGGCGTTCCAGGGCCATTATTCGCGCTTTGTCGACATGGCCGTGGGATAGGGCCCGCGTGCGGAGATGCGCGATCTCAACCGCAGGCCTGCCCGCGGCCGGTCCCGGAATCACCCACACCGCGATGTGGGTGACGGAATCCGGTGTGACCGGGGCTTCAGGTCCCGCTGCTCAGCTGGCCTGGTTGCCGCCGCGCCAGGGCAGTCCGGCGAACAGCTCGGCGTAGTCGTAGGCGGCGTCGGGCTTGGCCCGGACCCGCTCGTCGATCATCTTGGCGTCCTGGCCGATCAGGATCCGCCAGGTCCCCGCCCGGATCCCGTCCAGGATGATGGTGGCTGCCTGGGCCGCGCTGACCGGGGCCTTGTCCCGGAAGTCGTCGTTCCCCCGCACCAGGAACCGGCGCAGGTCCTCGGCCGTCGGCCTCTCGGGTAGCAGGCCGGCTTGGCCCAGCCGTTCCCGTATGCCCGCCGGGATCAGCTCCTCCACCTGGGCGTCGCTCATGTGCTCCGGCGCGGACAGGCCCCGGGCGATGAGGCTGTTCGTCACGATGTCGGTGCCCACGTGCCCGGGCAGCACCAGGGCCACCCGGACGCCCGGGGCATTGGTCCGCAGGTCCTCGATCAGCGCCTCGGTGAACCCGCGGACGGCGAACTTGGCCGTGCTGTAGGCGCTCTGCGGCACGCCCGGGCCCAGCGACGCCCACAGCCCGTTGACGCTGCTGGTGTTGACCAGCACCCCGTCGCCGCTGGCGATGAGCAGCGGCAGGAACGCGCGGGCGCAGTAGTACACGCCCCACCAGTCGATGGCGAAGATGCGCTCCCACACCTCGCGCCGGCTGGCCACGAAGCTCTCCCCGCCGCCGGCCCCGGCGTTGCTGAACACCAGGTCGACGTGGTCGCTGGCGTGCTCGGCGAGCAGTTCGTCGCGGAACCGCAGCACCTGCGCCTCGTCCGCGACGTCGCAGGCGTGGCCGGTGACCCGGACGCCGGGCGGGGCCTCGGCCTGGGCCAGGGCCACGGTCTCCGCCATGGCCTCCGGGTTCAGGTCGCAGCCCGCCACCGAGCAGCCCTGGGCCGCCAGCTGGCGGGAAAGCTCGCGGCCCATGCCCGAGCCGCCGCCGGTCACCACCGCGAGCCTTCCCGTGAACGAATCCATGACCATGATCCTGACCTGCGGCCCTACCGCGGGTCAACGGACCAGGGTGCCCGCATCTCGGCCGGCGCGGCCGGCTCCCCGGGAGCGGGCGATCCTCAGCTGCCAGGAGCCCCACGCGAAGTGCCCGGCCGCTATCGCCAGCGGCACCGCCGCCAACTCGTAGGCGCCGCGAGCGAGCAGCACGGCGCCGAGGACGGTCAGGAAGATACCGACGGCGAAGCGCACGCCCGCGACGCTACGAAGGTAGGGAGCGGCGTGGTGAGTTGATGCGATCACTTCCAGGTCCTATCTACTCCGAACGGGCCGGGGTTTCCGGCCTCCGGACACCAGGTTCCGCCGCCCGGCCCGTCCGCGGCAGGGGTCGAACCACCCACACCGGCCGGTGAACCTCAGACCAGGCCGGCGCTGAGGGCCAGCCGGGTGAGGTCGGCGCGGCGGCGGCAGCCGGTCTTGTCCCGGACCCGGTCCAGGTGCGAGCTGACCGTGCGCACGGTGATGTACAGCTGGGTCGCGATCTGCGCGTCGGTGCGGCCCTGCGCGACCAGCGTGACCAGCTCGCGTTCCCGGGGGCTGAGCTTGGCCAGTCCCGCCGCCCCGTCCACCGCCGGTTCGTGCCCGCCCGCGAGATCGGCGGCCGGCGGCTGGGGCTCGGCCGCGAGCATGAGGGCGTACTCGGTGGCCGTGACCAGGCTCATAGCTGTGCCGCGCTCCTCGGCTGCCTGGGCCCGAACCGGGCCGAGCAACTCTTCGGCCTGACGCCGCAGCTCGCCCCGGCGCGCCTGATCCTGTCCCCCGTTCAGGGGCGGCCACGGGCCAGTCAGGGCGGACATCGCCGCCCACGCCGTGACCGCCTCGGCCGGACGGCCGGTGGCCGCGCACAGGTGGCCGCAGCAGTCCAGGGCGGCGTGCACCAGCGTCCGCAGCCCGGCCTGCGTGGCGATCTGGAGCAGCTCCCGCAGGTGCGCCGCCGCCTCATCGGTGCGGCCGGTCTGCAGGTCCAGGATCGCCAGGTGCCATAGCACCGTGCACAGGTTCGCCTGGTCGCCCACCTCCCGGCACGGAGCGAGCGCGGCCGTGCAGGCCTGTTCGGCCGCGGCCAGGTCGCCGGCCTCGGTCAGGACCTCCGCCACGATCTGGCCCAGGGCCCGCTGCAACGCGCCGGAGTAGTCGTCCGCGATCTGCTGCGCCTGGCGCGCGAGCCGCAAAGCGCCGTCCCGGTCGCCCTGGTACCGGGTGGCCAGGCTGAGGAGGGCCAGGGCCATGGCCTCCAGGCCCCCCGAGCCGGTCTGGCGGGCCAGGTCCAGTCCCCGGCGGCCCTCCTGGGCAGCCTCGGCCACCCGGCCCATCCGGAGCAGCGCCCCGGCCCGGGCATCCAGGCACACCGACAGCAGCAGCGGCGTGGAGGGCGCGCCGGAACGACGCGGGTCATCGAGAGCGTCCCGGACCGCCGTGAAATGCTCCAGCATCGCGGGCGGGTCCCCGGCCTCGCCGACCGCCTGGCCCAGGAACAGGCTGGCCGTGCACCACTCGTCGCTGTCGGCCTCGGCGTACTCGGCCGCGGCGGCGAGCAGCGGCGCCTGGCTGGACAGGCGCCCCCGCAGCCGCCACCAGGGCGCCAGGGCGAGCGTGAGCCGCATGGCCGCGGCGGGATCGTGGTCCGAGGCCCAGGCCAGCGCGCGGCGCAAGGTGACCTCCTCGGCGTCCAGGCGCCGCACGCCGGCCACTTCCCGGCTGCCTATGTGCAGCTCGATGGCGGCCTCCCCGGCCACCTCGGCCGCGTATGCGGCCAGGGCGGCACCGATCTGGTCCTCCTCGCCGGCCTCGGCCAGCAGTACGGCGCCATAGGCCCGCAGGGTCTCGAGCATCACGTACCGGGACCGTCCGTCCGGCCCGGTCCGCGGCGGCAGCAGCAGCGAGCAGTCCGCCAGCCGCAGCACGGCCGGCCCGGCCCCGGCTCCCGCTACCGCCTCGGCGCCGTCCAGGGTGAACGGTCCTGGAAATACCGACACGGCACGGAATACCCGCCGCGCGGCGTCATCCAGCAGCTGATAGCTCCACTGCACCGTGGCGGCCAGCGACCGCTGCCGTTCCTCGGCCAGCCGGTCACCGTCGGCCAGCAGCCCGAACCGGTCGTCGATCCGGTCCAGCAGCTGCGCGACGCCGAGCACGTCCACCCGCGCCGCGGCCAGCTCGATGGCGAGCGGCATCCCGTCCAGCCGCGCCACCAGCCGCGCCACCGTGGCCGCGGTCTGCTCATCGAGCGCGAAGCCAGGCTCCACCCGCCGAGCCCGGTTCGCGAACAGGACCACCGCCTCGCAGTCCGCGGCGGCGGCCAGATCACCGGGACCGGGCAGGGTCAGCGGGCCCAGCCGGTACCGCACCTCGCCGGCGATCCGCAGCGGCTCCCGGCTGGTGGCCAGCACCCGCACGTCATCGGCGCCGAGCAGCAGCCTGCCGCACAGCTCCGCCGCCGCGCCGATCACGTGCTCGCAGTTGTCCAGGACCAGCAGCAACTGCCGCCGGGCCAGCGCCTGGGCCAGCACGTCGGCGGCCGCCACCGAGGGCAGGTCCCGGATTCCCAGTGCCATCCCGACCATGGCGGCCACCTGCGCCGGGTCGGTCACCGCCGCCAGCTCGGCCAGCCACACCCCGTCGGCGAACTGGCAGGCCACCTGCCTGGCCACCTCGCCGGCCAGCCGGGTCTTGCCGGCGCCGCCCGGCCCGGTCACGGTCACCAGCCGGCCCTGATCCAGCTGGGCGGCGACTTCGTCCACCGCCTGGACCCGGCCCACGAAACTGGTCAGCGCGGCCGGAAAGCCGTGCAGGCTCCCCGTCGCGTCGGCCACCGCAGACCGCTCCACAGCGGTCACCCTAGCCCCGCTCGGCCCGGCGGTACAGGCCCCGGTCCTACCGGGGTCCGCTGACGGCCTGGCCGCATGGCGGCGCCGCGGCATGCGGCAGCTGGGCCGCGATGGCGGCCAGCACCACCCGCGCGTAGACCTTGGCCCCCGACGGCTGCGGGTGGATGCCGTCCGGCCAGAGCAGGCTGGTATGACCGGCGATCGCCGCGTGCCAGTCGGCCAGGCTCACGCGGGCCGTGTGCTGCGCGGCCGCGTCCAGCACCTTGTTGACCGAGGACTCCCACGGCATCGGCCCGAACGTGTTGACCAGGATCAGGTCCCGGCCCGGCCCGATCAGCCGGCGCAGCTGCCGGATCTGCGCGGCGCTGACCGGGCCGTTGGTGCCCAGGCCCACCACCACGTAGCGGCGAAGCTCGCCGTCGGCGGCCAGGGTCTGGATCAGCGCCAGCCCGGCCACCATCGCCCGGCCCACCTGCGCGTTGATGTAGATGCCCGGCAGGGCCGCGTTCAGCGCCGTCGCCGAGGCGACCATGACCGAGTCCCCGATGGCCGTGACCTGCCGTCCGGATACCTTCGGCAGCCGCGCGGCGGCGGTCGGGCACGCCGAGGCCGGCGCGGGCGAGGCCGATGCGGAGGCCGAGGGGGCCACCGGCGGCAGACCAGACGGCTGGCTGACCCCGGATATGGGCACCACCGTGGCCTGCGCCGAGGCCTGGGACGCGGCGCTGATCCGCTGGCCCTC
>Ga0335074_10002535_pt1 | contig 24942 bp, 16 predicted proteins | sample Lox_Sample_23_FD_206715 | JGI IMG/M metagenome (GOLD analysis project Ga0335074, IMG submission 206715) | Soil microbial communities from Loxahatchee National Wildlife Refuge, Florida, United States - Lox_Sample_2.3 | ecosystem: Environmental > Terrestrial > Soil > Wetlands | place: USA... | reverse complement strand
GCTGAGGACGCGACCGAGGAAAACCTGCAGGCGCGCATTCGCGGCAACCTGCTGATGGCGCTCTCGAATAAATTCGGCTCGCTCGTGCTGAGCACCGGCAATAAGTCGGAGATGGCGGTCGGGTACTGCACGCTTTACGGGGATATGGCCGGCGGGCTCGCCGTGATTTCGGACGTGCCGAAGACGATGGTCTACGAGCTTGCGGCGTTTGCGAATCGCGAGCGGCGACGAATTCCGGAGAGCGTGTTCACGAAGGCGCCGTCCGCAGAATTGCGCGCGAATCAGACCGATCAGGACAGCCTGCCGCCGTACGACGTGCTCGATAGGATTCTGAAAGCCTACGTGGAGGATTTGCGTGCGCCGGGCGAGATCGCAGCGGATTACGGTTTTCCGATCGACCTGGTGCGGGCTGTGGCGCTGCAGGTCGATCGCAACGAATACAAGCGGAAGCAGGCGCCGCCGGGGTTGAAGGTGACGTCGAAGGCATTTAGCGTAGGGCGGCGGTTTCCGCTGGCGCAGAAATATTCGGTGTGATTAATATGGGCGCGAACAAATCTAATCGCGCCGTGGCTTCGTATGAAAAGAAACAAGTGGTATTTTGGCTCCGCCAGAGCACAGGGCTGAGGCTACATCGCAATCAGTGATCGCTGGCTCTTCCCGCACCCATTTTCTCTGCTGTTTCGCCCGGTGCTTCTGTCTCTGCGGAGGACCTTGCTAAACTCCGAGGACGTTCACCAATTCGCGGACGGAGGCGGACGATTTGTCGAGCGCGGCTTTTTCCTCGGGCGTTAGTTTGATTTCGATGATCTGCTCGACGCCTTTCGCGCCTAGCTTCACCGGCACGCCGACGAAGAGGCCCTTGATCCCGTACTCGCCTTCAAGGTAGACCGCGCATGGCAGAATCTTCTTCTTGTCCTTTAAGATCGCCTCGCACATCTCGACCGCCGCCGCCGACGGTGCGTAGTAAGCCGACCCGGTCTTCAACAGATTGACGATTTCCGCGCCGCCCTTGCGCGTGCGCACGATGATCGCTTCAAGTTTTTCTTTCGATATCAGCTCGGGGAGCGGAATGCCGGCAACAGTTGAATAGCGTGCCAGCGGCACCATGTCGTCGCCGTGTCCGCCGAGCACGAACGAATGGACATTTTCAACCGATACATTCAATTCGCGCGCGACGAACGTGCTCATGCGGGCGGAGTCAAGAACGCCGGCCATTCCCAGCACGCGATTCTTGGGAAAGCCGCTGATCTTGAACGCGGCCTGCGCCATCGCGTCGAGGGGATTGGTGACGACGATCAGAATTGCGTTGGGCGACAGTTTCACAACGGCTTCAACCACTGCTTTAATTACGTCGTAGTTGGCTTTGAGTAGGTCATCGCGGCTCATGCCCGGCTTCCGAGGGAAGCCCGCGGTGATTATGATGACATCGCTATTCGCAGTGGCACCGTAGTCCCCGCCCCGCGTCGAAATTCCGATGGCTTGAGCATCCGTGCCAAGAATCGGCGCGGATTCGGCCATATCTAAAGCTTTGCCTGCGGGCATGTCGTCGACAACATCCGTCAGCACCACATCCGCCAGGCCCGCATCATGTATCCGTTGAGCTGTCGTCGAGCCGACGAATCCGCCGCCTACCACCGTGACCTTCTTTCGCATTCGCAGAATCTCCTTATATATGGCTGAACGATGGGGCGCACCTTCGCGCCCCTACAAAATGATCGGGCTTGCAGACTGCCGGGATTAGCGGCCGACCGGAGCCGGCGCGCTCATGTTCTCGATGATCGACGTCGCGAATTCGGTGGTACTGACCTTGGTGGCGCCGGTCATCAGGCGCTCGAGGTCGTAGGTGACGCGCTTCTGCTGAATCGTGCGCTCGATTCCAGTTTCGATCAGCTGACCGACTTCGTTCCAGCCCATGAACTCGAACATCATCACGCCCGAAAGCATCACCGAGCTGGGGTTGATCACGTCCTTGTCCGCGTATTTCGGAGCCGTGCCGTGCGTCGCCTCGAAGCAACCGTAGCCATCGCCGATATTCGCGCCCGGCGCCATGCCCAGGCCACCCACCTGCGCGGCGCACGCGTCCGAGATGTAGTCGCCGTTCAGATTCGGCGTCGCGAACACCTGATACTCGTCGGCGCGCGTGAGCACCTGCTGAAAGACTGAATCGGCGATGCGGTCGTTGATTAGAATCTTCTGCTTCCACTGGCCGCGACCATGCGTCGGGTAGATCGAGTCGAGCGTCTGCGTCACTTCGGCGTAAATCTTTTTCTTGAAGTCTTCGGTGGCCTGCTCGAGGCCCGGTTCGATCAGTGCGGCATTCTTTTCGATCGAGATGCCGGCGTCGCGATCTTTGTTGTCGAGAATCCAGCTTTCGCGCTCGGTGACGACCTGCTGGCGAAATTCCTCGACGGCCAGCTCGTAGCCCCAGTCGCGAAACGCGCCCTCGGTGAACTTCATGATGTTGCCCTTGTGGACCAGGGTGACAACTCGGCGCTTCTTTTCAAGCGCGTGCTGGATAGCGCGGCGCACCAGGCGCTTCGTGTTCTGCGGCGAAATCGGCTTGATTCCGATCCCCGCATTTTCGGGCAGCCGTTTGCTCGTGCCCTTCAGCATCTCGTTGTTGATGAAGTCGGCGAGCTTCCTTACCTCGGGCGTCCCGGATTTCCACTCGAGTCCGGCGTAGACGTCCTCGGTATTCTCGCGGAAAATCACCACGTTCATGCGCTCGGGGTGCCGCACCGGCGTCGGGACGCCCTCGAAATAGCGCACCGGGCGCACGCAGGCGTAAAGATCGAGGAGTTGCCGCAGAGTCACGTTGAGCGAGCGGATGCCTCCACCGACGGGCGTGGTCAGCGGGCCCTTTATCGCGACGCGAAAATCGCGAATCGCGTCGACGGAATCCTGCGGCAGCCAGTCCTTGAACTGATTAAACGATTTTTCGCCGGCGTAAATCTCGAGCCACGCGATTTTGCGCTTCCCGCCAAACACCTTCTCGACCGCTGCATCGAACACGCGCCGCGACGCCTTCCAGATATCGCGCCCGGTGCCATCGCCCTCAATAAACGGGATGATCGGCCGGTCGGGAACGTGGAACTCGCCACCACTGTATTCAATCGGCTGACCCTCCCGCGGAACAGCCACGCCGCTGTATGAACTCTTCATCAGTTACTGTCTCCCTGGACTGTGGCCCCACTGACCGAGATGACTGGCCGGGAGGGTTCCGGCCGAAGCGATAACCTTAGCACAAGTTTGCTTCACCGGAGCGGGCCTCTGCCGTGGGAATGAAGGATTTCCCAACGTGGTCCCCGCCTCACCGCGCTCGATGAAGATCGCGGACCCGGGAATATTTTGGGTCGCGTGCCGATCTGGACATGTGAGGCGCTACATGAGGCAGGAGTCGCGCGAGACGAGCCGATTCTGCGCCTACTTTCGCCTCAAGCTAGGCTCAAGCAAAAGGAGAATCGTCGTGGGTGACATCATCAAGAAAAACTTGAACCCGGACGGCATCGACCGCCGCGGATTCCTTCAATGCATGGCTTGGGCGGGAACAGGACCCTTTGCGTGATGCGGGGCGGGGTACTGAACTCATTCGCTTTCGGCACTGATGCGAACTACAGCTCCGCACTCGCCAAGGCTGACTTCGCCTTCGCGCAGATCAGCGACTCGCACATCGGTTTCCACAAGGCCGCGAATCCGGACGTCACCGCCACGCTGCGGGAGGCCATCGCCAAACTCAACGCGCTGCCGCACACGCCCGACTTCGTCCTGCACACCGGCGACCTGAGCCAACTCTGGTAAAGCCCTGGTTCGACGGCAAACTCGACTTTGCGCCTCCCGTCCGTGACTTGGCGGAGGAAGGCTATCCGTTGATCGGCGGGCGGCTCGATTACGTCGGCCAGCGGGACGTTGCGGCACTCGTCTACCAACGCCGCAAGCACGTCATCAACGTGTTCGTCTGGCCCGAGTCGTCAGGCGATGTCGCGGAAGCGCGCGGCATCCGCGAGCAGTCTCTCGACGGCTACAACCTGATCCGCTGGCCACAGGGCGACATGATGTTCTGCGCAGTTTCGGACGTCAGCCTCGGGGACCTGCGCCAATTCGCACAGCTGTTCCAGCAATGAGGCGTGTTCGTGTGGGGTGCGGCATCCTCCTCCGGTATTTCCTTCGGAGTTGAAGCCATAAAGAATCACTTCAAATACCCGACACAATTCCCGAACGCTGATCCAATGAGAGTAAAACTGGAGATGTCGGCTAGTCGACGAACCCCGCCGCATCAACCATCGCTTGAACTCCTCAATGCAGCCTCAATACTCCGAATAATACGCGGGCCGCTTCGCCGTCGTAGCGAACACTTTCACCAGTAGTATGCCGAGCAGGAATCCTCCCACGTGGGCCCACCATGCAACGCCGCCCATTGCCGCGGCGGCCCCGCCCAACGAGACAACTCCGCTCAGGAACTGGATTGCGAACCAGAGGCCGATGAAGAACCACGCGGGTACCTTCCACAGGAACCAGATGATCAGAAGCGGAACGAGCGTGAGGATTCTCGATTTTGGGAAGAGGAGGATGTATGCGCCAAGAACGCCCGAAATCGCGCCGCTCGCCCCGATCGAGGGAACGTGCGAGCCCCAGGAAAATGCCACTTCCGAAATGCCGGAGCCGATTCCGCAGATCAGATAGAAGAGCAAATAGGGGATCGGGCCCATTCGGTCTTCGACGTTCGCGCCGAAAATCCAGAGAAACCACATGTTGCCGATGATGTGGAGAAAACCGCCGTGCAGAAACATGCAGGTGAAGAGCGGAATCAAAGCTTGCTCAGGGGTGTAATGGTGGCCTGCCAGTGCCAAGCTGATTTTCGAGGGCACCAAGCCGTAGGTGTTGATGAAGGCGTCGGCAGCGTGCGGTGGCAGGGTAATCTGGTGAATGAAGACGAATATGTTAACGGCGATCAGCACTAATGTCATGACAGGGAAGGACTGCCGCGGCGTCATGTCCTTCAGCGGGATCATTCAGCGGCGCCTAGACTGCGGTGCGAGCTGTTGAGCCTGGCTGCGATTGCAGAATGCGCGGCTGCTTCCAATTGTGCGGCGGAGTAGGCGAGCTCCGAGCGTTCACCGGTGCGACGGAGTTTTTCGATTTTGTCGAGCGAAGCGATATTGCCGCGCGCGCCGGGAGCCGTGCAATTAAGCGCCGCAGCCGCGCAGGCAAATTCAAGTATTTCTTCAAACGGCTTTCGGCTCGTAAGCCCGTAGACAAAAGCTCCGTGAAAGATGTCGCCGGCGCCGGTCGTGTCCACGGTATCAACGCGAAACCCGGGACAGAGCAGAAAACGGACGCCATCCCAGGCAAGCGCACCGAGGCGACCGAGTGTGGCGGCCATCAAGCGACACTTGAAGTGCTCGAAGATCATCGGTAAGGACTTCAACAAGTCCTTCTCGCCTGTGAGTCTTTCGGGGAAGTCTTTCGATGTGACCGGAAGATCCGTGTCTTGAAGAACGGCTTCGACTCCGGGATAGAGGTTGTCGAAATCGCCGACTACTTCAAGTCCTTCTTGCTTCGCCCAACGGGCGGCGGTTGCCGAAGCTTCTGTGTCGTGGCCGTCGATAAGCAGGATATGCGCGTCCCAGATCCACTCGCGTTTGAGGTCACTGGGCTTTAAGGCGATGCTTGAATCACGCTTCCAGAGAACCGTGCGCTCGCCCGAGGATTCGTCGACGAGAATATACGCGGACTGGCTATTGGATTCCGGAGCGATGATCCAGCGCGTTTCGACTCCTTCATTTTCCATTTCGTCGATCTGAAGTTGTGCGGCCGCATCTTCGCCGATTTTGCCAACGTAACGGGCGCGGAGGCCCCACCGGCGGCAGGCGACGACAGCACTGGCGACCTGCCCTCCCGGCATCATCTCTGACGAGATCACTTCAACCTTGGAATCAAGCCTGGGAAAGCAGGGGAGGCGAATGATCGTGTCGGTTGCGTTGATGCCGACGCCGACCACATCCATAGCCTTGTTGGATTCGGACCCACCCATGAAAAACACTTTATCCAAACACACGCAATTTTCAAGCGAAGCGTTGCGCCCAGGCGCAGCGGAGTTTAGCAATTGCGTGGCATGCATGGCTGTGATAAAAAAAATCTTCCGGCGCATGAGACTGACGCGAACTGTCCCAACCCCGATGATGTCGATGAGTATGAGCGCTGATCAGATGGGCGAGGCGCGCGGCGGCCCACTCGCTCGTCGGCGTGCCGACACTTCACATGCCACTTCATGAATCCGAAGCCATCGTGCTACGAAGCTATCCGCTCGGCGAAGCGGACCGCCTGGTAAGTTTTCTCTCCCGGGCGATGGGACGCGTGCGGGGAGTGGCAGCAGGATCCCGGCGGCCGAAGAGCCGGTTCGGCTCGACCCTTGAAAGGCTCTCGCACATTCGAATATGGTTCTTCGAGAAAGAGACGCGTGAGCTTGTGCGGATCAGCGAGTGCGAGATGATTGAATCGTTTATCGACGCGTTTGGCGATTACGCGTCGAGCATCGTCCTCGCGCTTTTTTCGGAGATCACGGAAGCGGTGTTGCCCGAGCGCGAGGCGAACGACGCGAATTTCCGCCTGTTACTGCTCTCCGCACAGGCGGTGAAGCATTCCCGGAAGGCGGAGCTGCCTCTTGCGTATTTCGCGCTTTGGACTGTCAAGCTCGGCGGCTGGCTGCCGTCCCTCGATCGCTGCGGGCGCTGCGGCAGGGGATTGGCCGCCGGCGAAGTGGCCTATTTTGCACCGAACGTGTCCGCAATCGTTTGCGCACAGTGCCGCAAGCCGGGAATGCGCGTGCTATCTCCGGCCGCGGTAACTCTCGCGCGCAAAATGCTGAGCGAACGACTCGACCGGATCACCGATGGAGTAGACTCGAACGGCGCGCCGCCCCGCGCGATGAGGGAATTGACCGAGGCCATGCTGGACGTCATCGAGCACCAAATCGATCGCAAGCTTGCTTCGAGAGAACTTCTGGAGTCGCCTGCTTGAAGAATTCCACACAATCCGCAAACGCCAAAATGATCAAGCGTCCGCGCAAGGGCCTCACGTTTCAGGATCTTCTATTTAAACTTGAACAATACTGGACGAGCCGTGGCTGCATCTTGCAGCAGCCGTATGACGTTGAAGTCGGCGCCGGGACCATGCACCCAGAAACCTTCCTGCGGGTGCTCGGGCCGAAGCCGTATCGCGTGGTGTACGCGCAGCCGAGCCGGCGTCCTGCGGACGGACGCTACGGCGAAAATCCGAATCGGCTTTACAAGCATACTCAACTTCAAGTGATACTCAAGCCTTCGCCAGCCGATATTCAGGACTTATATCTTGAGAGCCTGGCTGCCGTCGGCATCAATCTCCGGGAACACGATATTCGCTTTGAGGAGGACAATTGGGAATCGCCAACACTCGGCGCGTGGGGAATCGGCTGGCAGGTGCTGCTCGACGGACTCGAGATCACGCAGTTCACCTATTTCCAGCAGTGCGGCGGAATCGATCTCGATCCGATTTCGGTCGAGCTTACGTACGGGCTCGATCGCATCGCGGCGTATCTGCAGGATGTGGAGAACGTCTACGACGTGATGTGGTCCGAAACCGTCAGCTATCGCGAGGTGCGGCTGGCGGAGGAAGAGCAATTTTCGGCGTATAGCTTTGATTTTGCGGACGCGGTGTCGACACGCAAACAGTTCGATCTGGTGGAAGCTGAGGCGGCGCGGCTGCTGAGCGATTTTGCAAAAGCGAAAGGGGAGGCAATACGCAGGTTTCCCGTGCTTGAAGCGTACGACCTGTGCCTGAAATGCTCTCATCTGTTCAACTTACTGGACGCGCGCGGCGTCATTTCGGTAACGGAACGTGCGGGGATGATTGGGCGCGTGCGGAGACTGGCCACGCAGGTGGCGCGCGCGTGGCTCGATCAGCGCGCGGTGGTCGAAGGCGGAGCCGTTTCTGGGGCTGCAGCTGTGGTGACGGCATGAAGCAGAACTTGAAGCCCCGGCCGAATCGCGGAACAGCAAAAACGAAGAGCAAGAATACGCGCGCCGACCTGCTTTTTGAGATTGGTTGCGAAGAAATTCCGGCCGGGATGATTCTGAAGGCGACGCAGGAACTTAAAGCAATTCTTGCGAAGCAGCTTTCGACGCATGGACTGGTCGACGCGTCGACAGTTGAAAATGCGATTCAAGTTTTTGGGGCGCCGCGGAGGCTTGCGGCAATTGCGCGAGGACTTCGAGTAAAACAAGAAGACGTGACGCGCGAGGTGACGGGGCCGCCAAAGTCGGTCGCGTTCGACGCGGCCGGCGAACCGACGCGCGCGGCGCTGAGTTTCGCGCAGAAGCAGGGCGTGCCGCTCTCGAAATTGTCGACGGTCAGCACGCCGAAGGGCGAATATCTCGCTGTGAAGCAGACAGTCTACGGAAAGCCGGCCGCGGATATTCTCGCGGAGGCGCTGCCCGAAGCGATTCACGAAATTGCCTGGCCGCGATCGATGTATTGGACAGGGGCGGACAGTCCGCGCTTCATCCGGCCAATCCGGTGGATCGTGGCGCTGCTCGATAGCAAGGTGATCCCGTTCTCGTTCGCGGAGGTTCATGCGGGCCGCGCGTCGGATGGGCACAGGTTTCTGGGTAAACGCAGCATCTCCCTCGCCGAACCGAATGAGTACGAATCGAAACTGAGGAAGAATTTCGTTCTGTGCCGGCCGGAGGAGCGCCGCAAGAAGATCGAGAGCGAAATCCGGGGGCTTACCGCAGGCAAAGGCCTACACACCCACGAAGACGAGAGGCTGCTCGACCTCGTGACCTATTTAAATGAATATCCCAGCGTCATTCTAGGAAGGTTCGACCCATCCTTTCTCGCGTTGCCAGATGAGATTCTGGTTACAGTGATGCGCGGCCATCAGAAATACTTTGGCGTGGAGAATCGCTCCGGGGAGCTCGCGCCACTTTTCCTGGCCGTGATCAATCTGCCGCGCGACCCGAAAGGTCTGGTGCGCGCGGGGCACGAACGAGTGCTGCGAGCGCGTTTTGCCGATGCACAATTTTTCTGGAAGACCGATCAACGCATTCCGCTCGGGGATTATTTGCCAAAACTCGCGGCGGTGACCTACGAGCGGCGGCTGGGGAGCTACGGAGATAAAGTCGAGCGAATTCGCTGGCTCGCGCGCTGGCTGGCCGAGCAGTGGTTTTCCGGTGGCGTGGCCCACGCCGACGTCGCGGGCTCGGATCGCGCGGCGGAGCTTGCGAAGTGCGACTTGGTGACGGAGATGGTCGGCGAATTCCCGGAGCTGCAGGGAATCGTGGGCGGACTTTACGCGAGCGCGCAGGGCGAGCCGGATGAAATTGCGTGGGCGGTCTACGACCACTACAAGCCGCACGGCCTGGACGATCCGATTCCGCGAAATCTCGCCGGCTGCGCTGTAGCGCTGGCGGACAAATTGGATTCGCTCGTCGCGTGCTTTGCGGTGGGCGCGATCCCGACAGGTTCAAGCGATCCCTTCGCTTTGCGTCGCGCCGCGCTGGGGATAGTGAAGATCATCATCGAGAAGAGGCTGCCGATATCTCTTTCCGCGGCGATCTCGGCAGCGACGATCGCGCTCCGCGAACACGCCCCGTGGATTGAAGCTTCGCCTGCGGTCGAAAAGCAGGCGCTCGATTTTCTGCTGGAGCGCGCGCGTTACATCCTGCGCGAGCGGCGTGGGTTTGCCTACGACGAAATCAACGCCGCGTTCGCAGCCGGCGCGGACGACCTGGTGGATGCGATCGAGCGGATTGCGTCGCTGCGCGCGATCCGCAATACGAAGAATTTTGCGCCCCTTGCAGCCAGCTTCAAGCGCATCCGCAATATCCTCGAGAAATCGGCGGGCAGGGGAGACAAAGGGCAGAGCACGGTGCGCCCCGACTTGCTGAAAGAGGCGCCGGAGCTTCAGCTATATACGGCCGCGCAGAGAATCGGAGACGAAGCCGCTAAGCGGAAGAAGGAAAAGAAATATCGAGTGGCACTTGAAAAGATTTCAGAGCTGCGTCCGGCGGTCGATCACTTCTTCGACAAAGTTCTAGTGATGGCTGAAGATGAGGAAATTCGCCGCAACCGGATCGCATTGCTCGGAACCTTATTAAAGGAATTCTCGACCATCGCGGATTTTTCCGAGCTGGGCGCAGAAGATTCGAAAGGTGCAGCTCAAGTAACAGTTCATGCGTAGCCCGCACAAATGAAGCGCCGCTTCAGCTGTGGGCGCGCCGACAACATTCAACCGAAATCGAAAGTGACATCGGAATTCTGAGGAGCGAAATGAAATACGTCTATTTTTTCGGAGCGGGAAAAGCGGAAGGCGCGGGCGATATGCGGGAGCTGCTCGGCGGCAAGGGTGCCGGGCTCGCGGAGATGACGCGCATCGGCCTTCCGGTACCGGCGGGCTTCACGATTACAACCGAGGCCTGCGATTCGTACCTCAAGCACAACCACAGATACCCGAAAGAGTTGCGCGCCGAAGTAGCGAAGCATGTGGCGCGTCTCGAAAAGCTAACCGGCAAGAAACTCGGCGACGCCAAAGACCCGTTGCTCGTCAGCGTGCGGTCGGGCTCGGCACGTTCTATGCCCGGGATGATGGAGACGATTCTCAATCTCGGCCTCAACGACAAGTCGGTCGAGGGCTTGGCGAAGGCGACAAAGAACGACCGGTTCGCGTGGGACGCCTATCGCCGCTTCGTGCAGATGTATTCGAGCGTGGTGATCGGGCTGCCGAAGGACGATTTGGAGGCGCGCCTGCGCAAAATGAAGGAATCGCAGGGCGTGAAGGATGACACGCAGGTCACGGCTGAGGGCTGGCGCAAGCTTGTGGCGGATTATCGCGAGTACTTCAAACAGAAAACGGGCAAGGATTTCCCGCAGGACCCGATCGAGCAGCTCTGGGGAGCGATTGGCGCGGTGTTCGAATCGTGGATGGGCGAAAAGGCGGTTACCTACCGGCGCGTGGAAAAAATCACGGGATTGCTCGGCACGGCCGTCAACGTGGTGCAGATGGTTTTCGGCAACACCGGCGAGGATTCTGGGACGGGAGTGTGCTTCACGCGCGACCCGTCAACGGGCGAGAAAGTATTCTTCGGCGATTTCCTTCTGAATGCGCAGGGCGAAGACGTCGTGGCCGGAATCCGCACGCCACTGCACCTGAGCGAACTGAAGAAGCTGATGCCGAAGGTCTATCAGCAGCTGGAGAAAGTTCGCGAAAAACTCGAGAAGCATTATCGGGACATGCAGGATATGGAATTCACCGTCGAGCGCGGCAAGCTCTACATGCTGCAGACCCGCACGGGGAAGCGGTCGCCCGCGGCGACGTTCCAGATCGCCGTCGACATGGCGAATGAGAAGCTGATCAAAGTTGAAGAAGCACTTGAACGCGTGAAGTCCGAGGACATCGAGCGGCTTTTCTATCCGGTACTCGATACGAAGCTTCAGCGGTCGGAATTGGCGAATCGGAAAATCGCCGAGGGAATCAACGCCGTGCCGGGCGCGGCGGTTGGAAAGGCCGTCTTCACGGCGCATGAAGCGGAGGAATGGGCATCGCGCGGCGAGAAGGTGATCTTGATTCGCCGCGAGACGAGCCCCGAGGATGTGGGCGGCATGTACGTCGCACAAGGCATTCTCACCGCTACCGGCGGCAAGACGAGCCACGCGGCGGTAGTCGCGCGCGGATGGGGCAAGTGCTGCATCGTCGGCGCCGAGAAGCTCAACATCGACGCGAACGCCAAGAAATTGAGCGTGAACGGCCGCGTGGTGGGCGAAGGCGAGTGGATCACGCTCGATGGCGGCGACGGATCCGTCTATTCCGGGGAGATCGGGCTGGTGCGGCCAGAGCCTCCGAAAGCCTACGAAACATTGATGAAATGGGCCGATAAGGTTCGAAAGCTCGGCGTGCGCACCAATGCCGATACGCCACACGACGCTCGCGCCGCCCGCCAAATGGGCGCCGAGGGCATCGGTCTCTGCCGCACCGAGCACATGTTCTTCAAGGACTTCGAACATCCGGAGAAGAGCATCGAGCGCCAGCAGGCAATCCAGGAAATGATTCTCGCGGACGACGTCGAGGCACGCCGCAAGGCGCTCGCGAAGTTGCTTCCATTCCAGCGCCGCGATTTCACCGGCATCTTCGAGGCCATGGACGGCTACCCGGTCACCATCCGCCTGATCGACCCGCCGCTCCATGAATTCGTTCCACACGACGCGGACAAACAAGCGGAGCTTGCGAAGCGAATCGGCATTTCCGCGGAGACGGTCCGGCGCCGCGTCGAGCAACTGCACGAGGCGAATCCGATGCTCGGCCATCGCGGCTGCCGCCTCTCGATTACGTTCCCGGAAATTCTGGAGATGCAGGTGCGCGCAATCATCGAGGCCGCGATCGATTGCAAAAGGCGGGGCACTAAAGTTTTACCTGAAATCATGCATCCACTCACGCTTGACGAAAAGGAACTGAAAATCCTCGAAACCGCCACGCGCCGTGTCGCCGACGCAATCATTTCCGAGTCTAAAGTGAAACTTGAATATCTCGTCGGTACAATGATCGAACTGCCCCGCGCGGCTTTGCTCGCTGACCAGATTGCGGAGGTCGCCGAGTTCTTCTCGTTCGGCACCAACGACCTCACACAGACCACGATGGGCCTCTCACGCGACGACGCCGGCCGCTTCCTGCCGATCTACGTCGATCAGAGCAAGGCAGCAATCTTCAAGGAGGACCCGTTCCAGACGCTCGATACCGAGGGCGTCGGGATGCTGATCAAGTGGGCGATTACCAAAGGACGGGAAACGCGCCCCAGGCTCAAGATCGGGATTTGCGGCGAGCACGGCGGCGATGCCGAAAGCGTGAAGTTCTGCCACCAGGTGGGCATGAACTACGTAAGCGCATCGCCATTCCGAGTGCCCATTTCGCGGCTAGCTGCAGCTCAGGCGGTGATCGAAGGAAAGAAAAAGAAGAAGTAGCATCCGGTTCCCAGGACTAAGGCTCACTCGATCGCGTGGTTTTATGGCGGGGCTCAAGCCTTGTCCTTCCACTGATCTCTTAGGTAGGCATACGGAGGAAGAAGTAGACTCCGAGGAAGCCAAAAATGGCGTCGGGCGCCCAGCCAGCCAATAGTGGGGGCAACTGGCCGACCGAGCCCATTGCCTCGAACAGGGCCGACGTCGCCCAATACACCACGCCGATTCCCACCGCGACGGCCAGACCGCCGATCGCGCCGCGCGTTCCCGTCAGAAATGCGAAAGGGGCGCTGAGAAACACAATAATCGCGGCGATCAACGGGAACGCAAACTTCTTTTGCCATTGCACCGATAGCCGCGCGGTATCGAAGCCGGCCTGGCGCAGGCTCGCGATGTATTGGCCGAGTTGCCGCCAATTCATCTGGTAATACTGACGCACCTCGCGGCGGAAATAGCTGGGCGGCTCCGTCAATTCGGGCAAGGAAGTCGCGGTAAAGGGGTCGTAACGCGTCACGCGGCCGTCCGCGTCGAAATCGCGCACCCATCCACCGGTGAGTATCCAGGCGTTTTCGGTCGGTTCCCAGCTGGCGCGCGCCGCATAGATGCGGCGGCGGATTTGGAATGTGGCCGGGTCGAGCTCGAAGACATTCAGCCCGCCGAAAAGCTGACGATCGGGATCGAAAAGCTCGTAATTGTAGATCTTCGAGTGCTCGCCGAAAATCCACTGCCGCGCTGGCTCGAGATAGGTCTGCGCGGGCTTGCCTTTGATGCGGTCGCGCAGCGCGTCCTGGCGCTGGTTGGCGTACGGAAGAAACGTGTCGTCGAGCAGAAACATGCCGCCCGCCACGAGGCACGCGCAAAGAAGCAGCGGCAGCACGAGCCTATACATGCTGATGCCGCTCGCTTTGAGTGCAATCACTTCGTTATTTTTCGCGAGGATTGCGAGCGTCACCAGAGTCGCAACGAGCGTGGCCAGCGGCGCCAACTGATAGACCATCAGCGGCACGAGGTAGCGGAAGTAGTTCAGGACGGTCACCACGGAAATGTGGTTGCGAGTGATATCGCCCAGCAAGTCGAAGAGCGTGAACGCATCGAAGATCAGGACGAAACCAACCAGCAGCACGAGCAAGTAGTAGGAGAACTGTTCGAAAAGATAGACGTCGACGAGCATCGGAAACGCCATCGTGCTCTGCACGCGCGTCGCTCCCTCGATGCGAGCTGCGGCGGTTGCCGATGCCAGCGCGACCGGCCCGTTCGAAATTGGGACGGGGGGCGCTATCGGCGCAGACGACTCGACGGCTCTGCCGTTGCCGTTTGTGGCTTCGCTCTTTCGAGCATGACGCAACCAGAGCGATTCGAGCCATCCCACGATTCGGTTTGGCTTGCGAACATTTTCGATCCGGCGCAAAAACAAGAGGCCGGCTACGGCCGTAACGATGTCCGCGGCCCAAACGCCTCCCCAAGGGCTCACGCGCCCGAGCTGAGCCATGTGAATGCCATAGACAAAGATGAAATAGTAACCACCGATCAGGATCAGCGCGAGAACCAGACCGGCAGCGCGGCCGCCGCGGCGAGGGCGCACGCCGATGGGCACGCCCAAAAGGGCAAAGATCAGGCACGCTGCGGGAACCGCGATGCGCCGCTGGAACTCGATGCGGCTATCGCGCCAGCTAGGGCCGTTGTCGGTAAGCAGCGCGGTCGTGGTTCGTTCGGCCGCCGAGAGAGGAGTGTTTCTCGCGGCGGACGTGGCCGCGGAAATATCCACGGGAATATCATTTTCGCCGAAGGTGGTGACGTTGTACCGGTTGGGATCACTGGGGTCGTATTCGTGCGTGCTGCCGCGGCCGAGGTGGAGCTGTATTTGCCCCTCGGACGATCCGCTCATGATGAAGGCGTTCTCGGCGGTGGTTACAGACGACTCGTTCGAGCCGGAATGCGAATCGCCCGCCGACCGGAAGCCGCTGATGCCGGACGTAGCCAGAAAGACGCCGTGCCATCGCGTTGCAGCGGCTTCCACGTCTTGCACGTATAATACGACGTGCGGAAATCGTTCGTCGAAGACGCGCGGCTGGATAGAAAACGACGCTTGCGATGCGAGCAGTCGGTCCTCGAGGCTACGAAGTGTCCGCAGGGAAGCCGGACTTAACCAGAACGTTGTGGCGAGAGTGATGAGGGTGCCCACCAGCGCCACGAATCCAACAGGGAGGAGCAGACGACGGAGGCTGATGCCGGCGGCATGCAGGGCCACGATTTCGCTGTCCGCGGACATGCGGCCGAGCCCGATGAGGACGCCGACGAGAACGGCCATCGGCAGCGTAAACGAGAGCGCCGGCGGTATGGTGCACAAAAACAGGAGCGTCACCGTCCCCGGATTGCCCGAGTGGCGGACCACAAGGTCCATGAGCTGGACGAGCCGCGGCACGAAAAATACGAATGTGAATACGACGAGGCCCAGCAAGGCGTGGGACACTACTTCGCGTGAGATGTATCGGTCGATCAGGCGCATAGCGAGCGCGGCGTCATTCTAGCATTGAGATGCACGGAACGACGAAGAAGCAAGCCGGCAAGTGCGGTGCGGGCATAATCGTTTGAACATCGCGCATGTTGCAGATAATCAGACCTGACCAGATCACAGCCCGGGAGGAAATCGACAGGTGAGTCGCGTCAATCTCGTCATTCTTTGGCACATGCACCAGCCCCAATACCGCGACCCTGCGACCGGCAGCTACCTCTTGCCGTGGACGCGACTCCACGCGCTCAAGGATTATTGGGGCATGGTAAAGGTGCTCGAGGAGTTTCCGAGCGTTCACGCCACATTCAATTTCGTGCCGCTGCTCGCCGAACAGATCGAAGAGTACGCGAGCGGTAAATTCAAGGAGCCATGGTTCGACATCGCGTTCACGCGTGCCGAAGAGCTGACGCCGGATGAAAAGCGCGAGGCCCTGGAGCGCGCATTCCAGGTGAACGACAACTTTCTGTATCGCTGGCCGCGGTTCGCCGAGTTGCAATCGCTGTGGCGTTCGGCGGGCGTCGAGGCTTGCGTGGCGCACTGGAGCGCGCGCGACTGGCGCGATCTTCAGGTGCTCTCGCAGCTTGCATGGATGGACGAGGAGTATCTGGCCAAGGATCCCGCGGTGCGTACGATCTCGACGAAAGGCCGCGATTTCGACGAAGGGGACAAAGCGATACTGCTCGACAAGCAACGCGAGCTGCTGGCGGCGGTGCTGCCGGAATACCGGCTCGCGGCGGCGCGCGGGCAAATCGAAATATCGACGACTCCGTATTACCACCCAATTCTGCCGCTGCTTTGCGATACCGACATTGCGCGCGTTGCGAATCCGCATACGCCCTTGCCGCAGCCGCCGTTCCGCTATCCTCAGGACGCCCGCGAGCAATTGTTGCGCGCGCGCCAATTCCACGAGCGCACCTTCGGCCAAGCGCCCGCCGGACTGTGGCCATCGGAGGGGTCCGTTTCCGATCAGGCTTTCGAGATCGCCATAGATCTCGGCTTCAAATGGTTTGCCACCGATGAAGGTGTCCTCGGGCGCACGCGCAACATCGGATTCTGGCGCGACCCGGCAGGCTATCCAGAGAATGGTCCGGAGCTTTACAGTCCGTGGCGCTTCGAGCGCAACGGGAAGGGAATGAGTGGATTCTTTCGCGATCACTATATTTCCGATCTCGTCGGCTTCGTTTATAGCCGCATGGGCGCGGAAGCGGCCGCCGACGACTTTCATCGCAGGCTTCGCGCGATCGGCGACCGCGAGCCTTACGGACGCACGGCCACCGTCAGCGTGATCCTCGATGGCGAGAACGCCTGGGAGTATTACCCCGAAAACGGGCGAGAGTTCCTGCGGCAATTCTACCGGCGCATACAGGGCGATCCGGATATCAACGCGCTCACGGTCAGCGAGGCTATCGATGCCGCGCCGAACCAGCCGCGCCTCGAAGGGATTTTCCCGGCGTCATGGATCAACGCCAATTTCGACGTCTGGATCGGCCATGGCGAAGACGTTCGTTCGTGGGAACTGTTGCGAGAGGCGCGGGAGGCCTACGAAAGCGCCGCCGCCCGGGCCGCGCGCCTGCCTTCAAAACGCTTCCCTCCGGCTAAATTCAACGAGGAGGGCCACGGCAAGCGCGCATACGACGCGCTGCTCGCCGCCGAAGGAAGCGACTGGAACTGGTGGTATGGTCCCGAGCACGGATCGGCCAACGACGCGGAATTTGACGCGCTCTACCGGAAGCATCTCACCGAGGTTTACAACGCGCTGGGCGAGCCCGCGCCCGACGCTCTCGCGCATCCCATCAAGCGCGCTCCCGAGCGTGGACGCCGCGAGCCGCCCTCTGCGTATCTGGATGTGAAAGTCGACGGGCGCGAGAGCAGCTACTTCGAATGGCTCGGCGCCGGATTTTACGCGACGGACCGGCGCAGCTCCGCGATGCACGGGCGCCAATACGTCCTCGGCGACTTCTATTACGGATTTGCGCCCTCGCAATTTTTCCTGCGCGTCGACCCGATCGCCGAAGCCATCGCCGAGTTGAACGAGTTTCAGCTGCGGCTCACGATGTGGGACTCGCGCGAAACGCGCATCACGTTGAGCGTCGAGCAGGGAAAGCTCGGCTACATCGTCGAACAGGGCGGCGTGTGTCTCTTGCATCCGGAGGTCGTTCTCTCGGCGGCGTACAGCAAGATCGTGGAGATTTCGCTGGCGCGCGAGCTTTTCGACCTTCGCGGACGCCGCGAATTGCTGCTGAGCGTGGCTCTGTGGAGCGGCGGCCTGCCCGTCGACGTGCTGCCGGTAGAGGGTATGCTCGGGATCGGCCTCGGCGAAGAGAATTTCGCCTGGGCGCCCGAATAGCCCAGGCCTTGTGTGCCCAATCCGCCAGCCGGCCTGTCCCTTCGTACTGTTCCTCCAGGCGTTTCTATCGCCTAAAACTTTCCCAATCGCGCAATAAGGGGATGATTATGACTTATCGGGAAAGAATCTCGTTTGCCCTCGTCCTTGGCTCCGCTTTTCTCCTCGGTTCGTGCGGCCGGATGGCAAATCTGGCGGCAGCCCTGATCAACGCTCAGGGGCAGGCTCAAGACGCCGCTTCTGATGCAGATCATCTCGTTCAAGTCGCTCGCACGTATGCGACCGGCCACAAGTCTCACGCGCAGCCCGCCGCTCTCGGGACCACTGAGAACCAGACGGAGCTTGGGAGCAGTCGGGCCGACGGCACGGATCAGGAAGCTGAGTATAAGAACGACATCATGATGGACCTCGTGCGCAAAAATTATGACGCGCTGGATAAGGCAGCGCGCGAAAATCGAGTCCCATCGGCCAGATTCGCCGGCGGCACGTGGAAGGCCTGGGGGTTTTACGAGGGGCTGAATGAACCACCTACAGGCGATAGCGCAACGAATGATGACTGGGAAGCGCAGATCGATGCCCTGAAAGCCTGGGTCGCGGCACGCCCCGAATCGGCCGCGGCCCGCATCGCGCTCGCCGATGCGTACGGGAAGTGGGCCTGGAAGGCGCGGGGCTCGGGATATGCAAACACGGTCAGCGGCGAGGGCTGGCAACTTTACAGCGAGCGGTACGCAATTGCGGCTTCCATCCTTGTCGATGCCGCCAAGCTGCGAGAAAAGTCTCCTTACTGGTATTCCGTTATGCAGGGAGTCGCGCTGGCGCAAGGCTGGAACAAGTCACAGGCCAAGGCGCTGCTCGACGCGGCCATTGCGTTTGAGCCGAGCTACTATCACGCCTATCGCGAGTACGTCAATTTCGTGCTTCCGAAGTGGTATGGCGAGGAGGGGGATGGACAGACCTTCGCCGAGGAGGTTTCGACGCAAATCGGAGGCGAACAAGGAGACTTTGTCTATTTCGAGCTCGCTACCACGATTGCCTGCGGCTGCGATACCGCACAGGATCGAACGGAACTGCAGAGCCTCTCGTGGCCGAAAATCAAGAGCGGGTACGCCGCGATGAAGCACCTCTACGGAGATTCGAGTCTGAAAACGAATCGCTTCGCCTACTTGGCCGTCGTCGAGAATGATAAGCCGACAGCAGCAGCAACGCTCGCCGTGATTGGCGATGCTTGGAACCCGAAGGTTTGGCCCAGTCACGTCTACTTTCTGCAAGCCAGGGCCTGGGCGGATGGCCAGCCAGGACAGTAGGAAGAAGCGGCGAAATTGGGGCACTTCGTCCGCCAGTTTGCGGCGAACCCGAAGGACTAACTCCGTAGATCGAACAGGGCCTCCGCGTTCGTCTGATAGAGCTTCTTCTTGTCGGCGTCGCTGATGGGCAGCTCGTCGGTGACGCGCACTTCCTCCGGGACGAACTGATACGGATAGTCCATGGCGTAGAGGACGCGACCGGCGCCAAGCACCTGCTGGCAATACAGAATCGGCGGCGCCCACGCCATACCGCTCGTCGTCACCCAGATGTTCTCCTTCAGGTAGCCGCTTGGCGGCTTGGAGAGCTTTTTCACCTTCGGATAGCGGTTCGACGCGACGTTCGCGCGATGGAAAAAATCGAGGCGGAAAAACCAGTAGGGAAGTCCCTCGCCGAGATGACCCACCACCATGCGCAGCCTCGGGAATTGGTCGAAGACGCCGCTCAGGATGATTCGCAGCAGGTGCAAACTCGTCTCGACGGCAAAGCCGTAAATCGCGCCTTCGAGTCCCCATTCTGCGAATGGGGCGTACATGTGGCGCGATGGGGTGCTCGGATGCAGATAGACCGGAACGTTCAGCGATTCTGCCGCCGCGAAAATGTCCCAGAATTTCGGATCGTCGAGATATTCACCGTGAGTGTGTGAATTGATGATCGCGCCCTTCAGGCCGAGCGTACGGACGGCGCGTTCGAGTTCCTTCGCTGCGGCGCCCGGATTTTGCGGCGCGATCGCAGCCAGGCCCGAGAAGCGATTGGGATGCTTGCGAATCGCCTCTGCCAATTGGTCGTTCGAAGAGATCGCCAGCGCCGTGGCGGTGTGGGCGTCGAAAATCTGCACGCCGGGATTCGTCAGGGAAAGGATCTGACGCGCGATGCCGGTCGCGTCCATGTCGCGCAGGCGCTGCTCGCCGAGATCGGCGATGCGCGATGCAATGCTCTGCGCTCGAGGGCTAGGCCCGAGAAAATATCCCCACTGGCCGACGAATCCCGGATCGAGGTTTCCTGCTTTTTGCAGGAGCGCCCTCCAGCGCTCGAGCAGCTCGGGCGTGGCGAAGGCCTCTTCGGTTGCGATCCTCAGGTAGGGCGGATTGTTCGGGGAACCGGAACTCACTTGGCGATGCCCATAGCGGCCGCAAAAGCCTTGCGAACTTCCGTGGGCTGGCCGGCTTGAAACACGTAATCGGTCAGGTGGCCGCCGGCGAGCGGATGTTTTGCGATCTGCTCAAGCGTCATGCCCTCGACAAGGTTCTTGCGGTCCGCGATCGGCAGCCCAATGCAGCGATTGATTTCCGGATCGCGTACGACGGCCTTCGGATCCTGGCCGCGCGCCAGGCCCTCGATATCCTTCAGGAATCGCTGGCGCATCATGATGATGCCTGTGTCGCTCGCGCCAAGATGCTCTTGCGTGCGGTCGGGGATCGTTCCCTGGCCGACCCAGGCGACGAAGTCCTGGTTCATCACGTGGCTCGAGATCAGGCGGCCCGTTTCGGCTTCCCGGACGGGGCCCCGCCATGCGGGAACCTGTTCTTGCACGTAAGGCTCGCGTTCTTTCGGTACGCGGCTGAAACACCATGTGACACTCAGCGTGTTTTCCTCGTCGATAGGTACGCGCCACTCGAAGTGATCGCCGGTGAAAAGTGCGTTGGGCCAAAGGCATACGCGCCCGACTTTCCACATTGGATCGTCTTCGCTCATGCCTTCGCGGATGCGCCGATAGACGATCCCATAATCGAATTCCTCGAACGCCAACTTCAGATGCCGCGGTGAATATGGGCCCATTTTTTGCTTGAGGCGTACACTCCAGTTCATGTGCATCCACTCGAAATGCAGTGGATCGACGGAATTTTCCTGGCACTGGAACCAGTTGCACGGGACGTCGGCGAAAACGATTTGCACGAAGCCGTTCTTCCACGTAAACGGCTCCCACGTGGGCACGAGCGGCGCCGGCTGCGGGCCGAGATACGCCCAGATCAGCCCCGCTTTCACTTCGACCGGATAAGCCAGGATGCGGATTTTCTCGCGGAAGCGCGCGTCCGGCTGTGCCACGTCTTCGTAGGGTTGCTCCAAGCAGCGGCCGTCCCGGTCGAAGAGCCAACCGTGGTAATTGCAGCGCAGGCCGCACCGCTCGACGAATCCATACGACATGTCCGCGCAACGGTGTGGGCAATGGCGGCCGACTAGCCCGAAGTTGCCGCCCAGGTCTTTGTAGAGCGTGAGATCTTCGCCAAGGATCCGCAGCGGCTTGATCGATTCGTTCTCAAATTCGCTCACACCCGCGATCGGCATCCAGTAGCGGCGCAGAAGTTCGCCCATCGGCGTGCCCCGGCCGACACGCGTGAGAACCTCATTCTTGGCAGGCTCGAGCATCGGACGGCCCGCATTCTATACCCAAGCTGCTCCGGCGCCCAAGAGCTTCGGGTAGTACGTGGCTATGACGCAAGGACATGCATTGACTTAGTCGGCGTTTGGCGAGATAGTCTCGGCGTTCCCTCTGTGGGGAATGCTTCGAACACTACTAATGGCAGTCGGCTCGGCTGCATTTGAGCCGCCCAACCTGGAAACGCCAACGTTTCCGGAGGAGGGCCTAAATGAACAGGAAAGCGTTGTGTGTGTGCCTTCTGGCGTTCGCCGGAAGCAGCCTTTTCCTCGCAAGAAAAGCGCTCGTCCATCGGTCCTCGCGCCCCCGTCTCGTTCGCGAATTCCTCGGTCGAACTCCGGCTCGCAACCTCGACGCCCGAAGTGCGCCCGTTCGGGTTGACGGGCTGCCTCAAGGGGAGCGCACGACAATTGCGGGGTCCCGATCTGTGATTGCAGGTGACGCCAGCCGTGCGACCAATCGACGCACGCACTCGTTCTCGCTTGCGTTCGCGTTCGAACCGAATCTCGGGCAAGCGGATTCTCGAGTCACCGTCGTGGGGCGAGGCAAGGGGCTGACAGTTTTCTTGACGCGACGCGAAATTGCCGTGCAAATCACGAGGAGGCCGCAGACAGCGCGCGCCGCGATATCGAGCGAGCCTCAAATGATTTCGATGCGTTTCTCGGGCGCCCCACCGCTTGCCTGGTGCGGCAATAAGAGGCTCCGTGGTGAGACGAACTACTTCATCGGCAACGACCCACGCCGCTGGCGCGTGCACGTGCCGCATTTCGCGGAGGCGGGCGCAGCGAACGTCGCGCCGGGCATCGACATGGTTCTCTATGGCAATGACGAGGGCGTGGAGTACGACCTGCGCGCCGCGCCCGGCGCCGATCTGTCAAAGCTTCGCCTCACGATTTCCGGCGCCGATGCGATGCAGTTTACCCAAACCGGCGACGTTTTGCTGACCGCTGATGGCCGCGAACTTCGCATGAAGCGGCCCGCGATCTACGAGGAAGTTTCGGGCAGAAGCGCGACACGCAAGGCCGTCGACGGCGGTTACGTCCTCGGAGCCGATGGATCGCTCGGCTTTCGCGTGGGCCCGCACGATCCGCACGCCGTGCTGATTATCGATCCGTCTCTCTCCGTGGCTTACGCTACATTTCTCGGCGGGACCGGAACCGACACTGCCATGAGCGCCGCCCTCGACGGCGCGGGCAAGGTTTACGTGGGCGGCACGACAACTTCGACGGCGACGTTTCCCGGCGCACCCCACACGCTTGGACCAGGCGGCGGCACATCGGAGTTTTTCATCGCCAAGATCGATCCGACCGTCAGCGGCGCGAATTCGCTGGTCTATCTTACGTTCCTGGGCGGCAGCGAAGCACAAAACGGCGGGATAATCGCGGTCAACAGCGGCGGCAACGTCGCGATCACCGGCACCACGACATCCCCGGACTTTCCCGTTACGGACTCGAGTCTTCCGACAAGCGCCCTCGCGAGAGGCGTGGGCAACGACGTAGCCATCAGCGAAATCGATCCGACAGGAAGCATGCTCGTTTTCTCCACGCTCTTTGGCGGTAGCGGCGCGGAATCGCAGAACGGAAACGGCGGAATCGCGTTCGATTCCTCGGGCGACGTCTACATCGCATCCGATACGAACACCACGTCGCTCGACTCGACCTCGGCCGACCTGCCCGTCACGGCCGACGCATACCAGGGCACCTGGGATGGCGACGAAAGCGACGGCTTCCTTGCGATCTTCACCCCTCCTGCGCAGCCCGGAGGCGCGGCGACGCTGAAATACTGCTCGTATCTGGGCACCAATGCGCTGGCACAGGTGAGCGTCGGCGGCATCGCGGTCGACCCTACCGGCAGCGCCTACATCGCTGGGGGCGTGCAAAACGCGAGCGCCTTTCCGTTCACGAATGCATTTCAAACAGTCTACGGAGGAGGCGAATCGAACGCGTTCCTGATGAAAATCGCGCCGTTGGGGCAGGGTAGCGTCGATCTGGTCTACGCGACGCTGATTGGCGGAAGCGGCACCGACCAAGCATTCGCAATCGCACTCGACACGGACACACCTCCCAGCGCGTACGTGACAGGTGCAACGAACTCGCCCGATTTCCCTACGAAGGGTTTGCTGGCCGGGTTCAGCACGACCCTGAATCCCAGTGCGACCGCGAACGCATTTTTCGTGGCCGTGGGGCAGAGCGGAAGCGGGCAAACCTCGCTCCTATATTCGACGTACCTCGGCGGATCGACCACCGACGCAGGGCAGAGTATCGCGGTGGCGGCGCCGAATGAGGTCTACATCAGCGGCACGACCTCATCGTGGGACTTTCCCTGGCACGACAACGTCCAGCCGTTTAACGGGCAGACGGTCGCGTTTGTCGCAAAGTTCGATCCCACCTCCGCCGGAGTGGCGTCGCTGACGTACGCAACGCCCCTCGGCGGCACGTTGGGCGCAAGCCAGAGCGGAGGCGCCGCCGGCAACGCTGTGGCGGCGGATTCTCTCGGGCACGTTTACCTCGCCGGCGCCACCACTTCGGTCGATTTTCCGACGGCAGTGACCTCAAGCGGCGCTTCGTTGAATGGCAACCAGAGCATGTGCTCGAGCTGTTGGAATTCGCCCGCAGTGCCGGATGCCTTCGTGGCCGAACTCCTGGAACAAGCCGCGCCACAGCCGGCGCTTACCTTTGAGGACCCGCACCTCACTTTTCCCAGCACGGCCACGCAGTCCCTCGGGCTGATCAACACGGGCGACGAGACTCTCAAGGTCGCGAATTTCACGATCGCCGGAGCCAACAGTGGTGATTTTTCCTTGATTGGCGAATCGGCATGCCTGTCGCAGGTTCTTGGCGCTGGCGCGTCCTGCGCGCTGGCCGTGGCATTTTCTCCTTCGGCGACCGGGTATGAGTCGGCGGTGCTGATGGTGACGGACAACGCACCGGGCAGCCCGCAGGAGTTCGAGCTGCTTGGCTACGCACCCGGATTGGCGGCATTGCCAATAAGTGTGACCTTCCCCGCGCAATCAGTGGGTACGGCGAGCGATGCGGAGCAGCTCACATTCACGGTAGTGAACCCCGTGAAGGCAACCTTGATTATCGACTCCGGGCCATCGCTGGGCGGCGCGAATCCCGGCGAATTCCAGCTCGTCGCCGGCACCCCAGGTTGCATCCTCGGCGAGTCAATGAATCCGAACACCTCTTGTGACGCCAGCGTCACGTTCGTGCCACAGGCAGCTGGAACATTCCAGTCCGAAATCGACGTCACATACCACTGGACAGGAGGCGCGGAGCAAAAACTGGTGGTTCCGGTTACTGCCAGCGCCTCCGTCACGCTGTCGGGCGCCGTTTCGGTGGCGTCCAGCGTCAACTTCGGCAGTCAGATCGCGGGGACCGCCGGAGCGGCTCAGCCCATCACGATCACCAACAGCGCGACGGG